>Ga0180432_10008154_pt1 | contig 13131 bp, 23 predicted proteins | sample SS_ome_10_FD_132414 | JGI IMG/M metagenome (GOLD analysis project Ga0180432, IMG submission 132414) | Hypersaline lake sediment archaeal communities from the Salton Sea, California, USA - SS_1_MS_2 metaG | ecosystem: Environmental > Aquatic > Non-marine Saline and Alkaline > Hypersaline >...
AAAACTACAATAACATACCTAACCAACGACCAAGTCTGGAACCAAGTAGAAGAAGATGTAGCCGAAACACTCTCCTTTGAAGGTTGGCAAGCAATAGAACTACAAGTGTGGCAACCAGTAGGAGATATCGTTCTCGACCAAGTCAGAAGACAAATATACCTTGACGCCTACCTTAAAATAGAAAATGAACGAACCACCAACTAATCACCAACCACCAACCACCAACCACCAACCACCAACCACCTAAGAAAGTAAATCATGCCCTACAATAACACAAGTACCTTCAGGAAAAGCCAATACAGAGATAAGAAAGCTCCATATACCAAACCAGAACAACCCAAAACCCTCTCAGAAGACTTGTGGAGCCAACCTTTCATCATTCGCTCACGCTTCTGCTCTCAATGTGAAATCATCCATCTGAAAGTCCTAAATCAATTCCTCGATAAATCCCTACAGAAGCTGGGCCTGTTCTCAATGGATTCAGCCCGAGGTGCCCCGCAAATATATGTAGATAATTCCTTTTTCGTTAATGGCGACATCCGACTAGCTGCCATAGGTGAAGTCAATAGAAAGAATACAACAGAACACCCAGAAAAAATGACCTATATCAAAGTAGTAACCGAACTGGCACTACCACTATCAGTCATTCAACCAAATCCCAGAATCGCCAAACATATCCATACAAGATTGTCACCAGCATTCACCCCAAGTATGTATTTCTACACCAACCAAAGCTTCCAATTCCCAGAACTAGTAGAAGCTATCCGTGAATCCAATGAATCCAATGAATCCAATGAATCCAATCACTCCAATTAGTAAAATAGTCGAAGCAGTCAACGATATCCACCTGTTTACCAAAACCACACAGTATGGATACGCCACAATAGAAGCCCTCCAAGGCCTCTGGCTAGCACGCACCATTACACCAGAAGAAATAGATGAAGAAATAGATAATCAAACCCAAGGACACGTTCACCCAATCAATAACGTAAGAACAATAACCGGAAACCAACTAGCAGCAGATGTGTTATGAAAATCCTTAAAACAAGAATCTGGTCAGAAGTAAGAAGCCTCTACGAAAATGGCCTATTCGACCTCGCCCAGTATGACTTCCGAATAGAACGCGTATGGAAAGAAGCTGGTCCAGGTGTCTCAGTAATACCCAACGAACTAGTAAGCGTAGTAGGTCGCCAAATAAGAAATACCATCTGCGCCAGCCTCAGGAGACCAATGTGAGCACTCTCAAAACACTCAAAGAAGAAATATGGTGGAGCACTCACAGCAGAACCTTCCTGAGAGAACTACGCCAAAAAATGAAGAGATGTATCTATGACCGACTCTGGCTAACATTCGCCCCAGCTATGTTGAGAGGGACCGGCAACATACTCTCCAGACAAGTATATAGCGAAGTCAGATGCACAGTCTGGTATAGCATACTTCATGAATTCGGATGGAACAAAGCATTCTGGAAATACTACGAATCAATGAAGCCAGAGAACCAATGAGAGCCAAAGACCTACTCAGAGAAACCGTCAGAAAAATGGTCAGAGACGACATCTCCTCTGTAGCCCACGAAGATGTACTCGAAAAACTTGAACCCCACCTCAGAACTCACGTCAGTTTCGCACTATCATTCATAGTAAGACAAACCGTCATGGAGCAATTAAGCCGCCACATCCTCCGACATAAGCTGCCCCCAGACAGAATTCCAGCAGGCCTTGCAAAACTAGTATGAAACCCATCGAAACAACCATCCAAATACTAGGCGTCAAAGTCCACTTCAAGAAGAGCTTTGAACGTGTCTGCTACAGTGATGGAACCATACTAAAATGTCCATTTATCAAAATCAGAACCTTCCCATCAGGAGAATACGCCACATTCTGCTCTCTCGGAAGCTGGACAAGACTAGGTTCCCCAGAAGAAGTCACTCCACATAGACTCAAAAGAAGAATCGAAAGAAGCTCCTTTGGAAAAAATATAATACAAGCAGGAATACATACCACACCAATCAATAAACTCGAGCGCTCCGTCAGCAACATTATCAAAATGCTAACTTGCTAACTCGCTAAACTTGCTAACTCGCTAAACTTGCTAATAAAAGGAAATACACATGCCATATAACTTCTACCAACGTACTTCCAAAGAAGACTCCAAAGGCATCTACTTCAACTGGGGCGGCTCAAGAATTCGACCCACAACCAAAACAGTAGTCAAACCAAACCGTACGCTCCATATCATAAAAGGATTCACTACCGGCGGCTGGCTCATCTATTTCGTCATCATTGGAATCGACGGAGAACCAGGCAGCGATACCTACGGCTATGAGAAATGGATGAATAAAGCGTGAAATAGTGTAAAATAGTGAAATAGTGTGAAATAGTGTGAAATAGTGTGAAATAGCGTGAAATAGTGAAAGAAAGTGAAATAGTGTGAAATAGTGTGAAATAGTGTGAAATAGTGTAAAATAGTGAAAGAAAGTGAAAGAAAGTGAAAAAGAAGAAGCGTAGATACAATTGCAGCCACCCAATCCATACTATGAGAGGTGCCGCCGAAAAACACACCCTAGACGCACTCTGGAAACAACTCTACCAAGAAGCCGAAACAGAAGGCATCCCCAAAGAACTAGCTCAAGAATTCTGGTGCGAAATGACCAACCAAATCAATGCAGCCCTCAAACACCAGCTAACACCAATATTCATGCTGCTCACAGCTCTCATCGAAATAGACATAGAAGAACGAGAATACATCTACAAAGACTGGGGCAAAGAATATTGGAGAGACCAGTAAAGAGACCAGTAAAGAGACCAGTAGAGAGACCAGTAGAGAGACCAGTAGAACCACCAAAGAATAGCCCTCACAGCCTATATAACAGCTTTATAGCCCCCAGACGGTATAATGGAGTGGATATTCAATGAGAACCCCTAGAAAAAGAAAACTACAACTAGCTACTGAAGTCTGCAACGACCCCCTAGACCTACTCGAAACAGACCCAGCCCTAAACGGTACATTCTCTCGGGAACTAGGCGACCATTTCTTCAATACCCTAGACCTCACCATACCTACTAACCATATTTATTATACGATTTGGGCCAAAATGAGAAGAGAACTAATCTTATCTCCCAAACACTATGAAGACCAACAATAAGCAATGAAAAAGAAATTAGAACTAGCTCCATCAGTATACAACGACCCCCTAGACCTAATCGAAACAGACCCAGCCCTAAACCGTACATTCTCTCAGAAACTAGACGACCATTTCTTCAAATCCCTAGACCTCACCATACCTACTAACCATATTTGTCATACGATTTGGGCCAAAATGAGAAGAGAACTACTATCACAATGAAATTCTTCGACGAAACCTTCTACATACATGGCATACCAATACGCTTCCAAAAAGAACGATTGACATACCCTCTTTCCACAACAGCCTCTGTACGTATCTCAGTAACCAGTACAGCACCAGCATTCCTTCCCATAGTAAAAGGCTTTAGCGAACAAGGATTCCCAAATGTAGTATTCGATGGCGGCACACATCCAATACCAGCCCCAGAACTTAACCCAACTACCCTCAAAAAAGCCATAGAAAACCGACCTTTGTTACTCGATAAACTCACTAAAAGTAAACGCCTTATACACTATGCTCAATTTGTCCAAGCAATAGAAGCTCGAGGCGATAAACCCGTCATTAAAATGGCACAATTCTTATATGCTCTGACATCAGACTGTATGCTAACAAACTACTAACGAACTACTAGAGAACTACTAGAGAACTGCTAGAGAACTGCTAGAGAACTACTAAAAACCACTAGGAACCCCATGAATATCGAAGTAGATGTACTCCATTCAAAAGACTCGAAAGACTCGTTAGACCCATTCTATAAACCACTCTCCCCCTCTCAGATAAGAACTAGAATGGCTCAATTCATACACCCCATCTACAAAGAAGTTATATGGAGAATTATAGGGAAAGATGTCAAACTCTCACTCTATGGATATCACTATGTAGTCGCCTCCCCACAAGATAGAAAAGGCGAAGTATATGATGCAGAAGTATATGATGCATTCGATAGCATTCGCCCCCTCGCAACACACCTCCCTCCCAACACCACAGGAGCTCGCGTCTCTGGCCTTACAGACTTAATAGGACTACCACTCAATACACCCGCCAATCTCGCCACCCACTCCTGCATGAGAACCTATATCCATATCGTCAATCAAACCTTCCTTCAAACACCTATAGGTAACATACGAGCCTTTCCCATTCATTCCTCCTTCACCAGCCATGATTACCCCAGAATGTCAGAGTTTCTTCCCGCCAGCCCTCTCTCCGATGATATTGCCAACTATATGCGCCACCTTTTCCCCTATAGAAGCTACAACCCTAAGGAAGAGCTGAAAAAAGACCTGCGTAACTTCTTTAGCTTCAAGTGGTTATGGAGGAAAATGGGAAAGTTGTTAAAATAAGGGGGTGCTGACATGTGGATTCTCATTTTTGAAAAATCCACCTTATGAAGAAAAATTCACTTTTTGCTTGTATTTTCGACATTCTTGAGTAAGCTATGTCGTGAAGAATAGTTTGCCGTCAGGATTGATATGCCATGAAGGAACCTAGAAACATGCTAAAAATGGTGGAAAGTGGGGCGATGTGGGGCAAAGTGTGGGCTGAGTTTGATTAAAAAACAATTTTTGAGAGCCTAAAATAATACCTTAATTCGTTCGTATAAAGGCACTTACGAAGATGGATGAAGTAAGAAAGAAGCAAGGAGAAACGGAAATGAAAAACACAGGAAAAAAGAAGATGGGACGCCCGAAGGGAAGCAGAAATCGTAATCGACTGCCTAAGGGTGTGAAGGTGGCAAAGATATCAGTTCCTAAGAGGCCTAAGTTTGGAAGAGGCAGGCAGACAGAATCTTTGGAGTATCTTGAGTATCGTGGAGTTCGTGGTCGTAAACCTTCTCTTCCGAAGACAGTTGCTCAGAAGCTTGAGATACTTCAAAACAATCTCAAGACGGGCAGTCAATCTATTCAAGCTATTACTGAGAAGGTTTTTGATGCTGTTCAGGTTGTAGCTACATATCGTCAGGCGCTTGCTTCTGCAGTTGAGGCACAGAAAACATATGCTGCGGAGCTTCGTGCTTTTCAGGTAGAGATGGAGCAAGCACAAGAGGCTACTGAGAAGGCGTCTAAAGTAACTAAGAAAAAGGTTGCAAAGAAGACGGATGGTCCTAAGAAGGCTAAGAAGCGTGGAAGGCCTAAGGGGAGCAAGAACAAGCCTAAGGATGGTTCTGAACAAACTTCTGAACAAACTTCTGAACAAACTTCGAAAGAACCCAAGCGTAAACCTGGTCGTCCCAAGGGTTCCAAGAACAAACCTAAGGCGGCAGAAACGGCAAAAATTTCCGATTCAAAGGGTTCAAAGAATATTACAAAGAGGAGGGGCAGGAAGAAGGCAGAGAGTCCTGAGAGTGTGATAGTGTTACGTCAAGACAGGAAGGGAAGTGGAAGTGAGATAGTGATGAAGGAAGAGCGTCCTGTTGTTGATGTTGGGACTATACCTACTCGAGATACTGGATTACGCACTGAATATGCACCTGGAACTGAGCCGAAGAGTGTGAGCATAGTTGGGTATTGTCCTGAGTGTGGCGGAACGATTGCGGATTCAGATAAGGAGAGTAAGTTCATCATAGTTTGCCCTTATTGTGAGTATCGTTGTCGTACGAAGTATTTGGCAGCGAGTCCTGAGGAAGCCAGATATCCTCGAGTTGACCCTAAGAAGGAAGCTGATGACATTCCGGAAGACGACGTTGAGCAGGAAGAATCATCCACTGAATCTTCTGAATCTTCTGAAAAGGTTATTGTGAAGACTGAAGATGATGATGGAGTTGATGAGATAAGTCCTGAGGAAGCCATTGTGAGTGAGTTGGATGGTTTGCCGGATGATGGTCCTGAGGATTTGGAGTTCTAAAGCTGCGGCCACTTATGCACTTATGAGTTACTGGGGAGGGTTTATCCTTTTTGGGGGCTGGGACTGTTTGACAGAGTGTTCCCTACTACATGATGTTTGTCCCAGCTCCCTTTTTCTTTCGCTTTTCTTTCACTGAATCATTTTATGAAGACTTTGTCGGAGATTATTTACGAGAAGCTTGGGGCGGAAGCTAGGGTTGGAATCAGGGAGAGTTTGTGTGGATTTGCGTATGAATTAGTTTATCATGAGGGTAGTTGGGATTTGGATTGGGAAGGTTCTGTTGATGCTATAATGGATGAGGTAAGGATGGCGCAGCGGGAAGATATGTGGGATGATATGTGGTATGAAATCTCTTAAGAAAAAAGTTTGGGAACAAGTCGATTACCAAGTCAGGCACCTAGTCTTGGACCAAATCTGTAGTCAAATCGGGAACCAAATCGAGGACCAAGTCAGGGGACAACTCTATTGGCAAGTCTGGGGACAAGTCTGGGAACAAGTCTATTGGCAAGTCTGGGCACAAGTCTGGGAACAAGTCGGGGGGCAAGTTTGGGACCAAGTCTGGGAAGAAATAGAAACCAATGAAATCTCTTAAGAAAAAAGTCTATGAACAAGTCGATGCCGAAGTCAGGATACAAGTCTGGAAACCAGTCAGGGACCAAGTCAGAAACCAAGTCGAGGAACAAGTCTGGGACCAAGTCTTGGAACAAGTCAGGGACCAAATCTTGGAACAAGTCTTGGAACAAGTCTTGGAACAAGTCTTGGAACAAGTCTTGGAACAAGTCTTGGAACAAGTCAGGGAACAAGTCTGGGACCAAATGTAAGCCAATGAAATCTCTTAAGAAAAAAGTTTGGGAACAAGTCTGGGACCAAGGCTATTGGCAAGTCGGGAGACAAGTCAGGAGTCAAGTCGTGAACCAAGTCTTTGACGACCAAGTCTTGGAAGAAATAGAAACCAATGAAATCTCTTAAGGAACAAATTTTGGACCAAGTCAGGCACCCAGTCTTGGAACGAGTCTATTGGCAAGTCGGGAGCCCAGTCATAGACCAAGTCTGGGGACGAGTCTGGGGACGAGTCTGTGAACATGTCTGGGAACAAGTGAGGAACCAAGTCTGGGAAGAAATAGAAGCCAATGAAATCTCTTAATAAAATTCTATATGATGATCCTGAGGGCCAAGCTTACGATGAGGTACTAGGTTTGGTCCATCAAGAGGCTAGTAGAAAGGTGCATCAAGAAGGAATTAGAGACTGGGCTGACCCGACAACTGAGAGTGTCATTAGTTTTGCTATCAGAGAGCCCATTCTATTTGACATGGGAGAAATTTTGAAAAAAGATGTTGACTCCTGATGCTGATTTGCTAGAATGTACCCCGAATTGAAAATCAGGAGGTAGTCACATGAAGCCAATCAAACGGAATCCCAGCAAAGTTCTTTCACTGAATCGAGTCAATATGAATCGAGTCAATAAGCTTCGTGCTATTGCTTATGAAGTCCGGAAGCAATGTGAGAAGTTTGCACGTTCAAGCCGGTCCAGTCAGTATGATTTTCATGGAAACGATGACTTGGAATGTATGTGTGCGGTAGCTTCTTATACGCTATGCACTGAATTGGAAAAGCATGGAATTTCTTGTCAGATGGTGTGTGGAGAGTTTTGTGAGCCTGATTACTGCAACTTCGACGAGAATTCACTGCAGGCTAATCATTGCTGGGTTGAGTGTGGAGACCTGGTTGTTGATGTAACTGCTACTCAATTCGGGAGTTACAGAAGGGTAGTAATTACACGCACTGAATTAGGTATGGGCAAAAACTTTCATAGCATGTATTATGGAGATGATGCTATGTATGAGACGAGCACATGGGAATGCAGTCAGCGGCCCAATGATTCTCTGGCTGCTAAAATCATGGAAACTGCTTGAAAAAGTTCTTGCACTGAATCGAATCTTGTGTATAATACTGTTTGTTAAATGAAGGAGGGAATATGGAAGCGCAACCTGGACAATCTGGAAAAAGTTTGAGTGAGTTGAATGCTGACTTTGAAGCGACTTTGGCAGCTATCCGGCACAATGCAGATGTGAAGGATGGAAAAGCTGAAGGTGCGAAGACGGGTGAGCAGGTTGCGAATGATAAGTTCATGGAGGCGATTAAGCGCGAGGGAGCCAAGGGAAGTGAGCTTGGTGACCTGATGGGTGGTCTTGGTCTGGACAATATTTTCGGTGGATTTACAAAACCAAAAGGAGGAAAGTAGATGAAGGGAAGTCCTAAAGACAAGAAGAGGAAGACAGTGTACGAGTTTGAGCCTACGGTTGAGCGCGTACGTGACCTGATGAGGAGTGCTGGAAGTCAGATGGCGTCCGTACATTTCATCAAGAAGAACGGTGAGCTCCGGAAGATGGCGTATCGAGTTGGTGTGCGTAATCCTTCTTGTGCAGCGCCTGTGAAGGGTAAGGTTGATTGGCAGAAGCGCAAGGCCAGTCAGAAGAAGACGAAGACGATGACGGTTCTGGATGCCAACAAGGTAGTTCGAGATGATGCTGGCAATCCGGTTGGTCGTGGTGCTTGGCGTTCGGTACCTTTGGACAGGGTGATTCAGGTCACGGTTCGGGGTGTCACTCATCAGATTTATCAGAAGGTGTAACAAAGGTCTAACGGGCGTCCTGTTCGTATCTAGACCTGTGTGACGCTTGAGGGAATAACCGCCTACTCAAGTGTCACTTCGATGGGCTGTCGGGAGTCTTATTGGAGCTTCCGGCAGCCCTTTTTCTTTTCTGAGAAGTTTCATATTGAGGGTATCTTTTTCTTTCTAAGTATTTGTAAATGTGAGAGATGGAATCAGATTTGCGATAGTGATTTTCAGATTGAGGGTATCTTTTTTGTTGCTGAGAGCTTTTTCAGATTGAGGGTATCTTTTTTTGGGGGTCTCTGAAATTTTCTGAAAAAACATGTTGACTATTGATGTGGAGGTGCTATGATACTGTCAAATTCGAAACCAGAAGGACTCAGAAGGAGGCGGTTATGAAGAGCGAAGACAGGAATCATGACAGTCAGGCGTACGAGAACATGGGTTTCTATATGAATGGAGCTGACCGTATTGACGAATTCATTCTGAAGATGGCTGTTTACTGGGAGACGAAGGGGCGGCGAGCTCAAACGGACCAGGACAAGATAATGGCGCGTTTCTCGGAGTTCAAGACTCGAATCATGCGTGGGGACACTACTCTTCAGGAGCTGGAGGAGCGTGTGTATACTACATATGGGTTGATGACGCGTGATGACCTGGAGCGGCATGCGAAAGTTTCCAAGGTTGAGAAGGTTGAGAAAGTTTCCAAGGTTGAGAAGGTACAGTATCAGAGCGTTGAGGAGATTTGGAAGACGCTGCAGAGTATGGCTGGGACGGCTAAAGTTTATCATGAAACGCTTGACATTATTCATCATAAGATAGATACTTGTGAAAATCCTGAGGAGCTCGAGGCCTTGTATGACCAGAATCGCAAGGTGGCCAGTCAGGCTTCGGAGCTGTTGAGGCGGATGGATGAGCTGGAGGCCGAAGCAAGAGCCATGGGTATGGATATCGATTCCAGGAGAGCGAGGTAACTAATGAGTCGGCGAAAGAGCAAGAAGGGTAAGCGGGGCCAGAAGGGTTCGGATTTTCTGAGTGTGTACAAGAGCATTCGGAAGCCTGCGGTACCCAGAACTCAGGTGCATCCGGATAAGAAGTACGACCGGAGGGACAAGAGCTGGATGGATGAGCTTGAGGAGGATGACTTGGACCTTATGGACCCAGATATCTACGAGCCGATTCGAGGACCTGAAGAGGATAGGAGAGAGTAAGCAGAACAGATTCAGGGGGGAGAAAGCGAGACGAAAAATGAGGAGACATATCGAAACACGAGGTGAAGTTTGTTTGAAGTGCACTCATTGCAAGAAGCGCTATTCAGTCAATGAGGCGTCGTATGCTGCAGAGGCTCGAGGCAGGAGAGAAATACGATGTCCGAACTGTCTGGCGGTGGTTGGAACTAATAACTGATTTTCTGAAAATATTTCTTGCAATACTTCGAGTACTGTGAGAGAATAAAGAAAATCAAGGAGGTAGTCATGACGGACCTGTATGAAGACTTGGAGAAGTTTGAGACCTTGGACGGGCAAGAATATCGTTTTGTCCGGCTGTGTTCTCATGGTAACATTCTCTGTTGGAACGTTACTAATACTCGCATAGACGGGCAAGAGGCTGAGTGTCAAGGTATTACGGCACGTCGTCTTTCTGAAGATGAGCTGAAGCGTCTTGGCATTTGGGACGACCTGCCGGAGGAGATGCGTCTTCAGATTCTGAGCGGCGCTGTTGAAGAAGTGCATTCAGCTAGGCCTACTCAGGGTCCGAAGCAGGGTCGCAGGCAGCATTACGATTCCAACATTCCTCGAGTTCTGAAGTGTGTGGAGTGTGAAGCTGAGGTGAACGTTCCCCCGTCCCAGTTGATGAAGCGAGCTGAGAAGGCTGGTGTAAGCTGGGAAGAGTTCGTTGAGCAGTTCAAGTGTCAGCGGTGCAATCCTACCAAGGGACGCGGTCGTAAGCCCAATCCGGAGTTCGAGGGGCTGCCGGAGTTTCTGGAGTGCAAGTGTGGCTACAAGACGAAGCTCAATCCTCACTACCTGAAGCAGAAGGCAGAGAAGGCGGGAGTGACGATGCAGGAGCTGATTGACGGCTACCAGTGTCAGACGTGCAACCCGACGAAGGGACGGAGGAAGAAGTCATGAGAGAGATTACTCCCCAATGTACCGGCAAATCGAAACGACTGTGGAAATCGTTAACTGTTGTATTCTCGGTGTTTGTCTTCTGTCGGGCAGCTTGGCACGTGGCTGGTATCGTTCAGCCTTTCCTGGCAGACAGCATCGTCATGAACAGCAACGCTTCCCAATACCACATTCTCATCGAGAGGTTCTGCGTAACCGTTCTGATTAGCGCCGTTCTGATTCTGGTGGCCTGTCTCGTCGGGCTGCTGGCAATAGGAATCGGAGCTGCGGTTTCGTACTGGTGGAGGTGGGTTCAAACGGGAGAGGCATGATGATTCCGAAGAAGACGTGTTGCAAGAGTCCGGACGTGAAAGACGAGGGTGGTTGGACGAATGACCAGCAGGTGAGGATTACGGAGTTTCATTGCTTCTCATGTGGTAAGACCTGGACCGAGAGGACGAAGCCTGTGTGGACACGAGCAGCTTTGCAGGCGGTGGATAGCAATGGGAATCCGGTGAGGTTCTAAGGAGAAGTCATGAGCAAGAAAAAGAAATCCGAAAAGAAAGAAACGAGTTGGTTAGAGGGGCTCTCCAATCTTCCCAGGGAACGTCAGACGGTATTCCATTACCAGAATGTTGAGTGCCTGAAGTGTGGGGCGATTGAGCGGGACATGATTCGGGTGGGGTGCTTGTACTTCTGTCCTATCTGTGCTACTGATGAGTTCACGACGGACAATCCGGTTGATGATGAGCGGGAAGTCTACCTGAAGTGGCTGAACAAGTACAAGGAAGAACAGGAGCGTGGGTTATGACCAAGAAAGCGATACTGAAGAAAGTCAAGAAGATTCACGCGCATTACGAGGCAGCTCTGGAGGATGCGAACGCTGACCTCCAAGAGTCAAAGGATGCTGGGACAATGCTTACCTGGTTGAAATGGAACGCTTCTTCTTTTGCGGCAATCGCTTGTGCCTTCGAGGAGTGGTCTGGCATTTGGAACGGCTGTGTGAATATGTGTGAAGACGACAGCGTTACTGCGGAGGATATGATTGAGCGTCTTCGCCAGCATCGGCAGCACTTGGTAGACATGCTCATTGGGTATACTCCGGCGCACAGTACCAGTCCGATGTCTAACCTTCTTCAGGAACTCAAGGAAAAGCAACTGAAGCAGACGGTTGGTATGGGACTACTGGACAAGTATTCCTTGGCTGGCGTCATTCGTGAAAGTGGAGGTGAGCTGTGAAACTCTTTCAAACCAAAGTTACGGAGACATCTCGGCCCCACTTCATTCCGGATGGTTACGACCCTGAGCTGGGAAGAGAGAGGCTGGACAGGGAGTGTGGAAACTTTGACATTGTGACTCGCACTCTCTGGGTCAAGTTCTGGAAGTTATTCTGGTTCCCTATCTTTACTCAGACCAAGATGTTTTTCATACCTGGAGTTGTCTGGGCAAGGACAGCATTGGGGGACAGCTACAACTACGACTCGCCAGAGAAGCCATGGATAATCTAATGAACACGATTCTGACATTCATCACGGTGTTGGCTTGGTTGCTGGGGATTTTCTCTACCTTTGTAACTGTTCTAAGTATCTACGGCGGTATAAGATATGAGGGCAGTCTTCTTCAGATAAAGGACACGTTGAATGGTTTAACGAGGACGTATCCGGTTGGCAAGTTTCTTTTGACGGCGGCTATCTGTTGGGCTTGGATTATTGCTCGATGGATTAGTTGAGGGCTCAATGAAATCTCTTAGTAACCAAGTCTTGAACCAAGTCTGGGAACGAGTCTGGGAACGAGTCGGAGAACAAATAGAAGCCAATGAAATCTCTTAACGGCCTAATCAGGAAGCAAGTCTATGACCAAACCTGGATACAAGTTTGGGACCAAGTTAGGAAACAAGTCTTTAATCAAGTCTGTGCCCAAGTCTGGAGCCAAGTCAGAATGCGAGTCAGAAACCAAGTCGAGGAACAAGTCTATCACCAAGTCTGGGGTCAAATAAATTCCTAAAAAACATCTTGACCTATCCACTGAATGTGATATGATACACACATACTAAGGAGAATAACATGTCAACTTACTATGAACTGACGACCCAGTGGGGAAACGGCTACACATGTAATTGCTGTGGGAAAACTTGGGAAACCGAAGAGCGCTTTTCCAGTTATGAGGATTTGCTGCATCAGGCCGTCGAGAATCTGGCTACGGACTTTCAAGCAGAACAGAAGACCTGCAACTGGATATCTGCCACAAGAATCAAGACCATTAACGAAGGAGAGGACGCTGGAAGTCGCATTACCAAGGATATCACGTCTGAACTTGAGGCGGAAGCTAAGCTGAAAGCCAAAGAGCTGAAGGAAGCCCGCAAGAAAGAAAGGGATGACAAGGAGGCTGAGGAGAAAAAGCAGGCTGACCTGAAGAAGCTGAAGTTTCTCATTGACAAGTA
>Ga0180432_10008155_pt1 | contig 13130 bp, 14 predicted proteins | sample SS_ome_10_FD_132414 | JGI IMG/M metagenome (GOLD analysis project Ga0180432, IMG submission 132414) | Hypersaline lake sediment archaeal communities from the Salton Sea, California, USA - SS_1_MS_2 metaG | ecosystem: Environmental > Aquatic > Non-marine Saline and Alkaline > Hypersaline >...
CATCGTTCACGGGCATGTGCGCCCCGTATTCGTCCCGCACCTCCACCCATTCGAGACCCCGCTCCTCTCGGGGCCAGGTCTTTCGCTCTTGAAAGAGGCCGTCGTCCACCCCCCGGTGGACCAACACATCGTCTATCGCCTCGTTGATCGACCGAATCGTCTCCGTACGCTCATCAGGACCGGGAAGGGTCGTCGAGTTATCTTCCGGGAACCAGATGACCCGATCCCGGATCAACTGAACCGCGATGGCGATCGACAGGCACAATATGACGACCGCCAGTACGGAAAAAAGTACGAAACGGGCACGCCTTCCGGATTTGCCGGAAAGCGTGCCCTTCTTGTGTGCGCCGCGCCGAGCGGGATTGCTCCGAGACAACGTGCCGCGCCGGGATGCAGGTTTTCGGCGAGAAGGCGTGTGTGTCACCTGTGTCCTCCGATACCCTCGATATCCCGCTCGGATCCGCCCATCTCACTCAATCGACGGCGTGCTGCTGTTATTTCAGGAGATATTCGTAGCTGCTCCAGTGTGCGATAACCTCCTTGGCCTTTTCGAGCTGTACGTCCACCATTTCTTCATCGGCGGCCTCTTCCTCCGAGGCCGTTTCGTCGACAACCTCGTCCTCAGGGACTGTCTCGTCGGCGGCTTCGTCGCCGGTTTCAGCAACCTCCTCGGGATCCGGGAAGGTCACCTCGATGTCCGGGTCGATGCCGATATCATGAATGGATGCGCCGCTGGGGGTGTAATAGAGGGCGGTGGTGATTCTCAGACCGGAGCCGTCCTTCATGCGAATGATGGTCTGGACGGACCCCTTGCCGAAAGTCGTGGTTCCGATGAGAATCGCCCTGCCGTTGTCCTTGAGGGCACCGGCGACGATCTCCGACGCGCTGGCGCTGCCGCCGTTTACCAGCACCACCATGGGGATATCCGCAATGGTTCCCTCACGATGGGCGGAGAAGACCGCGTTGCTGCTCGGTTCCTTGCCCTTTATGGAGACGATCGTCCCCTCGCTGAGAAACATGTCGGACACGTCCACCGATCTGGATAGGAGCCCCCCGGGATCGTTTCTGAGATCCAGGATGATGCCGGTGATGTCCCCGTTGGTCTCATCGGTTACGACATCCAGGGCGTCCCTCAGGTCCGTCGTCGTCCGCTCTTGGAACGTGGTGATCCTGATATAGACGATATTGTCTTCATAGACTTCATATTTGACGCTGTGTATCTCAATGATATCCCGGGTGATGGTCACGTCCCGGGTGGTCGTTTCGCCCTCACTCAGTACTGTGATGGTCACCTGGGTTCCCTTGGGCCCCCGGAGCACCTTCACGGCGTCAACAGCCGTCATGCCCTCGGTGGATTCGCCCTCGATGAAGAGGATCTTGTCCCCCGCCTTCAATCCGGCTTCCCAGGCCGGTGTATCCTCAATGGGTGCTATGATCGTCAGGATACCATCGACGGTGGAGATCTCTATGCCCAGGCCGCCGAAAGATCCCTTGGTGTCTTCCATGAACTCATTGTAGTCCTCGGGTCGATAGAAGGCGCTGTGGACGTCCAGTGAGGATACCATTCCCTCAATGGCGCCGTAGATCAACTCCTTGGTGTCGACATCCTCAACGTAGTTGTCCCGAATGAGATTCAGCGCGTTGGTGAAGAGCTCCAGCTCACTGTATATACTATCCGATGACGCCAGGACATTATCAAGTCCCTTGCCCAGTGATACGCCCAGCATGAATACGAGGGCGAATATTACAATGAATTTTAGTTTCCCGCGTCTATCCGACATCTGCTGTCTCCTTTCTGAAAGCGGCGATGAAGCGCCGCGGTCAAAATATCCTCTATTTTTACTATCCCTATATTATATCACACTTTTCCCATAATCGCTATTGCGAAGCCAGCCAGGATTGAGGGTCCGACGTGTTCCCGTGGTGACGGACTTCGAAATAGAGATTCGGCCCCTTGAGAGAGCCCGTATCCCCCACCGTGCCGATAACCTCGCCGGAGAAAACCGTATCACCCACGGAGACCAGGATATCCTTGGCATGGGCGTAGATGGTATAGTAGCTGTCGCCGTGGTCGATGATGATGAGATTTCCGTATCCCTCGAAATAATCGGCATAGATGACCTGCCCCTCGGCGACGGAAACAAAATCGGTCCCCTCGTTCGCCATGATCTCGATGCCCTTGTTGAATATCGGGTTGTTGTACGTCGGGTCAGTTCCCTTCCCGTAATCGGTGATGGTCGGCCCGGAAACCGGCCGGGGAAGATTCCCCTTGAGGGACGCAAACGCCCCGCCCGCGCTGGGGGAGGTGTGGTCGTGCTCCTCCATTCTCGCCCGCTCCTCCTCCCTTCGCTCCTCCAGAAGCGTATCGATGAGTGCGGTCAGCTTCTGTTTGGACTCCTCCAGCTCCTCGAGGGCCGCCTCGTACGATCCCCGCTCCTGTTTCAGCCCCTCAAGATATGTGCTTCGTGTCGCCTTTTCCCTTTCAATCTCCAGCCTCTTCCGGACAACCTCCTCGGTCAGCAGCTTCAACTCGTTTTTTTTCATCTCCAGCTCATCCAGGTCGCTGCTCAGGGATGCCAGGAGATTTTTGTATTCGGCAAACAGCTGCTGATCTGTCTTGACGACGGCAGAGAGGTATTTCATACGCCTCCTGACATCCGAATAATCGGTGGCCGAAAACATCACCGGCGCGTAGCCGGCGTCGTTGAGCTTATAGAGGGCGATGAGCCGCACCTCGATATGCCGCTGCAGGCGGGTGATATCCTCTTCCAGGGCGGCGATGCGCTCTTCGAGGAGCGTAATTTTTTCAGAGGTGGTTTCCAGGTCGTACTCCAGGGAAACCAGCTCCTGTTCCCGTTTTTGCAGGGACGCGTCCATCTCTTCGAGCTCCTCGAGAACCGTCTTTTCTTCGGATCTCGATTCCCTGATCAGCTCCTTTTTTTCCTCGATCTCCCGCTTTATATCGGTCAGCTCCTGCTTTTTTTCGTCGATATCGTCGGCGGCGAAAGCAGACGTCATCATGCAGACCGCCGCCACGGTCCCCAGGATACCGATATGCACTTTTCGCATGATGTTTTTTGATCGTCCCTTCACGATCAGACCCGTATCGACCTGCCGAAAGAAAAGAGCCCGCCCAGCATCCCCAGCAGGACACCGCCCAGCAGTATGGAGAGGAGTATGGTGTTCGGGAAGAACACGATGTCCACGGCCCCAAAAAATAGACCGAATTCGCTGTAGTATTGTTCCATAAATAATTGATAGAGCCCCCACAGGGCCCCCACCGCCAGCGCCGCCCCCAAAGCACCCTGGATCATCCCTTCCACCACCAGCGGCGCCTTTATAAACAGACGGGTCGCCCCCACCAGCCGCATGATCTCGATTTCATCCTTCCGGGCGAAGACGATCAGCCGAATGGTGTTGGATATGATCGCCACCGCCGCCAGGGCCAGGATGATCGCCACGGCGATCCCCCCGATCCTCACGATCTTCACCGCCTCGTGAAAGCGGGCGAGCCATTCCTGGGCGAATATCACATCCTCCACGCCGTTCATCCGCTCAATCTTTGAGGCAACCAGGGACACGTCGTCCGGGGTGCGGAACTCCTCCTTGAGCATCACCTCCATCGACGCGGGCAGGGGATTGCCCTCCAGCCCCTCCAGGACGTCCGCCTGGCCTCCGAAGGACTCGGAGAGGTACATCAGCGCATCGTCCTTGGTGATGTATTCCACCCGATCGACCTCCTTGATATCGAGGATCTGGGCCATCAGGGCGTCGGTGGCGTCATCGGAGAGAAAATCGGACAGGTAGGCGGATATATGAACCTCCTCGCCGAATTTCGTGAGCAGGCCGGTCAGGTTGTAATAGACGAACAGGTACGCGGACGGGATGAACAGGGAGATGCCAATGGTCATCACCGCGAGAAAATGGACCATCGGGTACGCCCCGAAGTTTCTCAGGACCTTTCTGAATATGTAGGTTATTCGTGCGGTGAGCATTGAGACTCTTTCGTGTATGGGGACAGGTCCGGGTCTCTTCTCCCCGGACACGAGGGTTTTCAAAGCTCGGACTTCCGGCCCATCGATTACGACACGATCCTTCCCGCCCGAAGCGACAGCACCCGCTTGTGAAACCGCTCGACGATATCCTTGTTGTGGGTGGTCATCAGCACCGTGGCGCCCCTCTCGTGGATATATTCCATCAGGCGGATGATATCGAGGGTCAGTTCCGAGTCGAGATTTCCGGTGGGCTCGTCGGCCAGGAGGATGGGCGGCTCGTTGACGACGGACCGGGCGATGGCGACCCGCTGCTGCTCTCCGCCGGAGAGCTCCAGGGGATAGGCCCGCTCCCGATCTTCCAGGCCGACGAACTTGAGAACCCGCCGTACCCTTTTTACGATCTCCCGGCGTCCCATCCCGGTCACCTCCAGGGGAAACGAAACGTTATCCAGGACCGTCAGGGACGGCAGCAGCTTGAAATCCTGGAACACCACGCCCACGGCCCGCCGCAGATAGGGCACCTTGCGCCGGGAAATGGAGCCCACGTTTACCCCGTTGATGAACACCTGTCCCTTCGTGGGGCGCTCCGCCAGAAAGAGCAGCTTCAGAAGCGTGGACTTCCCCGCGCCGCTGGGGCCGGTCACGAAGACGAACTCCCCCTCCTCGACGTGCAGGCTCACGTCCGAGAGGGCATCCGGCCCCATGCCGTAGTTCTTATATACATGATGAAGACGAATCATGGCATCCGTGTATGGTTATGTCGGTTAAAAAAAAACCATATCCGACATCTATCGGAAATGATCCTTTCTGACCCGGGAGATCACGTCCACCCTTTCCTTGTCGTCCCTGCCGTATTCCTCTCCTCTTTTCGTCCCCGCTCTCCCGGCCCCCCATCCGATCAATCGGTATCTTCGCTTGCCAGATAGTCGAGGATGACCTCGTCCAGGGTTTTTTCGGAGATGCCGCCGTCGCCGAGGTCCACCTCCGCCTGAGCGGGAACCTCCGGGGGGGCATCCGCCACCGCAGCCTTCGGCTGGGCCTCGGCGTCGTCGAAGACGCCGTTTTTCAGGTCCAGGAGCATCATCTTGTGCTGCTCCCTCATTATCTCCCGGACGACGTCGTCCATCTTTTCCGAGCTGACGATATCCGCATAACTCGTTCGCTTCGAGTGGAGTATCGTCCCCGCCTGGTAGAGCAACGTGGTGACAACGGGATTATCCGATCCGCTATCTTCTGTCTGGATGTGATAGAGGACACCCTTGTAGCGAACGTTATGGTTAAATCCCGGTATCATACTTTTTTTTCACAGGAACCTATATGGGATTCTCTTGCAATACCGTTATCAGTCGACCGGCGGAAAAGACCGAGATATTACTCTGGTTTCTACACGAAATGTAACAAAACCGCTCGGAAAAAGCAAGATAAAATTTATTACTTATTCAAACAGGGTCTTTTGCTCCTGTTTCGGCGATCGATTGAAGTGTTGATACGCCCGGCGGGTGGCCATCCGCCCCCGGGGCGTCCGATCCAGATACCCCTCCTGGATGAGAAACGGCTCGTAGAGGTCCTCGATGGTGTCTTTCTCCTCGCCCACCGCCGCCGAGAGGGTTTCGACGCCCACGGGGCCGCCGCCGAACTTGTCGATTATGGTCAAAAGCAAACGTCGATCCATCTCGTCGAAGCCGGCCTCGTCCACATCCAGCATCGCCAGGGCCTGCTCGGCCACCGCCTGGTCGATGATCCCGTCCGCCCTGACCTGGGCGAAATCCCGAACCCGGCGCAGCAGCCGATTGACGATCCGGGGTGTCCCCCGGGACCTGGACGCGATCTCCCGGGAACCTTCGGGGGTGATCTCCACGTCGAGTATCGAGGCGGACCTCCCGACGATCTCCTCGAGATCGGCCACGGTGTAAAAATCGAGCCGGGCCACCACGCCGAAGCGATCCCTCAGCGGTGATGTGATGAGACCCGCCCGGGTCGTCGCCCCTACCAGGGTAAACCGGGAGAGCCCGATCCTGATGCTCCGGGCGCTGGGCCCCTGGCCGATGATCACATCCAGGGAGTAATCCTCCATCGCTGGGTAGAGGATCTCCTCCACGACCGGGCTCAGGCGATGTATCTCGTCGATGAAGAGGATTTCTTTCTCTTCAACGTTGGTCAGTATGGCGGCCAAATCTCCGGGCCGCTCGATGACAGGCCCCGACGTCCCCCGGACGCCCACCCCCAGCTCGTGGGCGATGACATGGGCCAGGGTCGTCTTCCCCAGGCCCGGCGGACCGTACAGCAGCACGTGGTCCAGGGCCTCCCCCCGCTTTCTCGCGGCCTCGATGAAAACCGACAGGTTCTCCTTGATCTTCTCCTGGCCGACGAATTCGCTCAACAGCTTCGGCCGGAGTCCCACCTCGAAGGTGAGCTCGTCGTCGATGGGTACGGGGCTGTTGAGCCGCACATCGCTCATGATCCGTGCATCCTCCTCACCCCTGTTTCTGTCCCAGAATCTTCAACGCGTTTTTCAGCAATGTTTCCACGTCCGATGTATCGCCCATAGATTCCCCCCGGGACGCCTCCCGGACCACCCGCTCCGCCTGGGTGCGGGGATACCCGAGCTGCACCAGGGCGTCGATGACATCTCCCACCCCCAGCCGGGCGCCGTCCGTGGGGCGGCCGTTTTCTGTGCCTCGGCGTTTTTCGATCTTCTCCCTGAGCTCCAGGGGAATGCGCTCCGCCGTCTTCCTGCCCACCCCCGGCACCGACATCAGCCGGCTGATGTCCCCGGCCAGCACGGCGTCGTCCAGCTCACCGGGCGTAATACCCGAAAGCAGCGCCAGGGCCACCTTGGGGCCGATGCCCGATATGCCGATGAGGTCGAGAAACGCCCGTCGCTCCTCAACGGTGAGAAACCCGAACAGGGAGATGTCGTTTTCCCGAACGCTGGTGTGAACCAGAAGCGACACCTCGCTCCCCTCGCCGGGAAGGCGGGCGTACGCGGACAGGGACATCAGCACCCGATAGCCCACGCCGCCCACATCGACGACGATCCCCTCCAGGGATTTATGCAGTATGATTCCTCGAAGCGCCGCGATCATACGGTTTTTTTCATGCCGAGGGGGCCCATGCTGTGCATGTGGCACACCGCCACCGCCAGGGCGTCGCAGGCATGATCCCCGATATCGCCGTCAAGACAGAGAAAGCGCTTGACCATCGCCCCGACCTGGTCCTTCCCGGCGGCGCCGTAGCCGGTGGCCGCGGCCTTGACCTCCCGGGGCGCGTATTCATAGACCGGTATGTTCGATCGGGCCGACGCCAGAAGGAGCACGCCCCGGGCGTGCCCCAGCCTGATGGCGCTTTTCACGTTCTTCGCGTGAAACAGGCCCTCCACCGCCACCGCGTCCGGTCCGGTCTCGGCGATGATTCCCTCGATTTCCTGTATATATGCGCAAGCTTCTCCGACAGGGCGTCTCCCTGCCTCGGCTTGATCTCGCCTGTGGCCCGCACTGAAACGTCTCGTCCCCGGCACACCACTCCGTAGCCGGTGACCGTCACCCCCGGATCGATGCCCAGTATGGTGTATACCTCAGAGATCGAGCCCCTCCATTATTTCCTCGGAGATGTCGAAATTGGCGTAGACGTTCTGTACGTCGTCGTTGTCCTCCAGGGCATCCATGAGACGGAGCATCTTTTCGGCGTCCTTGCCCTCCAGTGAGATCGTGTTCTGGGGAACCATGGTCACCTCGGCGCTCTGTACCGGGAATCCCCCGGTCTCGACCGCCTCCCGGACCGTCTCGAAGTCCCCCGGCTCGCATACCACCTCGAAGGAATCACCGTCCTGGCTCATGTCCTGGGCCCCGGCCTCCAGGGTCACCGTCAACAGCGCATCCTCGTCCACATTTTCCGCATCGATGAGTATCACGCCCTTTTTCGCGAACAGCCAGCCCACGCAGCCGTTTTCCCCCAGGTTCCCGGAATTTTTCGAGAAAATGTACCTGATATCCGCCACCGTCCGGTTGCGGTTATCGGTCAGGCTCTCCACCATCACCGCCACCCCCGCGGGGCCGTACCCCTCGTAGACCACCTCCTCGTAGCTCTCCCCCTCCAGATCGCCGGCACCCTTCTTGATGGCCCGCTCGATGTTGTCCTTGGGCATGTTCGCGGCCTTCGCGGCGGCGATGGCCGTCCTGAGCCTCGGGTTGGTCTCCGGGTCGGGGTCGCCGAGCCTCGCGGACACGGTGATCTCCCGGATGAGCTTCGTGAACATCTTGCCCCGCTTCGCGTCCACGATGCCCTTTTTATGCCGTATGCTGTGCCACTTGGAATGTCCTGACATGGCGTGAATCCTCTTTTACTATTCTCTGATACTATTCTCTTCTCTCCCGATGCCCGGTTTGAACGGTTCGGCCGGAGAGAGGTCCGCACGGTATTGAATCTATTGCTTATTTCTATTTAATATATATGTCATATAGGAGCCTGTATCTCGGCCGACGGCCCTCCCGGCCGCCGCCTCCCATCAGGTTCCGGGAGGAAAGGGCGCATCGCCCTGCTGGTCTGTCAGCTTGAGGATCGATCCGAAGCGATCGAAGACCAGAACCGCCGTGCCCGAGGCGTCCGACACGAATCCGTCCGCCCCCACAACGGTGCGCTCCCACGTCACCTCCGCCATAATCCTCCCCGCATCATCAACCGAGATGCCTCCCGTCTCCATTACATAAACCGCGTCGGGCGTGCCGGTCATGTCCCGTATGACCCGCTCCTCGAGATCTCCGTACACCCCCGCATACCGGACCGACACCAGGGCCATGAAGCCGTCCGGGTCGTCCGCGGCGTAGGCCGCCGCCAGCTCGTCGACGGCGCCTATCACATCCCGCCGACTCATATCCGCGAGACCACCTCCGCCCAGGGTTGCGCAGCCCGCCGTCATCCCGATGCAGGCGAACACTACGAATAATAAAAATATCTTTCGCATTGAAATCACAACAGTCCTCTCTTGGAATCGCTCTTTTCGGCGAAAAACGGCATCCCGGGGCCGTCTCCTCTTGCCCATCGACGATATCAGCATACACCAATCACCGGCGAACACAAAGAAAAAACTCACGGGAGCCCTCCCTCCCGCACGAAAAAAGCCCTCGGATCAGAGGGCTTTTATGAACCAGGATGAGAGGACCTCTCTCATGATGATTCCACCATGATGAGCTCCACCCGTCGATTTGTCTGCTTGTTATGGGCTGAGTCGTTGGGAACGATAGGACGATCTTCGCCGTAGCCGTAGGCCGTGATCCTGCGGGGATCGACGCCGTAGGATATCAGGGCGCTCCGGACGGCATTGGCCCGTCTTTCGGACAGCAGCTGGTTGTATTCCCGGGTTCCGTCGCTGTCGGTATGTCCCTCGACGATGACGGACGTGTTCGGGTCGCTGTTGATGACGCCCGCGATCCGCTGAAGCTCAGAATATGCGCCGGGCAGAAGCTCCGCGCTGTCGTATGCAAACAATACGTCATTGGGGAAATAGGCGGTCATCCGGTTCCCGGAGCGGGACGTCTCATATCCCATGTCATTGAACTGCTGTTCCTGCCGCTCGAAGGCGTAGCCGATGGCGCCTCCCACCAGCGCGCCGCTCACGGCGCCGATGGCGGCTCCCTCGCCTGCATGGCCGGATTCATTGCCGATAACCGCTCCCAGGCCCGCACCCACGCCGGCGCCGATGAGTGTCCCGGCAACGGTGGGAGAAATCCCTCCGGATGAGGTACAGCTTACCAAGCCGAACACCAGGACAAGGGCAAGAGCAAGGAACATTGTCACCGCTCCTCCCTTTTTTCCAAAGATACGTGTCATTGATATCACCTCTCCTCTTCTAAACTGTGGGAAACGGGGGCTCTCATTTCATGAGAGCCCACCGTGTATTTTCGTGACCGTTACGGCGACATCACCCGACGGTTCTGCTCCTTGTAGTAGTTGTCGGAGTAGGTCGGGGCGCTCTCCCGGGGTGGATCATATGTGTTGGATCCGCCGGTGTAGTAGGGATCGTTGTAATAGGGATCCCTGGCGTAGGGATCGTTGTAGTAGGGGTCGTTGTTGTAGGGGTCGTTGTTGTAGGGGTCACTGTAATAGGGATCATTGTAGTAGGGGTCATTGTAGTAGGGGTCATTGTAGTAGGGATCACCGTAATACTCGTTGTTATACCCGGAGTTATACTGCTGGTCGTAGTATCTCCGATTCTGATTCTCAAAGGCATAGCCGATGGTTCCGCCGATGAGAGACCCGGCCAGGGCGCCGATCCCGGCTCCCTCTTCCGCATGACCGCTTTCATTCCCGATGACCGCACCCAGACCGGCTCCGGCCAGCCCGCCCAGCAGCGTGCCGCTCAGCGTCGGATTCAGTCCGTAATTGTTATACCCGTTGCTTCCATAATAGCCGCTGTTGTATCCCCCGTAGGAATAACACCCGCCCAGGAGCAATGCGCTTGCGCCGATCAACAGAACAAGAAGGCGCATCTTTCTATTCACACTCATGGTCTTCTCCTTCCCATGTTTTTATTAGTCTCACCTACTGTCATCATATCCGACATTTAAAAAAAATACTGTGATATGTATCACACCCGGCGATATTCCTGACAAAATCATTCAAGAATATCGTACGGACACATCGAACGCCCGGTACCCGACAGTGAACTGCGAAATACCCTCGTCTCCCTTCATATCACCATGTTCGGGAATACATGGACGGCCGGACGCCGCCTACAGGGCCAGGCAGTAGAGCCAGCCGGCATCGGTGGCCACATAGACCCTGCCGAAGTAGAAGACCGGACGTACCCGCACCCCGCCGTCCAGGGTTCCTCCCCACAATATCGCCCCGGTTTCCGTGGAAAAACAAAGCACCTTCCCGTTGTAATCCACCGCCAAGAGATATTTTCCCCCCAGGGCGATATGACTGATCGATGTGTCGCCCACATCGACCTCCCAGACCGTCCGCTTCAGGTCGAGGTCAAAAGAGCACACCCGGGAGAAACTATCGCCGTCGGCCGTATCCCCCCCACCCAGGGCCGCCAGGTGTCCGCTGATGAAATAGAGCGCCCCCGCGGTGTAGATCCGGTCGCCTTTTAAAATGGGAGTCGGACCCGCCTCCATGGCCGAAAGCCCGATGGAGCCGAGATATCGCCTCCAGGAATTGTAGTTGGTCTCACCGGTCTTCTGATGATAGGGGATGAGGTATTCATCCCGAAACAGGTAGACGGTCCCCTTATAACAGACCGGAGCCGAGAAATAGACGATGTCCCGGTATCCCTCCTCCTTTTCCTTGCCGGTCAGCTTCGTGGACCAGATCAGCGATCCGTCCTGAATATTCAGGGCGTGGAGATAGGAATAGGACCGGACGAACAGCAGCTCGCCGTCGGTGGCGGGGGGAAATTTCAAAATCGCCTGAAACCCGATCAAACGCTGCTCCCACACGGTGTACTGCTCTTCGAGGTCATGGGCCACGACGGAGGTCTCACCCGCACCGTCGACGAAGGTGTAATATATCCGCTTTCCTATCATCAGAGGAACGCCGGCGGTTCCTCCGCCCTGCTGCAGCACCTTCCTGCCGTCACAAAGGCGGTAGACATGATTGGTCGTGAGCGCCGCGGATTCCTGGGGCCCCATGAACATACCCCGGACATCCCGGGGATCGAGGCCGGAAAACGAGGCGTAAAAGAGATTGTCGTTCTGCATCCGAACGTGGAAATCCGCCTCGTCGGCCAGGGCCCCGTCCACGGCGTTGAAGGCATACAGGTGATCCCCCAGCTCCAGCAGGACATACCGATCCACCACCGCCGGCGGGTTCACCACCCCCTCGGACAACCCCCTGCGCCACAGCACCCGGGGCGGCGTGATGTATTCTTCACGCTTGAACGGGGTGACGGCGTTTTTATCCCTGTGTTCGCTCATAGTCGACTTCTTATGACATGCATATATCCTGACCGTTCGGGAACGTACTCTCCGTCCCGCAAAAGAACAGGAAGCATGGATGTCCGATATATTCATTGTATTATAGCACGAAGTCGATGTTCGTCAAAATAAACCGTGCCGACATTAATATAGACGACGGGACGTCTGAGGTTAAATTGCATATGGACACTCCCGTGAATCTATGGTATGAATGTGCTTGCCGTTTCTGACACAATGGATCATTGATGAATACCACAATAAAGGCTGATCGACCCGATATCAAGCGCATCGGGGTCATCGCCAAGCGGAACAAACCCCAGGCCGCGGAGATAATCTCGAAGCTGATCCCCTGGCTGGATGGATACGGCATCGAGGTGATCGTGGATGAGGAAACCGCCGAGCAGGCGCATCTTCCGCCGTCGGTGTCGACAGAAAACGTCTCGAGCCGGGCGGATCTTGTGATCGTCCTGGGCGGCGACGGCACCCTGCTTCACGCCGCCCGGCAGGTGGGAGACAGCGGCGTGCCGATCCTGGGCGTCAACCTGGGAAGCCTCGGCTTTCTGACGAACATCGCCCTGCCGGATCTCTTCGACGTCCTGGAAAAGGTGTTGGAGGGGGATTATCGGATCGAGGAGCGGATGACGCTCCGGGCGGAGCTGGAAAAGGACGTCACCGTGCCGCCCCACGTCGTGTTGAACGACGTGGTCATCAACAAGGGGGCGCTGGCCCGGATCATCACCCTGAAGGTCAATATAAACGGGATGTACATGACCACGTACCGGGCCGACGGCCTGATCGTCTCCACTCCCACCGGCTCCACCGGCTACAACATGTCCGCCGGCGGGCCGATCATCTACCCGACCCTCTCGGCGATCATCATCACCCCCATCTGCCCCCACACCCTCACGAACCGGCCGATCGTGATCCCGGGGGATGCGAACATCGAGATCAAGCTCGTCTCCGAGAGCAGCGACGTATTCGTCACCCTGGACGGCCAGGTCGGATTTCTGTATCCGATGAACAGGAAGCTCGTCGTCAGCCGGGGCGCCACGAAGATACTCCTCGTGGAGCCGACCCGCCTCGAATACTTTTCGGTTTTGCGCAGCAAACTTCGCTGGGGAGGAAAATAGACGATGCTGGTGGAGCTTTCCATACAGAATTTTGCCATCATCGATTCCCTCAGGGTCACCTTTACCCGGGGCATGAACATCCTGAGCGG
>Ga0180432_10008156_pt1 | contig 13130 bp, 4 predicted proteins | sample SS_ome_10_FD_132414 | JGI IMG/M metagenome (GOLD analysis project Ga0180432, IMG submission 132414) | Hypersaline lake sediment archaeal communities from the Salton Sea, California, USA - SS_1_MS_2 metaG | ecosystem: Environmental > Aquatic > Non-marine Saline and Alkaline > Hypersaline >...
GCAACGCGCATATCAACACATTGCTCAAGCTCAAGGAGGAAGGCCTGGTCGAGGTGGTGGCCGTCTGCGACGTCTTCACCAAGCGGCTCGACGCCGCCAAGGCCAGGACCGGCGGCAAGCCCTACAAGGTCTGGACGGACGTCATCGCGGACAAGCGGGTCGACACCGTCTCGATCGCCACGCCCGACCACTGGCACGCCCCGATAAGCATCGCCGCGGCCGAGGCGGGAAAGGACATCTACTGCGAAAAGCCCATGACCCACTGGCAGCACCTCGATCTGGCCCGGAAGGTCGTCGACGCCGTCGCCAAGAACAAGCGGGTCATGCAGGTGGGCACGCAGTTCATCTCCGACGACGTGTGGGATCTGGCCATCGAGCGAATCAGCCAGCTCGGCAAGCCCATCCACGTACAGAGCAGCGACTGCCGCAACGGTCCCATCGGCTGCTATTCGCCCAAGAGCAACGACCCATCGGCCGTCCCTGGCAAGACGCTCGACTGGGACATGTGGTTGGGCACGGAGGTGACCCGGGCGCCGAAGCGGGCGTACGAGCCGGGGCGGTTCTTCGCGTTCCGCTCGTTCTGGGATTACTCCGGCGGCGTAGGCACCGACTTCTTCCCGCACATCCTGACGCCGTGGGTCAAGACGCTGAGTCTAGGCTTCCCGAAGCGCGTGGTGCAGGCGGGCGGGCGGTACTTCTGGGACGACGGCCGCGAGGTCGCGGACATCGTCAACATGTGCGTCGATTACGACGGCGGGCCGACCGTAGCGTTGCTCGCGTCACTGGCCACCGCCCAGAACCTGCCGTGGCTGATCCGCGGTCAGAAGGCAGCGTTCGAGTTCAGCGGGCCGAGCAGCCCGCTCAAGATCATCCCCGAAAAGGCCGCCGGCGAGGCCAAGCCCACCGAGGTCAAGGGCCAACGCCACTGGTCGCTCGACAACCACTACCGCGACTTCTTCAACTGCGTCAAGACGCGCAACAAGCCGCGCAGCCACGAGGTCTTCGGCTATCGCGTGATGGCGGCCCTGACCATGGGCATCATGAGCTACCGGTCGGGCAAGGCCATGGGCTTCGACGAGAAGACCGGCAAGGTCATCGAGCTGTAGGCACACGAGCGGGCATCAAGGACGTTCGGGTTCACGGGTGGCACGGTCAAGCCGATGGGTCTTCCATGTCCGGGTGGCACGGTCACGTCGATGGGTCCGCGTCGGCGGACCCATCGGCTTGGCCGTGATTGCCACGGCGCAGACCACGGCCAAGCGACGCCTCGTGCCTCGGCATCGCTTGACCGTGCCACCCGATCGAGCTGCGTATGACATGCCTGCCTTTCGCTTGGGCATGCCATTCGGCACGGAGCGGCGTTGGGTTGTGAAGGGGACTGCGACACCGTATGGCTGACGCTGTCGAACCACGACTGGCCCAGACGCCGGAGCGCGGCATCACGTTCCGGGCGATCATGCTGGCCTGTGCCCTCATCCCCGCCAACAGCCTGTGGGTGGCCGAGATCGAGCTGATCTGGTACACGGGCCACCCCACCTGCGTGTCGCTCTTCTTCAACGTCGTGTTCATCCTCGTCTGGGTAGCGCTGGCGAACCTCGTCGTCAAACGGTATTGGCCGCATCGCGCGTTCAGCCGGGGCGAGCTGATGACCGTCTACATCGTCTTGTCCCTATCCTCGACGCTGGCCAGCCACGACTTCCTGCAAGTCTTCGCGCCGATGGTGGCGTACCCGACGTTCGCGGCCAGCCCGGAGAACCGGTGGGACGAGTTCATCCTACCGAACGTGCCGGAGCAGTTGATCGTTACCGACAAGGACGCGGCCCGCATGCTGGCCGAGGGCGGCGTCGACCCGTACCAGTGGAAAATCATCCGGGCGTGGCTCCGGCCGCTGGGCTACTGGGCCACCTTCATCCTGGCGCTGGTCATGGGGCTGCTGTTCCTGACGATCATCTTCCGGCAGCAGTGGATCGAGAAGGAGCGTCTCAGCTACCCGGTCGTGCAGATCCCGCTAGAGATCGCGGGCAATCTGGGCAAGCTGCTCCGCAGCCGGCTGTTCTGGTACGGGTTTCTGCTGACGGCCGGCATCGACATCGTCAACGGGCTGCACAGCCTGTACCCGTCGATCCCGGAGATCCCGATCGCCAACGCGTTCGAGTTCCGCGAGTACCTGGTCCGCCGCCCGTGGAGCGCGATCGGGTACACCGTCATCAACCTGTACCCGTTCGCGATCGGGCTGTGCTTCTTCCTGCCGACGGACCTGATTTTCTCGTGCTGGTTTTTCTTCCTGGTGTGGAAGGCGGTGGAGGTGGCCAGCGCAGCCGCGGGCGTTCGCGACATGCCGGGGTTCCCGTTCATCCTTCAGCAGACGGCAGGCGGGTACATCGGGCTGGGGCTGATCGCGATCTGGCTCAGCCGGCGGCATCTCAAGGCCGTCGTGTTGAAGGTGCTCGGCCGCGAAGACGCCATCGACGACAGTCGAGAGCCGATCCGTTACCGCACGGCCGTGACGGGCTTCGTCCTGTGTACCGCGTACATGATCGGCTTCGGGACGTGGGCGGGCGCGTCGTTGAAGATCATGCTGGTCTTCTTCGCGATCTTCTTCTTGTACTCGATCGCCATTGCGCGGATGCGTGCGGAGCTGGGCCCGCCGGCGCACGACCTGCACGGGGCTGATCCGGGCCGGCTGATGGCCGACACGTTCGGAACCAAGCAACTGGGCACGGGCAACCTGGCGGTCTTCTCGCTGCTGTGGTTCTTCAACCGCGCGTACCGGGCCCATCCCTCGCCCCACAGTCTCGAGGCGTTCAAGATCGGCGAGCGGCTGGGCATGCGCAACCGCCGGGTGATGATCGCCATCATCATCGCGCTGGTGGTCGGGCTGGCGGCGGGCTACTGGGCGATGCTGCACGTCCTGTACGTCAACGGATATACCACGACACAGAGCGGCGCGGGGTTGGCCTTCGCGACCGAGAGCTGGAACCGCATGAACAGCTGGGTCCGCGTGGCCCACAAGCCCAACTACCCCTCGGGCATCGCGGTGGTGTTGGGCGTGGTCGCGTCGTTGTTGCTGGCGGCCGGGCGACTGCGGTTCTCGTGGTGGGTGTTTCATCCCGTGGGGTACGCGACGTCGGCCAGTTGGTCGATGGGCAAGCTGTGGTTCTGCATGTTCCTGGGCTGGTTGGCCAAGGCGCTGATCACCCGGTACGGCGGCGCGCAGGCCTACCGCCGCGCCATCCCGTTCTTCATCGGGCTGGTCCTCGGCGAGTTCATGCTGATCAGCCTGTGGAGCATCTACGGTGCGGCCGCCGGCGTGCAGGTCTACCACTTCTGGGGATAGGTGCAGCGGCGTGGAACCGAATGGGCAGGGACATCTCGAGACGCGCGATTCCGGGGACGGTCGATGGGTGCGCTACGCGGTCGTCTGGACGATCGTCGCGGCCGGCATCCTGGGCGTGACCGGCAAGATGGTCTACGACGCGTCCCGCCCGTCACCACCGCCGCTACCCGGGGTCAAGGACGCCGGGGCGGCGCGAACGCCGTTCGATATGACCCGCGTCCGCGGGCACGTCCGCCATCTGTCGTCGCTCGGTACGCGGCTGGCGGGCTATCCCGGCAATACCGCCGCCGCCGAGTACATCAAGCAGACGCTCCGGCGGGCCGGCATCACCCACATCGAATCGCAACGGTTCAAGACGATCACGCCCGCCGTCGGCGACAGGCCCGGTGCGACGCCCGACATCGAGGCCGCGAGCATCACGCTGCCCGACGGCCGGCGCGTGCCGCTGTACCCGCTATGGCCCAACACCGCCCGCACCTGCCAGACCCCCCCCGAAGGGATCACCGGCCGCCTCGTCGACGGTGGCAGCGGCTCACTGGCGGACCTGAGCGGCAAGGACATCAACGGCGCGTTCGTCATCGTCGACTGGACGTGCGACCGCAAGTGGCAGCACGTCCCCGAGCTGGGCGGCCGGGCCGTCATCTTCAGGCCCTGCGACCGAACCACCGGCTATCAGTCGCGGTCCAAGGCGCTGACGATCCCGGCGAACATCCCGCGGTTCTACGTCCAGCCCGAGCACGTCGGCGTGCTCGAGGAAAACGTCGAAACGTCGAAACGTCGAAACGTCGACTCGGCGGCTGGGGGGCTGTCTACAATTCGGTGTGTGATGCGGTGGGCGTCTGTCGCGTCGGAGAACATCATTGCGCATCTACCGGCTACGCGCGGCGCTCGACGCCGCGGCGGGGACGACGACAACGACGCCCCGCTGATCTTTCACGCCTACTACGACAGCATCAGCATCGTGCCCCAGTTGGCGCCGGGCGCGGAGCAGGCCTGCGGGCCGGCGGCGCTGCTCGAGCTGGGGCGGTACCTGACGCAACGAGAGCGGCCGCGCGACGTCGTCTTGCTGTTCACCAGCGGACACACGCAGGCGTTCTCGGGCATGCGGGCCTATGTCTCGCAGTACCTCATGCCGCCGCCGACCGGATCGAAGTTCCGCAAGTTCGCCAAGCCGAAACAGCCGTGCGGGCTGCTGACCAGCCTCGACCTGACCAGCGGCACGCCGCAGCTCGGGATCTTCTGCCGCGGGTTCTTCTGTCTCCAACCCGACATCTTCGCACACCAGTGGTTCGCGCTGCTGGGCAGTAACCTGGCGCGGTACGTCCAGCCCGTCGTCGATTCGATCGTGGCGGATCGGCCCGCCGGCTTGGCGCAGGACGACGACACCAAACCGGTGGACCTTAACCTGTTTGTGGACGGCATCAACGCGGTCAAGGGCGCGAACTGGATGACGTACTTCCCGTTCATGGTCGCGTTCGAGAGCGAGCTGGCCAACCTCGGGGGGATCGCAGCCGTCACGATGGCCACGCCGAACGACTCGCGCGACCGCGTCGATTCGCCCATCGACACGTTCGACCGCGTGCGGTTCGATCGTCTGGCCATCCAGATGCGGATGCTCGCCGCGTCCGTCGACGCCCTGCTGAGCTGGCGCGGACCCTATGCCTCCAAGAAGTTCGAGAGTCTGTGGGTCACGCTCAAGGGCCGCGTCGTCTACCTTCATCCAAAACGGAGCTACGTCCCCGACTATCCCCTGCCCAACGCCGTCGTCGTGCTGAAGAACTACAGCGCCGTGTGGGACCAGGTCGGCGTACGGGCGCTGCCGATGCTGCTGACCGACGAGAAGGGCCGGTTCGAGATCGGCGGGCTGCTGCACACGCGGTGCGGTGGGTTGTTCCGGTCGTTCTACGACGTCGAGGCCTTCGGCGTCAACCCGGACACCGGCGCGATCAACCACGCCAACGACATGTCCGCCATGCGGATTAAGGACTATCCCAGCCACGTCAAATTGGACGAAGAGGAGCGGAGCGTCAACGTCGTCGTCTTCCCGTGCATCGGCACGACGCTGTACGCCCTGACCGAGCCGCGCGAGTACCTGCCGCTGTGGCAGATCGAGATCTTCGACGCCAAGACCAACAGCCCGCCGTTCCGCTACGGCTACAGCTATCCCGATCCGGGGACGTACGGGCGATGGGAGACGGCCAGCACCATCTTCGCGCCGCCGGACACCACGCTGCGGCTGGGGTTGGGGGCCAGCGCGGTCGGTTTCCAGATGGTCCTGACGAACGCCCGGCCGGGCAACGCCCTGGGCGACGGGTTCGACATTCGTGAACTCAACACCATCCGGGCCATGATGCTCCAGGGCGCCGGCGACATGTGGGCGCTGACGCAGGAACGGTTCGACAAGCTCCACCGCTACGGCGTGCGCAACCCGCGGGCCGAGCTCCTCCACGACAACGCCCGCGGGTTCCTGGACCAGGCCCGCGAAGCCCTCGACCGACATGACTACGTCGCCTACCGCATCAACGCTGAACGTGCGTGGTCGTCGGAGATGAAGGCCTACCCCGAGATCCTCGCGACCGCCAACGACATGGTCCAGGGCGTGATCTTCTACCTGGCGCTGCTGCTGCCGTTCGCCTACGCGATGGAGCGGCTGCTGGTCAACGCGGCCACCATTCGCGGCCGCATCATCGGCATGCTCACCGTCTTCGCGATCGGGTTCGGCGTGCTGGCGGTGGTGCACCCAGCCTTTCGGTTCACGCTGACGCCCGCGCTGGTGCTGCTGAGCTTCGTGATCTTGGCGCTGGCGGTGACGGTCAGCGCGTGGGTCTGGACCAAGTTCGACACCATGCTTCAGGAGGTCCGCACGGCCCGGCTGGGGATGCACGAGGCCGACGTCAATCGCGCGGGCGCCGCCCTGAGCGCATTCGATCTCGGGCTGAGTAACGTCCGTCGGCATCGACGCCGTGCGGTCCTGACGGCCACGACCGTCGTCGTCGTGACCTTCACGTTGCTCAGCTTCACGTCGATGACGCCGACGCTGGCCGTTCGCGGCGCGCGGTACTTCATGGGTGAGCCTGCGTACGACGGCCTGCTGATCCGCGATCGAAACTGGTTTCCGCTCAGTCGCGATCGGTACAAGGCCTTCATCCGCGAGGTGGGCCGACACGCCGCGGTCGCCGGCCGGGCGTGGTTCGAGACCACCCGCGTGGGCGACGTGACCCGGATCGAGGTCCGCCGCGCCACCCAACCGCCGCGACTGTTCGTGGCGACGGCCCTAGTCGGCATGACCGCGAACGAGCCGAACGTGACCGACCTGGCCGACAGGACCATCGTCGCCGGACGATGGTTCAAGGACGACGCCGAAACCGGCATCCTCCTGCCGCAGCGAATGGCCGAACGCCTCGGCATCCGCGCCGTGGCCGGCCGGATCGTCGCCGACGTCCCGGACGCCGGCGCGTCGCGACCGGCCGGTCCGGCGACGAGCACCTCGACCCCGGCGACCGCCCAACCGACCGCCCGCCCCACCGTCGAGATCTACGGCCGAACCCTACCCGTCATCGGCATTTTCAACGAGACCCAGTTCGATCAGATCCTCGACCTCGACGGCGAGCCCCTCACCCCCGTCGACCACATCCTGATGGCCGAAAAGCGACGCACCGAGATCCTGCTCGACTCCGAGCAAATCGAGGAGTACATCCACACCACTTGCGACACCGTACCGATCATCCCGCTGCACCTGGCGCTCGACATCGGCGGGACCATCCGCAGCATCGCCACCCGCCTGGACCCCGACCAGGTCTACGCGTGGACCCAGCAGCTCATCCGGCGGACCGATCAGACGATGTTCGCCAACCTCGGCGGGCAGGTGCGGCTGTTCAGCACGGTCTCGCGGACGCAGTTCGGCGGGTTCTTCTCGGCGGCCGTGCCCGTGGCGATCGGCTGTCTGATCGTCCTGTCGACGATGCTCGGCGCGGTCTACGAACGCCAACGCGAGATCTTCGTCTGTAGCAGCATCGGGTTGGCGCCCAGCCACGTCTCGAGCCTGTTCCTGGCCGAGTCGTGCGTCTACGCGATCCTGGGCGCGGCATTGGGGTACCTGCTCGGCCAGACGCTGACGAAAGTGTTGATGATGTTGGGGTGGCTGACGGCGTTGAGCCTGAACTACTCGGCGATGTCGGCCGTGATCGTCACCGTGGTCGCGATGCTGGTGGTGGTGGCGACGACGATCTACCCGGCCAGGGTGGCGTTCCGGGCGGCCATGCCCGAGGAGCCGCAGGCCCGCAGGGGCGGCTCGACGACGGCGGGCGACCGGTTCGTGCTCGACCTGCCGTTCCTGGCCTCGGCTGAACACCTCGACGGCGTACAGGCCTACCTGTATGAGTTCCTCGACGCCCACGCCGACGTCTGGATCGGCAAGCTGAGCGTCGATCGGCTCGGCGCGTCCCGTCGGGAGTTCGCCGGCGCGGTCATCCCCGTGTTGGCGTTCCGCAGTTGGCTCGTGCCGTTCGATCTGGGCATCAGCCAGCACGTCGAGATCGGCGGGGTCTTCCGGCCCGAACACAACGCCTATCAGTTCCAGCTCATCGCCACGCGGACCAGCGGTGACTATCAGAACTGGCGGCGGCTGAACCCGCACTTCCTCAAGATCATCCGCAAGCAGCTCCTGCTGTGGCGGATCCTGTCACCCGACCAAAAACAGCGCTACGTCGACCGGGGGCCACGCCTCTTCGGGAACACCGTCGAGGTGGGCGTCCCAGTCGACCGGATCGACCTGCAGGAAGGATCGGGGTCTGCCGGTCCGACCGTATTCGGCGGGCCCGGGCCGGCACCGGCGGGAGGCGTGGTGTGAGCGCCGAATCCCCAGTCGAACCCCAACCGCTCCCGCCGCTGACAGACCCCGACGAGCCGTTCGTGGACGGGTTCAATCGCCGGACCGTCCTCGGCGCGTTCTTCGTGGCGCTGGTGATGATGCCGGGCACGATCTACCTCGGGCTGGTCGCGGGCAAGACGCTCGGCCCGGCGGCCGAATGGGTCACCATCATCCTGTTCGCCGAGATCGCCCGCCGCAGCTTCTACACGCTTAAGCGCCAGGAGGTCTTCGTCCTGTTCTACGTGGCCGCCGCGCTGAGCGCCTCGACGCTCGTCCTCGGCGATTACCAGCTCGCCGGCGGACCGTTCACGGGACTGATCTGGAACCAGTACCTCGCCCAATCGCCCCAGACGGACGCCATCGCCGACCAGATCCCCGCCTGGGTCACGCCCCGCGCCACCTCGCCCGCCATCCAACACCGCACGCTGCTCCACACCGACTGGCTGTGGCCGATCGTCCTGGTCATGGTCGGCCAGGTCCTCAGCCGGATGAACTGGTTCGGTATGGGCTACATCCTGTTCCGCATCACCAGTGACATGGAACGCCTGCCGTTCCCGCTGGCCCCCATCGCCGCCGAGGGCGCAACCGCCCTGGCCGAGGCCACCACCAAGGAACAATCCTGGCGATGGCAGGTCTTCTCCACCGGTGCCGCCCTCGGTCTGGTCTTCGGGACCATCTACGTCGTACTGCCCGTCGTCACGGGCCTGGTCATGACCCAGCCGCTCATGCTGCTTCCCATCCCATTCGTGGATTTCACGACGAACACCGAGACGCTGCTGCCGGGCGGGCTGTTCAGCATCAGTTTCGACCTGCTCCTTGTGCTAACCGGGATGATCCTGCCGTTCCCGATGGTCGTCGGGACGTTCATCGCGTGCATCTTGACGTCGTTCGTGTTCAATCCCGTTCTGTACCACCTGGGGATGTTCCCGCACTACACGCTGGGCACGCGACTGATCCCGACGCAGATGACGCTGGCCTTCGACTTCTACATGAGCACGAACATCGGCGTGGGCCTGGCGGTGGCCCTGCTCGGCCTCGGCCGGATCCTGGTCGTCCTGAGGCGGGCGGTCGCCCGACGTCGCAGCACGATGCCCGATCCGCACGACCAGCTCGGCTACGACCGCCGTCCCAGCCGCGCGCGTGGCGACGTCCCCATGTGGGCGGCCGCGCTGCTCTTCGTCGCCGGCACGTCCGGATACATCTACCTGTGCCACTTGCTCGTGCCTGGGTTCAAGCTGTGGATCGTCATCGCGTTCGGGCTGCTGTGGACGCCCATCAACTCGTACGTGTCGGCCCGGATGATCGGCATGACGGGCGCGCCGCTGGTGGTGCCGTTCCTTCGCGAGGGCTCGTTCCTGTTGAGCGGCTATCCCAAGGTCGACATCTGGTTCGCGCCGATCCCATTGGCCGACTACGGCCCGATCGCCCAGCGGTTCCGCGAGCTCGAGCTGACCCGCACCAAGTTCACCAGCATCATCAAGGCCGAACTGCTCATCGCGCCGCTCGGGCTGATCGCCAGCTTCCTGTTCTGGGCGTTCTTCTGGCACCTGGGCCAGATCCCCTCGGCCGACTACCCCTACACCGCCCGCATCTGGCCCGTCCACGCCCGCGCGCAATTCCTGTTCTACACCGCCACCGTCGAGGACAATCCGATGCTGCTCGAGGCGCTCAAGCCGTGGCTGATCGGGTGCGGCGCGGTCGGGGGGATGCTGTTTTATGGCGTCTGCGCGTTGGTCGGGCTGCCGATCACGTTCTTCTACGGCTTCATCGGCGGGACGGGCGCGTTTCTATACGGCGGGCTCAGCATGTTCATCGGGGCGATGTTCGGGCGGTACTACTTCGCCAAGCGTTTCGGGCCGGAGCGATGGCGGCGGTATGTCCCGGTGGTGGCGGCGGGGTTCGCGTGCGGCATGGGCCTGGCCGGCATGATCTCGGTCGCCTGCGCCCTGATCGCCAGATCGGCCTCGGTCCTGCCGTTCTAGTGGGTCGGATCTCCGGGGCCCGGACCGGTCGATCAGTCGGGTTCTCGGCCTGGCGGGCGGAGAACTGGGTATGACGATCAACGAGGCCAAGCGACTGAGTGGCGCCGCGCTGTTGACGCTCCTTGTCGGCGCCCTGGCCATCGTCATCCTCGTCTGGTGGCGATGCGGCCGCGATCCGGACATCCGTTTTCTGACCGCAGAACCGCCGGCGGAATGGATCATCCACCCGACGCCGTTCGTCCTGCAAACGAGGCAGATCCAGGAGCGTCGTGTTCGGTTTCGCACCGCATTCGACCTGCCGTCGATGCCGAAATCGGGGCAGGTTCGGCTCCGTGCCTTTCGCCAATACGCGCTCTGGATCAACGGCACTCCAATCGGTTCCGGGCCGGATCCGGGGGGGTCCTGGAAACGCAGCCGGGATTACGAGGTCGTCGCCTACCTCCAGCCCGGCAAGAATCGAATCGAAGTAGAGGTGACACATGTCACCGCCCCGCCGGCCCTGTGGCTGGTCCTGTCAGTCGACCAGAAGACGATCAAGACCGCCCGTCAATGGCAGGCACGGGCCGGTGCCGGCGATTGGGTTCCCGTCCGTCTGGCCACCGAGCCCTGGCACCACTCCATCAGCCAAACCTTCCCGACGGTGCCGGCGGGATGGCGTGACACGTGGCATCTCTTGCTGTTATGGCTGGGCATCGCGCTGGGCGCAACCGGCTTTGGCTGGTGGGCGTCGCGTCGAACCGGTGTCGAGCCCATTTCCCTTTGTGAGGGTACTCTCCGGGTTCTGTCGAATCTGCGCGCCGAACTCGCGCTGCTTGGCCTGGTGGTGGTGTTGTGGATCGCGCTGTGCGCCAACAACCTTTGCCGCTTGCCGCCCGTCATCGGTTTCGATTCACCGCAACACCTCGAGTACATACACTTTATCAAGACGCACCATCGATTGCCGTTGGCCAGCGATGGCTTTGTGATGTGCCATCCGCCGCTCTACTACTTACTCAGCGGCGTCCTGATCGCCATCGGTCGTTGGCTGGGTTGGGCGGATGCCCATACGGCACTGCCCAAACTCGTCAGCATGGTCAGCGGGCTTGCACAGGTCATCCTGGTGTGGTGGACGGCGCGGATTGTGTTCCCCGATTCGCGGCGTGCACGGTGCGTGGGATTGGTCATGGCCGCAGCCATGCCGATGAACCTCTACATGGCGCAGTACCTGTCCAACGAAATGATGTGCACCGCGCTCGTTACCGCGTCCTTGGTGCTGGCCCTTCGGATCATACGTGACGACGCGACACGCTGGACGCGGTACGTCACCTTGGGAGGCGTGTTGGGCCTGGCCCTGCTGACCAAGTATACCGCGCTGTTGGCCGTAGTGACCGTTTTGATCGTTGTCGGGGGTACGGCCGTGATACGCCACCGGGACCGACGGTGGGCATGGCTGACCAGGGCGGGCATGACCGCCGCGATGGTGGGCCTCCTGGCCGGGTGGGTCGGGGTTCGAAACTGGATCCACTTTCGCACCCCCCTCGCCGCAAACTGGGATCCCGCTACCGGCTGCGTGTGGTGGCAAGATCCGGGCTACCGAACGTCGGCATACTACCTGCGCTTCGGGCGATCGTTGACCAGGCCCTTTTTCAGCGGGCTCTACTCCTACGGCGACGGCATCTATTCCACCGTTTGGGGCGACGGCCAGTGTGCGGGCGTCGCAGGTGTGCGAGCCAGTCCACCGTGGCATTACAAAGTGATGACCGTCGGTTACACGCTGGCGTTGTTCCCCACCGCCTTGATCACTATCGGTCTGATCTTGGCCTTGATTCGGTGGGTCCGACGTCCCACGGCAGCCTGGGCGCTGCTGGGCGGACACGGACTGCTGGTCGGGTCTGCCCTCTGCTACATGACGCTCAAGCTGCCGTACTACAGCGTCGTCAAGGGCTTCTACGGCTTGACGGCCATGGCGTGCCTCTGCGCGTTCGGTGCACGGGGATTCGATCTACTCAGCCGATGGCTCGGTCGGTTCCGGGTGTTCCTGTGGATTCCCTTGCTCGTCTGGGCCATCAATGCCTACGTCTCGTTCTTCGTCTGGCCCCTCGACCCTCAGACGCACCACAACCTGGGCGCGGTCCTTCTGCAGCAGAACAAGCCTGATCGTGCCGTCGAGCATTTTCGCCAGGCGCTGCAAGAAGACCCAGACCTCGTCGACGTCTATGCCGGGCTCGGCAGCGCCCTGAGCAAGTTGCAGCGCTTCGGCGAAGCCCGGCAAGTACTGGCGGACGGGCTCATTCGTGATCCGGACAACATCGACGTCACGAAAGAACTGGCCTGGTTGCTGGCCACCTGTCCGAAGGCGGAGCTTCGCGACGGCTGGACCGCCCTCCGGCTTGCGCAACAGGCCTGTGACGCCACGCGATACAAGAACCCCCTCCTGCTCAACGTTCTGGCGGCCGCCCAGGCCGAAACCGGGCAATTCACCGACGCCGTCCAGACGCTCAGACGCGCCATCAGATTGGCTCGCTCGACCGGCAGCACCGAGGGGCTATCAGGGTGGCGCGCGCTGCTGGGCCTGTATGAAACAGGCAGACCGTATCGCCAGGCCGTTGAGCAACCGCATGCGCCACGTGACATGAAACGGTGAGCGTTTCCTCGTCTTCTAATCAGCGCAGTGGGTTGCTCTTGCCGATGATCCTGTTCCAGGAACGGCGCAACAGGAAGTATTCGTTGAACGGCCGGTCGTCTGTAATGGAATACGTCACGTCTGGCGTCAGGATCTCGGCCAGCGGGATTTCATCTTGCAGGACTTCGTCGTAAAGCCCTGCAACGCTCTTGCGCTTGTCCCATTCTACGAAGTCGGCCCGCGCGGGTGGGGGAAGTCGACCAAGAAACGTGACGGCACTGGGCATGTCCAACGGCTGCATCGACGCCAAGAAATGGTAGCCGGGGCCCCAGAATTGCA
>Ga0180432_10008157_pt1 | contig 13130 bp, 7 predicted proteins | sample SS_ome_10_FD_132414 | JGI IMG/M metagenome (GOLD analysis project Ga0180432, IMG submission 132414) | Hypersaline lake sediment archaeal communities from the Salton Sea, California, USA - SS_1_MS_2 metaG | ecosystem: Environmental > Aquatic > Non-marine Saline and Alkaline > Hypersaline >...
ATCGAAACCAGTCCGACAATGACCGACGAAGAACGCACCCGAAAGAACGGGCAAATCTGCTTCGTATCCGCGAGGACGATCTTGTCGAAACGGTCGTTAAGAGCAAGCTGTTTGCCGGTATCAACGGCAAGGGGGCCTGCTTAGACGGCGAGGATATTCTCGTTTCGGTCGATGGCTGGCACCTCGGCGGAAACCTGCTTTTCGGGATATTCCGAATGAAACACGACGGCAATTTCGAGAAAGTCCCCGTCGAACACAATCTCGGCGACATCGGCGATCTGGCACGAGACAGCACCGGCCGCTTGCTTTTCAGCGACTTCCACAGCGACAATATCTATTGGCTCCCGAAAGGAGCAAGCAAACCAACTCCGCTTCTTAGACAAGACACCAGACCGTCGGGGCCGTTTGAAATCGCTTGCTCGCGACGCGGGGGAATATATTTCCTCAATCGCACCGGATCGCCTCCTTTAGGCGGCAAGTCGGCCGTATATCAAATCGTGGGACAAGAGGCCAGGCTTCTTTTCGAGGCACCCCAGGGAACAACCCTCGTCGGCATGGACGTCAGTCCCGGCGGTCGATTCGCCGAAGGCGTTTACGCCTTGATAAGCAATGGACAATTGGTGCGCATCGATCGTACGGGCCGAGTGTCTCCCGTCCTAAGCGGCATGGTGAATGGGCGACAGATCCGCTTCGCGCCGCGCGGAGATCTCTGGGTTGTCGCCGGCGAAGAGGGGAAGAGGCTCTATCGGATTCGTTCGGAGGCTACGCCCGAACCTATGAGGCCGGTTGTAAACCGGCCGACGTCGAAGCCGCCCGTCGCGGTTCCTCCGGCCGCCGGCGACGTGGCGTCCATTGCACAAGCCCTCGGCATGACGACCATGGATCCCACGGCCGAATCGCTGCGCCATGCCGGTATCGCCGGCGGCGCGAGTGTGATTCGCGTTGCCAAACGTTCCGTTGCCGACCGCATTGGAATAGAGCCCGGCATGATCCTCTACCACGTCGACGGGCTGGCGGCAACAAGTCCCGAGAAGCTTGAGCAACTCCTGAAAGCCCAACTCCCGAAAGGCATGGCGACGGTTCGCGGCGTGACCGAGTCGAGCAGTTTTCGGTTCGAGATTCCGCTTCCGCTTCACGGCAGGCAGTACGCGCATCCGATGCGGGCCTATGCGATGCCGATTCCCGGTGGCTGGTTCCTGCTTGAGAATTATCGAAATACGGCCGCCGATCAACAGTTCGACACGCTCGTCTCGCCCGACGGGAAACACGCGGTCATCATTGCTCGAAGCGGCGTTGCGGTGACCGACCCCGTAAAGGACCTTGCCCGATATGAAGCCGAAAAGCTCGTCGACGCACGCAAGTTCCAGGTCTCCGGGCTGGAACGATCGCCGATTGGCGGAACATCGGCTTTCCGCGTCTACTACCATGTTCCCAAAGGCGACTTCGTTGTTTCCCGAATGAGTTTCGTGCAGGGCAGCCAGCGTTATGTTATCAATGTCGTCTCCTATGACACGAACGACAAGGATTTGCCGCAAGCGGTCAAGACAATGATCGCCGGCTTGCGTCTTGGCCGAACGACGCAAGGAGCGACGCCTCGCCCGACGGCAAGTCCTCAACAGGGACCGCCGTCGCTTACACCGCCGAAGACCCAGCTCTGGACCTCAACCAAGCCGGGGAAGCGCGTCGCGTTGGGGATTTCCGCCGTCAGTGCGGGGCGTCCCGCGGCGCACCAACTCGGTATCGAAACGCCGACCGGAGCAGTAATAAGCATGGTTCATCCAGGTTCGTCGGCCGCGCGTGCCGGCCTTAAGCCCCGCGACGTGATTGTTGAGTTTGCCAGTCGCGAAATCAACAGTTTCGCCGACTTGGAAGCGATCGCAATGAAATCCCCGCCCGACAGCACCCAATCGGTCACTCTCGTACGCGGTCTCAACCGCCTAAAGATCAGGTGGACATTGGGCAGCGCGGACGGTGTAAGGATGCAATGGTACACACATCCCTCGGGCGGTTTGCAGATGCGATTGCCACTCCACTGGAAGGCGAACCTGATCCGCGACAACCAAGAGCTAACCCTGGATGAAATTGCGTCGCGCGACGGAGAGTATCGTCTCTTCTTCGCTCCGGAGGCATCCGCGCCTTCGGACTTGAACGCCGCTCTTGACGAAAGGATCAGAAGTCAAATGCGAAGGAACCCCGATGCCCATCGAATCGCCATGAAAATCGGCACCGAGCAACTCGCCGGAACCGCCGTCTTCGTAAAAGGCGATCGCATCTACTGGCATTACCAATTCGCGATGACGTTCCGCGGCCGTTTGTACAGTTTCCATCTTTACGCCGACCCGTTCATCGATGGAAAGAAGATCCCCCCAGCGGTTCACGATATTCTAACGACCGTTGAAGCGTACAAGCCGAAATCGTAAAGGGTCCCGCTAGATTCCGTAGCGTGCGCTCGCCTTTCGTATCTGTTTGAGTATACCAATCCCAGAGAATAGTTGCGCGGCGCTAGCACTCTCAAATACCTGAAATGACGTTGTTTGCGGACTGCTAGCTGCGCAATTTATTCCTGGGATTGGTAGTACTCGGGAGATACAACGCACAGAGAAACCGGGGCGCGGGTATTGGTGCCCGCAAGTTTGCCTCTCGGGGGCGCTATCTGCTGTTATGTTCCTCATCCATCTGGAAACACGAAAAGTCCATATCCTTCGGTTCCGTAGATCGTTTCACCTTGAACCACGCTTTAACAACGCTTCACAAAGTGCATGTTTCCAGGGCCGTTAACTTTGCTCTAGCTTCAACAACGCTTTGCTTTCGCTTATTAGTGGGAGGATTAGTGGGGGGAGTTACCGGACGGGATGGCTGAGGGTTCGAGCTAGCAGGTCGGACTAATTGGCCGTTGTCGTCAAGAGGAGCGGCCGCTTCGATTGTGTCGGTTTAGACCTTATTATTGGGCGACTGTGGCGCTTCGAGGCGTACTGGTGAACCGGAAACGAAGTGCCGGTGTCGATGGCTCGCAAACTTCCCGCACACAGCAGTCGCTTGTTTCGACATGCCGCTAGAAGAAGGCCGCATAGCCGTTTGAAAAATCTGAAATCGGTTCGCCGCCGTTTCTCGACTTACAGCACATTTCTCTCACCGAGGTGGCTGCGTTTCGCGTTTCATGCCGCAAAACAAAGGGCGAAACCCGTTGTCATACCTTTCCGCTCTGCAGCGGGAACTCGGCGCCGACAACGCAGAAATCACTGACACGACATTGGACCGTGAAAGAGTTGCTGGGTGGGCACATTCTACCCAGCCGCGCCATTCTGAAGGGAAAGAAGATTTATGTCCCGGCGCGCGGGTTTTCGAGCGGGGATCACGTTTTGAGAAGGGTACAATGAGTGAACACGCGTTTTTCGCGACTCGAATGTGAGGATTATACCAACATGAAATGGTTCATGCACCCGCTGTTGGCGCTGATTGCCGATGCCACGGAATCAGAGTTGGCTAAGTGCATCGAGTATCTGAAGGTGGAGAACCAGATCCTGCGGGATCGGCTTCCGAAGAAGATCGACACGACGGAAGCGAAGCGGGAAAAGATGCTTAAGGTTGGCAGGCATCTCGGTGGGAAGATAGAGCAGCTGGTTTCGATCGTCTCGCCGCGCGCGTTCCAGCGCTGGGTGCAGGCAGACGTTGAAGCCAGGGCCGCGAAGAAGGAGAACCAGGAGGCTCAACAGACCGAGACAGTCAGACACGGCAACAGCAAGCCGGAAGAGGTCCATAATCTCGTGCTGCAGATCCGCAAGGAGACCGGTTGGGGCGCGGGGCGGATCAAGGGCGAACTTTATCGGCACGGCTATCGAAACATCGCCCGCTCGACCATCAACCGCATCCTGCGAGAGAACGGCTTTAAGCCGGAGCCGCCTGACGATCCGGACAATACTTGGGCCAAGTTCTTGAGGCGTCATGCGTCGATGCTTTGGGCTTGCGACTGTTTCACTAAGCCGGTGCTGACGATGGGCGGCTGAATCGATTACTACGTCCTTTTCTTCATTCATCTAGAAACGCGGAAGGTCCATATTCTGGGCGTTACACCCAACCCGAACAATGAATGGATGAAGCAGCAAGCCCGAAACTTGTGTGTGTTCTTCGGGGAATTGGACGAACCGCCGAAGTACATCATTCATGACGCCGACACATAGTTCACGCGGGACTTTCGGGAGATGCTCAAGTCCGAAGGAGTTATGCCGGTCCGTATTGGGCCGCGGCGGCCCAATCAGAACGGCTATGTTGCATGTTGCACCTCATTCGTACGATGGGATACGACCTTGGGGAATCTTTGTCGTTCGGAAAGTTTTTGGCCTTGGCTTTTGACTGGCGCGGCTTGATCGGGTGGGTCGAATAGGCATTCGTTCTTGTCATTATAGACATGCCCCAGCAGTAGTCCATGGCGGCGCCAGATCTTGATCGTGGTTGTCGATACGTGGAGTTGTTCGGCCATTTCGGCGAGGGTCAGCTTGCCCGCGTCGCGCAGGCGATCATGGCGGCTCTTGAGTTGGTAAGTGCGACAGAGACGAGCTACTATCGTTGACGTAAAAGAACGTTTCTCGCCGGAGCGAAAGCCCTTTTCGTTCAAGAGCGAGGCAATCTGGCCCACGGTGTAGTCGTTGAGAAGACGGTCGATCTCGGCGATGACTTCCGCGTCGGTTTTGCGGGCTTCCCACGCGGACAGCGGCCGGGGAAGCGCCAGTGTTCGATGGGCTCCACCTTTGAATCGTACGTTGGCGGTGATATTGTCATCCTTCTTTAGCGTTACGTCTTCGATCAACAGCCGAATCATCCGTTTACGCTCCCGGTCGGGCGTGTTTGGGTCGTTCCACAGTCGGGGAAGATCCTTCGCCAAGGCGAGGATCCGTCCGCGACTTTCTTCGTCCGATAGAACGCGATCCGCTTGCGATTGCCGTTCGTATTGATCTTGCGCTTCGGATAGGGTGCGTAGCCGGTCGTTCCACTCGGCTTCCAGTGCGTCGGCGACCAGCCGATTCTTGGGATCGACTTGCATGAAACGCTGCTGCGCCAAATCGGCTTCATAACGGGCTCGCGCGACGCGTTGCTGCCGAAGCTGATCCGCTTCCTCGAGTCTCTGCTGCAACTCTTGTTGCACGGCCAAGGTTAACTCAAGTGTAACGGGCTTCATGACGCCGAGCACCAATCGGCTGATTGCTTCGTCCACGACATGGCCGGGGATAGATTGGCAGATCGGCTGGGCACGTTCAATTCCTTCATGTTGACACAGGTAGGTGGGCGTCAGGCGTCCACTGCGAGTGTGATAACGGAGAGTCATTCGACGACCGCAATCGCCACACACGACCAGACCTTGCAGAAGCGCCGGTCCCTCGGCGGGCGGACTCTTGCGGCGATCATCGCCGTTGCACTGCGCGTTCTCACGTAGGCGTTGGACGTTTCGCTGGTACTGCTGCCAACTGATGTACCCGGCATGAGCATCGGGAATGAGTACTTCCCACTTGTCCTGGGGCAAGCGTCGCGGCAGTTTTTGACGCCCGATTTTATCCACGTGATAACGTCCCCACACATAGGCTCCGGAGTAACGCGGATTATGCAACGCTTGCAACGCGCGATTGTGCCCCAAGGGCCCCCACACCAATTCGCCTTTTCGAACGCCTCGCCGCAAGCGACGCGGAAATAACAAGCCTTCTTCCGTGAAGAACTTCACCGTCGCCGATGCCGTCCCGGTACGCTGAAACGCCTGAAAAAACGTGCGTAACGAGTTTTGCACTTGCTGGTCGGGGTCGAGTACGACATGGTCTCGCGCGTCATAAACCAGGCCCACGGGCAACGGCAGCTTTAGTTCTCCGCGGCGTGCCTTATTGGCCATGCCTCCTTGCAGTCGTGCCCGCAGAACGTGCAATTCGGCTTCACTCATCGTGCCCTTCAGTCCCAGCAGCAAGCGATCATTGAAGTGGCTGGGGTCATACAGGCCGTCTTCATCGAGGATCAACGTGCCGGAAAGTGCGCAGATTTCCAGCAGACGGTGCCAGTCGCTCGAGTTGCGAGCCAGTCGCGACACTTCCAGCCCCAGCACAATGCCTGCCCCATGCCGACTTCGGCGACCAACCGCTGGAAACCTTCCCGCTCTTCACTCGAAGCGCCCGATTGGCCCAGGTCGTCGTCGATTACCACGACTCTCTCCAGCGGCCATCCCAATGCCACCGCTCGCTGCCGCAAGGCATACTGACGTTGCGTGCTCTCCTTGTTCTCGAACACCTGCTGCAGCGATGACTGCCGCACGTAAAGATAGGCGTCTCTTTTCAAATGGCTCGCCTTAACCTTTTCTTGCGTGTTCATGACTTAGGACTCCTTGCCTTTCATGGAACCGATTTCAGCGACGCCGATCGCTGCGGCAATATCATGTTCACCAACACCGAAGTGATCTGCTCGCTCACGGAAGAAGGAATCGTGACCTGAGTTGCCTGGGAGGCGTTGGTATCAGAGTTGCAGTTATGACGGGGCGTCCGCGGTTCCGCCACGGTCGGCCAGGCACGCATCCAGGCCACGACACCGCGGCGAACCAGCAACGCCAGCTCCCATCCATTATCCAGTGAATGTGGCTCTTGGATCGCTTGCCGCCGCACCGCTTCGTAACGCGCAGCCCATTCTTCGGCCGCTACATGGTCGAACGAGCCAGGGTTGGTCTCGTCTGCTAGCGCCCCTTTTTTTGCGACTTCGAGAGGGCACGCTCGATGCTGCGCGGATGGATCGATAAACCGAATTCTCCGCGAACCATCTTGGCCAACACGTCTGGTCGTAGCAATTCGTCCGCCTCTTGCCGCTGCCGTTCGATGAATTCCAACACCGCGTCCTTCAGCTTGTGGGCCTGTTTGGGACCGGGACGCTTGGGAATCAGGCCCGGCAGGCCCTGCTGCTGTAGTAGTGATAATGCTTGATAGAAGGTAGTTCGGGAAAACCCGAAGTCTCGCGCCACTTGACTGACCGAAGCGCCGTCGACACGCACCCTTCGCAGCATCTCGTATTTCACCTGCACCAGATCGTGCGGATCGAAGAACTCGTGGTTCAAGAACTGTTCGTCGCCAACAGCCTCGGCCGCCGCGTTGAGTACACCGAACAGCCGAAGCGTTTCGTGCTTGAGATTTCGGCTTTCCCTGCCCATGGCAAACCCTCCTGAAAGAACACCATTTGTGTGTCAGCGTAATTATGCCTGTTACCGTGAGCCTGTCAACCGCATTATTTCGCAATATGCCGATAATAAGCGGGGATATAGTCACCATGTTCACCCGTAGGCAAACGCCCGCGGCCCCGGGAGACGGCATAATCCCCTTAACACTTGCGGCATAATCTCCTTGACACCTACCCATCGGAACGACCCTCCTGGAATCCATCAATCAAGGCAGCCAATTCCAGCAAATCGGCTGCTCGAAACGCCGCTCGTCCGCGGGAAACAACCACGAACGGATCATCCGGCCCAATACTGGTCCAATCGGCCGGAATAGACGTCAGCCGCCCCTGCTGGTCGTGGAAATAGACTCGATCTTCGCCCCAGTTGTGGCGATAAGTCACCAGATCGAACTCGCAACCACAAAGCGGATGAAACGGATGAACCACCCGAAAAGTTCGACACCCATCGTCACAATCAGGTGCAATTGACGGCATAATAGAATGCCGTCGCGGAACGGTTCGTAAGAAGCATAAAGGAGGAATGCTTGTCGAGATTTATAGTTTTCGGCGAAGCCCACCTGCGTCACTTGATCGACAACTTCGTGGCTTACTATCACACGAAGCGTTCACACCGAGGGTTGGAGTATCGAACGCCGGAGCAGGTCGACCGAAAGAAGGACGAGGAACCCATTGACTTTCTCAAGCGAAGCGAGTTCGTTCGGCGCGAGTCGCTCGGTGGGGCATTGAAGTGGTACGAGCGGAAGGCGGCTTAGCGGTGCTATTCTATGCATGCAGTTCCAACCGTGCGAGAAATACGAGCCCCTTCGGCTTACGACGATCATTTATAACCGCTGGCTTTTTCGGAGCATCGGTTTCCGTGACCAATGCCTGAATTATCCGTCTAGCGAGTTGCGTGCCAACCACATCACGGTCATCACCCAGGACGGTTCGTCATTGGCCACTTAGCTAGAGGCGCGGCGGGCACGAGAATCGACTGTCTCGCGCTCCGGTTGACGACATGGATCGCATCTCCGCAACGGCAATAAATTGCCAGAAGAATTACCAGACGCTAGACACAGGGAGGGAAGCGATGTTAAGATGGGGAGCGACATGAGCCGGGAGCGGTTCCAGGCTCAACCCAAATGGAAAATCCCGGTTCAAGGAAACGGGTTCGAAGGGCACACGTCATGAAAACGGCTCGGGTGATCGCGGTCGAGCGGGATCTCTACACGGTCCGGCCGACCGGCGGCGAGGACGTCCGGGCCAGGCTGTCGGGGCGGTTTCGGCATGACGCGGCGGACGCGACGGAACTTCCCTGCACGGGCGACCGGGTGGCCGTCGAGATATCGGACGAATCGTGTGTGATTCATGACGTCCTGCCGCGCGATACGGTCCTTCGCCGAAAGCGACCGGGAAAGGACGTCGCCTTTCAGTTGATCGCCGCGAACATCGACGTCGCCTTCGTCGTCCAGGGCTGCGGTTTTGATTTCAACGTCAGGCGATTGCAGCGGTATCTGGTCGTTTGCCGCGACGGCGGCATCCACCCGGTGATCGTCCTCTCGAAAACCGACCTGGTCGACGAAGACGAGCGGGCGGGCATGATCCGGGAGATTCGGGCGGCCGGGATTGATGCGGATGTGCGCTGCATCTCGAACGTCACCGGAGAAGGCGTCGACGGCCTGTCCGACGCGTTCGAACCGGGCATGACCTACTGCCTGCTCGGATCGTCGGGAGTCGGAAAGACGACGCTCATCAATCGTCTGCTCGGCACGGACTATGTGACGCAGGAATGCTCGGCCACCGGCGAGGGCATCCACACGACCACCCGTCGCCAGTTGATCGAGATGGAGAACGGCGGCTATCTCGTCGACACGCCCGGCATGCGCGAGCTCGGCATCTTGGACGCCGACGACGGCATCTCCGAGAGTTTTTCCGACATCACGGATCTCGCGACGCAATGCCGGTTCGCCGACTGCACGCACACTCACGAACCCGACTGCGCCGTTCGCGCGACCGTGGGCGAGCAGGACCTGGCCGACTATCAGAAACTGCTCCGAGAGAACGAGCGAAACTCGCAAAAGCTCCATGAACGACGCCAGGCCGATCGTCAATTCGCCAGGCACTGCAAGGCGGTCATGAAGCAGAAGAACCACGGGGCGTGAGCGTGAGCGTGAGCGTGCGTGCGGCGCATGGGCCTTGCTTGACAGTCAGGCGGCGAGTCGAAGCCTGGAAGGCTTTGATCTTCCTGTCCGAGACGTTGGGAGTCGTTCCCTCAATCGATCTTCTGCTTCTCCAAGACCTTCAACCAGGGATCCTGCAGGACGACCTCGTCGGCATGTTGCTTCCACCAGGCGACAAGGTGGTCCGCTCGCTGTTGCTCGTCCTCCGCAAGCGAAGGCCGCGTTAAGGAAGTCGGGCTTGAGACCTGTCAGGTGCTCTAGAGCGGTTCCACCATAGGTGTAGCGTCTTTTCGTCAATAAGACGCTTGCTATACGTCGCCAAGCCCGCTACAGTCCAGTTCGACTCGAACTAGGCTTGCGGCTGTAATTCCCGTCCCACGGAGTTCCAGGTACGTGAGGTCCGATCGTCCCCTGAGATCCGCCAGTTTTGCGTCGGTGATCTTCGTGTGGCTGAGGAGGACTTCGAGAGTGGTCAAGTCATCCAGGTGGACTATAGAGTCGGCGTCGGTAAACCGTGACTTCCACTATAGGAACGAAAAGAGTTGGAGCTGAAGTGTCTGGGGAAGACGTGTCCTTGGTCGCCAGATAGGAGGCATTCCTGTCGGTTAAGGACCGTGTCTCAGAACTGTCGTTTGTTCGGACGCCGAGAAGAGAGAATGACCTGTTGCGCCGCCTCAAGGCGGTTTTCCTTGCCCCATGCCGCAGGCCGACTCCAGCGTGGGTGTCGGCCGGAAATCCGGTTGGCCCTTGTACCTTAAATTGCGTTTGCCGTGGTACGACCCGTAGAAAGGAATATTCAGATCGACCCAAGTAACGAGTCTGACGAACTCCGCCTGGGATAGCTTCACTTCGTAGTGTTCGCTTTGAAGCACCTGGATCAGCTTGCTAAGGTGCGACCCGTGAGAATAGGCCGGCTGGGCGTACGCGTCCGAAGGGTCCCTGCTCCACTCGTTGAAACCCCGGACAAACCCCTTATCGATCAGCTCCTCGTACGAGCGGTTGAAGAACTGGGTCAACTCGCCCGAGAGGTCCAGCTTGCCCTCGCGCTTCTCTACTCCGTGGCAACGGACGCAGTGCTTATCGAGCACGGGTTGCACGTCAGTCAAGTAGTGCATCGGCCGCGACGGGTGTGCGTCGCCAGGCTGGGCTTGGGGCCGCAACGGCGGATGTTGCAGGGCCGATGCCGCCACGGTGCGGCTGAACGGCGACTGCCGCCGATCTTCGTGGCAGCCGATGCATGACCGTCGCTCGCCCGGCCTGAGGTTGACGAACGTGCGCATCGTCTGCACCTGCATGTAGTTCTCGTCCAAAGCCTGAAGGAAGATGTTGCGATCGGCCGGCACGGTAAACAGCACCGAGCCGTCCGCGTGCACGGGTACCACGCCGTGCAGCACTGCCACCCAGATGTGCGTGCCCTTGTTGAGGACGGCCCGCGGCGAGCCATGTCCGCCGTCGTCCGGCGCCGCTTGCTGAAAGACATCCCAGCCGCGGGGTACTTGTTCCACGACCCGCAGGTATTTCACGCATCCCGGTTTGGCCCCGGCCAACCCTCGATGCACGTCCTGGATGAAAAGGGTCCCCTCGGCCTGCGAGCCGCTCTTATCCTCCGGGCACGCGCCGGTCGTTTGCGGAAGCACGGGCGGCGTGGGGCGTGGCTTCAGCAGCATCGGCTGCCAGCAAGAAATCGCCGGATCCTTGTAGACTGGCACCCGGTTGCCGAACACGTCGATCAGCCAAATCCCGTAGGCCGCCTTGTCGGCGATCGGCTTGTCGGGGTTGTGCGAGACCAGGAAGAATTGCTCCGAGAGCGGGTAGGGGTCGCAGAATACCGGTCCGCCGTCGCCCTTGTCTTGCACCATCTTTCCGTTGCGAAGGAACCAGCGATGGCGGATGCCCCGCGATTCGACCTCCGGTGTGATCGACCGCAGGGCCTTGGCCGAACGTTTATCACGCTTTACATCGACAAGCAGGATCGGCCCCACGGCCATCTGTTCGTGGCACGCGCCGGTGCATACGATGAGGTCGTTGCGGCACGGCACGGCACGGCCCTGGATAAACACTCCCGGCTGGCCAATGTTGTTGCCGACGATTTCCTGGCTTCGACCGCCATCGGGGTACATGGCCCACAGCGGCTGCACTAGGAAGAGGCTCTTGAAGATGTATTCCCAGCGGTTGTACAGAATCCGGCCGTCGTTGAGGACGGTAGGACAGAGTTCGTTGAGGGTGCCGCGGGATAGCCTGACCAGCCCGGAACCATCCGGCTTGATCCGAAACAAATTCGGCACGCTGAGGCCAATATCTCCACAGAGCACCGTCTGCTTGGCGCGAGTGGAAGTAAACACGATGCGGCCATCGGGCAAATAGCACGGGTGAAAATCCTGGGTCATGAAGCGCCGCGAGGAGAGGTTGCCCTGGGGGTCTTGCGTCGTTTTGCCCTGGGGCGACCACCAACTCGGACTCATGGCCGCGCGGGTCTCCGCGGTTTCACCGGGAGGGGGGAGCGTCACCTGACGCAGAGCGGTGCCGTCAACCTGGATCTCCCACAAGCGCAGCCCATCGTCAATTGCACGGCAGTATCCGAAGACGATCCGCTGTCCATCGAAAGACAGGTCATAACGATCGAAAAGTCCTCCTGCCAGTTGCGGCACGACCTCGCGAACGCTTCCGTCCGAGAGCGACAGGACACACAGGTTGCCGCCCATTCCAGCACGGATGATGCCGTTATCGTGATCGTCATAGTAGTGGTACGAGCCGTAACTGTTGCGTTTCACAAACAGGAGCTTCTCGAATTTCAGCAGCGGGTTTGCGTCCACGAGCATCTCGCGACGGGCCTTCTCGAGCTCGTCGCGCAATTCGCGACTGGGCTCTCCGTCGCTCAGACGCCTGCGCAGATCTGCTATTCGCCGGCGAAATGCTTCACCGGGATATTGGGATTGGAACGATGCCTGCAACGACTCGACAGCTCTACGCAGGCTCTCCAACTCGGCTGATGCCCCGCATCCGGAGCGATCATGCCGCTGGGGCTCGCCGCATGCCGCAGCGTTCATAAACAGCGACACGAGCAAGAACGACCAGAAGGCTAGGATTGTCAACCGACGGGGCTTTGCGTGAAACATCGCGATGCACCCCTGCTTGTTCCCAGGGAGTTCCTATAACGTATGGATATCGTTCTCCTTAAGTGTGGACGAGTTGCTGACGTGTGTCAAGAAGCGTTCCATTGCCGGGAGATGGGCGGTCTCGACTACTCCGAGTTATCTCCAGGAACACGGATTCCGAACAGCACCTTCGTTCGCGCTTCCAGACTGTTGGCGAGTGCTTCCACCAGCCGCAATCCTCTGTCGGCTTCGGTTTGGCTGTAGTAGGTCAGGTATCGGCGCGCCAACTCGGGCTCTCCCGCCTCCAACAGCTTCAGCGCCGTTCGTTCCACGGTCTGCTGTTCTTCAAGTAAGCGATCTTCAAAGGCTTCCAAGGCTTGCGTAACCTCGGGTAGAAACTGTTTCCGATGGGCGGTCGCCAAGTAGAAAAGCCGTTTGCACGACCGAAATGCATATCGCGTCGATTCCAGGCCACGGTCATTCGGATCGATCACCTCCCGCGAGGCCTCTCCTGCCGTCAGATACCGGTGACGCTTGAACTCGGGCGGAACATCCGTGATCCCCAAGCGGTAAGGAATAAAGGGCGCGGTCAACGGCGACGCCGGCGCGCACCACAAGACCCCCAGATCGGAATGTACGCCCCGTCTCAAATGAGCCACCTGACCATATCCGGAACTATCGCGAG
>Ga0180432_10008158_pt1 | contig 13129 bp, 10 predicted proteins | sample SS_ome_10_FD_132414 | JGI IMG/M metagenome (GOLD analysis project Ga0180432, IMG submission 132414) | Hypersaline lake sediment archaeal communities from the Salton Sea, California, USA - SS_1_MS_2 metaG | ecosystem: Environmental > Aquatic > Non-marine Saline and Alkaline > Hypersaline >...
ATATGGGAATTGCCGACAAGACATACTTTCCTACCACTGCCAGCTCCCCTCAACACATCCTCTAAAAATGTCATGTATGTATCAAATGCATATCTTGTCATCTCCGCAAACATGTCATCTTGTGCGAACATGATCGCTGGATTGGCCTGATTGATGTAGTTCACAACGCGGTCATGTATGTGTTCACAGCGGAACAGTTTGAAACTGAAGCTAATGACAAACTTATCATCAGATTGCGCTGTATCTACAACATTCCTCAGGCGATCACCCAGATCATTGAGATTTTCTTGTTCGATATTGCCACGATCCTCAAGTATAATGCGCCACTCAGCATCACCAATCCTCACATAGGAGATCGGATCAGAGGTTACTTTCATCTTCTCAACGAATTCGATGAGAGACAATGTCGTAAAATGGAGATTGTAAAAGTCAAAGTCAATATTGTCCACCCTGGGATAGATTTCTATTTTCTGACAGGCCATTTTGCTATGCTTTGCTGTACTTACTATGTGAACAGAAGATAAATGAGGCAGCCTGAATTCGATTTTACTATTACTTGCCTTTTACCCAATTTCGCGCCCCCCCCCGGAGGGCAAGGGAGCGGAGCGACCGCTGAGGCTAAGCGCGTTAGCGCCAGCCGAGGGGAGGCCGGAGGCCGACACTGATCCATGTTTGGGACCACATTCGGGTCCTCTCATTGCAACTCTCGATGGCTTTACAATTCGATTTTACTATTACTTGCCTTTTACCCAATTTCGCGCCCCCGGAGGGCAAGGGAGCGTAGCGACCGCTGAGGCTCAGCGCGTAGCGCCAGCCGAGGGGAGGCCGTAGGCCGACACTGATCCATGTTTGGGTCATCTCATTGCTACTCCTCATCATCCATTCAGCGTGACCTCTTACTTACTTCCATTCTTAGTGCCTCAACTATCTAATTCCCTCCAACCCAACCATGTTCCTGCAGCGTGCACTTTTTCTGAGATTTTCTGACTTTGAAATTTATTTTCAATCCTCCAAAATGTTTATGAATTTTCGCATTTCAGTTACTGTAATTGTGTCACTATTAGCTAGGTCTAAGGCACCAAAGTTTTCTGAGTCAGCAACTATTGATCCACCTCTTGTACAGCTACTATTGCTGCAGTGTGCACTTTTTTCTCAGAATCTTTGGATCCACAAAATAATTTTTAATCCTCCAAAATGTTTGTGAATTTTCGCATTTCAGTTGCTGTGATTGTTCAACTATTAGTCAGGTCTAAGGCACCAAAAGTCTTCTGAATCAGGAACTATTAACCTACTTCTTGAACAGGAATTGTTGCTGTAGCGTGCACTTTTTTCTGAGATTTCCGGCCCTTTGGGCCACTTACTCTGATCTCGAAGAGATCAGAGGATACTCTGAGTTTGGAAAATTATTTTTAATCCTCCAAAATGTTTGTGAATTTTCGCGTTCCAGCTGTCGTAACTGCTACACTATGAACCCAAGGCTATTGAGACCGCTGAGGCCAGTCGAGTGAGTTGTGATGAAGGCTGTTTTCCGCTCTGTCTGTTGTCTTTGGTATGTTCCAATCAATGGAAAAATGAGCATATTCTGTCTGAACCTTTGTTTGTTCATATCAATGATAGAGTGGGATGGTTATGCATTTACCTTCTGTAGTGCTTGTGCCGGATATATCAAGCATCAATTGGCATCTTCAAACAGGTGTGACACGCGCCCACAAGGATGTTACACCCGTGGCACTTTCTTACACAATCACAAAGGGATGGAGGGACTCACCAGATGCTCTGTCATTGGCAGAACATTAGTGTCTGAAAATGGTGTTTCTCAATGGCTCCTATCCAATCCATCAAGGAGAAAACTACTTTCCGAGATAGGTGATGCCAAGTGATGGATGATGGGGTTCCTCCGATGAGATCGGAGTTAGCGGCTCCTTGGGCCGGGGTTCGCAAAGAATATATGTGTATTCCTTCTTTGCAAACAAAGCAAAAATAGATCCCTGGCCGGATTCGAACCGACGACCTTCACCTTAGGAGGGTGCTGCTCTACCACTGAGCTACAGGGACTGGGTCGACCATTAAACTGTGGTGCATTGAATGGCGGAAACTCATATCCACTCTCGTGCACCTATATTTATGTACATACATACCACAACACCAAGTGTTGTCCAAAATTGTAGCGCGCGTCCGCGCTTTCCTCAGGCCACCATCCAATGGATTAGTCAGTCCAGGGTGCGACAGTGAATCATGTTGGATTAGACTATCATACCAACACACCACTGTCGCAGCAATTTGGGATGGCGACATCTCTATTGTTGGTCATCCATATGGCAGTACCATGTCAGGAACCTTGAAGGATCCTGACCACTATATCGGGACTTCTACCCCAAAAGAGGGGGAATCACTCGCTGTATAGAGGGTAAACGCTTTCCATGTGGGATGATTACACTCTCATTGATGAGCGTCTGTCCCCGCCGCCATGGGGAAACTCTCAAATCTCATGATGGTGCTCCCACATGTGCTCCCACATGTGCTCCCACATGTGCTCACATGTGGTTGAGGAGAGGGGGCTTCTGTTCAGATCACTAGTCTTCACTGGCCCGCACAGGTCCTCATTCATGATGGATGAAACATATATTCCCTGACCTCGGAGGAGAGGAGATCAGAGTCCACAGTGTGCCAAGGTTACCTTCTCCGATGAGAACCGGATTCAGTGAAGCACACATTACACATACCCTAGATGGATGATGTCATGGTCAGACCATAACATATCCAACCAATCTGGTGGGATTTCTCCCAGATCAGTTAACAGTCATCTGTTGTGTAAACAATGCTTTGTTTTATGTTACCGTTTGTTGCTGTTGCTGTTAGATGACTTGGTGCGTGCATTGATGTGCACACATATTCTATTGTGAAAATAAAATCAACGGTTGAACGCATTTCATGAAATGGTGAAAACTACGGCTCGAAAAGCCGTTAACTCCGATTTTGTCGGAGGAACACTCCACCTTGAGGAACCGGTCAGCCTCCAGAAACTCCGGCTCGAAGAGCCGTAAACTCCGATGAGATCGGAGGAACTCCACCCAAGTGTGTCGACAGGCTTGGATTAAGCCTGGAAATTCTATATATGAGACGCCCAGGAGTTTCAAGATTCAAATTTTTCTTATCCTCTCTTTTCATTCACCAGTTGACAAAGAGCGATTGTACTATTTACATATGACTGAATATGCTAAGCGAAAATTGACAGTAAATATTTTTGGGATTGTGTGTCGGTATCCCAACTTTTTATACAACACGAAATGGCTACTGTCACCGAACAAGTACAAACTACTGCCCCCACCGCTGTCGACCCAACTACGACCGATGCTGCCGATGCCACTGCTGCGACCACCGCGGTCGCCGATCAGGCCCAAACTCAGGTCACTGTGGGTGCTCCTCAGAACACGGTTAAGGCCGTTCCTCTTGCATCCAGCAACAGCTATGCTCTTGCGATGAGTCGCGTCGCCGCAGGATTTGAGGCTGGTTATCTGAATGATCAGATGACACCTGAACAGAAGGAGCAGACTATTCAGTCGATCGCCCCTTCCAAACAGCTCTTCTGCACTCTGTGTGAGCAGTATCTCCTGCCAGTCTTTCAGGAACTTGAGGCCAAGCTGAGCATGCCACAACCAGTGGGTGCGGCGGCGGTTGTCAAGCCTCACAAGCCACTCACTGATTGGCAAGTCTTTCTGAAGTATGCCAAGGAGATCATCCCAGGCTATGCCGCCAGCAACCAGAAGATGAAGCTAGCCAAGGAGGCCTACAAGGCCTATTCCGCCGAAGAGCGCACTGCTCTCAAGCAGCGCTACTACCAGGAAAACCCACAGGCTGCGACTGCGGCCGCGCAGGCACCTGCAGCTGCTGCCAAGAGCAAGCGAGGACCAACTGGTTTCAGTCTGTACTCGAAGAACTGGTATGAAGCTTTCAAGAAGGCCAACCCAGATGCCTCCGGTCTCCAATCAAAGGCCTGTGGTGCCGCTTGGAAGGCTCTTTCTAAGGATGAGCAGCAGCAGTGGAAAGCAGCTGCTGCTGCTCAGAATGCTCAACAGTAGAGCCCACGCAACACGTAAAACATCATCTTGCTCACTTTGTGTTGCGTTGTGGCAAAGTAGGAATGAATGATTGTCTTGTTTGCCTCTTCAGCATTAGGCCTGGGCCGTCTTTCCCTGTCGACCCTTCAGATTCCAGGCTCCACGCTCAGCATCAGTCAATGCTTTCCATGCAGCTCCACATGCCTCTGACTGCAGTCCCTTGCGTTCTGGGTACAGGCGCTTCTGGTCAGCATACCAGTTCTTGGAAAAAAGGGTCCAGCCATTCTGACCACCCTTCTTCTGGGGGGCTGTGGTGGCAGTGGATGCTGTAGTTGATGGCATGGCAGATGGGTTATCAGCATAGAATCGCGTACGAAGAGCTGTGCGCTGCTCTGCCGAATAGGCCTTGTAAGCATCCTTGGCCAAACTCATCTTGCTCGTGCTCTCAGTGTATCCTGGGATGATCTCCTTGGCATATTTCAAGAAAATCTGCCAATCAGACAGCTTTCGCTTGGGCTTGGGCTGTGGGGTTGCAACTGGGAGTCCTGACGACCCTGCTGCTGCAACAGGGCTCCCAAGACGTGCGACCTGTGTCGCAAGATTGTTGTAAATAGGGCGCAGATGATGCTCGATGAGTGCAGAGAGAAGCTCCATGCTTTGTTTGGCACTCTGTTCGTGCATGCTCTTCTCGTCAGGACTCAACTCCACATCATCTGCAGGCTTGTATGCCTCACCAAGTTTCTGGAACATTGCCTGCAGATTCTGGTCAAATGCAGAGACAGGCGTAAGAACATGAGTTGGAACAGACACAGTGGTGACAGTTGGGGTGGTCACTACAGACATTGTTCGGATTGTATTATTGGAATCACAACATAAATACACATGCTCCAGAGCTCATCATTTTTTTGATGAAGGTAGAAAATCCTATGCCTATGATATAGACAAAGATGGCCAAGAGTAGACTGGTTGGAACACTTGGGCGTGAGCTTGCCAAGGTTGGTCTGGATGCTGCTATTCAACAGAGGCCTGTCAGAAGAAGTGGAAAGGGAGGACGAAGTGGAAAGACAGGGAGGACCGGGAGGACCGAGAGGACTGGGAGAACTGGGCCTGGAAAGGTCCAAGCTGGAAGAACTGGGAGAGCTGGTACACAGTCCAGGAATAGTCTTGCAAAAGAGGCTGGACGTGGATTGCTTGAAGCGGGACTTGAAGCGGGACTTGAAGCTGGGCTTGCCGAATATGGAGATGGTTATGGCAATGGAGGTGATTATGGTTATGAAGGAAGTGTTGTTGAGAGTGTGGAGACCACAGGGACAACTGATTGGACCATGTGGATCCTGATGATCATATTCTGCTTGATCGTATGTTGTTCGTGCTCATTCGCAGTCTGGTTTTTCTTTTTCCGTGAAGGGTTTGATGATGTTGTGTCGCCGGACCAGGATGACCAGGATGACCAACAACCCAAACAAGTGCGACAATGGAACCAACTGTAAAAAAGCTGGATAGAGTGTATAGATGGGACAATGGGGATTCTATGATGACGAGGGTGATCTGGTCGCCGATTTCGCCATGAGTGTGGAACACAAGGTTTTGCCAAAAAGGCTTCAATCGTGCTATCAATACGATCAGGTTGTCAAGGTTCCTTGCAAGGAGCTCAAGAACCCGGATGACAAAGAAAAGCTGATCAAGAAGATACGAAAGGATTTTGTGAAACAGGTTCCCGCGGACTCGCGAATCACGACCTTCGAACATCCAAAAAAGAACAAATGCACCATCAATGCAAGGACGAATGCTACCATCAAGTGCTATGTTGACAGGAAAGAGTTTCTTCAGGCCAATGTGGACAAACTTGGTGCAGCAATCCTTGCTGAATTGGCTGATGAGGACGAGTACAATCCAGGTCTGGTTGCGGGAATCGCGTTGTATCTGGCTCGAAATTGGCAATCAACACCCATCTTCCCAGCAAATCAAAAAACTGTGAATCGTGGTTATGGTCTACCGTCCAAACTACCTCCTGGATTCCCAGAAAAGCTGCGTGAATTAGCATATCAGGCCAGTTCTGATCAACTGGCTTCTTTCACAAACAAAAATGGATGGTCAGAGCCTGAAAAACGCATTCAGGCTCTCAAAAATCAGATCAAGCTGTTCAGCAAACAAAAATGATAGGTTTCACTGTTGTGTCTCAACGGATAGACAGAATCAAACAGAACAGGACAAGATGTGGGAGCTTTTTGGTATTTGTTGGTACACTATGTCGAAACCGCGTGTGACTTTTGATTGACATGATTGACATGATTGACATGATTGACATGATTGACATGAAACTGATCATTCAACAGATGGGGTCGCGCGCGCACTTTCCCTGATATACAGGTTGAGGTCAGTGCGCACTCGGAAGCCTTCTGGGACCTCCTGGCCGAATCTATTCAGAAATCTGACCTGGATACTGTACTGTTTCGTTTGTAATCTAAATTCCTTGACAGCACTGCTCAGGGGGGCATCATACTTGTGATTGATGCATGCGACAAGATTGGGAGGCGAGCTGTTGGTCTCTTGATCTGGTAAGTGTGTATTGAACTGGTAAATGGTAATCAATCCCATATATATTATGATATATTGAGGAATACCTCTATATGGTGCAATCACCAATCAAATGCAGAGTTCCAGCCTTGAATCCAAGGCTGTCGACACACTTGGGTGGAGTTCTTAGAGGCGAACCACTTTCGGACCTTTGGGGCAGCTTCGACAGCTGTGGCATGTGCCTTGTACTGTTGCTCGCTCCTACCGTCTTTTGGTAGATCTCCTCCAGAATATCGGTTCGCCCATTTTCAATGGTTTGGTGATTTGGTATACCATCGATCTGGGTGACTCTTGCCATTGGCCCAGATTTTTACATCTGATCACTTTCACCAGAAAAAATGATTCATCCCTTGACCACTTGGATGTGCAGTGCTGAACAATATGAAAATTACCGGCTTCGAAATCGAAAACACTGCTGCAACCGCCATGGGAGCGAGCCAAGTGAACCGAACATGTGAAGGTAAGACCAAGGAGGGAGTTCGTTGCCAGAGAATCCCAAAGGAGGGAGAAACACGTTGTCACTTTCACAAGGGAACGTGTCAGGGTCAGACTCGGCGAGGATCGGCCTGCAAGAACGCAGCGATTGAAGGATCTGATCACTGTATTTACCATGCTGCGACATGTCCCGGAATCACCAAGGATGGCAATCCTTGCCAGCTTGCCAAAGAGTTTTGCCGATACCATCGACAGGACTCTCACTCTCGACCTGCAGAGGACCCTCTGTCCCTTGTGTCTTCATGGGATGACACAGTTCCACGATGTAAGGGCATCACCCAGCGTGGAACCCAGTGCCGGCGCCGACCCACAGGCGCAGGTGAATTTTGTCACTTTCACATGATGTGAGGCGCGTGTGGATTGTGTGTGAGGCGCGTGTGGATTGTGTGTGAGGGAGCAGCCTGTGTGGTCTGCTTTGAGCTTTGACCAGAGGAGGTGAGCATAATATGGGTGGATGTCCCTATATTGTCTACCACCCCGACTGTATATTATGTGCGAAAATTGATACATTCCTGCGCACATGTAAGGGGCGGGACCAGATAAATATGAACCCAATCCACTACACTCATTTGCCGCTCCCACCCATTATGCAGGTGGGACATCTTGTGAAGCCGAAGGCTTCGCTGAATCCGCCAGAGCTTCCTGTGCCTGTGGTGACAAAAGCTGAGAGTTTTACCATCAAGACTACTCTCAAACATCTACAGGTCGAGGCTCGATCCTGGCTCATTCAGCGTGAGACCAACCCGTATCAAGGACACCTTCACGGTGGATTTTTCGCAGATCATGCTGGTATGGGTAAGACTCTCAGTCTCATCTCAGCGATTCAGGCACAGCCTGGACCACGTGCGCCGCAACGCCAGTCCGTGACCCTGATCGTGGTCCCCAGCTCTGTCATCCAAGTCTGGGTGAACCAATTTCTGGAACACACTGACCTGCCACGCTCTCGCATTGTCGTTTACCATGGCCCGGACCGTTCGAACTGTGGTATCTCGGAGGATACTCTCGTGGTTGTCACCAGCTATGGAATCCTCCGAAATGAGTGCTTGCACTCAGACACTGCGAACAATGACCTCAACGCAGAGATGTTCGCAGAACGGCGGTTCCGCAGCGATTCTATTTTCAACTGGTCCTGGTACCGGGTGATTCTCGACGAAGCTCACCTGGCCAAGAACCGCAAGAGCCGCATCAGTCTGGCCATCACTCATCTCAACACCAAGATTAAGTGGGTTGTTACCGCAACCCCCCTAATCAACTCATTGGATGATGATTTCAGCTATTTCCGCTTCCTAGGTCTTGTTAAGGACTGGGGGCACTGGCGCTCCTTCGTTCCGAACACTCAGGACTTCATCAGTGATCGAAAGAAGGAGCAATTGGGCTCCGCCCGCGATATTTTCCGCTCTGTTAAGGGAGAGATCCTGCTGCAACGGCCGAAATCGGCTCTGCGACTCCCGCCCAAACGTGAGATCCGTGAGAGCATCGAATTCACACCAGCAGAGAAACGCTTCTACAACTCTCTGGTGACCTATTCTCTGAATCGTATCCAGACCATTGAGGACACCATTCAGGATGAGGGATTCCGCCAATATGCCAGGGCGATGGGCACATGTGTACTGGCCCTCATCCATCGTTTGAAGATGGCCACCAATGACTGCCATTTCGTTCTTGAGACCATGTCGCGACTCAAGAAGAAGGATGTCAAGACGATTGAAGAGGCAGCGGAGATCATCGACTACTACAATGTCAGCAAGAACTGTACGGATGAATGCCCTGTTTGCCGTGACGAGGATGCTGACGAGATCGCACCATGTGGCCACAAGCTCTGCTCCAGTTGCTGGAAAATGTGCCTGGAACGGAGCCCCAACTGTCCGAGTTGTCGCCGTGTTGTTCCTTTCACTACCCCTGTCAAGAACGCACCAACTCGCACTCTCGGTGGGCGCGAGCTCGAGAAAGCCCAGTTTCAAGAGATGGACCAAAACTATGGTCTCGGTGATAGCAAGATGAGCACCAAGATTCGCCGTATGATGGAGCTCATTGACAAGAATATTGGAAAGACCAAGCTTGTCATCAGCAGCCACAGCCTCCAAATGCTTGATTGTGCCCAGAAATACATTGAACAGAAGTACCCCCAGAGCACTCTCCGTATTGATGGAAGTGTTTCGCTGGCTGAACGCCACGCTCACATCAAGACTTTTCAGGAGGGCGAGGACAAACGGGTGATGCTCATGAGCCTCACATGCAGTCCAGAGGGAATCACCCTGATTCGGGCCACGATTCTCATCCACCTTGATCAGTGGTGGAACAAGACAGGAAAGGTGGCCCAGATTAATGATCGTATCCACCGCATCGGTCAGGATCGCCCCACCAAAATCTACTATCTCAGCATCGCTGGGACGATCGAGTCCCGCATCCACAAACTACAGGACCGCAAGGAGTCCATCATCAACTACAAATTCGACGGGGCCGAGATCAAGCCCCAGCTTCTCGCCCAAGAACAGGACCAACAGGACCAACAGGACCAACACTAGGTCTGCAAAACAGCACAAAGTACAACATTCCTAAAACTACATACCCTCTTTGGACCGAAAATTTGTTGCATATAGATATATGGCGTGCAAAGGAAAAACATGCAAGGCATCAACTCTTCGAGGATCAAGGTGCAAGCGCAGACCAGGTGACTGTGGATATTGTGGACAACATGGAGGAGGGCGTGAGCTGCTGGATATGAATTTGGACACGATGCTCAGTATCATGGAGCAACTCAGCTCATCTGATATCAAGAGCATGTGCAAAACAAATGCAAACTTTCGTGATTTTTGCAAGACACCGGAGGTGAAACGGATCTTGCAGCGAAAGCAAGCAGAAGAAATACCTGCATCCCTCGAAGAGGTCATTGCCAAACATCGGGGACCCAGCGTAAAATATCTCTTTCACAATGAGGATTTGGGCACTCTTGATGGTGTTCTCGACAAGCTGTCTAAGAAGGTACCAGTGACTCTGACTCTGGTAGATCATCGAACCGGCGAGGTCAGTAGGGAGGTGATCACCACGCTCAACAAGTTCTACGAACTCACTGATGCATTTTTCTCGCAACACCCAGAATACAAGGGCACACCAAGTGTCTTCGCAGCCTCTGGCAGCATCGACATCGATGCTGAGAAACTCGATTATGCTGGTGAATTCTTGGAATACGCAGAGCCACCTATCACCTCCAGTTCGAACGTCAAAGGAGCTGATATCAACAAACACAAATCGTGGCCAGGGGGAAGGTACACCGAGATCCCCCACCAAAAATGAGGCTCAGCACTGTGTCCGAGATATCAACAGTCGCCCCTGTTCTCTAGGGCTTGAGTGCCTAGCAAAAAATGATTTACCTCTCGACCATTTGCACACCATGTGCGAGAAAAACAAACCACATCATGACCATGAACAATGACACCGACCTGAAGCGTTCCAAGATGATTTGCGATACGATCGTCTGTGCTTTTTTCTGTTGTAGGTATGGCAATCACCAGGATTTGAGTGATCGGATTGATGATCTTGTCAGAATAGGCATGACCGTGGCTGAGATCGAGGAGGCAACCATCATCAGTCGCCGCCCAACCAACCACTCCCTCTTTACTACCAGGGATCTGCTGTTCGCAACTGCCGAGGAACAACATGTGACAGACTTCCATTTTACCTGTAAGTTTGGCGAAGTTGTTAATCCAATCTATTGGGAGGAAGGTTCTCATGGTCTTTACACAGATATCAATGGAAAGGAGGGCATCTATGTCCTCACATGCGTTCATCGGACCGATATCAGTCAGGAGACCCGTGATGGCCAGTTCAAGTGTGTTCATGTCTTGGAACAAAAAGGGTTCGACATGATGAAACGCAATCGATGGGACCAGAATCTGCCACACCGGACCCTGCGAAAAGAGGTTGTGCAACACTATATTGAGAATCACGATGTTGGTGTTAATGAGTGTATTGATTACGATGATGAGACGAATGCGACGTGGACAATGTTACGATCCACTATGTATCAGATCGACCAATACAGCATTGAGTGCGCCAAATATCTCATTGAAAACGGAGCTGATATTCACCACAATGATATGTGCGACTTTCCCGAGACGATGATTGGCACGTTGTTCGATGAGTGTTTCCAATTTACACCGATGCACTTGGATTTTTTCAGATACTTGGTTGCAAATGGCATCAAACTGAAGACGCTGAACATACTCAATGTGCTGGCCTGTGCCAGGACCTGCACCGGGTCCAAAATAGACACTGCTGAACAGAAAGAGGTTTTCCGTGATATTTTTAAAATCATGGAGGAGAATGGCTGCAATGTTTTCATGAAGGACACTGATGGTTGCCCGCGCGTATTTGACAATACCGACTTTATCTATACTACAACTGATGAGTTCAAAATTGTATGGGACCTGTATATGAATGGAACCAATCGGTCTCAAGCCAAACAACAAGTCCAGAACACCATATTCATGTTGAGCGATCAGGTTCAGATCAATTGCATCCTGGATAGCTATGTTGAAAAATTCGCAGACAGGGCTCGGGAAGAGGAGCGAGCCGGTAGAAGCGCTCTTCTCACCAAGGGTCTTCCTGTGGAGATTGTTGACAAGATCCTGGACAGCATGTATGTGCCGGGAGAAGTCCCCTTCATGATGGAGATCGAGGATTCGATCACAATGCGAGATCGCAATCTCTACTACAATTGGTTGCACATTCTGTTCCGATCGTGTCTGACTGAGCGCGAAAAGACTGTAACTGCAAAGTATCTGATGAAACTCCTTTCCAATGAACTGGCTCTGATGAAATCGGATGAGACTGGTGACACTCTCGAACAGGAGCGTATATTGGTTGATATGGTTGCCAATATTGCATCAATTCAGCCAAGTGTTGTGTCAGGAGAGCACAGGGCGTTCATCTGGACAAAGTGCATTCCGTCTACAATCAGAACACAGGAACTGTGCAGCTTTTCTATGTTCATTGATGCGGTCTCCCAACAGTGCAGGCAGTTCCATCGGACCCAAGGATCTTCACGGCTGAAGCACATCCATGAAGATCCGCCAAAAAAGCTGCGAGCACTCATCAAAAAGTATCAAACTCCACTGTCTTCCAACTCGACCAAGGCTGAGCGACGGGCTCATACCAGAATCTTGGATAAGTTTTTTGGCAAGGTAAAACATGCTGTTTTCATGGAGGAGTAACAGTTGGATACAATCCCTCATGAACGATACCTCATCATCGCCTTTCCTACTTTGACCAAGTGTATTACTATCAGCTAAGTCCAAGGCACTAAGGCCTCCCGAAGTCAGGGACTATTTGTTTACCTCTTAAACAGCCACATTACTGCAGCGTGCACTTTTTTCTGAGATTTTCTGACTTTGAAATTTATTTTTAATCCTCCAAAATGTTTGTGAATTTTCGCATTTCAGTTGCAGTAGTTGCGACACTATTAGCTAAGTCTAGGGTACCAGAGGCTTCCGATACAGGGACTATTGATCTGTCTGTTAAAGAGGCACCATTGCTGCAGCGTGCACTTTTTTCTGAGATTTTTGAGTTTGGAAAATTATTTTCAATCCTCCAAAATGTTTGTGAATTTTCACGTCTCAGTTATTGTAATTGCAACACTATTAACTAGGTCTAGGGTACCAGAGGCTTCCGATACAGGGACTATTGATCTGTCTGTTAAAGAGGCACTGTTACTGTAGCGTGCACTTTTTTCTGAGATTTTTTGGATCTGAAAATTATTTTTAATCCTCCAAAATGTTTGTGAATTTTCACGTCTCAGTTATTGTAATTGTGTCACTATTAGCTAAGTCAAGGGCATCATGGCCTTCTGACTCAGGAAATCTGACCTCTCATACAGTGCACTGAAAGGCACCTTAATAGTAAACAAACACTGTGCCTGTTCACCCATACAAAAGAGAGAACATTTGTAGACCTGTTCCCTTTTCGCTCTCGCTTCAACTCGGGCAACACGAACATGTTAG
>Ga0180432_10008159_pt1 | contig 13128 bp, 11 predicted proteins | sample SS_ome_10_FD_132414 | JGI IMG/M metagenome (GOLD analysis project Ga0180432, IMG submission 132414) | Hypersaline lake sediment archaeal communities from the Salton Sea, California, USA - SS_1_MS_2 metaG | ecosystem: Environmental > Aquatic > Non-marine Saline and Alkaline > Hypersaline >...
GGGCGGGAACCGAGTGGTTTCGAGGCTCCCGGGCCGCCTGGAGCATGATCCCGCGCCCCCGGAAGTTCCGGCCGTGCCCGGAACGTGAGCGTCGAGAGCAGACCGCAGTATCCAGGCTGGAGGGTTGGTATGGCGGGCAAGGCGAAGGTTTTCCTGGTGGATAACGACTACGATTTCGTGGAGATGAACAAGGCCGTACTCGAGAACGCCGGCTACGAAGTCGCCTATGCCTACAGCATGAGGGAGGCGCTGGAGAAAATCAAGTCCGTGTTGCCGCAGCTCATCGTCCTGGACCTGATGATGGAGAAACACGACTCCGGCTTTCGTTTCGCCAAAGAGATCAAGACGGACCCGCTGTTCTCTCACATCCCGATCCTGATGTTGACCTCGGTAGCGGAGGTCACCGGCTTCTCGTTCTCGCAGGATCTCGATGGATACTGGATGAAAACCGACGACTTCCTCGAGAAACCCGTCTCCCCCGAAGCTCTGTTGGCCAAGGTGTAGGAGTTGCTGGCTCGGGCCGGATCCGAAGACTAGCGAAAGAGAAAACGATGAGTTCTCCAGATCGCAACCAGAAAAACGAGCCGCCGCCCGAGCCTTCCGAAGCTCCGGAAAGTCATCGTTGCCAAGGTTCCGACGAGGGCTCCAGGGGGAAGAACCTGATTCTGGAGCGTCGGGAGATCGCTCGCTCCAACGTGATGTTCCGCGTGCTCTCTCCCCATGTCGCCAAGTGGGTCAAACCGGGCCAATTCGTCGTCCTGCGCGCGGACGACTACGCCGAACGCATTCCGCTGACGGTGGTCGATCACGACGCCGACGAAGGATGGATCACGGTGATTCTCGCCGTCCTCGGGGCGTCGACCCGCAAGCTGGCCGATTTCAAGGAGGGAGATTGCATTCTGGACGTCGTCGGTCCCCTGGGACTTCCCAGCGAGATCGAAACGTTCGGGACCGTGTACTGCATCGGTGGTGGGGTCGGAGTTGCCCCCCTGTACCCCATCACCCGAGCGCTGAAACGGGCCGGGAATCGAATCGTGTCCATCATCGGAGCGCGCGGCCGGGATCTTCTCATCCTCGAGGAGGAAATGGCGGCGATCAGCGACGAGCTGGTCGTGGTGACCGACGACGGCAGCCGCGGCGCAAAGGGGTTCGTGACGGAACCGCTGCAGGCGGCCATCGACACCGGGGAAACCATCGACCGGGTAATCGCCATCGGACCGGTCGTCATGATGCGCGCCGTGTCCAACGCGACTCGCCCGCGCGGGATCAAGACCATCGTGAGTCTCAATTCGATCATGGTGGACGGCACGGGAATGTGCGGCGCGTGCCGGGTAACCGTGGCCGACAACACCCGATTCGTCTGCGTGGACGGTCCGGAGTTCGACGGCCACGACGTGGACTTTGACGAACTTCTGCAGCGCCAGGCGATGTACTCCCGGGAGGAAAACCGGGCGCTCTGGGATTACCAGTGCAAGATTCGGGAGGATCAGGAAGTTCCGGATGGAGCCAAAGAGCGCGAGCCCATGCCGCAGCAGGACCCCGCCGTGCGGATTCGAAACTTCGATGAGGTCGCGCTGGGGTACTCCCGCAAGCAGGCCGTCAAGGAGGCGTCCCGCTGCCTCCAGTGCAAGAAGAGGCCGTGTGTGGAGGGCTGTCCGGTGGCCGTGGATATTCCGGGCTTCATCACCGACATCCAGTCCGGGGATTTCATGGGGGCGATTCACAAGATCAAGAGGACCAACAGCCTGCCCGCCATCTGCGGGCGCGTGTGTCCCCAGGAAGACCAGTGCGAGAAGGCGTGTGTCCTCGCCAAGAAAGGGCAGCCCATCGCCATCGGTAGGCTGGAGCGATTCGCGGCGGACTATGAGTTCGAGCAGGGGGAGATCCGCGCGCCCGGAAAGCCGGAGCCCACGGGTAAGCGTGTGGCCGTCATCGGCGGCGGGCCGGGTGGACTGACGGCGGCCGGCGACCTGGCGAAGATGGGGCATCAGGTTACCCTGTTCGAGGCTCTGCACAAGCCGGGTGGAGTTCTGGTCTACGGAATTCCCGAGTTCCGCCTGCCGAAGCGCGTCGTGCAGACGGAAGCCGACTACGTGGCCAAGTTGGGCGTTGAGGTCAAGACCAGCTACGTCATCGGCAAAAGCGAGACGATCGATGATTTGCTCGAGGAGGGGTATGACGCCGTCTTCGTTGCCACGGGGGCCGGGCTTCCCTACTTCATGGGCATTCCCGGAGAGAACCTCAACGGCGTCTACTCGGCCAACGAGTTCCTCACTCGCGCGAACCTGATGAAGGCATACCTGTTCCCGGAATACGACACGCCCATTCGCGTGGCCGAGAACGTGGTCGTGGTCGGGGGGGGGAACGTGGCGATGGACTCGGCCCGGGTCGCACGCCGGCTCGGAGCAAAGAAGGTCTTCAACGTTTACCGGCGGTCGCGCGAGGAAATGCCGGCCCGGGAAGAAGAAATTGAGAACGCCGAGGCCGAGGGCGTCCTCCTGACCCTTCTGACGAATCCGACTCGCATCGTCGGAGACGATCGGGGCTGGGTGAGAGGCGTGGAATGTCTGAAGATGAAACTGGGAGAACCGGATGAATCGGGCCGGCGCCGACCGGTTCCCGTCGAGGGTTCCGAACACGTGGTTCCCGCCGAGGTCGTGATCATGGCGATCGGGCAGGGCGCCAACCCCCTGATCGGGCAGACGACGCCGGGTCTGGATCGGAACAAGTGGGGCAATATCGTGGCGGACGAAGAGACCGGCAGGACCTCCAAGCGGGGTGTCTTCGCAGGCGGGGACATCGTGACCGGCGCGGCGACCGTGATCCTGGCCATGGGAGCGGGGCGCAAGGCGGCCCAGGCCATGAACGAGTATCTCCGGACCGGAGTCTGGTAGGACGCGGACCACGGCCTCTGACCCGGCCGGACTCGGTCTCGACTCGGCCCGGCCTTCAACGGGTTCCTGTACGGAGAGGGGCGTGTTGAACCTTGGGTGTGATCGGGACGATTGCTCGGGACTGCCGCGGCTGCTATTCTTGTGTCCGGCACTGTCCCGCCAAAGCCATCGCGGCGCGCGGGGGACGCACCGAGATCATCGAGGAGCGCTGTATCGCGTGTGGGCAGTGCTTGAGCGTATGCGGGCATGGGGCCATCGCGCTGGATTCGATGCTTCCGGATGTTCGGGCGTTTCTCGAGGAATCCTCCGAAACCATCCTGGTTCTCGATGCCAGTTTCCCGGCGGCTTTCCCGAAGCTGGGCGCCGGGCAATTGGTCTCCGCGGCCAAGCACCGCGGATTCGATCGCGTCGTTGAAGGGTCGTTTGGAATCGACCTGATCGCTCCCGAGTACCAGCGTCTCCTGTCGACGGATGACCACGCCATCGTCATTTCGACGGCCTGCCCGGCTACGTACCGCCACGTTTGTCAGTATACCCCTTCCCTGGTTTCCCTGCTGGCGCCCATCGTCTCGCCCATGGTGGCCGTGGGACGCTACCTGCGGGCGAAGAGCGACAAGCCGGTTCGAATCGTCTACGCGAGCGGCTGCCCGGCTCACCGGTTCGAGATGATGGACCCCGAAGTCGCCGGCGCCGTGGACGCGGTGATCACCATGGAGGAACTGAGGGGCATGTTCTTCAGGCACGGCATCGTCCGGGATCTTCTGAGCGTGGAGCCGTTCGATGAGCCGCACCCCGTGGTGGGCCGGTGGTATCCGATCGCCGGGGCGCGATCGTGGATCCTCGGCTTCGATCCCACGATTTCCCCGGAGGAAGTGGCCTTCTTCCTGAATCCGGAAGAATCCGTCCATGCGCTCCGGGATCTCTCGGCGTCCGACGTGTTTATCCGCTTCATGGAGGTGTGTTTCTGCGAGAGGGGCCTCGACTCGCCGTTCGTCAATCGGGATCTGAATCCTCTGGCCAAGCGCCAGCTGGTGGCCGAGTATGCGCGTGCGATGGGGGGGAAGGTCGAACACGCCCGGCGGGTGGGGAGATTGGAACGGCACGGCGAGGTCGATCTGTCGCGGCGTTTCGTCGCCCATGATTTGAGGCTTCCATTGCCGCCGGACGGCGAGGTCTATGAAGCGCTTGAGCGTCTGGGCAAACACACCGTTGAGGACCGAATCAACTGCGGCGCCTGCGGATACGAGACCTGCTGGGAGGGCGCGGTGGCGCTGGTGCAGGGACTTGCGGACGAGAACATGTGTCTGCCGCATCTGATCGAGAAGTGCCGGCGAACGTCTCTGGAGCTGCAGCGGACGAACCGCCAGCTGGCCGCAGCGCAGGAACAGCTCGTGCACTCGGAGAAGCTGGCTGCCATGGGTCAACTGGCGGCGGGCGTGGCCCACGAGATCAACAACCCTCTTGGAACCGTTCTGATCTATGGTCACTTGTTGGAGGATGAGCTGGAAGAGAAGGATCCGAAGAGGGAAGACGCCAGGATGATCGTCAATGAGACCGAACGATGCCGGAAGATCGTCTCGGGGCTTTTGAATTTCGCGCGCCAGAGCAAACTGAACTTGGTGGAGACGAGCATGCAGAAGCTGCTCGAAGACACCACGCACGAGGCGGAAGCGCAGTTCCCCGACCACACGGTGAATATCATCTACAAGGTCGAAGCCGGTCTCCCGAGAATCGAGCTCGATCCCGACCAGATGAAACAGGTCTTCCTCAACATCATCGTCAACGCGCTGGAAGCCATGCCGAAGGGCGGCACGTTGACCCTGGAGGCGAGGGCAGGCGTGGACGGCAGTACCATGAGAGTCGCCCTGTCGGATACGGGATGCGGGATCGCGAAGGAGGACCAGTCGCGCCTGTTCCTGCCGTTCTTTACCACGAAGCCGATCGGCAAGGGAACCGGTCTCGGATTGGCCATTGCCTATGGAATCGTGAAGATGCACCGAGGGGGAATCGAGGTCCATTCGGAGGCCGGGCGGGGGACGACCTTCACCATCTCTCTTCCGATGAAACAGGAAGTCAAGGCCGAGCAGATCGTCGGGGAAGAACCGTTCGGAGTGAATACCGGAATGGAAACGCTCGGGGAGACGGAGAAGGATGACTGAGAAGAAGGCCGACATCCTCGTGATCGATGACGAGCGCGGCATGCGGGAAGGCGTACGACGGATCCTCACGCCTCTGGGCCACACCGTGGAAACGGCCGAGACGGGGACGCAGGCTCTGGAGATCCTCCGATCCCGGCCGATCGATCTGGCCCTGGTGGATCTGAAAATGCCGGACATGGACGGCATCCAGATTCTCGAAGAGATCAAGAAACACGACGACCAGATTGTGAGCGTGATGATCACGGCCTACGCCACCATAGAGGCGGCCGTGGACGCGACCAAACACGGGGCCCTCGATTTTCTGGCGAAACCCTTTACGCCGAGCGAGCTCGTCACCCTGGTGGACAAGGCTCTGCACGTGCGCTGGCTGCGTCTCGAGGCGGCCCGGTTGCGCGAACAGCGCGAGCGGGATCTGCTGGCCCTCGACCAGGAAAGGACTCAGACGAGAACCATCATCAATTGCATTGTGGACGGTCTGCTGGTGTTTAACAGCGACCGGCAGATCGTTCTCACGAATCCGGCCGCGGATTCCCTCATCGGCCGTCCCTCCCGTCTTCCCGTGGGAGAAACGCTGGCGAACGTGTTGCCAGGCCATCCTCTCACGTCCTTCATGGAGAAGGCGTGGAGCACGACGCCGGATCCGTACGCCATGTTGTCCGAGGAAATCCCCGTCGACGACAACGGCACGGAGCGAATCCTCATGGCGAACGTCGCCCCCGTGCGGAACCCGCGGGGCGAAATGCGGGGTCTGGCCGTGGTGCTGAGGGACATTTCTCAGTTGAAGGCCCTGGATCGGATGAAGTCGCAGTTCGTCTCCATGGTGTCCCACGACCTCAAGGCGCCCCTGGCTGCGATCGAGGGCTATCTGGACGTCATCCTCACGGGCGCGGCCGGCACCGATCCGGAGCGCACCCGGATGATGCTGGAGCGCTGCCGGGAGCGGGCCCAGTCTCTGCAGGCGCTCATCCGGGATCTCCTGGATCTCACGTCCCTCGAGTCCGGCAAGATCAGCCGCCAGCTCGAGCCGGTGAATCTCGCCGAGGTGGTCAGCCGCTCGGTGGAGTTTCTAAAGGTGAGCGCAGATGAAAGACAGGTGAAGATTCGGCTGGACGTGCCCGACGCACTCCCCACCGTCGAAGCCGACCTGAGAGAAATGGAACAGGTGTTCAACAATCTCATCAGCAATGCGATCAAGTACAATCGCCCAGAGGGAGAGGTTCGAATCTCGCTGAGGACCGGAGAGGGTTACCTCCGGGTGGATGTGGCCGATACCGGGATTGGAATTCCGGAGGAAGATCTGGGCCGCGTATTTGATGAATTCTGCCGCGTGCGGAGCGAGGAAACCAGCAGGATCTCGGGCACGGGTCTCGGGCTCACCATCGTCAAGAGGATCGTCGAGGCCCATTTCGGCCGCGTGGAAGTCGAGAGTGCATGGGGCAAAGGATCAACGTTCTCGGTCCTGCTGCCCCTGCCGGCCGGTGCAGAGTCCTCATTGTAGCGGACCCCGAGCCGAGAGGCCAGGGATCGTCCGGAGGAAGACATGACGACGGACAATGATAAGGGAATGAAGATCCAAGTGTACTGCCCGGAACAGAAGGCCTTCATCACGCCGCTGGAAATCGGGATCTGCCCCTACTATCAGGCGGAGCCGCTGGATTTCCGATCCACGGAGGGCGTGATCCAACAGCTCTTCCGGTGTCATGTGCAGTGCGGATGCCAGATCCAGTACCGGTACTACGATGGAAGCAAGCTGGTGACCAAGGCACTGGACATCGTGGGCGACGAGGGGCGACTGCGGTCCATCATCGGAAGCGTTCTCGGTGACGACACGGTCACCGAGCCGGCGCTGGCATCGGACCGGCGGGAGAGCTCGGGCGTGATTCTCCTGGTCGACGATGACGTGGATTTCGTGGAGATCAACTCCGCCGTTCTGGAGAATGCCGGATACAAAGTGGTGAGGGCATTCAGCGCCAAGGAATGTCTGGAGAAACTGCCGGAGGTTCGGCCGTCCCTGGTGATTCTCGACGTCATGATGGAGCAGTTCGACTCGGGGTTCCAGATTTCGAACAAGGTCAAGGAGAGGACGGGAGGTGTGCCGGTGATTCTGCTGACGTCCATAGGGGCCGAGACCGGGCTTCCCTTTAAGCCCGACGACGCCGAGGGGTTGAAAAAAATGGGCGCGGATGCGTTTCTCGATAAACCTGTGAAAGCGGCGGAATTGCTGGCGAAGGTCAAGGAACTGATGAAGGGCGACGGGTGATTGGCTGCCCTGTGGATGCGCCCGGCGGAGGGTACGCGGGCGCATTTTTTACAGCCGGCGCAGTGCCGGAATCGGGAACATGTCTGGAGACTCGGGTATGGGTAAGGGAGAGAAGATCGTAATTGTCGGGGGTGTGGCGGGCGGCGCGACGGCGGCGGCCAAGTCGAGACGGACCAGCGAATCGGTGGAGATCGTCGTCTTCGAACGCGGGCCCTACATTTCCTTTGCCAACTGCGGGTTGCCCTACTATGTGGCCGGCACCATTGCCAAACGCGACCGACTCTTTCTTACGCGGCGCGACCGGTTCTCTGAGCGGTACAACCTTCGAATTCACGTGGAACACGAGGTCATGAAGATCGATCGAGGCGCCAAGGAGGTCGAGGTCCTTGACCGAAGCTCGGGCAGGACCTTCAGAGAATCGTACGACAAACTGATCCTCTCCCCGGGAGCCTCTCCCCTGGTTCCGCCTCTGCCGGGTATCGGGGCCGCCAATATCTTCACGGTACGGACGGTTCCGGACGTGGACGCCATCGTCGCCGCGATCGAGGAGAAGGCACGGCGCCGCGCCGTGGTTGTGGGAGCCGGTTACGTCGGGCTGGAGATGGCCGAGGCTCTTGTGGAGCGGGGGCTCCAGACGACCGTGGTGGAACTTCTTCCTCAGATTCTTCCCCTGTTCGACCACGAGGTGGTCCAGCCCATCGCCAAGCACCTGGAACAGAGAGGAGTGGAGCTGATCCTCTCCGATGGGATCAAGGGCTTTGAGGGGGAGCCCGAAGCGACTCGCATCGAGCTGGAGAGCGGGCGCAGGCTGGAGATGGATGTAGCCGTTCTCTCCATCGGGGTTCGAGCGGAGACGGGACTGGCCGTCGATTGCGGGCTTGCGCTCGGAGACCGGGGCGGCATCGCAGTGGACGACCGCATGCAGACCTCGGACCCCGACGTCTTTGCCGTTGGGGACGCCGTGGAGAGCGTCCATCTCGTAACGGGCCGGAAGACCCTGATGCCTCTGGCGGGTCCAGCGAATAAGCAGGGACGAATTGCAGGCGCCAACGCCGCCGGCGGGGATCTGCGGTTTCGCGGGGTCCTGGGGACGTCGATCGTCAAAGTTTTCGACAAGGCGGCCGCCAAGACGGGGCTCTGCGAGCGCGAGGCCGAGGAGCTCGGGTACGAATGCATTCCGATACACATCCACGCCGGCCACCATGTGGGGTATTACCCGGGAGCCAAGCAGCTGTCGATCAAACTCGTGGTGGAGAAGAGCGGACGTCTCTTGGGCGCGCAGGTGGTGGGAGAGGAGGGCGTCGACAAGCGAATCGACGTTTTTGCCACGGCACTGGCCGCCGGGATGACGGCGGAGGATCTCGAACACCTGGATCTCGCCTATGCGCCTCCCTTCGGGGCGGGCGTGGATCCGGCGATCCTGGCGGGGTACGTGGCCGCCAATGTGGTGCGAGGCGAGTTCGCGTCCATCGACGCCGACCGGCTCCGGGAGGACCTGGGGGAGGATATCCAGATCGTGGATGTTCGAACCTCGTACGAAATGTCCAACGGCGTCATTCCCGGTGCAATCGCCATCGGTGTGAACAAGATTCGGGACCGGGCCGGCGAACTGGATCCCGGAAAGCGAGTTGTCTTCTATTGCGCTACGGGATACCGGAGCTATCTGAGCGCCAGGGCGCTCGAGGGCCATCCCTTCGGTCGAGTCGAGAGTCTGTCCGGGGGGACCGTTTCCTGGGTGGCGGCGGGAGGGGATCTGGAGGAATAGGCTGGAGGCCCAATAGGCCGGAGGCCGGGGTGGGCCGAGTGCGGGCCGAATCGGCAATTCGTTGGAACAACGGAAGTCACATTGACTGCTGAAGAAAGACTTGATATTGACCGGGTCGCGTCCTAACTTGTTGGAGTATAGTGTGCAGGTCACGAATACAGTGGATTTGAGGAGGTAGAACGAATGCTGGAGCAGATTCAGAAGGAACTCGAGGCAATTCGCCCCGCGCTTCAGGCCGACGGCGGCGACGTGGAGTACGTCGACTTTAACGATGGTGTAGTGAAGGTTCGTTTGAAGGGCGCCTGCTCCGGGTGTCCGATGGCCACCATCACGCTCAAGAACCATATCGAACGTATGCTCGTCAGTAAGATTCCCGAGGTGAAGGCGGTCGAGAGCGTCGACTAGCCTGACCGCCCAACCGAATGGGTCCTGCCTTGGAGCTTCTCAGTCGATTTCTGATAGAGGTGGGGATCGAATCCGCGTACCTGCTTGAGAAGATGTCCGTGTACGTTCTTTTCGGACTTCTGGTAGCGGGGGCTCTCCACACGTATGTGCCGTCCGGCTGGCTCGTCAGAAACCTTTCGGGCGGGCGGTTCTGGCCGGCCGTCAAAGCTTCTCTCCTGGGAATTCCGCTGCCCCTGTGCTCCTGCGGTGTTCTTCCGGCCGTGATCAGCCTTCGTCGGGAGGGCGCGAGCCGGGGTGCCGTGATTGCCTTCCTGGTGGCCACACCGACGACGGGTGTCGACTCCATCCTGGCAACGTATGCCCTTCTGGGAAAAGTGTTCGCCGTCTTTCGCGTGCTGGCCTCGTTCCTGGCCGGGACTGTGGCGGGGGTCGTCGCCGGACTGGTGGGTTCGCCCGAGACGCAGGAATCCGTGCGCGGCGAGGGGAAAGAATGCGGATGCTCGAGCTGCACCGTGGCGGACCAGCCCCGGACGCGGCGCTTCCTCGGGATGCTTCATTACGCGTTCGTGGAGCTGCTGGGTGACATCGGGAAATGGCTTCTGATCGGAATCCTGGTGGGCGGGCTGATTACGGCGCTGATTCCCGGGCATTGGATTCATCAGTATCTGGGCTCCGGGTGGCGGGCGATGGGGGTCATGCTGGTGCTCGGCATTCCCCTCTACGTGTGCTCGACGGGATCGATTCCCATTGCGGCTGCGCTCATGATGAAGGGGTTGACGCCCGGGGCGGCGTTTGTTTTTCTACTTGTGGGCCCGGCGACGAATGCTGTGGCGATTACGTTCGTGACGCGGTATCTTGGTAAGACCACGGCGGCCGTGTATCTGGGCACGCTGGCCGTCTCGGCCGTCGCCCTCGGGTACCTTCTGGACTGGGTCTGGAGCACTGCCGGACTCGCAGGAGCCGGCCACGGCGCGGTGGGGCACGAGCTGTTCCCGAGAGCGTTGACGGTCGCCGCTTCCATAGTGCTCGTGGGCCTCTACGGGCTCACCGTGTGGAGCAAGCGACGGGCGGGTAGGGAGAGGTCGGATGCAAACGGTATACATGGATCATGTTGCGGCCACACCACTGCCGAATGAAGTCATCGAGGCCATGAGGCCTTTCTTCGCGGACCGCTTCGGCAACCCGCAGTCCGTTCATGACGTGGGAAACCGCGCGGCCCAGGCGGTTGAAGACGCCCGCACCGAGGTGGCGGGGCTCATCGGGGCCCGGGCGGACGAGATCATTTTCTCGGCCAGCGGGTCCGAGGCCAACAGCATGGCCGTCAAGGGCATGGCCCTGGCCAATCAGGTGAAGGGCGACCACATCGTGGTGTCGGCGATCGAGCATTTCTCGGTTCTCCATTCCACGAAAACGCTGAGGAAACTCGGATTCAAAGTCACGGAGGTCCCGGTAGACGACAAGGGTATCGTCGATCCGGAGGCCGTCGGGAAGATTCTCACTCCTCGGACGATTCTGGTTTCCATCATGCTGGCTAACAACGAGATCGGGACGCTGGAGCCGGTTCCCGAGATTGCACGGATCACCCGCGAGAGGAGCATTCCCTTCCACACGGACGCCGTGGCGGCGGTTGGATCGATCCCCGTGAACGTCGAAGACCTCGGGGTTGATGCGCTTACGCTGGGCGGCCAGGCTTTCCGGGGTCCCCAGGGAACCGGAGCTCTGTGGCTGAAAAAGGGAACGCGGATCATGCCCCTGGTCGAAGGTGGGATTCAGGAGGGCGGCCGCCGGGCCGGGACGGAGAATGTCCCCGCGCTTGCGGGGATGGGGAAGGCGGCGTCCATGGCGGCCGCGTCTCTGGCCGATTGGACTCTGCATCTCCTTCCCATTCGAGATGAACTCGCCCGGCGGTTGACAACCGACATCGACGACGTCATTCTGACGGGTCACCCCGAGAGGCGACTTCCGAACCACGTCAGCGTCTGCGTCGAGGGGATCGAGGGAGAGGCCATGCTTCTGCTCCTGGCGCAGGAGGGGATCTTCGCCTCGAGTGGTTCGGCATGCACGTCGCGTGCGCTGAAGGCCTCGCATGTGCTCCTGGCCCTTGGGCTGGACGCGGGGCTGGCGCAGGGGTCCATTGTGTTCACCCTGGGTCCGGACAACCGGCCGGATGAAGTTCCCTATGTGATTGACGTGTTCTCGAGAGTTGTGGCGCGTCTGCGGGCCATGTCGCCCGTTTATCAGAAGAAGAATAAGAACTGAGTTCGGGAGGATCCTGCAATGGCCATGATGTACAGCAAGGAAGTGATGGAGCACTTCAGCAACCCCCGGAACGTCGGCGAGATGGAGAATCCCGACGGGGTGGGCGAAGTGGGGAACCCCGTCTGCGGGGATATGATGACGTTCCATGTGAAGGTGGTGGACGACAAGATCAGCGATGTCAAGTTCAAGACCTTCGGCTGCGGAGCGGCCATCGCCGTCTCCAGTATGGTCAGCGAGATGGCCATTGGGCAAACGGTGGACGACGCCCTGACGATTACGAACGCGGACGTGGCGAAGAAGCTGGGCGGACTGCCGAAAAACAAGATGCACTGCTCGAATCTGGGTGCGGACGCGCTTCACCTGGCTATCGAAGACTATCTGAAGCGTCAGGGCCGGCCCGTCCAGCCGCGCACGGAGCCGTCCCATGAGGAAGCGGAGGTTCAGGAACCGGTGTCCGGTTGTGCCTGCCCGTACTGCGACAGCCCGGTGGACCCGGACGGGACGACCTGCCAGCCCTGTGGCAAGAGCTTCAAGGTGTGTCCCGAGTGTCAGAAGCCGTTGCAGGAAGACGCGGACCACTGTCCAAGCTGCAATGCGGCCCTGTAGAGCGCCCTGCAAGGTGGACACACAGGAGCCGGAGACGCAAGGCCATGGCGGATTCCGCAGACTCCAGAGACCGGATGACGCTGATCCTCTTCAGCGGCGAGATGGACAAGGCCATGGCGGCCTTCACGCTGGCCAACACGGCCGCGTCGATGGGAAAGCGGGTCACGATCTTCTTCACCTTCTGGGGGATCAATGCCATCCGCAAGGACATGCCGACTGCGGGCAGGGGATGGATGCGGTGGATGCTGGGGCGGATGAACCGGGGAGGGAGCCGCAATCTTCCGCTGTCCCGGTTTAATATGCTCGGCCTGGGTCCCTGGATGATGTCCAAGCTGATGAGGGAGTCCCGCGTGACTCCGCTGGAAGAGTCGATTCAGACGGCCAAGGAGATGGGCGTTCACCTGGTTGCCTGTACGATGTCGATGGGTGTGATGGGGATCGCCAAGGAGCACCTGATCCCCGAGGTCGAGGATTTCGCCGGGGCCGCCGCTTACCTGGGAGACGCATCGCAGAGCGGCATCAATTTGTTCATCTAGCCGGGGGAGGGGTCGTGGAGAAAGACGTGACGCTGGACGTGTTGGGCCTGTACTGCCCGGCCCCGATTCTCCACACGGGGAAGACACTGGCGGAGATGGAGCCGGGGCAGGTTCTGGAGGTCCTGGCGGATGATGAAGGCATCAAGAAGGACATGCCCGCGTGGTGCGACAGCACCGGGAATGAATTCCTCGGGGTGGAAGAGGAAGGCGATGTGATCAGAGTGTACGTCCGCAAGAAAGCGTA
>Ga0180432_10008160_pt1 | contig 13127 bp, 10 predicted proteins | sample SS_ome_10_FD_132414 | JGI IMG/M metagenome (GOLD analysis project Ga0180432, IMG submission 132414) | Hypersaline lake sediment archaeal communities from the Salton Sea, California, USA - SS_1_MS_2 metaG | ecosystem: Environmental > Aquatic > Non-marine Saline and Alkaline > Hypersaline >...
GTAAGCTCCAGGAAGGCTACGACGTGGTCTACGCGATCCGCCGGAAACGCAAAGAAAACTTGTTCAAGCGGGCCGCATACCGCTTTTTTTACCGAATCCTGCGCAAGCTGGCCACGATTCCCATTCCGCTCGACAGCGGCGACTTCTGCATCATGAGCCGACGAGTCGTGCAGTTGATCAATGCCTTTCCCGAACGTCACCGGTTCATCCGGGGCCTGAGGAGCTGGAGTGGTTTTCGCCAAGTCGGCTACTCCTACGAACGCGACGCCCGAGTTTATGGACAATCAAAATACACGCTGAGCAAACTCATGCTTCTGGCGCTGGACGGCATCTTCACGTTCAGTGAGAAGCCGTTGCGATGGGCGACGTACATGGGCGGAACCGTGGCCCTGCTGTCGTTCATCTGGGCCGCCCGAACATTTGTCTGGCGGCTCGTCAGCAATACACCTCTCCCCGGGTTCGCCACGCTGGCCGTGGGAATGTTTTTCCTGGGCGGGGTACAATTAATCACGATTGGAATCCTGGGCGAGTACATCGGCCGGATTCATAACGAAGTCAAAGGCAGGCCGTTGTACGTGGTCGATTGTGTATATGGGCTATCGCGCCCCGAATGGCCGGGCGACGCGGCCGGCCGGCCCACCGGCTCGGAAGCTGCCTGGGGCCAATGGGTTACGGCCAAGGCAACCCGCGGGTCAAGGCCGCCGGATTAACGCATATTGGCGACACCGGGCTTTAAAGTCCTCAACACGCAAGTGACGCGACAGATCGACGCATGAAAGGTCCATTCTTCACCTACACCCTGACGTACGGTGGCGCGGTGGCGTCGCTCTTCTATCCGCTCATCGGGGTGATGATCTACATCTGTTTCGCCATCATCGAGCCGCCGGCAATGTGGTACTGGTCGGTGCCGCCGGGCAACTATGCCCGAATCGTGGCCATCGCCGCCCTGATCGGTTGGACCCTGAAGGGGTTTGGCGACTGGAGGCTGGGCCGGGCGGCGCCGGTCTTCCTGGCATTGGCCGGCTATTTGCTCTGGTCCGCGGCCGGAATCGCATTCTGCTCCCATCCCCCGGTGGCCCAGCACTTCGTGATCGAGCTGGCCAAGGTCTTCTTGCCGTTCGTGGCCGGCCTGACCCTGATGCAGTCGGTCAAACAAGTCAAACAGCTTGCCTGGGTTATCGTATTGAGTCAGGGATACCTGGCCTACGAATTCAATGTCAGCTACTACCAGGGCTGGAATCGCGTGCAGCAAGCCGGCTTCGCCGGCCTGGACAACAACTCCATCGCCATTAGTATGGCAGCCGGAGTGGGATTCGCATTCTTCTTGGGCTTGCGCGAAAAGATCCTCTGGCGAAAGGCGTTGGCGTTTCTCTGTGCCACGCTGGAAGCCCACGTGATCATGTTCTCCTTCTCCCGGGGGGGATTGCTGGCGCTGATCATCACCGGAATCGTCGGGTTTTTGCTGGTGCCGAAGAAGCCGATGTACTACGTGGTATTCGCACTGGCGGTGGTCTTGGGTCTTCGCCTGGCGGGACCACAAGTACGCGAGCGGTTCGCCACGGTGTTCGTGGATCCCGAGGAGCGCGACGCCTCGGCGTCGTCCCGACTGGAGATGTGGAAAGACTGCCTGGACGTAATGCGGCGCAAACCGATCATGGGTTGCGGTCCCGATCACTGGCCTATCATCGCCCCGGAATACGGTTGGAATCGCGGCAAGGAAGCCCATTCGCTGTGGCTTCAGATTGGAGCGGAACTGGGGATTCCCGGGCTGGGGTTTTTGCTGGCGTTTTACGGCATTTGCATGTGGCGACTGTGGCTTCTAGCCCGACCTCGCGCGCGCTTGCCCGACCCGTGGCTCAAGGACGCCGCCCGAATGGTGATAGCTGCCCTGGTGGGCTTTGGGGTAGCCGCCCAGTTCGTCAGTCTCGAGGGGCTGGAGGTCCCGTTTTACATCACGCTTGTTGGTGCGGGGGCATTGAAGATGTCTACCTGGCGGCCGACGCTTCCAGCGGGTGAAATGCCGCTCGGGGCCCCGGCAGAAAACGCTGCCCAGCCGGCATGAGTGGATTCCAACGAGCAAATGCCCGTCGGTCGCAATCGGTTCTGCATAATGAACACTGCTGAACAGCTCAAGACAGCCCCCAACGCCCGAAACGGCCTGCCCGAAAACCCGGATACGCCAGCACCAAAGCGTCCGGAAGGCCTGTCGGCCACTCTCCGCGAGATGATCCGCGAGCTGGTCCAGTACCGCGAGTTGCTGGGCCAGATGATCCTCCGGGATATCCGCATCCGCTACAAGCAGGCGATCATGGGCTTCGGCTGGGCCGTGTTAATGCCGGTCGTGATCGTCGGGGCCGGGTTCCTCGTCAAATACGCCATGGCGCAGATATCGGGCAAGCCGCTGGAGGCAGCCAGCCTCTCGGGCATGACGGTCAAGGCGCTCGGCTGGGCTTTCTTCATCGGGGCCCTCGGTTTCGCCACTAACAGCCTGACCAGCAACATCGCACTGGTCACGAAAATCTATTTCCCCCGGGAGGTCTTCCCCCTGTCGGCCGTCCTCACACAGGCCTTCGACTCCCTGATCGGCTCGACGGTTCTGGGGATGCTGTTGTTCTTGTTCCTGGGTGTCGGCTTGTCGCTACAGTTGCTTTGGGTGCCCCTGCTGATCGTGATGCTGATCCTGATGACGACCGGGGCCGCCCTGTTCTTGAGCTGCGCCAACGTCTTCTTCCGCGACGTGAAGTACCTCGTTCAGGTCGTGATCACCTTCGGGATCTTTTTCACGCCGGTGTTTTACGAGCCGCAGTTTTTCGGCCCGAAAGGTTGCCTGGTGATGATGCTCAACCCCCTCTCGCCACTGCTGGAAGGCCTGCGGCTGGCCGTCGTCGAGCAGCACAACCTGCTCGAAACCCTGGTAGTTACGACCGACGCGGGCCAAGAGATTTTCGCCTGGCAGCCATGGTACCTGCTTTATGCGGCCGCCTGGTCGATATTCGGATCGATTGGTGCCTGGCTGATGTTTCACAAGCTCGAATTCGTCTACGCGGAATACATCTGAGGCACGACAGGAGATCGATGAAGACAGGTCGGCAAAAGAAATACGATCCCGAGCGGCTCCTGTACCGGCGCCAGTTTATTCTTGGACCGCGGTTTGTCGACGTCCTGCCGTCGTGGCAGAAGATCCCGATCAGCGAGAGCCTTTGCCTGACGGCGCACCCCGACCTGCACGTGTGCCGGGCTGCGGAGAACGACAAGTCGGTCACCGTCCTGGGAGATCTTCTCGATCCAAACAGTCCCGAGACCGACAACGCGGCAATCGTCGGGACTCTTCTGGACCGGCTGCGAGAGGCCGCCTCTCTGGACGAATTCTACACCCAGACCGACGCACTCGGAGGACGCTGGATACTGATCGTCGCCGACGGCCGCGACGCGCGATTCTACTTGGATGCCGGGGGGATGCGACACGCATGTTACGCAGTGGAAGGCTCCGCCGATAACCCCAAGGTCTGGTGCGCCACGCAGCCGGGGCTGCTGACCAAAGCGATCGACTTGACTCCCGATCAAGAAGCAATCGAGTACATCGAAGCGGCCAAAGCCCATCACACAGAGTACTGGTGGCCGACCGATCGGACGCGCTATCGCGAAATTCGCCGGGTGTTGCCCAATCACTACGTGTCGTTGGCCGACGGGTCGTCGCATCGCTACTGGCCGGTTGATCCGTGCGGCCGCATGTCGCTCGAGGAGTGCGTAGTCAAATGCAGCCGGGTTCTCCAGGGCATGATGCGGGCGGCGCACCATCGCTTCGACTTGCTCTTGTCGGTAACGGCCGGGCTGGACAGCCGCGTGCTCCTGGCGGCAAGCCGCGAGATCTGCAACGAGCTTCACTACTTCACGCTCTTGGACCCGCGGTTCTCCTGGTACAGCCCCGACATCCGTATTGCGGCCCGACTGCTTGACGCGGCCGGGCTGGAACACGAGATCGACAAGTGCGGCTCCTCCGCAGACGCAGAGTTCGCCGAGCTTTACAGGCTCAGTGTGACCGACGCCCACGAGGCCTGGATACCCCGCACCCAGACGATGTTGCATCGCGTGCCGGAGCGGGTCTCCGTCGACGGAACCTGTTCCGAGATGGCACGATGCTTCTTTGGGCCGCCCAGCGAGCACCCGCAACTGTTGACGGCCCGCGACGTCTGGACACTGACCGACCTGGCCCCGAGGGAATTTGCGCTTGCCGAGATCGACCGGTGGCTCTCGACGCTGGGCGACACGCGGGGCTACGACCCGCTCGATTTGTTCTATTGGGAGCATCGCAACGGCTACTGGGTGGCGTCGAGCTACATGGAGTGTGACATTGCTCGAGACGTCACGCTGCCCTACAACTGCCGCAGCTTGCTGGAGGACATGCTTTCGGTGAACAGCGAATTTCGTACGCTGCCGCAGAGCATTTTGCACACGGCGTTGGTCAACCACATGTGGCCGCTCTTGCTTACCGAGCCGGTCAATCCACCCGACTACCCCGGCCCGGCCACCCAGGTCGCTCAGCGAATGGAGTTCCTGGCCCGGCGGGGACTGAAGCGCGCCGGCCTGTTCAACGTCGCCAAGAAAATCAAGAATGCGGTCACGCGATCTGTCCGCCGGGGCGGTTAGCCGCATGAGGAAATGCTTTTCTGATGAGTGAGATCGCCGTAGAAGTCAACCACGTCTGGAAAAAGTTTCACCGGGGTGAGTTTCACGACAGCCTCCGCGACTTCATTCCGGCGATGGCCAGGCGTTTGATCGGACGGGGGCCCAAGCGCGACGAGCTGGACGAGGGCGACTTCTGGGCGCTGAAAGACGTCAACTTCCAGGTCGCCCGCGGCGAGGTGCTGGGAATCATCGGGGCCAACGGGGCGGGCAAGAGTACCCTGCTGAAAATCCTCGCCCGGATTATCAAGCCCAACCGGGGGCACATGAAGGTCAACGGCCGTTTGCGCGCACTGATCGAGATCGCAGCCGGCTTCCACCCCGATCTGACCGGCCGGGAAAACATCTACCTGAACGGGTCTATCCTGGGAATGAAGAAGCGGGAGATTGATCGAAAATTCGATGAGATAGTCGACTTCTCCGGGATCGAACCGTTTTTGGACACACCGGTCAAGCGTTACAGTTCGGGCATGTATACCCGGCTCGGCTTCGCCGTGGCGGCCCATCTCGAGCCCGAAATCCTCCTGGTCGACGAAGTACTGGCCGTGGGCGACCACACGTTTCAGCGCAAGTGTCTGGGCAAGATGTCGGAGATGCGCACCGGTGGGCGGACCGTGCTGTTCGTGAGCCACAACATGTCGGCCGTTACCACGTTGTGCAAAACGGTCTGCTGGTTGGCCGAAGGGGGAATCGTCGCTCTCGGCGACGCCGCTGATATTGTGCCGCAGTATTTGCTCGAGGCAACCGCCGTCGACTCGGACGGGGCGAGAAGCCTGATCGACGCCCGACGCACTGCGGGCGACCAGCAGGTGCGGTTTACGCGGATTGAGTTGCGAAATGCCGAGGGGAATCTCTCCAGCGGGTTCCAGGTAGGCGAGCCGGTCACGATCGACTTCACGCTCGAGAGTGATCTTGAGATTAGCGGTGAGATCGGCTACACGGTCCGGACGCTCGATGGTATCTCGTTGTGGACTTCTTCAAGCAACGACTCGGGCGAGCTGCTCTCCATCCGGCCGGGAGAGTTCCGAATCCGCACGAAAATCGATCCCAACCACCTCCGCCCGGGAAAATACGTAATCCAGCTTGGCACGACCTGCCTGTTCTGTCGCGATTTGATTCCGGAGGCCATCGTGTTTGAGGTCGTACCTGATCGTCACTACTCGGGCGGTTCTCTCTACAATCTTCCGGGGCACTTACATTTTCCATACTGCTGGCAGGTCGTGTCGGAAGAGTAGCCGGGGTGTACAGCGAATATGTAATCGTGGGTTCCGGACTGACCGGCGGGGTCATCGGGCGGCATCTTGCCGACGCGGGACGGCAGGTGGTGGTCCTGGATCGCCGGCCCCGCTTGGGCGGGAACGTGGCCGACGTGTGTGACCCCTGTGGTATCAACGTGCACCGTTACGGTCCGCACCTCTTTCGAACCGTTTCGGACGCCATCTGGCAGTTCCTCAACCGCTTTACGTCCTTTCACGACTACAAGCACCAGATCAAGTCTCGGGTAGACGGAGAATTGGAGAACTGGCCCATCGCGGCAAGCTATATTCGTCGGGTATGTGGTGACGACTGGAGGCCCGAAACGGACGGCGTGCCGCAGAATTTCGAGGAAGCCGCCCTATCGTTGATGCCGCGAGTGATCTACGAGAAGTTCGTCAAGGGCTACACGGAGAAACAGTGGGGTGTGCCCGCCAGATCGCTCTCGGCCGGCCTCTGTCGGCGATTCGACGTTCGCCTGGACGACAATCCCTATCTTACCCCGAAAGCCAAGTACCAGGGTATTCCCGCCGAGGGATACAGCCGGATGATGGAGCGGATGCTGGCCAGCATCCCGCTGGTGCTAAACTTTGACTATCTGAAAGACCGCGAGGCCTTCCAGGCCCGCAAATTGCTCATCTTCAGCGGTCCGATTGACGAGTATTTCAACTTCGAGCTGGGCAAGCTGGCCTACCGGGGCCAGCAGCGCCGGCACACCTACCTTGCGGACGTCGATTGGCAGCAGCCTTGCGGCCAGGTGAACGATCCCGGTGAGGGACCGCACATTCGCGACGTCGAGTGGAAACACATAATGCACCCCGAGCATGCCGCCCGCATCCGCGGGACGCTGCTCACCCGGGAAACGCCTTGGTCACCCGACAGCCCGGAGCATTACGAATACCCCTTCCCCGCCGAAGAGAATCGCCGGCTCTACGAGGCCTACCGGAAGATGGCCGAGGGTGAGTCGGGGGTGTTGATTTGCGGGCGACTTGGCGAATACCGCTACTACGACATGGACCACGCCGTCGGCCGGGCGATGACGCTGGCCCGAAGGATCCTCTCGGGTTAACTACCAACAGGCAACGAATAGGTCGAACAAGGAACAGATGTCCGAGCCGGAACTTTTCATCGGAATCCCCGCCTACAAGGAAAGCAAGTCGTTGGACGAGACGATTCGGTTTATCCGGGAGCGAAGCCACGTGCCGCATCGATTCGAGGCCCACGTAGCCAAACAGAGCGTGGTCAAGAACAAAAACGCGCTTCTTCGCATGGCCAAATCGTCCGGGGCCAAGTACGTCTGCTTCTGCGACGACGACATCGAGCCGGAACCGGGCTGGGACGCGTGCTTGTTGGAATCACTCCAGCAGTATCAGTCCCGAACACGCGTCTCCATCGGACAGACGTCGCCCCGGATCCTCTACCCGGACGGCCGGCTCTTCTGTGCGTGGGTCAACGTCTATTTCGACCCGGAGAAAAAAGAACACCGGCTAAGCAATCCGGGTGCAGCGGATCTCGACATGGAGGTCTTTCATTCCCAGGTGTTTGTCGGCGCGCTGCCCGGTACCTGCACCGTTTTCTCGGCGGAGTTCCTGGATCGCGTGGACTGGCAGTTCGACGAGCGGTATGAGAAATCGCAGCAGGAGGACGTCGACCAGTCGCTGACTTGCCGATCGCTGGGATTCGCCCTGCTCTTCAACGGTCGGACGCACGTTGTCCACCACGTGAAGCAGCAAACACCCCGCGCCGGCGGTGTGAATCTGCAAAGGTTCTACGACAAATGGGCCCACCGGGCCGACTTGACGTTCGTGCTCCCGCCCGACGCCCGGGCAATTGCCGCGGCGAACAACGTCGAAAACGGCTTCACCCGCAGACGCGATCTCCTTGGTCAAGGATGGAAATTGTTGCGCGACAGGCCTCTGCACCGGTTGCGGATGGGACTCCAGGTGTTGGCCAAGAACGGTCCTAGGGGTGTGCTCGCACACTGCCGGCGGATCGCCCTTGCGTCCATGGTCGAGAAAGACAAAGAAGAACAGTAGGCCTAACGAGAATACCGGAGACACGGGCACCGGCTTCGACGCTGCTACCGAATGCGCGTATTGATCAAGTACTGGTGAGACGCCACTGGCATCTGGCGAACACCGGTATCAATCAAGCACTGGCGAGACGCCAGTGGCACCCGGCGAGATGCCAGTGGCACCCCTCGAACTCCCGTATCACTTGAGCACTGGCGAAACGCCGGTGGCAGCCTGTCGTGCGATCTGGAACCCAAGCAATCCCTGACCTTGTTTCGATAGTGATCCCGTGCTACGAGGGTGCACGATTCCTCGGGGAGGCCATCGAGAGCTGCCTGGGGCAAACCTACACCCGGGTCGAGATCATCGTGGTCGACGACGCAAGTCCCGACGACTGCGCCCGGATTGCCGAGGGTTACGCCTCCCGCGACGATCGGGTGCGCGTGATACGCCGGCGGAAAAACGGCGGTGTCGCCCGGGCGTTCAACACGGGTTTTCAAGCCGCGCGGGGAGAGTATTTCTCTCGCCTGGCCCAGGATGACCTCTTCCGCGAAGACGCCATCAGCCTGATGCACGAGCAGTTGCGGGGGCGTGCCGACCTCGGGTTGGTCTACTGCGACATGCAAAAGATCGATGAAAACGCCAACGTCACCGGCTTGCTGGAGGCAAAGGACCCTGAGGGTTGGTTTTCTCAAGGGGGCACGTTGGGCCTGTGCGTGATGTGGCCCCGGAAAGTCTGGAACGCGGTGGGCCGGTTCGACCCGTTCTTCGACAAAGCAGAGGACCTGGAATACTGGCTCCGGTTGTCGCAGCGGTTCGCCATAGAGAAAATCGCCGGCGAGGCGCCGGTCTACGTGCGATTTCACACGGGCATGGCCTCCGAGGTTTACCGCATGCGGCAGTGGGCCGCGGCCACCCTGGCACGAAGGCTACACCGGGAAGACTGGTCGGAATCGCACCGGGGTTCCTTGCGACCCGGCGGCCGGGCGAAGCCGCGTCGCGAGCTGGCCGCGATCTACTGGGACGCCTCGTGGATGTTCTATCACGCTGACGATATGAAGGCCGCCTTGCGTTGCGCCTGGAGGGCCGCTCGCTACCGCCCTTATCGGCTCAGCTATTGGAGACATGTTTTGGGAGCTGCCTTGCGGGTAGTTGCCGGCACTTCACCCGCTCGGGCCGAAACGTAAAGTCAATCGTATGGCCACCAGCCTGATCACGGTGATCGCAACCGCCGGCCGGGCCGAATTGCTGGGCAGGACGCTGGCCTCGCTGGCCGAGTGCCGGTTGCCCGACATCTACCGCGAAACAATCGTCGTCGAAAACGGCCCCAAGTGCGGCGCCGAAGAGGTCGTCCGGCAATCCGACTCCGTCCTGCGTGCTCGCTACGTGTATCAGGCCGAGCCGAACAAGAGCCGGGCACTCAACGCGGTGCTCGATGAAGTCGGCGATTGTCTGGTCTTCATGACCGACGACGACATCCGCTTCGCGCCGGCGACGTTGCAGGCCTACGCTCGGGCGGCGGAGGGTATAGATTCGGGTTGCGTGTTCGGCGGTCCGTTGGAGGTCGACTATGAGAGTGAACCGCCCGAGTGGCTGAAACCGCACCTGCCACCGTCGGCCGTCGGATGGCCCAGCGAAGAGGAGCCGGAAGGAAACGACCGCTTGATATTCCGCGGCGGAAACTGGGCCGCGTTTGCCCAAAACCTGCGAAATGCCGGCGGTTTCAACCCCGAAAAAGGCCCGTTGGCACCAGTCGGGGGCACCGGCGAGGAGACCGAGATGCAGCGGCTCCTTCACAAGCAAGGAGTGCCGAGCGTCTACGTGCCGGAAGCCAGGGTCTGGCACTATGTGCCCCTCCAGCGGTGTTCGGCCAGGTGGGCCATGAAACGGATCTATCAGAATGCGGTCGCCTATGGATTCGACAACCCGGACCACGCTACACGGCTGCTGGGCTTTCCCCGCTGGATGCTGCCCCAGTGGCTGAAAAAGGGTGTTCGATATGCCGTGACAAGAGTCAACCGCAACGAGCGGGCCCGTTTTGAGGCGGGCCGCGAATTCTGGTCTTTCACCGGGGTGATGATGGGCGCGCGAGCTGCACGAGAACAAATCCGTGGAAAGAACACCTGACTGAATTGCCACTGGATCACTGAAGGAGCCGATGGGCCTTACGGTTTCGGTCGTCATTCGCACGTATAACGGTGAGCGCTTCATTCTCGACGCGTTGGAGTCGGTCTTTGCACAGACCGAGCCGCCCGAGGAGATCGTGGTGGTGGATTCCGCGTCGACCGACGCCACGGCGGCGATCGTCGAGGAGATCGCCCATGATACGCCGGTTCCGATCCACCCGATCTCTCTGCCCGAAAACGAGGGGGACCCTGCCTGGCCGCTGAACGTTGGTATCGATGCGGCGCGCGGGGAGGTGATTTGCCTGCTCGATCAGGACGACGTGATGCTTCCGAAGAAGCTTGCCGTGCAGAGTGCCGTTTTGGAGGAGCACGAGGAGGTCGACTTCGTTCTCAGCGACCACGAGAACTTCGACGCCGAAGGGATTATTCATCGTGCCGGCTCGCGGAGCCGTTATCCGGAGGAACTCGCCGCCTTAATGAAAGGGCCGGGGCCCGTCCATATTATTGATCCGGTCAACAGCATCATGGCGTTTGTTTCCACGCCCACGATGGCCCACAGCGGCAGGAACTTCCTTTTCCGAAAATCCGTTTGGAAGCGAATCGGCGGTTTCGATCACAAGAGCGGCACGTCGTGCGACGTCGACTTCCTGTTGCGCGGGATCGACAAACCGGTGGCCTGGATCGACGCCGTGCTGTATCGCAAACGGATCCACAAGGACCGTTTCTGGCATTATACGGCCAAGAACAGAATAGTCTCGCTGAAAGTGCGACAAAGAACGGTACGCCGATTCCCCGACCACAAGGGCCTGCGAATCATGGTGGCGCAAATGACGTGCATCGCCGCGCAGGAACTGCGGTGGAACCGGCACTACCTGTTGTCGCTCCGCGCCGGGCTGCAACTGATTCCCTTGCGATACCCGAAAGAAGCATTCTCCGAGTGCACCAAGACCATGCTGGCGATTGTGCGGAGCATTCTCCCGTAGTGACAATGGCGAGCGACTTGATCGTGCTCATCCCGACGAGCGGCCGAGCTGATTTGCTGGCCAGGACCCTCGATTCCCTGGCCGGCTGCCCGCTGCCCGAGGTCTACCGCGAGACGATCGTCATCGAAAACGGTCCCAAGGGCGGCGCTGAAGAGGTGGTGGGCCGCTCGAATCCCGCACTCCGCACCCGCTACATGTATCGGGCCGAAGCCAACAAGAGCAAGGCCCTCAACGCGGTGCTCGACGAGATCGACAACGGCCTGGTCTTTCTGACCGACGATGACGTCCGCTTTGCCCCGAACACGCTGCAAGCCTACGCCGAAGCTGCCGCGGGCATCCAAACAGGACAAGTCTTCGGCGGACCGCTGGGAATCGACTACGAGAAGGAACCGCCCGACTGGCTCAAGGCCTATCTACCCGTCGGCTCGACGGGCTGGATTCCCGACGACAAAGAGCCGACCGCCGAGCCTTATATCTTCTCCGGCGCCAACTGGGCCGTCTTTGCCGCAGACCTCAGCCGGGCAGGCGGTTTCGATCCCGACCGGGGGCCCGGCGCGGCCACCGGCAGCACCGGCCAGGAAACCGAAATGCAGCGCCGGCTCTACCGGCAAGGGTTCCAATGCACGTACGTCCCCCAAGCCATGGTCTGGCACTATGTGCCGGCCCAGCGGTGCTCGATCCGGTGGGCTCTCAAGCGCGCCCGCCGGTCGGGAATTGAGTTCGGCATCGAGCAGTCGGGCCGGGACGCTTCACTTTTGGGCGTGCCCCGGTGGATGATCCGGAAATGGCTGGGGCAGTCGCTTCGGTTCGCGCTGACGCGGTGCGTCCCCGGCACGCAAACACGCTTCAAGGCGGCTCGCGAGCTGTGTTTTCTGTCGGGTGCGATCAAGGGGAGTCGAGTGGCTCGGGGGCGAGTTTCGGAGTGAAGAAGATCCTGTTTGTCGCCCATTCCGGCAGCCAAGGCGGCGCGGAACTGAGCCTCCAGACGATCTTTGATGAGCTGGACCGGTCGAAATACGAGGCGACGGCCGTTTTCGCGTGGGACGGCCCGATGGTCGAGGCCGCCCGGCGCCGTGGCGTGCGGGCCGAGATTCTGCCGCTGAGCTGGTGGATGTGTTTCGAGCCCTCGCCGTGGTACTTCAAAAACCTGCTCTTGGGCAGCGTGCCCAGGATCTGGCAGCTTACGCGAACCATTCGGCAAAACAGGATTGACCTGGTCTACACGAATACGGCGGTCGTGTTCGACGGGGCCGTGGCTGCGTGGCTGGCCGGCGTGCCCCACGTGTGGCATGTCCGCGAGGTGCTCAAGCCGAGCTACATGAAGCCGCGAATCCTCCCCCTCCGGCTGATCGCCCGACTTATCGGTCGCCTTTCGAACCGTGTCGTCTTCGCCTCGCATTCCAATCTCAAGGCGAGCGGGCGGGGTATCCCGGAAGAGAAACGGGCGATGGTGTACAACTCGGTATCGATCCCCGGAAACGATCCGCCCGACCGGCCGAACGAGATTCTCGATCGTCTCGGTCTCGGTTCCGACCTGCGGCAATGCGTGGTGCTCTGGATAGGGCGGTTCTCGGAGCGGAAAAACCCGTTGTTGCTCATTCGGGCGGTGGCGCGTATGAAACACGCTGAAAAAGCCGCGGTTGTTTTCGTCGGAGAGGGTCCCCTCGAGCAGGCGATGACCGGGGCCATCGAAAGCCTCGACCTGGGCGACACGTGTCGCATAATAGGTTTCCAGAAGGAGCTCCGCCCGCTCTTTCAACTGGCCGATTTGCTGGTGCTTTCCTCCCGGGAGGAGGCGTTTGGCCGCGTGTTGATCGAGGCCGGGGCCTACGGTAAGCCGGTCGTCTCTACCCGCACCGAGGGCCCGGTGGAAATCGTCGTCGACGGCCAGACCGGCTTCCTGGTAGATAAACACAGCGAGAACCAGCTTGCCGAGAAAATCGACCGGCTCGTTGCCGATCCCCGGAAGCGGACCGAGATGGGAAGAGCAGGCGCTATGCGTGTCGCGGAGCTGTTCTCGGCCAAAAAGAACACCCGCAAAATCGAAGGCATCCTCGATGGGATCCTCA
>Ga0180432_10008162_pt1 | contig 13126 bp, 11 predicted proteins | sample SS_ome_10_FD_132414 | JGI IMG/M metagenome (GOLD analysis project Ga0180432, IMG submission 132414) | Hypersaline lake sediment archaeal communities from the Salton Sea, California, USA - SS_1_MS_2 metaG | ecosystem: Environmental > Aquatic > Non-marine Saline and Alkaline > Hypersaline >...
CGGCGTGGTACAACGTGTGGGGCTGCCACACGGATTACTATCCCATGTTGTTGCGTTTGTTATCTTAGGTCACGGGCTGATCGGAGGGGCCACCCTATGGGCCGGCGGGGGCGATTGGCCCCATAGCCGGGGTGCTGACGAAAGTGCGGCAGGGGGCGGGGGCGTTTTTTGGCCAAGAACGCGTATTTGTGCGCGATTGTGTCAGCGGCAATCTTGGGTTGGTGTGTTAAGGTGGGTAATCTGTAGCGGTTGTAGTGTGCGCGATTTGGCCAACGGGTGGCAAAAAGTGGTCAGAAGTCGGAAGAAGTAGGACGGTTTTGGGCAGAAGTTGCACCGTTTGGGGTCAAAGTCGGGCGTTTTTGGGGCGAAAAAGAGGGGTGATTTTCAGGAGTGCGCACAAACCCAGGTTACCTAAATTAGCTATCTTAACAGGGGGAAGATGCGCCGCAGACACCGAGGCCGCAGAGACGAGGAGAGCTTTTCGACAGGATGTGACAGGGAGTCAGCAGTCAGAAGAGTGGCGACCACGATTCGCGCGGAGGGAAGACGAGGCACAAGGCCCGAGGGCTGACGGAAGCTGGATAGTCTTACGGGTCGGACGGTTACATGCGACATATCGGATGAGGTGTTTTTGATTGGCGGATGTTGCCATCGGCTCTACCTGGCTGGTGTGAAACGCAGGTGGGCGATGGTTTGGCAGGGGCTATGGGGCGGTGGTAGTTCGGGGTTGACGGGGTAGGGGGGCTATCTTACGATGACTATGAAGTCGTTGACGTCAAAGACAGGGAGCTGCGAGTGTGGCGGTGCGTGTGCCAAGGGGGGGCAGAGGAGCTTTGGTGGCGGGGGGCGTGTCTGATACGGTGCTGGATCCGAAGGCGGGGCGGCCCCGTGCGTGCGGCGTGCTGTAGGTGACGGTGGACGGCGTGCAAGAAGCAGGGCCATATGGCAACTCTGAGTCTAATGGCAGTCCACGGGGGAGCGGTGCTGGCAGGGGATTGTGAATCGAAAGGAGTGATCGATGGACTCACGCGAGCGTGTGATAGCGGCGGTAAACCACCGGGAAGCGGACCGGGTGGCGATTGATTTTAATGGGCATCGGTCGAGCGGGATCATGGTGGGGGCGTATAAGGCGTTGCGGGAGGCGATGGGGCTGCCGACGAAGCCTTTGTACGTGTATGATTTTATTCAGCAATTGGCGTTGGTGGATGATGATGTGCTGGATGCGGTGGGGGCGGACGTGGTGGAGTTGGGGCATGATTATTACAAGCAGGACGAGTATTGGCAGGACTGGGAGCTGGCGGACGGGACGGCGGTGAAGTTGCCGGGGTTTATCGAGGTGAAGCGGACGGCGGAGGGGAACGTGGTGTATGGGGACCGGGGGCAGGTGATTTGTATTCAGAAGCCTGGGTGCGACTTTTTTGAGCAGACGTGTTTTCCGCTTTACGAGAGCGAGGAGAGGGGGTTTGAGAATCTGGCGGAGGATTTGCAGCAAATCATGTGGTGTCGGCTGGGGATACCGCCGGCGCCGGCGGGGCTGGACGAGGCGGGGCTGGCGGTGTTGCGGGAGACGGCCAAGCGGTTGCGGGGGTCGACGGATCGGGCGATTTATGGAACATTTGGGGGTAATCTGGTAGAGATTGGCGAGTTTGTGTTTCGCATCGACAATTTTTTGTATCAGATGGCGGCGGATCCGCAGCGTGTTCACGCGTTTCTGGACAAGCTGATGACGATGCATTTGAGCAATCTGGAGAAGTATCTCTCGGCGGTGGGGGAGTATATTGACATTATCGGTTTTGGGGATGATCTGGGGATGCAGACGGGGCCTCAGTTTTCGCCGGGGATGTATCGGGAGTTTTTCAAGGCGCGGCATGCGACGGAGTGGGGGAGGGTGAAGGAGTTGTGTCCGCATTTGAAGGTGTCGCTGCACTGTTGCGGGGGGGTGTATCCGCTGATGAGGGATTTGATCGAGGCGGGGTTGGATATTATCAATCCGGTGCAGTTTACGTGCAAGGACATGGAGCTGGGGCGGTTGAAGCGGGAGTTTGGCAAGGACATGGTATTCTGGGGGGGCGGCTGCGATACGCGTGATGTGTTGCCGAACGGGACGCCGGCGGAGGTACGTGAGCATGTTAGAGAGAACGTGCAGATCATGTCGCCGGGCGGGGGGTTTGTGTTTCAGCAGGTGCACAATATTCTGGCGGGGATGCCGGCGGAGAATATTATGGCGATGTTTGAAGCGGTGAACGGGTAAGGAGGCGGTCGGTGTTTTTTGGGGGGCTTTTGTTTGTTTTTGACACGGCGGCGTTTAATCAGTTTTCGGTGATAAACGCGTTGTTGTATTATGCGCCGAAGGTGTTCGGCATGAGCGGCAGCGACAGTGACACGGCGTTATTGCAGTCTATTCCGATTGGGTTGATGTTGGTTATTTCGACGGGGGCGGTGGTGTGGGTGTTTATCGCGGAGATATTTCCGAACAGGGTGCGGGCGAAGGGTATTGGGCCGGGTCACAGTTTCATGTTTTTTGTGGTGTGCATGGTGGCGCAGGCGGTGTTTGTCTGGCTGGTGTTGCCGGAGACGAAGGGGGTATCCCTGGAGCAGCTGGAGAAGAGGCTGGCGCAGCGGTACCTGGGGAAATCGGAAATGTGAGTCGCGTTTTGACGTGTGAGCGAGAAGGGACATTGCCGGCGTTGATATTGGTCTGCAACGGCCGGTTTTGACTTTTGGCGGCGGTGTCTTTCATGGACAATCTGAGCTAAACAGCAAGGCGATTGAAAAGGGCTCTCCGTCAAGAGTGGGTCATCAACCGAGCCGTCGTGATATTCTCAAAGCAGGCACCTGTGCCGCCGGCGTTGGATCGAGGATCGCAGTTGAGTTATGGGGCAAAGGCTGGGCAAGAGGGGGTGGTGGCGGCAGGGCCCAGCGATATTTGGTCGTGGGGGCCCTGACCCCAGCAGACTGGTGACCTATTGCGGTGTGGCTGTAGTGTAACCACAGCGTGTCTTGCCGGTGTTTGCCAGCGGCGTGGCCGGCTTTATACCAGGGCATAGGTGTATTCTACAGGATGCCTTCGCCGAAGGAGTAGGGGTTGGGGTCTTCTTCGTCCTGGTCGGGCTGGGCAGGTTCGCTGGGCGGTGAGGTCGGCTCGGCAGGCTCGGCATTTGGGGCAGCCCCTTGGTCGGGGGCAGGCTCGGAGGGTGCTTGGGGGGCGGGTGAGGCCTGTGGTTCGCTCGGCTGAGTTTCGTGGGCGTAGTATTCTTCGTCCATGTCCATTTTGGGTGGGCGATAGCCTGGTTGTTGGGAGAGTTCGACTTCACGTTCGTACGCTTCTACGATCTTTCCCTGGATATACTCGCGGGCCTGCTGGTTGATGGGGTGCGCCACGTCGGCGTGCAGCTTGGTGCGTCCGCTGGTGGAGCGTCGGCGATTGCGAGCGTCGTCGAGGCGGGCGCCGCATTCGCTGCAATACTTGGAGCGGAGGGGGTTCTTAAAGCTGCAGGATGGGCAGTGGTCGGTGAGTTTGCGCGAGGGCATGGCGACAAAGTACCCGTCGGTGCCTTCGATGATTTTGAGGTCGCGTACGACAAAGGCGTTGTCGAAGGTGACGGAGCAAAAGGCTTTGAGGCGGTCCGTTCGGTTCTCGACAAGTTTGACGCGGATTTCAGAAATCTGCATGGTGCACCTCCAGGAATGGTTCGCTTTGGTTGTGGAAGCTGACGCATTGGGCCTGTCCAAGTTGACGTTCTTGCACTAATTGGGCCCATTGTTTGATTTGATCGTGCGAAGGGGACGTGAGAAAGAGCGTGGCGCCGCTGCCGGAGACCTGGACAGGGGGAATGTCGAGGTTGCGCAACTCTGAACGCAATTTACGTAAAGGCGCAAAGAGTTCGAGGCAGGCAGGGGCCAGGTTATTGATTTGTTGAGCGGCCAGGCCGTCGAGGTCGTCGTGTTGCAGGAAGCCTTCGACCTGGTGTAGCAGGTGGTCGGCCTTTTGAGGGTTATGTTGGAACTGTTTGTAGACTTGTGGGGTGGGTACGTGCAGAGCAGGCATGATCAGCAGGACGTGCAGGCGGCATCGCAGTGAGAGCGGTGTGACGATGTCGCCTCGGCCGGTGCAAAGGGCGACGGGGGCATAGAGGAAGAAGCTGACATCGGAGCCGATCTGTGCGGCGATGGACGCTAATTGAGTCCTGGAATATTGTAGCTGCCACAGACGGTTGAGCCCGATGAGACAGGCGGCAGCGTCGCTACTGCCGCCACCGAGGCCACCGCCAAGAGGGATGTTCTTGTGGAGGTCGATACGGAGGGCGGGCTCAATGGCTGCGTCTCGGGCCAGGGCGAGCGCCGCCTGGACGACGAGGTTGTTGGGGTCGTTGGGCACGTCGAGTCCCGAGGTGTGCAAGTCGATTCCTGGCTGGGCGGTGTGCGTCAGTCGTAGGTGGTCGTAGAGAGCAAGGGTGGCCATCACGCTGTGCAAGTCGTGGTAGCCGTCGTCTCTTGGGCCCTGGACGACGAGACTTAGGTTGAGCTTGGCTGGCGCCTGTAATGCCACGGAGTGTTGCCGTGACAAGCTCATATTACCTGCGGGTGCGGGGACCTGCACAGAGGACTCCTTCAGCGTCAAGACTCGTTGTTATGTCTGCTCGGGTAATGAAACGCCCGAAATAGTGTCGGCCCAAGAGGGGGCCGGCGCGTTCAGGCCGTTGCTTGACATAGGCTTACTAACCGAGTATTTTACGGTGTTGCGTAATGTTGTCAAGACGTTAAATAGCCGCCGGCGGGAGGGTTTTTTTGGGAGGTTCGATGGCAGAGGGTATTCCGTCAGGTGGTGAGTCTCAGGGGGCCCGTTGCGGGGGGTGGCACCTGCATCGTCGGCTCTATAATTGGGTATTGCACTGGGCGATGACCCCTTACGGGGGCTGGGCCTTGTTTTTGCTTTCATTTGCGGAGTCGTCCTTTTTTCCGGTTCCTCCGGATGTGCTCTTGGCGCCGCTGACGCTGGGCAACCGTGCGAAGTGGTGGCGTTTTGCGTTGAGCTGCTCTTTGGCGAGCGTGGTGGGGGGTATTTTCGGCTATGGGATAGGCTACTGGCTCTGGCTGGGCGGGGAGGGTTTTAGTCCGCTGGCCGAGTTTGTCTTCGCCCACGTGCCGGGTTTTGGGGAGGCGGAGTATGTGAAGGCTCAGCAGTGGTATGGGCGATACTCGTTCTGGGTGGTTTTTGCCGCTGGTTTTACGCCGCTGCCCTACAAGGTGATCACGATTACGGCCGGGGCGTGCCAGATTAATTTTGCGATCTTTGTCTTGGCGTCGGCGATCAGCCGGTCGGCGCGATTTTTTCTGGTGGCGGGTCTGTTCTGGCGGTTTGGGCCTCGGATCAAGCCGTTTATCGACAAATACTTCAATTGGCTCTGTGTGGCCTTTATGGTGTTGCTTCTTGGCGGGTTCCTCGTAATTAGATGGGTACATTGACATGACAGCTGGGAAATGTGGGTTGGGACGCGGAATTTTCTGTTTTGGTATTCTGGCGTTTTTCGGGGCGGGGGCCGTGGCGGCAGGCGGAGAGGGGGGCGGTCGGCGCAATGTCATTGTGATGATTTCTGACGGGTGCGGGTACAATCAGGCGGCGGCGGCGAGTCTGTACGCTCATGGGACGGCGGAGCAGGCGTGGGCTGAGTCGTTTCCGGTGCAGCTGGCGATGAGCACGTACTGTCAGGGCCAGTCGTATAATGGGGAGCTTGCCTGGAAGAGCTTTGACTACGTCTTGCGTCAGGCGACAGATTCGGCAGCGGCGGCAACGGCGATGTCAACGGGGCACAAGAGCTATGCCGGGGCCATTGGTGTGGATGGCGAGCACCGGCCGCTGCGTCACGTGGCCGAGCAGGCGGAGCAGGAGGGGTTGTCCACGGGTGTGGTGACGACGGTGATGTTTACGCACGCGACGCCGGCGGGTTTTGTCACGCACAACAAGAGCCGCGGGCACTATGAGCAGATTGCTCGTGAAATGATTTATCAGAGTCCGCTCGAGGTCATTATGGGGTGTGGGCATCCGTTGTTCACGGCGGCGGGGTGTGAGGGCTTTACGAAGGATAGCGACGGGGACAAGGAGCCGGATACGTACGATTATCGGTATGTGGGTGGCGAGGCGCTCTGGAAGGACCTGGCTGACGGCAGTGTGGCCGGCGCGGACGCCGATGGGGACGGCGACCGTGATATGAACGACCATTGGACGGTGATCCATAAGCGGGACGATTTCTTGAAGCTGGCGGAGGGGCCCACCCCTTCGCGGGTGATTGGTATTGCTGAGGTGCACAGCACCTGTCAATTGCAGCGTCCTGGTGACCGTCACGCGGTGCCTTATACCGCGCCTTTGCTGGCCGGGGTGCCGCGACTGGCGGAGATGACCCGGGCGGCGCTGAATGTGCTGGATGACAATCCGCGTGGATTCTTGCTGATGGTGGAGGGCGGGGCGATCGACTGGGCCTGTCATAGCAATCAGCTTGGCGGGTTGATCGAGGAGCAGTTGGATTTTGTGGAGGCGGTGGAGGCGGTCATAGCGTGGGTTGAGAGCAACAGCAGTTGGGAAGAGACATTGCTGATTGTGACCGCCGACCACGAGACAGGCTATCTCAATGGGCCGGGGTCTGGCTCAGAAAACGAACAGCCGTGTTGGCAGAGTCTGGTCAACAAGGGGGCAGGCCAGATGCCGGGCGCTGCCTGGCACAGCCGGGGCCACAGTAACAGCCTTGTGCCGTTTTACGCCAAAGGGCGTCAATGTGGTTGGCTTTTGAGCAACGCGTGCCTGCGGCTGGACCCGGTTCGAGGCCAGTACATTGACAATACAGCGTTGGCTCGCCTGGTTTTTCACGTCCTTGAATAGGTGCACATGCGACGTTGAGGCAGCTCGCGGTTGGCGGTGCGGCGTGGGCGTTGGAGGATGGGGGGACTTTTGCGTTCGGCCGGCGTATCAGCACGGCTCAGGCGACGGCCAATTGCATGATTTGTTCCTGGGTGGCATTGCGAACATCGGTGATTTCTCCGGTGATTCGTCCCTGGTGCATGACGAGGATACGGTCGCTCATACCGAGGATTTCGGGCAGTTCGGAGCTGACCATAAGGATGGCTTTTCCCTGTTGGGCGAGGTGGTTGATGAGGAGGTAGAGTTCGTATTTGGCGCCGACGTCGATGCCGCGGGTGGGTTCGTCGAAGATGATGACGTCGCAGTTACGTTCGAGCCATTTAGCGAGGACGACTTTTTGCTGGTTGCCGCCGGAGAGGTTCTTGACGATTTCGTTGTAGTGGGGAATCTTGATGCGCAAGTGGTCGACGTATCGGGCCAGGGCGTTTCGTTCGCGTCGATGGTTGACGAGGCCGAGGGGGGCAAAGCGGGCCAGGTTGGGCAGCGCGAAGTTTTCGCGGACGGAGTGGTTGAGGATGAGCCCGTGGGCTTTTCGGTCTTCGGTGAGCAGGCAGATGCCTTTTTCGATCGCGTCGCGAGGTGAGCGGATGTGAAGTTTTTTGCCGTCGAGCTGGATGGTGCCCGCGTCAGGTCGGTCCGCACCGAAGATGAGGCGGCAGATTTCGGTGCGTCCGGCGCCGACGAGGCCTGCCAGGCCCAGGACTTCGCCGCGACGGATGTTGAAGGAGACGTTGCGGACGTCCTGGCCTCGGTGGAGGTTCATGACTTTGAGGCGGACGTCGCCCATGGGCGCGGCGGTTTTGGGAAATTCGTTTTCGATCTGACGTCCGACCATCATCTCGATGAGCTGGTTATGGTCGATGTCGCCGACGGCGCGGGAGGCGACGTGTTGGCCGTCGCGCATGACCATGACGCGGTCGGCGATTTCGAAGATTTCTTCGAGTCGGTGGCTGATGTAGATGACGCCGATGCCGTGGCGTTTGAGGTCGCGTATGACCGCGAAGAGGCGTTTGACTTCCTGGCTGGTGAGGGTGGCAGAGGGTTCGTCCATGACGATGATGCGGGCATCGACAGACAGGGCTTTTGCGATTTCGACCACCTGTTGTTGGGCGACGGAGAGTTCGTTGCAGCGTTTTTCGGGGTCGATGCTGATGCCGATTCGTTGGAACAGGGCAAGGGCGCGGCGGTGTTCGTCGGCGTGTTTGACGAAGCCGGCGCGGTGGTTTTCGCGGCCGAGGAAGATGTTCTCGCGGACGCTCAGCGCAGGGATGAGGTTGAATTCCTGGTAGATAATGGCGATGCCGGCGTGCTGGGCGTCGCTGGGGCTGTTGATGGCGAGCCGCTGGCCATGGATGTTGATGTGGCCTGTTTGGGCACGGTAGACGCCGCCGAGGACTTTGATGAGGGTGCTTTTGCCGGCACCGTTTTCGCCGAGCAGGGCGAGGACCTCGCCGCCCTTGAGGGAGAGGTTGAGGTCGTTGAGGGCGCGGACTCCGGGGAATGACTTGGAGATGCCGGTCATCTCAAGAAGATGCCCGCCTTCTTCGACGTTGGGCTGCAAAGATGGTCTGTCATGTGTCATAGTGTTTGCACGTCCTGTCGCGGCGTGGCAACGGATTGTTTGGTTGAGGCGAGGCCATCAGTCCTCCAGCCGCCATGGAGCCTAGTATAGGGGGGTCGGCGGTTCGTTGAAAGGGCTTACTGGAAACGCGCCCGGCGGCGGCGGCGGCGGCGCGCCGTCCATCACGCGTGGCGACCGCGTAACGACCCCGGGCCTGAGCTTTGGGGGACAGAGTCTATGCAGAACGTGGGCGGCTACTTGGCACCATTTGATTTTTGCTTGTTTGGGATTTCACTATTGGCGTTTCCGGTTTGAGTTCGTAGACTGGAGGTCGCAGCGACCTTTGTGTCGTGGCGAGCTCGCTGGCGTCTTGTGACTATGGATTATGCAGGGCGGGCCTTCAGAGGCACGCCTCTTCTAGGAAAGCTTGTTATGCAACCACCCCGGCTCTGTAAGGAGAATATGATGGCTGGCTTACCCCAACCCCTCGTTACGATTGTCCTGACTGCTTCCATGTTCCTGGCTGTCACCGGCTGCGCCAAGGACGACTCGCCCGTACCCGGCCCCGCTGCCACCGCCACGTCCACCACCAAGGGTGTTATTGGCCTGTCTGTCCTGACTCTGACCAATCCCTTCTTCAAAGTCATCGCCGATACCGTGAAAGCCGAAGCCGCCAAGCAAGGCTACGACGTCCTTATCACCAGCGGCGAGTTCGACCCCGCCAAACAGCAGGACCAGGTTCAGGAATTCATCGTCAAGAAAGTCAGTGCCATCGTTCTGACGCCCTGCGACTCCAAGTCCATCAGCACTGCCATTAAACAGGCCAACCAGGCGGGCATTCCCGTCTTCACCGCCGACATCGCCTGCCTCGACCCCGACGTCAAGGTCGTCTCCCATATCGCCACCGACAACTACAACGGCGGCTGTCTTGTCGCCCAAGCCATGATGGAAGCTCTCGGCAATCAGGGCAAAGTTGCTATCATCGACCTGCCCGAAATCGAATCGGTCATCCTGCGCACCCGAGGCTTCCGCGACGAACTCAAACAAGCGAACTCGCCTATTGAAGTGGTCGGCGCGTGGCCCGGCAAAGGCTCCAAGGACGAAAGCTTCAAGGTCGCACAGGAAATCCTCCAGGCCCACCCTGATCTCAACGGCATTTTCGCCATCAACGACCCCACCGCCCTGGGCGCCTATGCCGCTGTCGAAATTGCCGGTAAAACGAAACAGATTGTCATCGTCGGCTTCGATGGCCAGCCCGAGGGCAAAAAGGCCATTCTTGAAGGCAAGATCTACGCCGACCCCGTCCAGTTTCCTGAACGCATCGGCCAAACCACCGTCCAGGCCATCCTGCAATATTTCAACGGTGAAAAAGTCGCTCCCGAAATCCTCATCCCCACCGCACTCTACTACCAGAAAGACGCCGAGAAGGACCCCCTCTTCACGGATGTCGCTCAGCCATGAAAAAACGTTTCTGTAGTGGCCAGAAGCGCCCCGGGACCACAGGTATTCTCGATATATTAAGTCGTACAACTATCGGATAAGACTGCATGAGCTGGAAAAACTCTTACTTCCGTCGCTTCTTCGCCGACTACGGTATCGTTTTTGTTCTGTTGCTGCTCTGTGCCTTCTTCAGCATGGCCACGCTCAAAGAACAACACCCTGCGGGCGCCCAGGGAGCCAGTGCCCTCTGGGGCACCCTGCGTCAGCAACACCGCGAGGCCCAGGACATTCTCATCATTGCCAACGTCGGCCGCGACGGCCAGGCCTTTGCCGATACTCTGTCCCGGGCGGCCCGGAACCACGCCGGCATTACCTCGCAGACTCTCACCGGCGAACCCTTCTTCGTCCGCGACGCGTTGGAAGACCTTGCCCAATCCGGCCGGTCACCGCAGGCGATTCTCGCCACCCGAGAGGCCGCCCAATGGCCGTTCCTTAAGAACCTTGCTGCCGAGCTGCCCTCGTTGGATAAGGTCACCCTGCTCAGTCCTCAAAGCTACCTCTGGCCGGACTTCCTCAAACGCTCCAACCTGATGGCCATCGCCGATCGCATCGTTGTCATTGCTCTCATCGCCATCGGCATGACCATGGTCATCATTACCGGCGGCATCGACCTTTCCGTCGGCAGCCTCATCGCCTTTTCCGCAGTGCTCGCCACCGTCTTCATCCGCGATTTCGCCGGAGCCGAAGACGCCTCAGGCCTCGGCATGACTGTCGCCTGCCTCGCCGCCATCGCCCTGGCTGGCTGTGTCGGCGTGTTCTCCGGCGTCATGGTCACCTACTTTCTCATACCCCCCTTCATCGTCACCCTTGCCATGATGCTCGTTGCGAACGGGCTCGCCTTCATTGTTGCCGCCGGCCAGTCCGTCTACCAGGTCCCCGACTCCCTCATCTGGCTCGGCCGCGGCGCCTCACTACTTGGCATACCGAACACCGTCGTTCTCATGGCCCTTCTCTACACCATCGCCCACATCATCATGACCCGGACCACGCTGGGGCGATACATCTACGCCGTCGGCGGCAACCAGGAAGCGGCCCGACTCTCCGGCGTACCCGTCAAGCGTATCCTCATCTTTGTCTACGCTGCTTGTGCTGCCCTGGCAGGCCTTGGGGGCGTCGTCCAGGCCTCGCAACTCAAAAGCGGTGCGCCTACCTACGGCGTCATGTACGAACTCTACGTCATCGCCGCGGTCGTCGTTGGCGGCACCAGCCTTACCGGCGGCCAGGGCAAAATCCTTGCTACCCTTGTCGGCGCTTTCATCATCGCTGTCATCCAGAACGGGATGAACCTCATTGGCGTGGAAAGCTACACCCAGAAAGTCGTTCTCGGGCTCGTGATTCTTGCTGCTGTTCTGCTGGACATGCTCAAGAAACGTGGCCTGCCCCTGTCCCGTTTCGCCCGGCGGACCCGCGCTCGACAAGACACCGCCCCGGACCAATAGGCTGCGAGTCCGCGGCGTCCTCGGGCTTGGCCTTGGTGTCGCAAACGTTTTGCCCGCGTGCAGCCCCTTTCCCCGTGTCGCGATACCCGTCCTTGTTCCTGCCCCTCTCAGGTCTCTTTTTAGAGTTTACCCACCCGGCCTACCACAGACAAAAGCACTGTAAACTCATCCTCTCCGTCCACGTCGATAAGGCGATCCACTGCCTCCTGATCGTACGCTGCTATTGCACACGCCCCGGCTCCCACCGACTCCGCCGCCAGGTAGAGGTTCTCGCTCACGTGTCCCGCGTCAATCGCAATCACCTTGTGCGAGACGGTGGCGTAACGCCACTCCATGCGGTAAGGCACCGCCGTCCAAGCGAACACCACGGCGGCCTCTGCCACGAAATGTTGTCCGTAACAGGCCTGTGCCAACGCCTTGGGCAAACCCTCCTCGTGCTTGAGGAAGCACAACTTGTGCTCCAGCGCTAAATACCGATAAAGCCCCTCTTTCACCCCCTCGACCCGGCGTATGCTCAAGTACGTTTCAAAGGCGTGTCGCGACCCGGCCGAGGGCACCGTGCGAAATGTCGTTGCGCCTTTACCGGTCACACGCCTTACCCCCTGCGTCGCCCATAACAGAAACGACAACTGCTCGTGGGTCAGCGCTGCCGGGCCAAACTCCCGCCAACTTCGTCGCTGCTCCATCACCTGGCGCAAAGGTGCTCCCCCCACCGACATCGCCGAAGGAGGCACCAGGTCGATCAACCTGGCTCCTTCAGGGCAAGGTTTCTGGGCCAGTGGCGGCGACAAACCGCGCATCTGATCGGTCACCGGCGTCTCGGCGAAATGCGCCTTGAGAAAGTCTCGGCCCTGACGTATGGCCTTGAAAGTCATCTCCTGCTCCCGGGCGATTCTGCCCACACCTCGCTGCAAACTCTAGCCTTTGTGCCGCCACGGACGATACATACACATGGTAATTCTGGAAAAACCCAAAAAGGACTGTGCGTGTTCTTCTTGCGTTTCTTGCCGGCCGTCAGGTCCCCTTTTTTTTATTCGTAGAAGGTTTTTGGTCACTTGGGCTCAAAGGGGCTTTGCCTTGGGAGCCTGCGGCGGGCACGACAAACACCTGCAATGGAAGCGGGCTTATTCTAACCTTTAAGTCTATGGTACCGTCTCGGCGCACACACTACTCAAGGACGTTTGGCTTATTCGTGGTATTCAAAAAGCAATTGATATTCGCTATTATAGCAGTTCTGGCACCGGATACAAGGCAAAATTTTTCCAGGGAGCCCCCATGCCCGTCCCCGCTTCGGGTTTTCTGTGATCCCCGTAATTTCCGCAAGGCTGGCCTAGAGGGGCTCGAACTCGTCTTTGCCGGCGCCGCACTCCGGGCACTCCCAGTTTCCCGGTAAATCCTCAAAGGCTGTCCCCGGCGTCACGCCATTGTCCGGATCCCCCTCTGCTGGATCGTATATATAGCCGCAAAGTAGACAACGATACTTCTTCATCGTAACACTCCTTGTTTGTCCGGACATACTCGACTATGCGATACGTGTTTCTTGTCACCTGTGTCGCTCCGGTGAAGCCTGTGGCTTCAGGTTGTGGAGCGTGATCGTCTGTTCTCTTGCGACGTGCAGTGAATCGGGAAGCGGTTTTTCGGTAGCGGCGGCAGCGTGCGTTGAGGCGGTGGTGGTAGAGCCTCTTAGTCTGTATCGAGCCCCTCCAGGGCCTC
>Ga0180432_10008164_pt1 | contig 13122 bp, 10 predicted proteins | sample SS_ome_10_FD_132414 | JGI IMG/M metagenome (GOLD analysis project Ga0180432, IMG submission 132414) | Hypersaline lake sediment archaeal communities from the Salton Sea, California, USA - SS_1_MS_2 metaG | ecosystem: Environmental > Aquatic > Non-marine Saline and Alkaline > Hypersaline >...
GAAGAAGGCTTGCGGGAGATGGCAGAGGATGTCGAGCAGCCGGTGAACAAGGCCCTCGTCCGAAAGGCGGTATTCACCGCCATCAAGCAGGGTGAGGATCCTACCGAGCTGGACGAGAAGCTTCGGGCCTGCGCGTTCTTCCTGGAGCCCGGTGGCGCGAAGGTAATCGCGGAGGCAGTTGCACGAGGGATGACGCTTCGGGATTACATCGAGGCGGACTCGGCTGCGGCTTGGCTCAAGCGTTTTGGTGACGCCCGAGACGTTCGCGAGTAGGGCCCGGCCGGCTGCGCTCTTGCGAGCCGGCCCGAAAAGTGTAAAAACGCGCCGGGCCGGCCGCGTGGGTGCGTCGGCCGGTCCCGGCAGTTCCCAAATGTGAGGGTCAAATCATGGCGCAGACGCCCCCCGCCGTCAACGGGCGGAAGCCCCAGCGATCCCGCGGGCAAGGGACGCTCTTCAAGAGGGTCAAGGGTGGCCCCTGGATCGCGTCGTGGTTCGAACACAACGGCGATCGGCCGGAGCGATCCACGCACACCACCGACAAGCGAACCGCGGAACAGATTCTGGCCAGGCACGTAGCGGACGCGGCACTCCGCAAGGCCGGGGTCATCGACCCGGCGGCGGAAAGCGTGGTTCTGCAATCCAAACGGTCGATCGAGGAGCACCTGGCGGACTTCGAAGCCAAGATGAAGGCCGACGGCCGAACCCGGAAGCACATCGCCGGGACGCTTGCGTACGTCCGGGCCCTGGCGAGGGCCGCCGACTGGGAAACCGCGGGGCAGATCGCGGCGGATGGGCTGGTCCGCCACGTCGGCGAGCTGCGGGGGGCGGGCCGATCGGCCCGGGCGGTCAACGCCCACGTCACCGCGGCGAAGAGCTTCACCCGGTGGCTGGTCGCCCAGCACCGGCTGCCCGTGGATCCGCTTGCGGCGGCGGGCAAGCTGAACGCGAAGGCGGACCGCCGGCGGCCCCGGCGGGCGCTCGACGTCGAGGAACTCGAGCTGCTCCTGGAGGCGGCCCGCAAGGGGCCGGAGCGGTTGGGCATGTCCGGCCAGGATCGGGCCCGGGTCTACGCCCTGGCCGTCCAGGCGGGGCTCCGGGCCGCGGAGGTGCGGTCCCTGCGGTGGCGGGATTTCGACCTGGCGGCGGATCCGCCGACCGTTACCGTGCAGGCGGCCTACGCCAAGAACCGGCGGCAGGACACCCTGCCCCTGAAGCCCGCTACCGCTGCGATGCTGGCCCGCTGGCGGGATTCCGCCGGCGAAGTGGACCAGGAGGCCCGCCCGTTCGGCACGCTGCCGGAGAAACCCCCGACGATGCTCCGCGAGGACCTGGACGCGGCCCGGGGCGCCTGGCTGGAGCAGGCCCGCACCCCGGCCGAGCGGCAGAAGCGGGAGCGGTCCGACTTCCTGGCGTACAGCGATGATGCCGGGCGGGTGGCGGACTTCCACGCCCTGCGGCATACGTTCATCACCGGGCTGGCTCGCAACGGCGTTCACCCGAAGGTCGCCCAGCAGCTCGCGCGGCATTCGACCATCACGCTGACGATGGACCACTACACGCACACCGTCCGGGGCGATGAGGCCGCGGCCCTGGCTGCGCTGCCGGAGCTGAGCGTTGCCGAGGAGCCCGAGGAGAAAATGCGGGCGACGGGCACGGATGACGCGTCTGCGGATGTTCGGGATTTGTCCCCTCCGCTATATCCCCAGCAGTTGGGGCGCAATTCACAGCTTTTGGGTGCGAAACCGTGCGAAGCGCACGAAACGGGCCGCGTTGGGCAATCACACCCGAGCGCGGCCCGTCAAGCCCTTGTAGGTGCGACAGATAGCGAACAAACGCGAGGCAACGCGAAACGCCAACGCCGCACTTCTTCACCTACGCCGCCAGGGACTCGAACCCCGGACCCGCTGATTAAGAGTCAGCTGCTCTACCAACTGAGCTAGCGGCGCATCGTCCCACGTATTTGAACAGGCCGGGCTGTCCCCGTCAAGACCGTTGGGGCGCCGGGCCTGGCCTGGTGGCCTTGGCGTGGGGCGGGCGGCTGCGCCGGCGGGGGGCGTGGGGATTGCTGCGCCGGGGCACACCGCCGGGCGGGGGGCTGCTATGATGAGGGTGGCCGACAGGGGTGGCGGGAGCAGGACGATGCGGGTGCGAATGGCCTACGGACGGAACGGCCGGGAGATCGAGGTGCCCGGGCGAAGCGTGGTGGCCGTTCTCACCATGCCCGAGGTGCCGGTGTTGCCGGATCCGGCGGAGGCCCTGGGGCAAGCCCTGAGGCGCCCCATCGCCGCACCACCGCTGGCGGAGATTGCCCGGGGTCACCGCGACGCAGTTATCGTGGTCTGCGACCTCACACGTCCGGCGCCGAACCAGACCATTCTGCCGCCCGTCATCGAGTGCCTGCGGGCGGCGGGGATTCCCGGAGAGGGCATTACCATTCTGATCGGCACGGGCCTCCACCGACCGAACGAGGGGAAAGAGCTGGACGAGGTGCTCGGCCCGGAGATCGCCTCCCGCTACCGGGTGGTCAACCACCGGGCGAGCCGGGCGGCTGAGCAGGTCCGCGTGGGTACCACCGGCAGTGGGCTGGAAGTCGAGATCGACCGGGCCTACGCGTCGGCCTCCCTGAAGATCACCGCCGGGTTCGTCGAGCCGCACCTCATGGCGGGATTCAGCGGGGGGCGGAAGCTCTGCGGCATCGGCTGCGGCTCCGAGGGCATGATCCGGCGCCTGCACGCTCCCCGGATCATCGAGCACCCCAACTCGGTCGAGGGCCGGCTGGAGGGCAACCTGCTCCACCAGGAGCTGACCGGGATCGCGGAGCGGGCCGGCATGGACTTCACCGTCAATGTCACCCTGGACGAGGCCCACCGGATCACGGGCGTGTTCGCGGGGCACTTCGACCGGGCCTTCGTGCAGGCCTGCGCGTTCGCCCGCGGCAGCGTGCGGCGTACGCTGCCCGAGGAGGTGGACATCGTGGTGACCTCCTGCGGCGGCTATCCGCTGGACATCAGCTACTACCAGACGGCGAAGGCCTTCACCGGGGCCCGGCACATCTGCAGGCCGGGCGGGACAATCATCGTGCTCTCCGAATGTTGCGAAGGCCTGGGCAAGCCGGACTACGTGGAGCTGTGCGGGCGGGTCGGTTCGATGGAGGCCTTCCTGGACCGCTACGTCCGTTCCGGGCCGCAGGCATACGCCTGCGCCCTGGAGAATGATCAGTGGCAGCTTCATAACATGACCCGGGCCATGCGCAAGTGTCAGTGCGTGCTGGTCGACGGGGGCCTGACCGAGCAGCAGCGGGGGCTGCTGATGCACCCCGCCGGACCGTCGTTCGACGAGGCTCTGACTCGGGCACTGGCCCGCCACGGTCCGGAGGCCTCCCTGGCCGTCATCCCCAAAGGGCCCAACGTTCTCGCTCAGGTCGGCTGACCCTCCTGCCGATCGACTGGGCAAGCCCCCGGTTTGCCCCCCGGGGCGAGGCGCGGTAGTAGTGTCGCCCCCGGGCTGGACCGGACGGGCCGTAGCGATTCAGAGCGGAGCAGCGGAGCAATGAGGACCAGACGCGTTGGGATTGTGGTCGGTGGTGGCCCCGCACCGGGGATCAACGACGTCATCGGCGCCGCCACCATCGAGGCCATCAACCGCGGTTACGAGGTCATCGGGTTCTACGACGGTTTTCGTTGGCTGAGCATCGACGATTTCGATCCCGGCAGACACGCCGTCCGCCTGGAGATCCCTCAGGTGGCCCGCATCCACTTCGACGGCGGGTCCATCCTGCGCACCTCGCGCACCAGTCTGCTGAACGAGGAACGCCTCAAGAGCAGCACCGTCGTCGAGCCGGATGTGGCCAAGGTCAAGCGGGTGGTCTCGCACGTGGCCCTGATGGGCATCAGCAACCTCATCACCATCGGCGGGGACGACACGGCGCTCAGCGCCAAGTTCATCTGCGAGGCGAGCGGGGGGGACTTCCGGCTGGTGCACGTGCCCAAGACCATCGACAACGACCTGCCTCTGCCGCACGACATTCCGACGTTCGGCTTCTCCACCGCCCGCTTCACGGGCGCCCAGATCGTCAAGAACCTCATGCAGGATTCGCAGGCCACGGGCCGCTGGTATCTGGCCACGGCCATGGGCCGCAAGGCCGGCTGGCTGGCCCTGGCCCTGGGCCAGTCCGCGGGGGCCACGGTAACCCTCATCCCCGAGGAGTTCACCGAGGACACCACCATCCACGCCATCGCCGACGTGCTGGAGGGGGCGATGCTGAAGCGGCGGATCATGGGTCGGGACGACGGCGTGGCCGTCGTCGCCGAAGGGCTGGCCTACCACCTGGGGGACCGGGAGGAACTCCAGCGGTTGCTCGGCAAGGAGGTGCCGGTGGACGCCGCCGGTCACCCCCGCCTGGCGGAGGTCCCGCTGGGTGACATGCTCAAGGCCGAACTCCAGGCCCGCTTCAAGGCCCGGGGGGAGAAGATCTCCCTGGTGACCTATGAGCTGGGTTACGAAATGCGCTCCGCGGACCCGACTCCCAAGGACATGTCCTACTGCCGGAGCCTGGGCCACGGCGGCATTCTCCTGCTGCTTGACGAGTCGGGGGCGGCGAGCCAGGGCCTGCTGGTGACCCTGGTCAACGGCAACCTGGTGCCCATGAAGCTGACCGAGATGATCGACGCCCAGACCCAGCGCATGAAGACGCGGCTGGTGGACGTGAGCTCCTACGAATACCAGGTGGCCCGGGCCTACCAGATCCGGCTGGAGCAGTCGGATCTGGAGAACCCCTCGCGGCTCGGGGAGCTGGCGGCCCAGGCGCGGCTGACCGCGGAGGAGTTCCGCCAGCGCTACCTGCGGGCGGCCACGCGGCTGGTCGAAGCCCAGCCGGTCAACGCCGAAGCCGCGGTGGTGGAGGCCGAATAGGCGTACAGGAAGATCCCCGAGGCGACCGCCACGTTGACCGAATCCGTGCCGGGCGCCATGGGCACCACCACGCGGTGGTCGCACAGCCGCAGAGTCTCCGCGGTCAGCCCCTCGCCCTCGGCCCCGAAGAGCAGGGCGACCCGCGACGCCCGCGGGGCGGCGCCGAGCGGTGTGGCCGCGGCGGAGAGTTCGGCGGCGACCAGTTCCACACCCAGGCGTTCGCGAAAGGCCTGCAGATCGTCCGCCAGGCGGTCGGTGACGTAGAGCGGCACCCGAAAGACGTTGCCCATCGACACCCGGACGGCCCGTCGGTAGTAGGGATCGCAACAGCCGCTCAACACCACCAGACCGGCCCCGAAGGCGGCCGCGTTGCGAACGATGACCCCCACGTTCTGAGCGTCGCAGATGTTCTCCAGCACCACCATCAGCCGGGCCGCGTCTCCCACGGCGATGACCTCGTCGAGGGACCGTGGTGCGGGCCGCACCCCGCACGCCAGGGCCCCGCGGTGGATGGTGAACCCGGCCAGGTCCTGCATCTGTTTCACGGTGGCCAGGTAGACCGCCACGCCGGCCGGCAGGTCGGGGGCGAGCCGCTCGAGCTTCTCCGGGGTCAGCAGCACGGAATGCACCCGGTATGAACTGAGCAGCAGCCGGCGGACCACCTCGAGGCCTTCGGCAATGAAGAGCCCTTGCCGGCATTTGAGGTGGCGGTCCTTCAGATGCCGGTAGACGTCCAGGGCGGGCAGGTCGAGATCGTCGACCCTGTGGGTGCCGGGCGGGGGGTTGTCGCAGGGCTGGTTCATGGCTGGGTCACCCGCCGGGTCCGTCTGGCCAGGAGCCTTCGACACCCGGACAAATCGCCAGTATATTCGCGGGCGACCCTCTTTGGAGTCCCGGCCGGCCCATGATCCCCGACGCTGCCCTAGATCGGCCCGAAACCGCACACCAGGGGACGTCCGCGGCCCGGGTGGGCAACATCGCCTCCCACCTGCCGCTGATGGCCTCCCGGGTTCCGGATCACCCGGCCATCATCGTCCCGGCGGGCGGGCAGGGCACCTCCCGGGCCCGCTACCGCAGCGTCACCTTCGCCGAGCTCGAGGCCACGAGCAATCGCTATGCCAACGGGCTGCTGGCGGCGGGGCTCTCGCGGGGCACGCGTACCCTGGTGATGGTGCGTCCCGGGGTCGAGTTCATCGCTTTGATCTTCGCCCTGTTCAAGATCGGCGCGGTCCCGATTCTTATCGACCCGGGTATGGGCGTGCGGCGGATGCTGGCGTGCATTCGGAATGTGGCCCCCGAGGCCCTGATCGGCCTTCCCGCCGCCCAGGCGGTCCGCGTACTGCGACGGGGCTTCTTCGAGCAGGTTCGGCTGAAGGTGACGGTGGGGCGGCGGTGGTTCTGGGGCGGCCCCACGCTGGCGGAACTGCACGACCGGTCGAAGGCGGAATTCGACATGGCGGCCACGAGCGCCGACGAGGTGGCGGCGATTCTCTTCACCAGCGGCAGCACCGGGCCGGCCAAGGGCGTGGTCTACCGGCACGGCATGTTCGACGCCCAGGTGCGCTGGATCCAGGCCTGCTACGGCATCGAGCCTGGGGAGGTGGATCTGTCCACCTTTCCGCTGTTCGCCCTGTTCTGCCCGGCCATGGGCATGACCAGCGTCATTCCGGACATGGACGCCTCGCGGCCCGGCCGGGCCGATCCGGTGCGGATCATCGAGGCCGTCACCGCCAACCGGGCCACCAGCGCCTTCGGGTCTCCGGCGCTGTGGAACCGCGTCAGCCGGTACTGCCTGGAGCGCGGCATCCAACTGCCCACCCTGCGGCGCATCCTGATCGCCGGGGCGCCCGTGCCCTGGACCCTGCTGGACCGCCTGCACCGCATGCTCGATCCGTCCGCCACGGTGGCCACTCCCTACGGGGCCACCGAGGCGCTGCCCGTGGCGTCCATCACCGGTCGTGAGGTGCTGGAGGAGTGCGCCGCCGCAGCCCGGCAGGGGGCCGGAACCTGCGTGGGCCGGCCGTTGCCCGGCATCCGGGTCCGGATCATCCGTGTGGACGACGGACCCCTCGCGGAGTGGTCCGACGAGCTGGCCCTGCCCGACGGACAGATCGGGGAGATCGCCGTCAGCGGTGAGGTGGTCACCCGGGAGTACGCCGACCAGCCGCGGGCCACGGCCCTGGCCAAACTGCGCCAGGATGACAAGATATGGCACCGCATGGGCGACCTCGGTTACCTGGACGAGCGGGGCCGGCTCTGGTTCTGCGGGCGCAAGGCCCATCGGGTGATCACCGCGAGCGGCACGCTCTGCACCGTTCCCTGCGAGGCCGTGTTCAACGAGCACGCCGACGTTTTCCGCTCGGCCCTGGTGGGGGTGGGCCCCGCGGGGCGGCAGCGGCCCGTGATCGTGGTCGAGCCCGAGGCGAACCGCTTTCCGTCCGGCCGGCGGGCCGCCGCTTTTCGCCAGGAACTCCTGGCTCTTGCCCGGGCGAACGAGCGTACCCGCGAGATCGGTGACGTGCTCTTTCACCGCAGCCTGCCGGTGGATGTCCGCCACAACGCCAAGATCAACCGTGAGCTGCTGGCCTGCCGGGCCGCGGAGCGGCTCCCATGAAGGCCCTGGTGACCGGTGGGGGGGGCTTCCTGGGGACCCGCCTGGCCCGGATGCTCTGCGAGCGGGGCGAGGAGGTCACCGTGCTGGGCCGCCGGCGGTACCCGCACCTGGAGGGCACGCCGATCCGTTGCCTCCAGGCCGACATTCGTGATCGGGCCGCCGTCCAGGATGCCTGCCGCGGCATGGAGGTGGTTTTCCACGCGGCGGCCATCCCGGGCATCTGGGGCCGGCGGCGGACCTTCCAGGAGATCAACATCGAGGGCACGCGGAACGTGCTCGCCGCCTGCCGGGCCGGTGGCGTGCGAAAGCTGGTGCACACCAGTTCCCCGAGCGTCGTCTTCGATCATCGGGATCTTTGCGGCGTGGACGAGTCCTGGCCGTACCCCTCGCGGTTTCTGGCGGACTATCCGGCCACCAAGGCGGTGGCCGAGCGGCTGGTCCTCGCCGCCAACGATGACCAACTGGCCACCGTGGCGCTGCGTCCTCACCTGATCTGGGGACCGGGTGATCCGCACCTGATCCCCCGGGTCATCGCCCGTGCCCGGACCGGCAGGCTGGTCCAGGTGGGCGACGGCACGAACCTGGTGGACATCACCTACATCGACAACGCCGCCGAGGCCCACCTGCGGGCCGCCGAGGCGCTCGCCCCCGGGTCGGCCTGCGCGGGCCGGCCGTACTTCATCAGCCAGGGCGAGCCCGTGAAGCTCTGGCCGTGGTTGAGATGCCTGCTCGAACGCCTCGGCATCCCCGGACCCACGCGATCGATTCCCTGCGGCCTGGCCTACCGGCTCGGCGCTGTTGCCGAGGCCGCCTACCGCCTCCTCCGCCTCCCCGGAGAGCCCCGGCTCACCCGCTTCGTGGCCTTCCAGCTTGCCAAGTCGCACTATTTTGATATATCTGCCGCTCGACGAGACTTCGGCTACCAGCCCGTGGTTTCAACCGAGACTGGACTCGACCGGCTGGTTGCCCACCTGGGCGGGACGCAGCGGGAGTTTCTTTCTGTGGAGAAGCAGGTACAGTAAGGCGTTTCGTGGCTGCCGCAGGGGGCAGCGGCCCGCGGCTCGCTATAATGCTGCGTTTCATCAGGCTTGTGGAGCTGGAATGGCCACCGACGAGCGGATCGTCATCACGGGTGTCGGGCTGACCTCCCCGATCGGGGATACGCTGGCGGAGATGCGCCGGAACCTCCTGGCGGGCACCTCCGGCGTCACCGAGATCGAGACCCGCTTCATGGGGCGGGTGTTGGCCGGGGTGTGCCGTTTCGACGAAACGCGGCACCAGTCGCGGAAGGACCGCCGCCGGGGGACCCGGGCCGGGGCGGTGGGCATCTACTGCGCCAACGAGGCGATCCAGGATGCCCGTCTGGCGCTGGCCGAGATCGACCGGTCCCGGGTGGGCGTGTTCCTGGGAATCACCGAGCACGGCACGGTGGAGACCGAGAACGAGATCCACGCCATCCGCGAGTACGACTACGACACGCGGTACTGGTCCCACCACCACAACCCGCGCACCGTGGCCAACAACCCGGCCGGAGAGGTGACCATCAGTCTGGGCATCACCGGCCCGCACTACACCATCGGTGCGGCCTGTGCGGCCGGCAACGCCGGGCTCATCCAGGGCGCCCAGATGTTGCGCCTCGGCGAGGTCGATCTGGCCCTGGCCGGCGGCGTGTCCGAGGCCATCCACTCGTTCGGGATTTTCGCCAGCTTCGCCGCCCAGAACGCTCTGGCCCGCCACAGCGATCCCGCCCGGGCGTCGCGTCCCTTCGACCGGGACCGCAACGGCATCGTCGTGTCGGAGGGGGGCTGCCTGTACGTGCTCGAACGGCTGGCCGACGCCCGCGGTCGCGGCGCCCGCATCTACGGCGAACTGCTCGGCTGGGCGATGAACTCCGACGCCAGCGACCCGGTGCTGCCCAACACCGAACGCCTCTGCCAGTGCATGCAGCAGGCCATGGAGCGGGCCGGGATCGGGCCGGAGGGCGTGGACATTCTCAACACCCACGCGACGTCCACGGAAGTGGGGGACGAGCGGGAGGCGGTCGCCATCCGGCAGGTCTTCGGAGACTATCCCAATGTCAGCGTGAACAACACCAAGAGCTACATCGGCCACGCCATGGGGGCCGCGGGGGCCCTGGAACTGGCCGGCAACCTGCCGTCCTTCGACGACGGGTTCGTCCATCCCACCATCAACGTCGACAACCTCGATCCCGCCTGTGCCGTCCGCAACCTCGTGGTGGGGGAACCGCGGCAGGTGGGACGGGTGGACTGTATCTTGAACAACTCTTTCGGTATGCTGGGCACCAACTCGGCCGTCGTTGTCGGACGGTATCCGGGGCGGGGGGAGGCCTAGCCGCCGCGAGGACGAGACCTGTAGAACTGCGGGAGTGCAATGTCGCCTAAGGACGTCAAGGACATCGTTTTGAACATCATCTCGACTGTGTCGCCGGACGCGGACCTCAGCGACGTGAAGGAGGAGGAACCGCTCCGGGACCAGTTGGACATGGACTCGATGGACTTCCTCGACATCGTCATGGAGCTGCGGAAGCGCTTCAAGATCGAGGTGCCCAAGGAGGATTATCCGCAGTTGGCCACTCTGGCGGGTTGTGTCTCCTACCTTCTTCCCCGCTTCCTGGCCGTCGGGGCGGACGCCACGACGGGCTAACCCCTCCACCGGGGGCGGTGGCCCGCGGCGATCCCGCCGATGGCGCCGGAGCGCGGGCGTCTCGCGGCTGACGGGGCACGCCGGGCGGGGGCTGCCGGTGCCCGGATGGGGGTGCCCCGGACCGGCCGTGGCGCGGGGCCGGGCCAGCGAGCATGCATTACGATGTGGCCATCATCGGCGCGGGCATGTCGGGGCTGGCGGCCGGAATCCGTCTGGCCTACTTCAACCGCCGGGTGTGCATTCTTGAACGTCACGAGGTCTACGGCGGACTGAACTCCTTCTATCGCCTGGGCGGCCGGGAGTTCGACGTCGGACTCCACGCCGTCACCAACGTCGTGCCTGCGGGTGTGCGCTCGGCGCCGCTGCCCAAGCTCCTGCGCCAACTCCGCATCCCCCGCGAGGAATTCGACCTGCGGCCCCAGCGCTTCTCCGAGGTTCGCTTCCCCGGCGTCCGGCTGAGGTTCAGCAACGAGGCGGAGCTGCTGCTGGAAGACGTGGCCGGTGCCTTTCCCGGTCAGGTGGACCGTTTTCGGCGCCTGGTGGCCGACGTCGCCGCGTACGACGACGGCTCGCTGGAGATCACGCCACGGTCCGCACGGGGCGTGCTCGGCGAGTACCTGGACGATCCGCTGCTGATCGAGATGCTGCTCTGCCCCACGATGTTCTACGGCAGCCCCAGCGAGCACGACCTGGACTTCACGCACTTCGTCACCCTGTTCAAGGCGATTGTTCTGCAAGGGCTGGCCCGGCCCCGCGACGGCGTGAGGACCATCCTCAAGACCCTGGTGCGGAGGTTTCGGGCCTGCGGCGGCAGGCTGCGGACGCGCTGCGGCGTGGAGCGGATCGAGACCGACGGCCGGGCGGTCACCGGCCTGGTGCTGGACTCGGGGGACCGGGTGACGGCCGACGTGTACTTCTCCTCCGCCGGTTTCCCCGAGACCCTGCGGCTCTGCGGTGCCGCCGGCGGGGCACCACCGGGCGAACCGCCCGGGCGGCTGAGCTTCATGGAGTCCATCTCTTGCCTGGACACCAGCCCGGCCGAGCTGGGTCTCGAGGCCGCCGTCACCTTCTTCAACCATGCGGACCGCTTCGTCTACGCCACCCCCGACGCCCTGGTGGACCCCCGCAGCGGGGTGGTCTGTTGCCCGAACAACTTCCAGGATCACGAGCATCTGCCCGAGGGCATCGTCCGGGTGACCTCCCTGGCGGACCACCGGCGCTGGAAGTCGCTCGAGCGGGCCGCCTACGAAGCCGCCAAAGGGGACGCCTACCGCACGACCGTGGCCGAGGCCGTCCGCTTTGTCCCGGACTACCGCGATCATGTCGTGTTCTGTGATGTTTTCACGCCCCTCACCATCGAGCGCTTCACCGGGCATCTCGGTGGCGCGGTCTACGGCGCCCCCGCCAAGCGCCGCGACGGGCGGACGCCGTTGAACAACCTCTTCATTTGCGGTACAGATCAGGGTTTGGTCGGCATCGTGGGTACGATGCTGAGTGGGATCTGGATGGCCAACCTGCACGTGTTGCAGGATTCTTAGCAGCCGAGGTCCATGCCCGCCGATCGTCTCATCGGAGCGAGGGACGCCTACGACGTGGTCGTCATCGGCAGCGGTCTGGCCGGGATGACCGCCGCCAATCAGCTCGCCAAGGCGGGCCACTCCGTGCTGTTGCTCGAGCAGCACTACAACTTCGGCGGCATGGCCACCTGGTTCCGCCGCCGCGGGGGGCATGTTTTCGACATCTCCCTGCACGGCTTCCCGGTCGGCATGGTCAAGAGCTGCCGCAAGTACTGGACGCGGCAGATCGCCGATTCCATCGTCCAGCTCAAGCGCATCCGCTTCGACAACCCCCAGTTCCGGCTGGAGACCACCTTCGACCGCCAGGATTTCACCCGCCTGCTCGTCGAGCGGTTCGGCGTCGAGGCCGCCGCCGTCGAGCGGTTCTTCGACACCGTCCGCAAGATGGACTTCTACGACGACGACCGCCGCACCACCCGCGAGCTCTTCCAGGAGTTTTTCCCGGACCGCGGCGACGTGTGGCGCCTGCTGATGGAGCCCATCGCCTACGCCAACGGCTCCACGCTGGACGACCCAGCCATCACCTACGGGATCGTCTTCTCCAACTTCATGAGCAAGGGGGTGTTCATCTTCCAGGGCGGCACCGACAAACTCATCGGCCTGATGAAGCGGGAGATGACCGCCAACGGGGTCGATCTGCGGCGGCAGTGCCTGGTGGAGCGCATCGCGGTGGAGAACGGCGGGGTGCGGGGGGTGGTGGCCAACGGGCGGACCATCCGCTGCCGGGCCGTGCTGTCCAACGCCAACCTCAAGACAACCATCGAGCGGATGGTGGGCTACGAGCACTTCGGCGCCGACTTCGTGGAGGCCGCCCGGGCCGTGCGGCTGAACAACAGCAGCACCCAGGTCTACATCGGCCTGGCCAGGGGGGAGTCCATCCAGAACATCGGTGATCTGCTCTTCACCTCGGTGGCGCCGGAGTTCGACTCCGCCGCCCTGTGCGCCCGGGAGGTGACCAGCCGGACCTTCTCGATGTATTACCCGGACATCCGGCCCGGCTCGGACCGCTACGCTATCGTCTCCTCCACCAACGCCAACTGGGACGACTGGGCCCGCCTGAGCGAACCGGAGTACGAGCAGGCCAAGCGGCAGCTCATCGAACGGACCGTCGACGCCCTGGAGGGATACCTGCCGGGCATCCGGGCGAAGATCAGTCACCTGGAGGCGTCCACGCCGCGCACCTTCCATCACTTCACGCAGCAGATGCAGGGGGCGACCTTCGGGACCAAGTTCGAAGGGTTGCAGGTGAGCATGGACCTGCCCGGGCAGTTGGCCGGTTTGTACCACGCCGGCTCGGTGGGCATCATCATGTCCGGCTGGCTGGGGGCGATCAACTACGGCGTCATCGTGGCCAAC
>Ga0180432_10008165_pt1 | contig 13121 bp, 7 predicted proteins | sample SS_ome_10_FD_132414 | JGI IMG/M metagenome (GOLD analysis project Ga0180432, IMG submission 132414) | Hypersaline lake sediment archaeal communities from the Salton Sea, California, USA - SS_1_MS_2 metaG | ecosystem: Environmental > Aquatic > Non-marine Saline and Alkaline > Hypersaline >...
CTGCGTCCTCGTCGCGGCCATCGGCCGGGGCGCACCGCCTTCGATTCGGCGGATATCCGATGAATGCACGCAGAGAAACCGGCGGTTGGAGAAGAGCGGATCATATGGTATACTTTATGTGAGTCCAGCTCGGCGAAACCGGCCTTGACGGTGGCGGCACCCCGCTTCCACTCGAACAAAGGGGAATAGCAATGAAACGGATGGCCTCTCTGGTTCTGGCGCTTCTGCTTCTCGGTCTCCTGCCCGCGGGTGCCCGGCCGACTTCGGACCTCGGGTTTGAGGGTCGGGTGACACACGTGGTGCCGTCCGGCCCGGTCCGGATCCTCGCCGCCGACGGCGGCCAACGTGTTCTGATGGAAGGATTCGGCTCCCTGAAGGACCCGGGCAAACCCATGCTTCCGAGCCGGGACGTCCTCATTGCGCTCCCGCCGGGCGCCCGAGTCGCGTCCGTGGACTTCGAAGGCATCGGAGGCACCCTCCTCTCCGGCACCTATCGGATCCTGCCGGCTCCACCGATGCTGCCGGTGGCTGAAACGCCGAACCAGCGGGAACGTGCCGCGAGGATGCAGCGCGAGTGGCAGGAAAACATGCAGGCCGCCTACTCCACGGACGATGCCTACCCGAAAGCGATCGCCAGACTCACCCATTCGGGTTCGCTCCGGAAGTATGCGTACGCATCCGTGTCCGTCTGCCCCTTCCGCTACCACGCCCTCACCGGCCGACTGACCGTCTACGACGCCGTTCGGATCCACGTCCGCTACACGGTCCCCCCCCCGGGCGGCGACGAAGCCGAGGCCGTGGAAGCGCTCAAGTGGGATACCGTTGCCGACACACGCGCGCGCGAACGATTCGTCAACTACGATCAGGTTCGGGACCTCTATGAACCCGGCGAGCCCGGCCCGGCCCGGCCGCTCGATACGTACGACTACGTGATCGTCACGACGGCGGCTCTGGAATCCGCCGTTTCGGCGTCGGGCTTCGTCGCCTGGAAGACCTCCCTGGGATACAACGTGAGAACGGTCCTGACCGGCGATGCCGAGATCGCCGGCCAGCCCGGCGTTGATTTGGCCGAACAGATTCGAAACTTTCTCAGGGGTTCCTACGGACCGTGGGGAATTCAGTATGTACTCCTCATCGGAGATTACGCGACCGTCCCGATGCGCTACTGCTTTCCCGATCCGGATGATCACAGTCACAACCCGACCAGTATCGCCAACCCCGGGGGGTCCGTGCCCACCGACTACTACTACGCGGATCTTTCCCTTCCCGACGCCGATTCCTGGGATTCGGACGGCGACGGCTTACTCGGGGAATACGGCCAGGACAACCCGGATTTCCTCGCCGAGGTCTTCGTCGGCCGCATTCCTACCAGCGATACGGGCCGCATCACCTACACACTCGACAAGCTGGTCGCCTTTGAGCAGGACACCGAAACCTGGAAGAACCAGGCCCTGCACCCGAGCTCCATCTTCTTTTTCGAGAACCAGGACTACCAGGGTCATCCGAAACTGGATGGGGCCACGGCCTTGAACGCGATCCAGGCGGATTTCATGAGCGGTTGGACGGTGAGTCGCTACAGCGAGCAGGAGGGGCTTGAAATCTCCGATTTCGACTGGCCGGCCGTCAGCCTCACCGCCTTCATCGATGATTGGCGGACGGGCCAGTACGGCGTCGTGAACTGGGCGGGCCACGGTGCGCCGTACGGCGTAGGCCGCACCGTATGGGACTGGGACGACGGAGACGGCGTGCCCGAGACCGACGGCTCCGACGGAATCAGCCAGCCCTGGCTCATCCACCTCTGGTGCGACTTCGAGGACGACTATCCATCGATCGTGTTCGCCGTCTCGTGTAACGTGGGATGGCCGGAGCCCAACGGTTCAGGCAATCTGGGCATCGACCTCCTGACGGACTCGTCGCTCGGCGCGGCGGCCGGCATCGTCAGCTCGAGCCGGCCGGCCTGGATCTCCGGGGACTGGCCCGCGAGCCCGGGCGGGGCCGAATCGATTTGCTACGAATTCAACCGCTATGGAGTGGGCGAGTCGGAGACGTTGGGCGAGGCCTTGTACGACGCCAAGCATTACTGCCACCAGAACTACGCGTGGACCCACTATGGAGAGTACATCAACCTCTACAACTTCGAGCTCTACGGGGATCCCGCCATGGTGCGGGCTGCCGATCCGACGATCGTCCAATCCCGAAACCCGGCCGGTGTGGTCAAACCGGCCCTCTTCCTGCAGAACCATCCGAACCCATTCAACCCCGTGACGGAGATTACATACGTGCTTCCGTCCGGACAACCCCCGTCAAGAGTAACCCTGGGCGTATACGACACGGTGGGTCGGCTCGTACGGACACTGGTCGATGCCCGGCGCCCGTCCGGCGCCTCCAGCGTCATCTGGGATGGAACGAATCACGGGGGCGTTCCTGTGGCGAGTGGCGTGTACTTCTGCCGGATTACGTGGAACGGAGAGCGCGAGACAAAGAGAATGGTGTTGTTGAAGTAGGAAAGCGCGGCGCGGCGAGGATGCTCAGTGTCCGTCGGAATCGCCCTGTTTCTCGATCGCCGCGCCGCTTGTTGTTCCCCTTCTATCGCGCCAAGACCACCTTCTGCATCCGTTTTCCCTCGGGGCTTTCCAGCCTGACGAAGTAGACACCCGACCGTACGCGAACACCGTCCGTGTCCCGCCCATCCCAGACGAGGGAGTGGTCACCGCCCTCCACCTCTCCATCCAGGACCACGAGCACCCGCCGTCCCTCGACATCGAAGATCGACAGGTTCACATTCGACCTCTCCCGAAGACGAAACCGAAGGGTCGCGCTCGGATTGAACGGATTCGGGTAGCTGGCGAGAACGAGGGGTCTCGAGATCCGATGCTCCTCCGCTACGGACACCACGGGCGCCGACAGCATGGGGTCCAGCTTCGCCAGAACGACGTCGCCTCCATAGATCCTGCCCCCCTGGATTACGGCGCCGCCATTGAAACTCGTATCCCAGCCGGTCTCAACCATGGGGAAGTCCGGCGAATTCGATCCCGCGCCGAGAAGCACGTTTCCCTCCGCGTCCAGCAGCATCGTGCCCAGGTTCTCTGCCTCGCTACCGCCCAGATAGGTGGAGGCCGAGAGCGTGGTCAGATCGACGTCGAAACGGGATACGAACAGGTCGCCTGCATACGCGTTCGGACTTCCGTGATAGGTGTCATCAAGTGCACCGGGAGTCGTAGGGAAAGGATCCGAGCTCGTCGACCCGCCGACGTACACATGGCCGGCCCCGTCCAGAGCGATCTCGGTGCCGTTTTCCCACCCCTCCCCTCCCAGGTATGTCGAGGCCAGCACAGCCGAGAGATCCCCCTCCAGCTTCGTCACGAACGCATCATCTCCGACACCCGCGCTGCCGGCCCCATTGTAAGACGTATCGTACGCCGCGGGCGAATACGGGAAGTCTCCGGACGCGGTGTGGCCCGAAACGTAGACATCATCCTCGGCGTCCAGCGTCAATCCGTAGATGAAATCCCAGCTGCTGCCTCCCAGAAATGTGGAGCTCATCAGTGTCGTCAAATCACTCGACAGACGGGAGACAAATGCGTCATAGGTTCCGTATGCGAAGCCGGGCTGGTACGAGCCGGGCGTGGTCGGATAGCTCTGTGAACTCGTCCACCCTCCGATGCAAATGTTCCCCTGGCTGTCGACCCGTACGCCCTCCGGTACCTCGTAGTACCCTCCGGCACCCCCCATAAAAGTGCAGCCAATGAGCGAAGTGAGATCGGTGTCGAACGCGGCCACAAACGCATCACTGTAGCCGCCCGCATACGTCGAATCGTACGCACCCCGCGAATGCGGGAAGTCAGGAGACCGTGTTTCGCCCGCCAGGTAGACGGTTCCGCTTGGCGCCACCGCGAGCTTCGGACACTGGTCGTCACCCGAGCCTCCCAGAAGCGTGCACGCCAGGAGCCGGGTCAAGTCAGGCGTGAGCTTCGCCACGAAGAGGTCCTGACCTCCGTGGTAGACTGTGTCGTACGCCGTCGGAGTGACGGGGAAATCACTCGATTTCGTGGGCGCCGATACGTACACGTTGCCGTCGCCGTCGAGCGTGAGCGCGGATCCCGGCCAGGCCCCCTCCGGTCCCGCGCCGCCCAAGAAGGTGGCTGCCAGAAGCGTGGCGAGATCGGGATCGAACTTGGCGACGAAGAGGTCGCTGGCCCGCTCATTGAATGTCGTGTCGTAGACACCCGGAGTCACGGGAAACTCATTCGACTGCGTCCTGCCTGCAACGTACACGTTGCCGTCGACATCGATCGCCGTCGGAATCTGAGAAACGCCATCCACCTCACTCGTCCCGAGATACGTCGAGGCCAGGAGGGGATCGATCACCAGTGTCGTGGACCGATCATACTCACCCACCTGAAAACGGTATCCGTCACCGTCTACGCGGTACTCGACGGGGACAAGACGCCTCTCTTCGTCGAACACCTGATAGGCCACCGGCGCCGTGAACGTCACTCGACCGTTCTCAGTCTCCACGTACAGCTCACCCGAGCCGGAGGCATCAAGGCTTGTGGCTCCGGAGAGCCGGATCCGGATATCTTCCGGCGAAGCGCCCGGGTGAACCACGAAGATCTTTTCCACCGTACCCGGCGCCGAGCGGAGCTCGACGCGGATTCCATCGAGAACCTCCCCGAGGTCTACGGCCCCGAAGGTCGGGAGGCTCCGGACCCACCGCGACGCATCTCTCCCTCGAATGTCGCTCACGCGCATTGAGGCCCGGCCTCTCCCCCGTGGCCTGCCCCGTAACGTGCCGGCAAGCGTCTCGGTCAGGATCGTCGTCCTCGCCCCCGCGAGCGCGTACACGATGTCGCCGGATTGCGTGACGAAGATCGTCCTGTCCGGGGCCGGAACGTAGAAACACACCTGGGAATCCACCTGCCCCCGGTTGGCAATGAAAGGCAGGCAGGTGCGTTGAATCGTTCCGGCGGCCGAAGGCTCCGTAAACACGGGCGCGCTCAGGGGGATCAAGATCGTGAAGATTCCGGCCACCGCCGCTCCGGGTGTTCCCGAATTCCAAAGGCGGGTCCGCAGCGTTGTCAGCGTTTCGATCATGGAGAAGGCCCTCCTTCCCTGCTGTATGGTATCCCGGTTACCCCGGTTCGTCTGTCCCGGCCGGGGGAATCGAGGATCTCAACCGCACTATACCCACGCTTCTTCCGATCCGCCCGGGGAAACCCCGAAAAAGAGGTCCGGATTCCCTCAAAATGTGGACTCCGGGAGTCGGCAGGCGGATGTCCGACGGATGCTCGCCTGCGAGTCGAGGCGACCCAAACCCGGTTCTCTTCAGACACTTGCCAGCGACGAACAGAATTGGTAGAGTGGCCGCAGGCTTGGGAGACACGGCATGGAGTCGGACGGCAACCACAGGTTCTCGAATTCGCGTCTCAGCACTCCCTTTCGAGTCGGACGGTTTACGGTTCATCCAGCCCTCAACCGGATGACGGCCGACAACCGCTCTGTCCGACTCGAACCCCACGTGATGCAGCTCCTCGTCTGTCTGGCCGACCCGGCGGGCGAGGCCGTCTCCCGCGAGGACCTCTTTGCCGCCGTGTGGCCGAATACGGTGGTCGACGAGGATACCCTAACGCGAGCAATGTCCGATCTTCGGCGGGCCTTCGAAGACAATCCCCGGGACCCTTGTATCATCGAGACCATTCCGAAGTCGGGCTACCGGCTCATCGTCCCTGTCGAGATCCTAACCAGCGACAGCGGTTCGGAGACCTCAGGCCAGACGATCGGTTCCAGGGCCCCGGCGAAACGCCGTCCGACCTGGGGTTGGGTGGTGGTGGCCTCGGCCGTCGTCATCGTCGCCGCCGCGATCTGGAGTCTCTGGGAAACAAGGGTTTCGAATCGCGCCCCTCTCGAAACCTCTCTCGAAGGTACTCCCCTCACGCCGGAGCCCGGACTGGAGTCGCACCCGACCCTCTCTCCCGACGGGAAAACCGTTCTCTTCGACTCTACAGACATCGAGGGTGACGTGATTCTGGTCGACGAGTACGAGAATGCGGCGAATCGCAGGTAGCGCGGGGGCCTGCGGAAGCAGAATCGCAAAGGGGGAAACGGTCCATCGGGAAGGAATTCTCGGAGAATCCAAGAGAGGCACGGAATCCCCCCCTCCCGAGCGGACGAAAAAAGGCTTGACATTATGATTTAGATACTATACCATTAAGGTATGAAGGCTGACCGCCGGGCGTTCGAGAGACTTCTGGAGATCATGGACCGGGTGATGGCCCAGGCCGAGTCGATGCACTCCGCACCCCGGGACTTCGGTACGGGGGTGCCGTTGCACCGCACCGAGATCCATACGATCCAGGCCATTGGGGAGAATCCGGGAATCAACTTGACGGGATTGGCAAGAAGGATGGGCGTTACCAAAGGGGCCGTGTCTCAGACCGTCTCGCGCCTGGTCGAAAAGGCGCTGGTCCGTAAGTCTCACCCTCCGGGCAACGCCAAAGAGATCCGGCTCGAGCTCACGGATCTCGGCCGCATCGGCTATCGGACACACGAACGATTTCACACGGATATGTTCGAGACCATCACCGGGCACTTCGGCAAGGACAGCGGCAGAGTGATCAAGGGTCTGACAGCGGCCCTCGGGGATCTGGAGGTGATCCTCGAGAAATACGACCGCAGAGTTCGAGGCAGGTAGTCCGTTCTTTTTTTGCACAGGGTGTTTAGGATCTAAACCAACAAGGAGGCTTCATCATGAACACACAACGGATCCCGCTGCAGGGGCGGCGAGTCTGCTCCCCCCGCCAGGTTCGCCGTTTCGACAATTTCCTCCGCTCGCTTCTCCACAATCCTCGCAAGCTGTTTGGACCCTACGTCCGCCCTGGAATGAACGTGCTCGATATCGGCTGTGGTGCGGGCTTCGCATCGTTGGGCCTCGCTCGCCTTCTCGGAGACACGGGCACCGTGATCGCCGCGGATCTCCAGCCGGAGATGCTGGAAATGGTGGCCGAGCGCGCCGCCTGCGCCGGTCTCTCCCACCGCGTTCGGCTTCACCGCTGCGAGGCCGGCCGCATCGGTCTCGAGGAGCCGGTGGATTTTGTCCTGGCCTTCTGGATGGTCCACGAACTCGACGACTCCAGAGCCTTCCTCAAGGAGGTCCTGTCTCTGCTCAATCCCGGTGGGCGATTCCTCATGATCGAGCCCAAGATCCACGTCCCTCGAAGTGGATTCGAGCGCGTCGTCTCCGAAGCGGGGCAGATCGGATTTACGATCGTCGGCAGGCCTCCGGTCCGCATCAGCAGGGCCGTGGTGTTGAGAAAGGATTCTGCGGCGGTCACCCTGCTCAAGTGAGATCGCGGGCCCGATCTCTGATCGCATCTCTCTCGCTGAGCCCCGCTTGACGGCGCTCAGGACCTCGGCTGTCTCGCCGCGTCTATTCGATGAAAGCGGTCAGCACTTCACCGTCCCGCCGGATGTCGAAATCGAGGCGATCCTGCCCCCCAAAGAGCCGTCCAAGGTCATCCGAACCGTATGTGCCGACCGGGCGGCCGTTGACGGCGAAGATGACGTCGCCCCTTCGGATTCCCGCCTGTTCCGCAAGGGAGCCGGGCACCACGTTGGCGACTTGCAGCCCTTCGTCTCGGATGGAAAGGCCGTCGCCCGGCCGGCCCATTCCCATGAACATGACGCCCACGAGCCTGCGGCTCGGCCGCGCCTCGGCCGGAGTGTCGGAGCGAATCATTCGAAGGCGCCGGTTCTTTTGATCCACGGTCAGTTCCACACCGGCCAGCGCGTTGAATCCAACGTTGGCCCAATCGGTCAACAGACCGGAGATCGCGACTTCCGGGTCCTCAAATACAAGTCCCGCCAACGTGATGGTTCCATCGACCCGCGCATTCCATACCTTGGCCGTGCTGCCGACCGTACCTACGATCCCCACCTCCACGGGTTCGGACTCGAGATTCCAGTCCCCCTGGCGCGCCTTGGGCAGCATGAACATCCCCGGGTTTCCCGAATCGAGGTGCGCCGTAATGCTCTCGGCGGCGACCGTCATCGGAAGACTGATGAGAGAACCCTCGCATGCGTACGGAACCACTCGAGCGTCGTCCGCGGGCAACTCTCCTCGCGCGAAACACACTCGTTGCCGCGGGGAATCGATCGTCACCAGCACCTCAGCGAGATCGGGAAAACCGAGGACGCCCGCGGGCCCGGCCCCCATCATTTCCCTCAATGCAAAGGTCGTGAGCGTCATTCCGGTGAGCCGGAGCCCGCCCACGTCCACAGACTCCGCCCTCACCAAAGTTGATGTGAATGCTTCCGGGGCAGTCGGATCTCCAAACGTGGTCTCCCCCACCACCGGGAGCTCCAGCTCGGCTGCAACATCCCGATCAATCACTGACAGAGAGGCTCCCGTATCGAGGATGAACGCGTAGGGACCACTGCCGTTGATCCTCAGCTCCACCAACGGCCTCCCCGTATGGATATCCATGGGGACTTCCACCCGACCGGGCTCCAGGATTGTGCCCTCCGGACGCGTCTCGTCCACGGCGAGGGCGGGTCCCGGCAAGCTCAGCCCCAGCACCGTCAGAAGAAGAAACCGATGTGTCGTCATGTGCTTCGTTTCCTCGTAGGGGTTTGTCCGCGTCCTGCCCTCTCCACAGAAGACGCTTTTCCACCCCTGCGAAGTCGCATGGATTTTGCCGTGCGGGAATGATCGCGAGAGGGAACCGGCCGCGGAATACCCCGGGGACGCACGATTCTGCGCCCCTGCGCCGTCTGCGCAATCTGTGAAATCCGCTGCGCAGTGGGATTGTCGAACAACCTCCCGCGTCGAAACGCGGCTCCCGAGTCGATGACTTCTTCAACAGTCCGCTGAACGCTAGAACTTGATTCTGTGCCGAGGCCCGACGAGGTCGCGCACGCCGCCGGCCTCGCTGATCGTTATGGTCTCGCCGTCCGAGTTGACGTTGTAGTAGTGCGCGCCTTCAATGGTCAGTGCCGCTTCCATACGGCCGGGAACCGTGATCGTGGTCGTTCGACCCGCTGTGTCGACCACCTCCAGGGCACGCTCGCCCAGCGAGGACTCGACAACGATAACGTACTCCCCCGGGGACAGCACCGCCACACGGCCGCCCACCTCGTAAGCATTTGGGGACAGGTTGGACCGTACGCCCATCTCTTCCCTGTCCGTCATCCTGTCGATCCATACGCGGGACACGGGATGAGACGAATCCGCAACCGCAGACTGCAGGCTCACGAGCCCCACGACCCCACGTTCCGTTTCCGGGATGGACGAGCTTGTCCCGCAGCAGTACTCCGCCTCCACCGTGGGAAGAAACGTGAGACAGCCTGAGAGCACGGCAACCAGAACAAGCAACACGATCATCGCGACGACCAACCACCCCTTCTTCATTGCGACCTCCCTTGGCAGGGTCCTCCGGGACCCATCGCTCGGCGTTCTTCCGGCCGGCGGTTCCTCGCCGGCCGAGCACGGCTTGAGTTCGGCCCACGGACTTCACCGGCTCCGTGAAGAACCGGTGAGGTTCGCGCGTTCCGGAGCACGATTGTAGCCTGCCGGTTCCGGAAAAGGCAACCGCTTCGTTCCCGGGCTTCAGCCGGACACGGCGGACCCTTCGCCCGTGGCCGGCGGCCGGTATCCGCCCTACCCGGGCGTCAGGACCGTCTCCGCCGCGACATGAGATCCGGCAAATCTACCGCCTCCGCGCCTCCGCCGGCCCGAGTCCCGAACATCGCTGAAATCTCCCCGGGGGCTTGCGGGTAGAGCGGATTGTTGGCATAGTTGAGTACAGGAATACAGTCTTTGCGTTCGACCCGCACTTGCGGTGTGCCCCTGTTGAGCCTGGAACCTCCGGGCAACACGACCTCGAGCCCACGGGTTCGTCACCTCAGACCACCGGAGGCACCTAATGAGCATCCGACGAAGCACCTGGACCACAGCCCTTGTGTTTCTGAGCGCATTCGTTTGCCTTTCCCTCGCCCCACCACAGGCCGCCGCCGATCGCGGGTGGCTTCGCGGATACGAGGACGGAACCCGAGCGTTCCGCGAGATAGAGATCGGGGAGAAACTGGTTGTATACTATCACCCAAGGATGATCGGCGAGGCCATCGTCGAAAAGGATTTCATCGTCTACCAGTTCGACAAACACACCGGGACCCTGCTGTCCAAAAAGACTCACTGGCGGGACGACCTGGAGGAGACCCTGCCTCCCAATCTGATCGCCAGCGACCAGGCCATGGCCCAGGTTGCCGGAGAACCCAAGTCCGCGGAGCTATATATCATCTCCCCGGAATCCGATGTGTTTCCTATCGACCCCACACCCACGGATCCCTGCTGGGTCGTGAGAAGCGTAGAGAACGATCATCTGATCATCACCGTGGTGAGCGCGATCGACGGCGGGATTCTGGGCCGTGGCATCCCTCCTCCCTACACGGGGTTCTCCATGACCGGGCCTCAGTACCCCATGCCCGGGACCGTCGACACATGTTCGGGCGCGTGGACCCACTGGCAGGAGAACGCCGCCGCGTGGTTCGAGGTGATGGGATATTCCACCGAAGTGATCACGTGGCCGACGCGGCCTCAAGTCCAGGCCCAGATCCAGTCCGAAACCGTTGCGATGTTCTACGAGCTGGCCCACGGCGGTTCCTATGCGTTTGCGAGCGGTTGCACGGAGAGCAACACACTTGAAGGAACGTTCGATGAAGACATCGAGGCATGGATTGCCGATTATGCCAAAATGCCCTTCACGTTTCTCGGCAGCTGCGGAGGGATGTGCGACACGACGGACAACACGCTGTCGTATGAATTCAGGAAGGGATCCTCCGAGAACACCGTCACCGTAGGCTACTGCGACATGGCGGAGGCTCACTGCGGTCTTTGTTGGGTCGTCTCCATCGAATGGCAGGACGCTCTGTTTCGATACATGAGCCTCGGCTGGACGGTGCGCGACGCCGTCGACCAGGCGTGCGCGGACTATCCCATGTGCGCGGAGGGCAACTGCATGCGTTTTGCCGGGGATTCCGAGTTCGCGGTCGTGCCCCCCATTCCCCGCACCGGGACGATGTACGTGGTGGATCCGTTTGGGACAGGCGACTTCCCGACCATCCAGGCGGCCGTGGACTCCCTGGCGGACGGCGACTTTATCGCCCTTACCGACGGTGTGTTTTCCGGCGCCGGCAACCGGGACATCGACTGCCGCGGCAAAAGCATCCTCGTCCGCTCGCTCAGCCTGGATCCCGATCTGTGTGTGATCGACTGTGAAGGCCTGAGTCGCGGCTTCGTCTTCCCGCCGAACGACGGAAGCGGCTCGTCTCTCTGGGGTCTCACCGTGACCAACGGGTATGCCGCAGGTTCGCACCCGGACAATCGGGGCGGCGCGATCTACTGCCACGGCGCATCCCCCGTCTTCGTCTGGTGCACGTTTGTTGGGAATGAAGCCGCCGGAGACGGTGGCGCCGTCTGTTGTGACTCCACCGGCGGCATCATTCGCGAGTGCACGATCGCCGACAACTACTCGGCGGGCTCGGGCGGCGGCATCTTTCTCGACGGGCAAGGCACGCTCAAGATTCTGGAGTCGACCGTTTGCGACAACACGGCCGGAGTCCGGGGCGGAGGAGTCGCCACGTCCGGCACTGCGAAGATGGACCTCTCGAGATGCACGATCGCCGGCAATTGGACGGAGACCGGTGGCGCGGACGGACGCGGGGGCGGGATCTTTTTGGCGAACACCGCGTCCTTCGAGGAATGCGCGATCACGGGGAATCGAAGCGCCACGGCCGGCGGCGCCGTCTGTCTCGCCCAGAACACCAGCGGGGAATCGCACTTCCTCACGTGTACGGTCGCCGGGAACGATGCCGGGACGACCGGCGGCGGGCTGCACTGTGAAGGATCCTCTGAGCCCATCCTCGAACGCAGCATTCTCTGGGGCAACGAGGGGACCGCGTCCGGGCCCGAGGTCTACGTCGGCCCGGACGCCGCAGTAGGGTTCGCCTGTTCCGACGTCGATTCGTCCGGCATCGCGGGCCCGGGCTTCATCGACTGGCTTTGGTACAATACCCATTTCCCCCCCGGCTTTTGCGACCCCAGGGCGGCGATCGAGGCGCCGACGGCCGGCGGCGATTACCGGCTCAAAGACAGATCGCCCTGCACGGACGGCAGGAGTCCGCCCGGGTGCAACGGGATCGGTGCTCTGGAGGCCGGATGCAGCTGCCGCATCATCGTGGTGTCGCCGGATGGAAGCGGCGATGCTCCCACTATCCAGGACGCGGTCGATTCCGCCGGGTCCTACGACATCATCGAACTCGCGAGCGGAACTTTCACAGGTCCCGGCAATCGAGACATCGATTTCCAGGGAAAGGCTCTCGTTCTCACGTCCCAGAATCGGGACGCGACCGCCAGTGTGATCGATTGTGAAAGCCAGGGGCGAGCCTTCCTTTTCCATTCGGGCGAAACCTGCAGCACCCGGGTCGAGAACATCACGGTCAAGAACGGTCACGCCGACGACGGCGGCGCCGTGTGGTGCGAAGGCGCCCATCCACGCATGGTCGCGTGCATCTTTGACGACAACGTGGCCGACGGGTTCGGCGGAGCCGTCTACTGCCGCAGCGCGGGCCCGTCGATCGAGTCTTGCACTCTTGTCGAAAACTCGGCGACCGCCGGTGCCGGGATTCACTGCGAGGCCTCGCTGCCGGTCGTGGCCAACTCGATCATCGCCTTCGGCGCGATTGGTGAGGCCGTCTCCTGCGACGGCGCAGGCGTTCCTCTCCTGATGTGCTGCAACATCTACGGCAACATGGGTGGCGACTGGATCGGGTGCATTGCCGATCAGGCCGGGAGCAACGGGAACTTCTGCGGCGATCCTTCCTTCTGCGACCCGGCCGGAGACGATTACCGCCTCTACTCCCACTCTCCCTGCGCCGACGTCTGGGGATGCGGTCGCGTGGGCGCGCTCGATGTGGGCTGCTACCGCCACCGCGTATGGAACGTGCCGGCCGACGCCCCGAGCATCGCGGCCGGCATCGACTCGGCCGTCGCAGGAGACACCGTGAGCGTTGCAGAGGGCATCTACCACGAGTCCGGTCTGGCGATGAAACCCAAAATCACGCTCCAG
>Ga0180432_10008167_pt1 | contig 13119 bp, 8 predicted proteins | sample SS_ome_10_FD_132414 | JGI IMG/M metagenome (GOLD analysis project Ga0180432, IMG submission 132414) | Hypersaline lake sediment archaeal communities from the Salton Sea, California, USA - SS_1_MS_2 metaG | ecosystem: Environmental > Aquatic > Non-marine Saline and Alkaline > Hypersaline >...
GTTGGAGATGTCCATAAAATATCTTCAAGCACCTGAGTCCGCACAAACGGCGTACAACAGCAAAGTAGATAAAAATATCAAGTATTTTAATATAAAGTATTTTAATATAAAAAATATACACGTGCCGAATAATTTTGAATATATGGATCTCTATAATAAAATCACATCGTAGGTTAAAATGAAAAATTATGGTCTAAACGACGAGCAGCTTAAAGCCTTATATTCCCCTTCTCCTGTATGGTTAAATGCTAGTGCCGGAAGCGGAAAGACTCGAACTCTCCTTGCAAAAATACAGAGCCTCTTAGATTCGGGGGTTCCCGTAAAAAATATACTGGCTGTAACTTTTACGAATAAAGCTGCAAAAGAGATGAAGGATAGGCTATCTAAATTTTGTAAATCAAAAGAAATGCAGGTCAGTACCATTCATTCCTTTTGTGTCCAAATAATTCGAAAATTTATTAAACATACTCACTTAAAATATCCTTTTACTATTTATGATGATAAGGATCAGCAATCAATCATAAAAACTATAGTTAAAGCAAAAGATCTTCCAGGAGAGCCTTGGGCCTATTTATCCCAAATAAGCAGAGCTAAGTCCGAGAATAGAGAGCCCGAAGACCCCCTTTATCTTAGTGTCTATAAACGCTATCAAAAAATATTAAAACAGAATAATGCTTGCGATTTCGATGACCTGTTAATTTTTGCTTATAAATGCTTACAACAAACGGACTGCAAAGAGTACTATAGTAAATTATGGACACATATTCTTGTGGATGAGTTTCAGGATACAAGTAAAATTCAGTATGACATAATTATGTCTATATATGATCGAGCTATTACCCAGACCCTTTTTGCTGTAGGGGACGCTAATCAGAGTATCTATTCCTGGAGGAGTGCCCGTCCGGAAAATATTAGTACCTATATAAAAGAACACAAAGCCAATGATTTAAGCCTGACCTATAATTATCGGTCCTGTTCTGAAATTATAGAACATGCGAATAGTTTCCTGCAATTTGGTAGTCCAATGGTTCCGAAAGCTGCCCGGTCCGGGCGTGTCTCTGTTACTGCATTTTCCTCTTTTGAAGACGAGGCGGAGAAGATAGCCCAGGCGCTCTTAAAGATGGGTAATTATAATAATACAGCTATAATTTATAGAGTGAATACCCGGTCGGTTTTCTTCGAACAGACCTTTTCTAAATACCGTATTCCTTATAAAGTGGTCAGTGAGTTACCTTTTTACCAGAGAAAGGTGTCTAAGGATCTCTTAGCAGCTCTTAAGGCCTCGAATAATCCCGATGATAGGGAAAGCCTCTCCAGAATTATTAATAACCCCAAAAGGGGCTTTGGGGATGCAAAAAAGGAGCAATTATTATTGAGGGGTCGGGATTTTATTGATGAGATATCTGAAGATATGCCCAGAATAAAATCCTTTATAGAATTATTGGATGATATTAAGGGTAAGACCCCCTCTCAGGCTCTGACCGAATATTTGGATCGGTCCGAATACAGGGCTAATTTAGAGAAGGATTCCGATATATATATGGTTTCAGCTCTTGAAAATATGATGCCTAGTTTTGAGACAGTGGAGGAATTAGTTTTGGCTTCTACTTTTCTTGAGAGGGATTCTGGTGAAGGAGTGAGTTTGATATCAGCACACGGGAGTAAGGGTCTTGAGTTTGACCGAGTTTTTGTTGTGGGTGTTGAAGAAGGCTTATGGCCACATAAAAACTCCGATAATATTGAAGAAGAAGCCCGCCTTTTTTATGTTGCAGTAACAAGGGCTATGAAGGGCCTTAATATATCCTATTCAAGATCTAGGACCTTTCGAGGAAATCCTATTGTAAATTCTCCGAGTAACCTCTTTTGTGATAGTTATAGGCATATCCATGGAAAGGACTTTTATGGGCATCGATAAAGAGGCGTTAAAACCTGCGCACAACAGCCGAAGCGATGAAATTATTGCAGATTTGATTATTTATCTTAACGATAGATTAAATTGTGTCGATATAACTAGAGTTGAGATTGAATTATGCCGTGGAATATTATCTATGTGTATGCGGCAATAACTTCGCACATTCAGCAAACGTTCCCCCCTTTAAAGTTACGCGCCTTTTTTAATAATCAATTATTATACTCTTATCATTAAATAAAGATTTTTAAAGACTCTTTTCTTTAGTGGGATATATCCAGGATAATATTATTCCCTGGCAAAAAGCTAAAGATAAAATGCCTTTAAAAGTCTTTATAAAAGATACCCAGCGGGATATATCCAGTGGGCACTTCCGCTCTCTGGCAAAAAACTGGGAAGGATGAACCATGTCGAAGACCAAACGGCGATGGGTAGAGCTGGATTTTACCAATCCAGACTCCCTAAGAGCTCAAGATATACCCTATAGCGCCTCCCTGAGTGTAAAAGATGCCATTGACCGCGACTCTGCCGGGAATTTTGTTGACAGGACAGGTCCTGATCCTTTCCCCGTAATTGGAGTTGATGTTGTTCCGGCCACCTTATTGTGGGACCGTGGGCGGGAAGCCTTACTTGCCGGAGTGACCGGCCTTGCTTGGATCCAAGTTTCTGCCGGATCGAGTCAAGGGCCTACTGGAGTAGGTACTGGTGGGGCTGGTATTATTGAGGATGGTTTTCCGGATATAGCCGGAACAGCTATTCCCACTTTTTTATGGAATTTTGAAGATGAGGCCCTTTATGTCGGCGTGACCGGAATAAGTCAATGGGTCCAAATAGGCTCAGCAAGCAGTGACAGTACGGGTATTCAAGGCGTGACCGGTCTTGCCTCCGGTGGGGGGGCAAGTGGTTTAACCGGTACCGAAGGATTTGTACCTAAATTTTTTGATAATACTAGTATAGTTGATTCTCATATTTATATAGATGAAGACGGAGATCTTAATGGTAATATTCGTGTCGGATTTGACACGACAACTCCTCAGGCTCTTTTAGATCTGCATGAACTTAATAATTATTCGACTTATACTCCCGGACAGGGTAGCGGTCATATAGTTCTTTCATCTGCGAATTGTTCTCATGATATACCCAATGTTTTACCTATTAATTGTTTTGGGGGGTTTAATAGGGGCGTTGAAGGGGAAGATGATGTATATGGCGGTCTAAATATAGTTGGTATAAGTGAATATGATGCGCAGGTGCCCGGGTTAATGTTGAGGGGGTATTCCTTCAATGGTGAATTGGAACAATATGCGTTACCTAATACTCCTATAATTCTTTCTGGTGGTAGATCTTTTACGTCTGACCCCTTTGATTCTTATCCATACACGTGTGATTCAAGTAATCCAATGGTGCAGATAGCCAATGATACAGTTCCAAAAGTATCATGGACCGGGAATGGCTCTATGGGTATCGGTACGGATGAAAATCTTATACCTACCCAGGGTATTATTCATACAGTCTCTTCTAATGATGAGACCTCAACAAAACAATTGGCATGTAATGTGGGAGAAACTTCCGCTGTTCAGGGCCTCTTGGATGGAACTAATTGGACCGGTGCCTGGAATAGAGATACGACTAGACCTGTTTTTACCCGACAAGATAACGGAATACTGGAGGCGAATGGTCTCCTTCAAATCGTGGGGGATACTTTTCTTCCTGCAAGTTCTCCGAGTTATGTTGGGTCCGGTTTTATTTATGTTTCAAATACAACCACGGCGGATGTAGACCGTGTGAATTTTCTTTTTGATACAACAACGGACACCATGACTCTTGTTAATCAATCTGGCACGATAATTCAGGATGGGGTAGTGGATGGAGGACTCTGTGTCCTTACTTACACTCCTGATAGTTTCTCGGATGCTACCGCGGGCTCCGTAGTCCTTATGAATCAAACAGGTAATAATGTCTATCTCGGTTATAGCGTAACATATATGGAAAGTGACATATATGTTAACCCGTAATTTTTGGAGGTTTTAAATGGCTTTTCCAGTAAGTCCCACAGACGGTCAAACTTATATTAATGGATTGGGTACTAGTTATACCTATGTCAGTGATAATACCGCCTGGAAAATACTAGGTACAGGTTCTTCCTCCGGGAGTGATCTAACAGGTTCTGGGACTGCTACGTATTTGCCCCTATGGGCTGATTCTACAGTTCTTAGTGATTCTCCTCTTTATGTCGATTCATCCTCCATTGTTTTAGGATCTACAACTGCTAAAGGTTTGCTCACTTTAATTTCTGAATCCAGTGATACAACTACCCAGAATCTTGCTACTAATGTGGGTTTGGAAACAGCTTCTAGTGGTGTTTTTACAAGGGCTCCTGTTCCTGTATATACCCGAAAGGACCAGGGTATTTTAAGTGATGATGGAGTATTAATTATTGCTGAAAACGATACGAATGATGACCCCGTGATAGGCTCAGGGTATGCCTGGGCATCTACAGGTTTTACCTTCGATGTCCATCAATTCAATTTTTCCTTTGATCTTTATTCTGTATCAATTTTTAATGGCATTGGAGAAATATCAAACTCTGATAGTGACGGGTCCTTTTGTATTTATCTTGAGGATTTTTCCGGAAAGACTAAATTGGTTTTAAAAAATAGACTTGATAGTTCTGTAAATATAGGCTATTCGTTAGATTATTTCAAAAATCCTGACGTACCTTAATTTTTTATGATTGGTTTTAGATGAAAATAATACAATATGATGACGGACTCCGACCTATCTATCGACAATGTATCCATCACGTCATAGAAAAGAAGCCAAAAGAAATAGAACATGTGCTTATTGAAAAGGCCGAAATAGAAGCAAGATGTGATGATTATAGGGGTGTTTCAAATGTTCTAAGAGTTCAAGAGGCCTGTAAGAATCCTGATATGCTTTGGCTTGATTCTGACATTCTTGTAAAAAAATGGCCCGATTTTGAGTTCAAACCAGGGAAGCCCTATTTTGCTCACGGCTTATCGGGTAATCCTGAGAACTGGATATTTTATGTAAATGGCCGGTGCGACTATTTTCAAAGTTTAATGGATAGATATATTGAAAATAAAGGTTGGACAGATTTGTATTGGATGGCAAGGATGATTCAGGCAAATCCTAAAGAAGTAGAATTATTTCCAAGAGGTTATTTCATACATTTATATCTATCTAGAGCTGTTAAATCTGGAAAACATTTTAGTAATTATGGTAACAATAATTATAATGTCTACCGTGACCCAGAAACAGACGAGCTAAAACTTGATATTAGAATGAAATAATTTTTAATAATCTTTTATGATTATATACTGATTAAAAAAGGATAAAACCATGTCATTTCCAGTATCCCCTATTGATGGCGATCAATATACTACCCCCTTAGGCACCATGTATGAGTATGATAGTACCTCTAATGCGTGGTATATTGTTTCCCAGGTCATAGAAAAGGGAGATACAGGTATTCAAGGTATGACCGGTCCTTTGGGGGGACCTATTGGGAGTACGGGTATTGGTTTAGCTGGTGAGACAGGTATTCAGGGTGTAACGGGTCTTAGGGGGTTCTATGGTTATACTGGGATTGGTGGAATAACTGGTGTAGCTATAACCAGCGTCATGGCCAGTACCTACAATACAACTAATATTCTTGCAGATACGACATCCTCTTCCTTTATAGATATACCTAATCTTAATACAACTCTTGTTCTCGATTCCTCTTCCTATATCTTTTCCACAATGTCCTTTCAAGCCGAGAGTGATGGAACCGGGTCCTATCCAACGGGTGGCTTTAGAATAGTTATCACGCCAGGACCTGACTCAAGTGCTGATACTAGTGGTACTGAATTACAAAGATTCTTTACTCCGGATAATATAGGCATCAGTACCGTTACTCATTACGATGGATTTTTTGCAGCTCCTGCATCTTATAATATTCAAGGACAATTCAGAAGAGTAAGCGGTCAGCAAGCGATTAAAATTACTGACGGCCAAATATTTGCTCAATCATTTGTAGGTGAGCGAGGGATGGCTGGGGCGGATGGTCTGCCCGGATTAACAGGAATTTATGGCGAGACAGGGGTACAGGGGACTCAAGGTCTTACAGGTGTCTATGGTCTTACTGGGCTCTATGTCCAGGGTGTAACAGGTATTTATGGTCTTACGGGGGTATATGGTACTACGGGTCTCTATGGTAGAACAGGTCTTCAGGGATATACGGGTGTAACCTGGTTTAGACCTCTTACAACGGATTTTAAAACTCTAGAAGATACTACGGCAGCTTCTTATGATACAACCAATTGGTCCCTAATACCCGATATGAGTACTTCGGTGACTGTTGATTCGAGCGGCTCATACATATTTGCTATGCTAACGACAGAAACAGACTCATCCAGTCCGGGTAGTTATGTTACTGGAGGCCTTAGATTAGCGATTGATGGTACAAATAGTATGGAGTTTAGCCGTTTCATTCAGAATAATGATGATATTGAAATTAATACAATTGATTTCAGGTCTGGGCCTTATGATACTGGAACTTACGTGACCCAGGGTGAGGCCAGACGTATTGATGGAGATAGACCCTTTAGAGTTCGTAAAGGGCATCTATTTGTTCAGGCTCTTCAATCTGGTGTTGGGGATGAAGGTCCTGTGGGTCCTCGTGGCGAGGTCGGTTATACGGGTATTCAGGGTCTGACAGGAATATTGGGTTTAACAGGGCTCCAGGGAAAGGGCGAAACGGGTATACGCGGTTTAACGGGTATTCTTGGTCATACTGGTCTTGCTCTTGGTTCTACGGGTATTCAGGGTCTGACAGGGTTAAGCTTTACGGGTATTAGGGGCCTGACCGGGGTACAAGGTCTCGGGGTCACGGGCTTAGTAGGGACAACTGGTTTAGTTGGCCCCTCCGGGGGTGATCAGGGTGTGACAGGTCTTAGTGGTACCGGAACAACATTTTCTTTTAATCCTGTTTGTAGGTATGAAGTTAGTAATACCTCTGGATATGAGACTTGGCTTGTTTCGAGTTCAACTGTTTATCATGGTTTAATGTGGGACAGGACCGGGACTACTCTTAATTTGTATAGGGAATCCCACGGTCATGCCGCAGGCAATCGTATAATCGCAAGAAACATAAATTTAGATTATCAGACCGCTTTAATAGATTCTACCACGGCCGATTCTTTCTCAATAACAACAACGGATACTAGTGCTACATCGGGCTCTCTGGGTGCCTACAGCTTGGGATTTACTTTTGCTTATGATGGCTATCCCTCCTCTGGTGGTACGGTTAGTGCTCCCTCTGGGGATCATGCAGACAGCCAGTTAATATCCATGAGTCTTAGAACGGGTATCCGTACAAGTACCATTTTTGATCTAGAAGTACCCGCAAGTGCCATAAATGGTGCGGGGGCCAACACAAATTTAACCGATTGTTATGTACCCGATTTTAATGTGAGAAATGATGCTGATTCGCTTACTGTTGTTGGAGCATCGATGGTGACTGGGTCTGGTTCCGGGTCCTTTTCAACCTTTAGATTTGGGGCGTTAGGTTCAGGGTCTCTTTCAAGAATAATTTCGGTCCATTTTTAAGGGAATACAATGAAAAGAATTCTCAACGGTACTCTTTATGTAGATACATTTAATCCAACGGGTAATCCCGGTGAATATTCCTTTCAAGACGCCACCTATGAGAATCAGGCGGATTGGACAGGTAGCGGTGCGTTGGACGTAACCCCTGGGTTTATTCTTATAACACCTGCTATGGATGCTACAACTTTAGCCCCAGTTATTGGCGTAGCACACCGCTATAGAATTAACCAAGTCGATTTTGCTAATAGTGTCCGATTAGATGCGACAGTTGCCTGGGATGAGGATGATTCTGAGGTTGATGCCCCCTTGAATTCCTCTTTTTGTATTATTTCAGAAAATACCCCCTTTAAGAACTATGCCTTACCTTCATCCTCAGAAGTCTATTATAATCTTCCGGCGGGATTAGTTGAGGCAGCATACAATGCTGATTTATGGCACATCACAGATAAGACTACTGGGGGCGGTGGGTCCGGAGGGGTTACAGGAATACAAGGTGTTACGGGTATCTTAGGTATCGACGGTCAAACAGGTATTCTAGGGGCAGATGGCGAGACCGGAATTCAGGGTCTCACCGGTCTTATGGGGCTTGGAAATACAGGTCTTATTGGAACAACAGGATTAATAGGTTCTACAGGTATTTTGGGTAATGACGGAGTTACAGGGTTAATAGGTCTTACGGGTCTATGCGGAACGGTTTCGGGTAGCATATATTATTTACATGATGCGACTTCTGATGCGACTTCTTACAAATTATTAACTAGAGAAATCCCTGAGGAAACTGAATACACTTTATCCACCGTTGTAAATTCTACGAACTCCCCCCAATTGATAGGTAATTGGGGTTCCAATATAGGTGAACCCGGTCAGACAATACCTGCGGGTCCGAGAACCTATCATTTATGGGAACAAATAAGTGATACTACGGGAGTCTCAGAATTTGTAGTTCAAATGTTTAAAAGGGACTCCTCTGGGAATGAAAGTTTAATTATAGATTCAACCTCGGTGGCTTTTCCTGATATTGCAGATAATTTTCAAGAAATAATTTGGTCTGTCATTCTCCCAGACCAAATTATTTTTGGATCTTCTGATTCCCTTGTACAAAAGATCCTTGCCCATACAACTTCTACTTCAGATAAAACAGTAACACTTGCCTATGAAGGTATTACAAGTGCCTCTTACATAAATACCCCGACAGTTATAGGACAAAAAGGTAGTACAGGAATTCAGGGAGATACAGGCCTTCAAGGTGTGACGGGTCTGGCCCTAGGCGCTACAGGAATTCAGGGCCTAACCGGTCTCTATGTTCAAGGGGAAACCGGAATTCAGGGTCTCGTAGGAGAAACAGGTATTCAGGGTCTGACGGGTCTTTATGTCCAAGGAGACACTGGTATTCAGGGCATAACCGGCCTGGCTCTTGGTGAGACAGGAATCCAGGGACTAACGGGTCTTTATGTTCAGGGTGATACTGGAATTCAAGGTCTGACGGGTATTCGAGGATTAACAGGTCTTTATGTTCAAGGTGATACAGGTATTGAAGGCCAGACGGGAATTCGAGGTGTGACGGGTCTGGCCCTAGGCGCTACAGGAATTCAGGGTCTCACCGGTCTTTATGTTCAGGGCGATACAGGAATTATAGGTCTGACCGGTCTTTATGTTCAAGGTGTGACAGGTCTTGCTCTTGGATCTACGGGATTACAGGGCCCCCAAGGTCTGACGGGTCTGATTGCTGAGGGTGTGACAGGTCTTCAGGGTTACACGGGTGTAGGACCTCAGGGAGTTACGGGATTAGCCTTGGGTAGTACTGGAATTCAAGGAGATACTGGAATTAGAGGTTTGACGGGTCTTTATGTTCAGGGCGATACTGGTATTAGCGGTCTAACAGGTCTTTTTGTTCAAGGTGATACAGGTATTCAGGGTCTGACCGGCCTGGCTCTTGGTGATACGGGAATTCAAGGTCTGACGGGTCTTTATGTTCAGGGAGATACAGGCCTACAAGGTTTGACGGGTCTTTATGTTCAGGGCGATACAGGAATTATAGGTCTGACCGGTCTTTATGTTCAGGGAGAAACAGGTATTCAGGGTCTGACCGGATTACAATGTAATCAGGGAGAAACTGGAATTAGAGGTCTGACGGGTATTCGAGGTCTAACAGGTCTTTATGTTCAAGGTGATACAGGTATTCAGGGTCTGACCGGTATTCGAGGTGTAACTGGTGTTCGAGGTGTAACTGGTGTTCGAGGTTTGACAGGTCTTGCTCTTGGGTCAACGGGATTACAGGGCCCTCGAGGTCTGACAGGTCTGGGTGCCGGGGGTATGACAGGTCTTCAAGGATATACAGGCGTAGGGCCCCAGGGAGTTACGGGATTAGCCTTGGGTAGTACTGGAATTCAAGGAGATACTGGAATTCAAGGTCTGACGGGTCTTTATGTTCAGGGTGATACAGGAATCCAAGGTCTGCAGGGCTTTACAGGTATTGGTGATAGATTTACCACAACATCTTCGACATTATTAACTATTAGTACGGGTGTGAATAATCTTACGGTTGAGCCTGGTATAGCCTATATTCCCGGTCAACATTTAGTTATTGCATATGATCATACAAATGCAATGTATGATTCTGTTATTTCTTATGATAGTACTACAGGTGATCTTTCAGTTTTTGTGGATTCAATTTTAGGGTCTGGAACTTACAGCCAATGGTCCGTGGGGTTAATAGGTACTCCGGGAAATACAGGAATTCAGGGTATTACAGGAATTCGGGGACTAACAGGACTCTATATTCAGGGAGAAACTGGAATACAAGGTATCCAAGGCCAAACAGGTCTCTACGTCCAGGGAGATACAGGAATCCAGGGATTAACGGGTCTTTATGTTCAGGGAGATACAGGAATTATAGGTCCCCAGGGTGTGACCGGAATATTAGGTATTGACGGTCAGACAGGAATCCAGGGATTAACGGGTCTTTATGTTCAAGGTGATACAGGTATTGAGGGCCAGACGGGAATTCAAGGATTAACAGGATTATTAGGCCTGACCGGAATCCAGGGTCCTGGTGACTCTGTTATAAAGTCATATACCTATGCGAACAGTTTTGTTCCAGGAGACGTGGTTAGGTTAGATGCTACGGGTGGTTACACGTTGGCTCAGGCGAATACACCTTTTAATGCCGAAGCATTAGGTATTATTGAAACCGCCACTGCAACGGATTTTACTATGGTTTTAGAAGGTTATATAACGGGCCTGAGTGGTTTAACCCAGAGTTCCGTTTATTTTCTGAGTGCAGACCAGACCGGTAAATTAACTGAATACGATCCAAATATATTAGAGCCTACATATATAAGTAAACCCCTGTTAGATACTGATACGACCTCTTCCGGGTATGTCTTGAATATAAGGGGTATTTATGGGGATCCTTCAGCTTTGGGTACTTTTCCCTATAGAACTATAACCTCTGATTATACAGTAGCCGGCTCTGATTATAGCATTTTTGTTGATTCTTCTGGGGTACCTCGATCAGTATCCTTACCTAATGCTTCAACTTATCCAGGTAAAATTTATAACATAAAAAAAATTGATTCACAATCTTTTGATATAAATATTTATCCCTATGGGTCTCAAAAAATCGATAATGAATTATTTCAGGCTATAGCTTCCCCCTTTTCCTGCATGACCCTTCAAAATGATGGGTCAAATTGGTGGATAATTTAAAGGAGTTTTAATATGTCCTATTTTAATAACGTTTCAATAAATTTTGCAGATACAGCTTCTATAGATTCCTTTTCTAGGTTAAGGGTCAGTTTACCTACGGGGCTCTTTGATGCTCAAATGACTTATAATCTTGCCCCCTTGATCTTTGAATCAATAGCTTCGGGAGCAAATGCTACAGTGACTCATAACACGGTTAATAGGGATGCTTTGATGACTTTTAACACGACCCCTACTGGCGGCCAAGCGTTTATGCAGTCCTATGAATTTATTCCTTATCAACCAGGAAAATCTCAGCTTGCTTTCATTACATTTAATATGGAGGGTGGAGTGGCTGATTGTCTGAAATTTGCTGGACTCTCCGATGGAATTAATGGTTTTGAATTTCAACTAAATGGCACAACCCCTCAAATGGTTTTGTACTCGAATTCGGGTAATGGGACTCAGACAATCGTTCAGGATAATTGGAATATAGATAAATTAAATGGGACGGGTACGAGCGGAAAAGTTATAGATTTTTCTAAGGTTCAGATTTTTGTTATAGATTTTCAAGCTCTTTACGTGGGGCGTGTTCGGGTTGGTTTTGATATCGATGGTTTAGTCTATTATGTTCATGAATTCCTCCATTCCAATGAAATAGAGGATCCTTACATACAAACAGCAAATCTTCCTATACGATGTGGAATGACCTGTACGGGTACAGTTTCTACTACGATGAATTTTATTTGTTCCTCTGTTATTTCCGAGGGGGGCGCTTCTGAAGTCCGTGGAAGGGGTCATTCTATTGAGGGATCTGGTACTGCGGGTAATAATACTAGAGCCCATATTTTATCATTAAGACCTAAAACAACGTTTAATAGTCTTACTAATAGGACTAAATTTGATTTAGATAGTGTTTCTTTTCTTGTTACTGGAACAAATCCTGTTCTTTTTGAAGTAGTTCTTGGACAGGCTATAACGGGCACCACTACTTATACTGACGTTAATACAAACTATTCTGCCTTTGAGTATAATAATGCTGGAACTATAAGTGGAAGCCCCGGTTTAGTTATTTACTCATCATATACAGCGGATACTGATAAGGCATCAGCCGCAGCTATTACAGATGTTAATTCAAGATACCCTATAACTCTTGATTTATCCGGGGCCGTAAGATCCCTGGGAACTATTTCAATACTTGCGACGGGTTTAGGCGGTACTTCGGCTTGTAGAGCCCTATTCAATTGGAGAGAAATTAGATGATTTATCCCAGTGCTTATAAATTTTCAGGTAGTGCCGGACCACAGGGTATTCCAGGCATAACGGGTGTTTATGGTTTGACGGGTATCCAGGGTCTTACCGGACCTCTTGGGGGCCCCATAGGTGGGACGGGTATCCAAGGTCTTACCGGTCTCTATGTTCAGGGTGATACAGGAATCCAAGGTTTGACAGGTCTTTATATTCAGGGCGATACTGGAATCCAAGGCCTGACGGGTCTCTATGTTCAGGGTGTCACAGGTCTTTATGTCCAGGGAGATACCGGAATCCAAGGCCTGACAGGTCTTTATATTCAGGGCGATACAGGAATCCAAGGTTTAACAGGTCTTTATATTCAGGGCGATACAGGAATCCAAGGTTTAACAGGTCTTTATATTCAGGGCGATACAGGAATCCAAGGCCTGACTGGTCTCTATGTTCAAGGTGATACAGGTATTCAGGGTCTGACCGGCCTGGCTCTTGGTGATACAGGAATCCAAGGTCTGACGGGACTCTATGTTCAGGGCGATACAGGAATTCAAGGCCCACAAGGAATCCAAGGTTTGACGGGTCTTTATATTCAGGGTGATACAGGAATTCAAGGCCCACAAGGTCTGACTGGTCTTTATGTCCAGGGCGATACTGGAATCCAGGGA
>Ga0180432_10008168_pt1 | contig 13117 bp, 10 predicted proteins | sample SS_ome_10_FD_132414 | JGI IMG/M metagenome (GOLD analysis project Ga0180432, IMG submission 132414) | Hypersaline lake sediment archaeal communities from the Salton Sea, California, USA - SS_1_MS_2 metaG | ecosystem: Environmental > Aquatic > Non-marine Saline and Alkaline > Hypersaline >...
CCTCCACGACCCCCGAGAGCTCGACCGACTCGCCAAGGAGGCAGGGCTGAAAAACCTCCAGGACATCGCACGCCACTACCGCGACGCCAAGAACCGCAAGTTCGTGCCCGTCCGCTACAACGCCAAGGCCTCCATGACCTGGACCCGGAAGCAGCTCAGCGACGCCGCCAAGAAGTTCCTTGCCACCGAGTCGAAGGACTTCGTGCTCCTGGCCGACGGCGTGCTGGCGGTGCATGCCTCGCCGCGGGACCCGCTGTTCGACTACATCACCAACGCCGCGCGTGCGCAGAAGGCGATCGACTCGCCGCTGATGAACGGCGTGCGCCTGTGCTTCATCGGCCACACCCACATCCAGGGCATCTGGCAGTTCCACGCCGAGGACATCATCAACTACGCGGGCAACGTGGTGGTGATGCACCCGCCGACGACGATCGAGGAGAGCCGGGTGTCGGTGGACCCCGCGTCGACGATCACGCTGGTCAACGTGGGCTCGGTGGGTCAGCCGCGCGACGGCGACCCGCGCGCGGTGTATGCCATCTACGACGACGAGGCGCACACGGTGGAGCTGAGGAGGGTGGCCTACGACGTGGCCACGGCGCGCCAGAAGATCCTCGACAGCGGACTGCCCAAGGTGCTGGCCGAGCGCCTCGGCAAGGCCGACGGCGAAGAAGGCGTGATCGACGAGCCCGAGGCCGAAGCCGCCGACTGACACGCCGCCCCACACCCCCGCGACAGGGAAGGCAAGGCTGCCGCCGAGCCGCCGCCGCAGTCAGGGCAGCGGCGGCAGCTCGGGCATGGGCGGGCGCGGGGGCGGCTCGTCGAGGCGCGGGCGCCACACGATCTCGCCGAGCTGGGCCATGTTGGTCTTGTCGAAGATCTGCTTGTCGAGCTTGTCGTCGGGGATGGGCCGGGGGGCGCCGCCGCCCCGCCGGGGCGCCGAGCCGAAGTAGTTGCGCTGCGCCATGATCTTCATCTTGCCGAGGGTGCTCAGCGGCCCAGGGTCGTGGTTGATGAAGGCGTTGCCTGTGATGGTAGGGGCACAGGCGTCGGAGCAGGCCACGCCGGCGCCGTGGTTGCTCTGGAGCCAGTTGCCCTCGATCCGCGGCGAGCAGCTCTCCGCCAGGTAGATGGCGTTGGAGCCCGAGCGGAGGATGTTGTTGCCCCGGATGGTGCCTCCGCAGCGGTCGAGACGGATGGCGCCGCCCTTGGTGCGGGTGATGGCGTTGCCGAGGATCTCGGGGGACGAGTCGCGCTCGCAGCGGATGCCGTCGCCCTGATTCTCGCGGAGGATGTTGCCCTCGATGCGAAGCACCGACAGGCGGTTGGCGTAGATGCCGTCGCCGTGGTTGCCGGCGATCTCGTTGGCCTTGACGGCGGCCGTCACCCCGTTGTCGCACACGATGCCCGCGCCGCCGTTGTTGGCGATGCGGTTGGCCTCGATGGTGGAGCTCGACCTGCCGTTGAGGCTGATGCCGTCGCGGCCGTTGTCGGCGATGCGGCACCGCCGCACCACCACGTCGGCGTCCTTGGCGTGGATGCCCGTGCCGTCGTTGGCCTCGAAGGCGCACTGCTCCACCGTCATCTCGTAGCGTCCGTCGATGAGCAGCGCCTCGCGGCCGTTGCGGGCGAAGGTGCCGTGGCGGAGCGACGGCGCCGCCGAGCGGCAGGCGACGCCCGTCCGCTGGTACTCGAGCACGCAGTGCTCGAGCACGCAGCGGTCGTCGAGGCTGGAGTCGGCGAACTCGATGCCCTCGCCGTCGAAGTAGGTCGGGGCGCCCGCGGCGGCGCTGGTGAAGCGGATGTGCTGCTGGGCCGTGCCGCGCGCCACGAGCGCCCCCTCGACCACGAGGCGGGCATCGATGACGAGCTGCACCGCCAGGCCGGGCTCGATGGTGAGGGTGGCCCCCGGCCGCACGGTGACGGGGCCGGTGAGCACGAGCGGGCTGGGCTGCTTGGGCCAGGTGGTGTCGGCGGCGATCTCGCCCTCGAAGTGTGCGCGCGTGTCCTTGCCCGCCTGGCTGGCGCGGAGGAAGGCCTCGCGGGTGCGCAGGATCCCGGTCGCCGCCTCCGCCGCGGTGATGGCCGCGCGCTCGCCCTCGAGGTCCACCCCCTCGCCGAGGGTCTCCTTGGCTACGTCGCGGCGGAGCCGCTCGATGTAGATCCTGGCCTTGGCGAACTGGCCGAGGTGGCGGTAGGCGATGGCCTGGTGGTAGTGGCACAGGTGGTGCACGATGGCAAGCTCGGGGAAGTGCTTGATCTGCTCCTCGCTCCAGCCGAGCACGCCCTGCCAGTTGGCGGCCTGTGCGAGCTCGCCGATGTGGCCGACGAGCGCCTTGCACAGGGCGTCGGTGGCCTGGGCGGTCTCGGGCGCCTTGGCGTGGATGACCTCGTCGAGGAACGGGATGGCCTTGGTGTAGGCTCGCCTGTCGAGCTCGAGCAGGCCGAGCTGGAGGCTGGCCTTGGCCTGGAGCGCTGGGCAGGCGATGTTGGCGCGCACGGTCTCGAGCGCCTTGCGCGCGGCGGCTTCGTCGTCTTGCTTGACGAGCGCGGCCCGCAGCAGGAGCGCGCGGGGCAGGCGCCGGCCCTGGTCGGGCATGGCGATCACGGCGTCGAGCTCGCGGAGCGCGCCCGCCGCGTCGCCCCGCTCGGTCAGCGCCTCGGCCAGCACGATGTGACCCTCGGCCGTCTCCCCCGAGCCGGGGTGCCGCTTCATGAACTCGCGCAGCTCGGCCTCCCCCCGCCCGAAGTCCTCCCGCACCGCGGCACGGGCGCGCGCGAACTCCCTCACCCGCTCCAGCGCCTGTTCGCCTGCCGTCGTATCGGGCATCTTCGGCGTGGGCAGCCCGCTGGGCAGCGGGGCCTCCCTGGCCAGCTCGCGGTGAAGGCGCACGAACACCCCGAGCGCCACGCACAGCCCCACGATGCCTGCCACGCACGCGAAGATCCTCACGCCCTTGCTCAATGTGCTCTCCTCGACCGTGCGTGGTGCCGCGTGGAGCCGTGCGGGCGGCCACGGCGGTCTACTTGCGCTTGAACTGACGCTCCATATCGTCGAGCGCGAACAGCAGCGAGGCTGGGCGGCCGTGGGGGCAGGTGTCGGCCTTCGGCCCCAGGGCGTCGCGCCGTGCCAGCAGCGCCTCGATCTCGCTGGTGCCCAGCCGCTCGCCAGCCTTCACCGCCGCCTTGCAGGCCAGGGCGCGGACCAGCCGCTGGCGGCGCCGCTCGAGCGTGCCCCCGGCCTCCTCGTCGGCCAGCTCGGCCAGCAGGTCGTGGAGGAGCTGGCCGGCGTCGATCTCGCCGAGCAGCCGCGGCAGGGCGTGGACGGCGAGGGTGTTCTCGCCGAACTCCTCCACCTCCACCCCAAGGGCGCGCAGCGGCTCGAGCAGATCGTCGGCCAGCGCCGCCTCCCGCGCGTCGAGCTGCACCACCTCGGGCATCAGCAGACGCTGCGACTCGACCCGCGACTCGGCGCTCCGCCGCAGCAGTTCCTCGTAGAGCACCCGCTCGTGGAGCGCGTGCTGGTCGGTGACGCGGAAGCCGCCAGGGGTCTCCTCGATGATGTAGGCGTTGTGGATCTGGAAGAACGGCGCGGGCGCGGCCGCCGGGGCGAACGGGGCAGGCGGCGGGCCTGCGGGCGCCGCGCGCGGCGCCGTGCGCGCGTCCTCCAGGTGGTCGGGCGCCTCGCCGAACGGCAGGCCAGGCGGCGCAGGCCCCTGCGGCCCCGCCAGCGCCTGGGCCGCCGAGCGGCGCACCGCGTCCCACGAGGCGGGCACGTGGCCCGACGGCGCCAGCGGGGGGGCCAGGTCGGCAGCGCCCAGCGAGGCCTGGAGCGCGCCCAGCACACGCGCGTAGACCCTGCGGCCCTGGCGGAATCGCACCTCGATCTTGGTCGGGTGCACGTTGAAGTCGGCCTCGCGGGGGTCGAGCTGGAGGAAGAGGAACAAGATGGGCTGTCGCCTGGGGTCGAGCAGGCCGTGGTATGCCTCGCGGATGGCCGCCGAGATGGCGCGGTCGCGGATGTAGCGGCGGTTGAGGAAGATGAACTGCATGGCACGCGAGGCGCGGGAGTGGTGTGGTGGCGCCACGAAGCCCTCGACCCGCAGCGGCCCATCGCCGCCCTCGCACAGCAGCAGGTCGGCGGCGAGCTCCTGGCCGAAGAAGGCGGCCAGGCGGTCGCGCCGGTCGGCCGTGGCCGGCGCGTTCACCAGGGTCTTGCCGTCGTGGGTAACGACGAAGTGGATCTGCTCGTGGGGCAGCGCGATGCGGGTCACCACGTCCATCACGTGGCCGAGCTCGGTCTTGGGGGTGCGGAGGAATTTCTGGCGTGCGGGGGTGTTGAAGAACAGGTTGCGCACCTCCACCGTGGTGCCCTCGGGGCCGGCGGCGGCCTTGGGCTCGCCCACCTTGCCGCCGGCCACCTCGATGGACATGGCCGACGGGGCGCCCTGGTGCCTGGACACGAGCCGCACCTGTGCCACGGCGCCGACGCTGGGCAGCGCCTCGCCGCGGAAGCCCATGGTGGTGATGAAGAAGAGATCCTGCGAGGTGCGCAGCTTGCTCGTGGCGTGGGGGTGGAAGCACATGCCCACGTCGGCCTCGTCCATCCCCACGCCGTTGTCGGTCACCCGCACCAGCTTCTTGCCGCCCTGCTCGAGCTGGATGTCGATGCGGGTGGCCGAGGCGTCGATGGAGTTCTCCACCAGCTCCTTCACCACGCTCGCCGGCCGCTCGATCACCTCGCCTGCGGCGATCTTGTTGGCCACCAGCTCGGGAAGTTCCTGGATCACACCCACGGTCTCAGAGCCTCCGGTCGCCGCCGAGCCTGGCGCGACGCGTGACGCGTGACGCGTGACGCGTGATCCAAAACCAGGACGACGCGGTCTCCTCCAACCTCTGCCTCTTCTCACGCATCACGCATCACGCGTCGCGATCAGAAGATCGCGTAGAACATGGGCCCCAGGGGGCTGGCGGCGAGCACGAGCAGCAGCGAGAGCACGAGCATCACGAGCACGATCGGGGCGAGCCACCAGCGCTTGTTGTCGGCCAGGTAGTAGCCGAGCTCGCGCACCAGCTCGCCGTAGCCCCGCGCGTGGTCGGCGAAGTAGCGCCAGCACCTGCGGACGAAGCCGAGCACGCTCCTCCTCCTCACTTCTTCTCCACCACGCGGTCGTGGAGCACCACCGTGTCCATGCCGGTGCTGCGGAAGCAGGCATAGGCGTCGGCCGGGGTGCGGACGATGGGCTCGCCGCGGACGTTGAACGAGGTGTTGAGCACGACGGGCACGCCTGACAGCTCGTGGAACTGGCGGATGAGGTCGTAGTAGAGCGGGTTCTCGTCCCGCGCCACGGTCTGGAGCCTGGCGGTGCCGTCGACGTGGGTGATGGCGGGCAGCACGGCCCGCTTGTCGGGGCGCACGTCGGCCACGAGGAGCATGAAGGGGCTGGGCACGTGGATGTCGAAGTAGTCGGGCGTGTGGTCGAGCAGCGCGCTGGGGGCGAAGGGGCGGAAGGGCTCGCGGTGCTTCACGCGGTGGTTGAGGATGTCCTTCATGTCGGGGCGGCGGGGGTCGGCCAGGATGGTGCGGTTGCCCAGGGCCCTGGGGCCGAATTCCATGCGGCCCTGGAACCATCCGACGATCCTGCCGTCGGCCACCTGGGCGGCCACGAGGCGGAGGAGCGCGTCGCGGTCGTGGCGGGTGTGGGCCACGCCCTGGGCGTCGAGGAAACGGCGCGCCTCGTCGTCGGAGAAGCCGTCGCCGAGGTAGGCGGTGCGGAGGGGCGCGGCGCGAGGATGGCCCATGAGCGTGTGGTAGAGGTAGGCGGCGCAGCCGATGGCCGTGCCGTCGTCGCCGGCGGCGGGCTGGATGAACAGCTCGTCGAAGGGGCTCTCGCGCAGCACGCGACCGTTGGCCACGCAGTTGAGCGCCACGCCGCCGGCCAGGCACAGCTTGCGCAGGCCGGTCCGCTCGTGGAGGTGGCGGGCGGTGTGGATGAGGGCTTCCTCCACCACGGCCTGGAGCGCGGCCGCGATGTCCTTGTGGTGTTGGGTGAGCTCGTCGCCCCGCTGGCGGCGCGGGCCGAGGAGCTGGTCGAGCTTGCCGCTGGTCATGGTGGGCTTGTGCAGGTAGCCGAAGTAGCTCATGTCGAGGCGGAAGCTGCCGTCGGGCCGCACGGTGATGAGCTGGTCGAAGGCGTCGCGGCAGGCGGCCGGGTCGCCGTAGGAGGCGAGGCCCATGATCTTGCCTTCGCAGTTGTTCACCTGGAACCCGAGGTGGAGGGTGATGGCGCTGTAGAGGAGGCCGAGCGAGTGGGGGAAGCGGATCTCCTCGTCGAGGTGGATCTCGGTGCCTCGGCCGTAGCCGGTGGCGGTGGTGGTCCACTCGCCGGTGCCGTCGACGGTGAGGATGGCGGCCTCGTCGAAGGGCGAGAGCAGGAAGCAGCTCGCGGCGTGCGACAGGTGGTGCTCCACGTAGTAGACGGGCTGCGCGAAGCCCAGCTCGTGGCGGAAGATGGCGGGGGTCTGCAGCTTCTGCTTGAGCCACAGGGGCACGAACCGCCGGAAGATGGGGAAGCCGCGAGGCCACGTGGCGATGCTCGAGAGCAGGAGGCGGTCGAACTTGAGGATCGGCTTCTCGTAGAAGGCCACGGCGGCCACGTCGTCGATGGTGATGCCTTCGTGGGCGAGGGCGGCGCGCACCGCGTGGATGGGGAAGTCGATGCAGTGCTTGCGGCGGGTGTAGCGTTCCTCGGCGGCGGCAAACGCCACCTCGCCGTCGCGCAGGAGCGCCGCGGCCGAGTCGTGGTAGAAGCAGGAGATGCCGAGCACGTACATGCCGAGGGTCCGGGGCGTTCAGGATTGCCGGCGCGCTCGCTCGAGCGAGGCCTGCTCGGGCGGCCGCTTCGTCCAGAACGAGTCTCGCTCGCGGCCTCCGAGGCCCAGCAGGTCGCGCCTCATCGCCCTGGCCACGAGCGCGAAGGGGCCGAAGATGAGGAAGTAGAACAGCGTCAGCAACACGAAGTTGGCCACGAGGCCGACCGCGTGGAACAGGCCGCAGATGCCTTGCCAGAGCTTGTGAGCCACGCGTCGCGATCCTCGCCTCGGTTGGCCCCGCCACGGCCTCTGCCCATGCTAGCGCACGCCGGCATCGCGTGTCAACGCCGGCAGCTCACTCGAGGACTTCGAGGACGCGGAGGTAGCTTCGCAGGATGTCGAGCTCGGAGACGATGCCCACGAGCTTCTCGCCCTCGACGATGGGCACGGCGCCGATGCGGTTGTCGATCATGAGCCGCACCACGTCGGCCACCGGGGTGTCGGGGCTGGCGGTGATGGGGTAGCGGCGCATGATGCGGCTGACGGGGGTCTCGTGCAGGATCTTCCGGTAGTGGGCCTCGGAGCCCTCGAGCAGTGGCGAGGGGGTGGCGTGCTTGATGTCGTTGTTGGTCACGATGCCCACCAGGCGCTCGCCGTCGAGCACGGGCACGTGGCGGATGCGCTCGCTCGAGGTGGCCTCCACGGCGTTGATGAGCGGCTCGTCGGCCTGCACGCTCACCACGTCGGTCTTCATCAGCTTGCGGATCTCCATCGTCGCGTGCCTCCGTGGCCGAGCGGCCGGGGTGGTGCCCGCCCGGCGGTCTGCGGTGGTGTGCCCCGAGTCGCGTGCCCTCCGCGTGTGCGGCGTGCCTGGCCTCCGCGGGCGTCAGTGGCGGAGGTGGCACAGGCCGGTGAACACCATGGCAATGCCCAGCTCGTTGGCCTTGTCGACCGCCTGCGCATCGCTCTCGGCGCCGCCGGGCTGGATGATGGCCGTGCAGCCCGCCTGCGCGGCGGTCTCTACCACGTCGGGCGACGCCACGGGGCTGTCGGAGGCGAGCGCGGCGCCCTGGGCACGCTCCCCGGCGTGCAGGGCCGCGAGCCTGGCCGCGTCGATGCAGCGCGGCTGCCCCGCGCCCACGCCCACCATCACCCCGTCGGCCGCGAGCGCCACGGCGTGGCTCGCGGCGTGCTTGGCGCACACCCAGGCGAAGCGCAGCTCGCGCCACTCCGCCTCCGTCGGCTGCCTGGCCGTCGCCACCTTGACCCCGCGGTCGAGCACGGCCAGGTCGCGGTCCTGGACCAGCAGGCCGCCGACGATGCGCCGGCCGTCGTATGCCTTGGTATCGATGCTCTCACGGCTCCACGCGCCCGTGCGCACGACGCGGACGCCGGCCCCCCCCGCTGGCGCGGCGGCGAGCCGCTGGAGCGCGCCCTCGTCGTAGTCGGGCGCGGCGATCACCTCGAAGCCCATCGGCGCCTCACCACCCGACGCGGCCGCGAGCCGCTCGGCCGTCGCCACGTCCACGCGGCGGCTCAGGGCCACCAGGACACCGAGAGCCTCAGCGGGGCTGGCGGCGCTCGCCTTGCCGAATGCCTCGGCACAGGTGGAGCCGACGGCCGCTCCGCACGGGCTGGCGTGTCGCACGATCGCGGCGGCCGGCTCGTCGAGGTCCTTGAGCAGCCTCAGAGCGGCATCGAGGTCGAGCAGGCTGCCATACGACAGCGCCTCGACGCCCGTGAGCTGGGTGGCGGTGGCGGCGCTCGGCTCGGCGCACGAGGGCTCGCGGTAGAGCGCCGCGGCCTGGTGGGCGTTCTCGCCGCCGCGCAGCTCGTGGGCCTTCACGAAGTCGAGGGCGAGGTCGACGGGGAACCTGCCCTCGATGCTCGAGGCGAGGTAGGCGGCGATGGCGCGGTCGTAGCGCGCGGCGAGGCGGAAGGCCTTGAGCGCCAGCTCGGCCCGCATGGCGAGCGGCACCCCGCCGCCCTGGCGCAGGGCGCCGAGCACGTGGTCGTAGTCGTCGGGGTCGACCACCACGGTGACCCAGGCGTGGTTCTTGGCGGCGGAGCGGATGAGCGCCGGGCCGCCGATGTCGATGGCCTCGATGGCCTGCTCGACGGTGCACCCGGCCCCCGCGGCGGCGAGCTCGAAGGGGGCGAGGTTGACCACCACCAGATCGATGGGCCGCACGCCGTGGCGCTCGAGGTCGGCCATGTGGTCGCGCCGGTCCCTGGCCGCGAGGATGGCGCAGTGCACGAGGGGATGGAGCGTCTTGAAGCGGCCGCCCAGGACCTCGGGGAAGCCGGTGGCCGAGGCCACGTCGGTGACGGGGATGCCCTTCTGCCGCAGCAGTGCCGCGGTGCCGCCGGTGGAGACCACCTCGATGCCGAGGGCCTCGAGCCCGGCGACCAGCTCGGCCAGGCCGCGCTTGTCCGCCACGCTCACGAGGGCTCGGCCGACCTTCGCCATGACCATGAATCCTCTCTCTCGCCGCTCCCTGCATGCTGCGGAGCTGCCGCCAAGGCACGGGGCACGCGCCTGCCGCGGGGAGGGGCGGCGCGCTCACGGGATCGGCCGGGCTGCGGCGCCGTGGCGTCCCTGAGGGTGCGGAGGCAGCCTGTCTCTAGCTGAGCTCGATCGCCGGGCCGTCGCCCCGCGCGATCTCGCCGATCACCGTCACGCGGTCGCCGCCGTGCTCGAGCCGGCGGGCCACCGCGTCGGCGTAGTAGGGCGACACGATCACCACCATGCCGATGCCCATGTTGAAGACGCGGAACATCTCGGCCTCGTCGATCCCGCCCAGGCGCTGCACCAGCGCGAAGATCGGCGGCCGCGGCCACGAGCCCTTGTCGAGCCGAGCCACGCAGCGAGGGCCGAGCACCCGAGGCACGTTCTCCACCAGCCCCCCGCCCGTGATGTGCGCCAGCCCGTGCACCACGCCCTTGACCCTGTAGTGGTGGAGCACCGAGCGCACCGAGCGCACGTAGATCCGCGTGGGCTTGAGCAGCTCCTCGCCCAGCGTGCAGCCCATCTCGGGCATCACCTGCTCGGGCCGCAGGCCCTGCTGCTCGAGCAGCAGCTTGCGCACCAGCGAAAAGCCGTTCGAGTGCAGGCCCGTGGAGCCCAGGCCGAGCACCACGTCGCCCGGCCGCACGCGCCGGCGGCCGTCGATCAGCCGCGCACGCTCCACCATCCCCACCGCGAAGCCCGCCAGGTCGTACTCCCCAGGCCCGTAGAAGCCAGGCATCTCCGCCGTCTCGCCCCCCAGGCACGCGCAGTCGGCCTGCCGGCACCCCTCCGCCACGCCCCGGATGATCGACACGCTCACCCGCCGATCCAGCTTCCCCGCCGCCAGGTAGTCCAGAAAGAACAGCGGCATCGCACCCTGCACCAGCACGTCGTTCACGCACATCGCCACCAGGTCGATGCCCACCGTGTCGTGCCGGTCGACCAGCTGCGCCACCTTGAGCTTCGTGCCCACCCCGTCGGTGCCGGCCACCAGCACAGGGTTCTTGCACCGCTGGGCGAACAGGCTCACGCTGCCAGGAATCGAGTAGAGGCCGGCGAACCCCCCCTCGTTGTCCATCACCTCGGGCCCATAGGTCGACCGCAGATGCTGGAGGATCTCCGCGGCGAATTCCTTGCCCGCGTCGATATCCACCCCCGACGCCCGATACGTCAACCCAGGAGCCATGGCCGTGGTCCCCTCGCCTGCCATTCAGTTCCGCCCTGCGGCCCCCGCCCGCGCGTGGCCTCGAGGCCGCCGCTCCCGCCACCGCCGAAGTCTAGCCAATCGGCGCCCCCCTGTCAACACCGCGGCATTGACTTTCCGGCGCGCCCCCGCTAGAATGCCCCTGCTCCCCGACGCAGCAAGCCAGAGAGCCGCGCGTCATGCCCAACCTGTCCGTCGTCGTGCCCGTCTACAACGAAGAGCCCGCCATCGGCGGCGTGCTGGAGGAGCTCGACACCGTGCTCGCCAGCGCGCCCGAGGTCGATGCCTACGAGATCCTCGTCGTCGACGACGGCTCCACCGACGGCACCGCCGAGGCCGTGCGCGTGGCCGCCGAGGAACGGCCACGGGTCCGCCTGCTCGCCCGCGAGCGCAACCGCGGCTACGGCGCCGCCATCAAGCTCGCCACCCGCCAGGCCGCCTACGACCTGGTGGCCATCACCGACGGCGACGGCAGCTATCCCGTGGAGAAGCTGCCCGAGATGCTCCGACACATCGACCAGGCCGACATGGTCGTCGCCGCCCGAGCACCAGGCAAAGGCCAACCCCTCGTGCGCCGCCCCGCCAAATGGATCCTCACCAGCCTCGCCAGCTACCTCGCCGAGGAGAAGATCCCCGACCTCAACTCCGGCATGCGCCTCTTCCGCAAGCAGGCCTGCGAGCGCTACGCCCGCCTCCTGCCGCCCCGTTTCTCCTTCACCACCACCCTCACCCTCGCCATGCTCTGCGACGAGATGCGCGTGACATACCTCCCCATCGAGCTCCGCTCACGCACCGGCGCCTCCAAGATCCGGCCCATCCGCGACACCCTCAGCTTCCTCCTCCTCATCGCCACCACCGTCACCTACTTCCGCCCGCTCAAGGTGCTCGTCCCGCTCGCCGCCGCGCTCTTCCTCGCCGGCGTCGTCAAGGGCATCTCCAACCTCCTGTGGTTCGACCCCGCCGACGGCCCGAACCTCAAGACCTCCGACCTGCTGCTCCTGGTGGCCGGCATCCAGATCTTCGCCCTCGCCCTCATCGCCGACCTCGTCTCCAAGCGCCGCTGACTTGACAGCCCCCCACCCGCCGCGTATCATCCTCCCGCCAGCGCGCGCGACCGCCGTGGCCGCGCCCGCGAGCCCGACCCCGCCCCCGCCCCACGGAGAGCCCCGCCCCATGGCCGGCAAGACCCGCGTCACCGTGTGGAACGAGTATCGCCACGAGAAGAAGAACGAGCAGATCGCCAAGATCTACCCCCACGGCATGCACGGCGCCATCGCCGCCTACCTCGACAGCACAGGCGACTTCGACGTCCGCACCGCCACCCTCGACGAGCCCGACCACGGCCTGCCCGACGACGTCCTCGCCACCACCGACGTGCTCACCTGGTGGGGCCACACCGCCCACGGCGACGTCCGCGACGACATCGCCGATAAGGTGGCCACCCGCGTGCTCGAGGGCATGGGCCTCATCGTCCTCCACTCCGGCCACTTCTCCAAGCCCTTCCGCCGCCTCATGGGCACCACCTGCAACCTCAAGTGGCGCGAGATCGGCGAAAAAGAGCGCCTGTGGGTCGTCGAGCCCGCCCACCCCATCGTCCGCGGCATCGGCGAGTACCTCGAGATCGAGCACACCGAGATGTACGGCGAGCGATTCGACATCCCCGCCCCCGACACCCTCGTGCTCGTCAGTTGGTTCGCAGGCGGCGAAGTCTTCCGCAGCGGCTGCTGCTTCTACCGCGGCAAGGGACGCATCTTCTACTTCCGCCCGGGCCACGAGACCTACCCCATCTACCACCACCAGGGCGTACTCAAGATCCTCGCCAACGCCTGTCACTGGACCGCCCCCGTCCCCGCCGCCGACATCTACTTCGGCAACGCCAAGCCCCTCGAACCGATTGCGGAGGGGTGACACCCCGATGAAGCTCGACCGCTCCCAGGCGCTGGTCTCCCCGCTGCGCTACCCCGGCGGCAAATCGCGGGCCGCCCTGCGCCTCCTGCCGTTCGTGCCGGAGCACACCGAGTACCGCGAGCCCTTCGTGGGCGGCGGAGGCATCTTCCTGCGCAAGCCCAAGGTCGCCACGAGCTGGATCAACGACCTCCACCCCGGCCTCTACGCCTTCTGGCGCGCCCTCCGCGACCACTTCGACGAGTTCGCCGCGCTCTGTGAGGCCCAGGACACCGCCGACCTCCGCGCCACCTTCAACTACTGGATCGACCGCCTCGACCTCATGAAAGGCAAGGGCAACGAGCTTATCGTCGAGCGAGCCCTCCAGTACTACTTCATCAACCGCACCGTGTGGACCGGCCGCGTCGTCTACGACCCCACCCGACGCTCGCGCCTCTACTTCAGCAACCCGGGAGGCTGGGCCAACCTCGACCGCAAGCTCACCCACCTGCGGGCCTGCGCCGACAAGCTCCGAGGCGTCCGCATCACCCGCAAGCCCTTCGAGCGATGCCTCGAGGGCGCCGGCCCCGACACCTTCGTCTACGCCGACCCGCCCTACTACCGCGACAGCCTCGACACCCCCACCTCGAAGCTCTACGAAGGCCACTTCGCCATCGACCAGCACCAGCTCCTCCACGACCTGCTGGCCG
>Ga0180432_10008169_pt1 | contig 13117 bp, 7 predicted proteins | sample SS_ome_10_FD_132414 | JGI IMG/M metagenome (GOLD analysis project Ga0180432, IMG submission 132414) | Hypersaline lake sediment archaeal communities from the Salton Sea, California, USA - SS_1_MS_2 metaG | ecosystem: Environmental > Aquatic > Non-marine Saline and Alkaline > Hypersaline >...
CTCGAAGACGGCAGCCAGGACCATCCCTTCGACGCAATACAGGAAGCGATCGATGCAGCTTCGGACGGAGATATCATCACAGTTCTCGACGGCACTTACACAGGTACCGGCAACAGGGCGATCGATTTCGACGGCAACGCTATCATCCTCGCCTCGGACAACGGCCCCGAGAACTGCACCATCGACGCTCAGGACAATGCGCGCTGCTTCCTTTTCGAAAGCGGCGAACCCTCTCACGCACTGGTCGATGGTTTCACCATAACCGGGGGTTATGCTGCACTTGGGGCGGGAGTACAGTGTAACGGTTCTTCGCCTACCATCATGAATAATGTTATCACGGAGAACGTGGAAACCAGCCCGCTATTCGGAAAAGGAGCCGGCATATACTGTGGGTCAGGTTCTGGCGCAAGAATTATCGCCAACCAGATCACCGACAATGAAGTGAGCGAGTTTCCGATGGGTGGCGGCGTATGCTGCTCGTCTACTTCATCGCCTGTAATTGAGGACAATGTTATCAGCGGGAATGAGTGTGGGATTTATTGCGAAGGCTCGGCTGTCATCCGGGGCAACACTGTGGAGGGCAACGACCCGTGCGGAATTGCCTGCAGCGGTAGTGGCTGCTCACCGGTGATTATTGACAATACGATTAAGCAGAACAGCCCTGCCGGGATCCAGTCGAGGTCCGGCGCCTCGCCAATCATTGCCGACAACACGATAGAGTCAAATTCGGGCTCGGAGGGCGGCGGCATATATGTAAAAGACTCGTGTGCGACCATCACGGGAAACATTATCAAGCAAAACGAGGCGGACCGCGGCGGCGGCGTATATGTGGGCATAGGGTCGGAAGAGGCATCCGCCACGATCAGCCAAAACATTATCGAGCAGAACCAGGCGATCTTCGGCGCCGCTATTTACTGTATGAGTTCGCAGGTAACCCTATCCAGAAACATGATCAGGAATAACGAAGCCGAACGGGACGGCGGAGGGATTTACTGCGGCACCTCGCTCAACGCCACGGCGGTTGGGAATTCCACAATCGAAAGCAACACAATTTGCGGGAATTCCGGCGATAAGGGCGCGGCCATGTTCTGCACCAATTCCACACCGTACATTACGAACAACACCATCGTGGGCAACACGGCAAGAAACAGGGTCGGGGGTATATACTGCGGTTGGTCCTCTGGCGATACTCTCATCACAAACTGTATCCTCCGGGGCAACGGCGACGATCTATACAACGTTACCGCCTCTTATTCATGCATCGAGGATGGTGATCCGGGGCAAGGCAACATCTCTTACGATCCGTACTTCGAAGATCCGGACCAGCACGACTACCATCTCAAGTCATATTCCCCCTGCACCAACGCAGGGTCCAATTTCGCCTGCGGATTGGGCCTCAAAGACATCGACGGCGATGACAGGTTATTGATGACAACGGTCGACATCGGCTCCGACGAGGCGACCGACGTCAGTGAGAACACTGACGGGGACGGGCTTCCCGACGATTGGGAACAGGAGCATTTCGGCGACTTGGACGACGACGATGCCGACGATCCCGACAGTGACGGACTGACCAACATCGAAGAGTATCGGCTCGGAACCGATCCGAATGCCGACCGCAGCGCAATATACGTCGATGACGACGCAACCGGGGAAGAGGACGGAAGCGTTGACCACCCCTACGACACAATTCAGGAGGGCGTGAACACGTCAACGGACACGGTCTTTGTAGCAGGGGGAACTTACGAGGAGGAGGTAGTGATCGACGGGAGGCCGCTCGACATCCTTGGCGGCTACAGTTCAGACTTCTCCACCCGCGACCCCGAGACCTACACCACAACACTCGACGTGTCGTCGTTGGGTGACCCTGTGACAGGTAGGGCCGTTACCTACTTCGACGCCCCCTCCGGATCAATCAGTGGGTTCACAATCACCGGCGGGGACACCGATTACGGGGGCGCAGTCTACTGTTACCATTCATCCGTCACGATATCCGACAATACACTCAGCGCCAACTCGGCCTTGCATGGTGGCGCCGTTTATTGCCGCGAGGGCTGGGGATCGGCGATCGAGGATAACACGATCACCGGCAACTCGGCCTTGCACGGTGGGGCCATCTATTGTCGGGGATCCCAGGTCACGGTTCAGGACAACAGCATCAGTAACAACTCGGCCGAAGAGGGGGCGGCCCTGCACCTCACGGACACCTCCGCAGATGTCTCCGGTAATGTCATCAGCGCCAACGCCGCGGACGGACGAGGCGGCGGCATGTTCCTGTACAGGTGCTGGTCACCTGATATTGTAGGCAATGAAATCACGGACAATTCGGCCCGTGGCGGCGGCGGGGCGGCATGTTTCGAGCAGTGCAGCAACATTGAACTCAAGAACAACCTGATCGCGGGCAACGAGGCCCCCGGCGGCGGCGGAATCACATGCAGCGCCTCGCAGGGAAGTGTGCACAATAACACGATCGCCGGCAATTCGGCGGGGATGTCGGAGTGACCAGGGTTGCACCGCAGCCCCCACGCTCCACACAGACGACTCTCATAGGAACAGATAAAGCCACGGCAGAAAGGAGGAGATCATGAAAAGGACCTCACAGCATCGGGGTATTTGCGTTCTGCTGGCGTGCCTTGCGGCGGTGTGCGCCGCGGCCGGCGCGGAAGAGTCTGAACAAGCCGACGAGCCGGAATCGGCACACAGGCGAGGCTGCACCGTAGACGGCATTCCTGAAGAAGAAGATGAACAGCCTCGTGGCGACCCGGCCCACAACCCTGGCTGCGCCCAAGTCGAAGATGAACCGGTTTATGCGTCCGGTGCGCTCTCCGTTCTGGACTCTCCTCGCTACATCGAGGGTAGGCTCGCTACGGAGGCCTGCTTAACGGGCACCCCCGATCCGGACGCTGCCAATGAATTCGCAATGTGGCTCAAGGATGAACTCGGATTTGAGGTGGTCGTCACGGTCTGGCGATATGACTGCCCCATTTGCGGCTTTGACATCTGTCCGGCAGGTCCCGAACGGGCGCCCATAGTCATCTGGCGGCTCCCGCCGGGGGTGTCGGCGGACGATGCATTGCAGCTCACCAGCGAACAGGCACCCGAGGGGATCTTCCAGAAGAAAGTGTGGGCGTATACTCCTTATCATTTGTGGCCGCCGGATTTTCCATGCCCCGCTTCCCCCGTATTCTGGCCATTCCCGGAGGACGCCAATTACGACTGCACGATCAATATCCTCGACATGCTCTTCATCAGAGACCGCCTGAACGAGGATGTGTCCACCGCGAACAACTGGCAGGCCGATGTGAACAGAGACGGCGAGATCAACATACTGGACATCATCAGCGTACGCAACCGCCTGAACGAAACGTGTGAAGACTACGTACCGTGGGACTAAAGAGCACCTCGACGGGAGCACGGAGGCACCTCATGAGAACTTTCGGGAATTTCTTTCATCCTATGTGCCCGGCGCTGGCCGCTGCCCTCGCACTAACACTCTCCAATGCCTTTGCGGCTGAGAACGGCAACTTTGAAGAGGTGAACGGGTATCCGGTGGCGCCCGGTAGAATACTCATCACGATTGCACCGGACGCGGCGAATGCCGTCTACCCCCAACTGAACAATCTTGGTCTGACTTCGAAGCACAAATTTCATCTCATTCGCGGCGAGCTCTGGGCCTTCCCCAGCCAGAACTCCGTCGCCCAAACGCTGGCGTCAGTTAGCCGGATCGCCGGCGTCAAGGCAGTGTGCCCTGATTATCTCCTCACATTCTACCAGAATGTTGTCACGCCCAACGACCTCAACTACGACAAGCAGTACGCTCTGCCGATGATGCACCTTCCCGAGGCCTGGTACCTGACAACGGGCAGCTCCGACGTAATCGTTGGCGTCATCGACAGCGGAATTCAACTGGACGTAAACGAACAAACGGAGGAGTACTTCTTTCATCCGGACCACGAAGACAACATCTACGTCAACACTTCGGAAACCCCCTTCGACGAAATCGATAATGACGCAAACGGGTACGTTGACGACGTTCACGGCTGGGATTTTGCGGATGAGGACCCGTACACCTCCGATGATTCCTCTGGCCACGGAACAATGGTGGCCGGCGTAATCGGCGCAACCGGCAATAATTCAAAGGGTATAACAGGCGTCGCATGGAATGTGAAGATTCTACCCCTGAAAGTTCGAGGCTATGACCCTAACGCCTTACTCAGTGTGGTACTGGAGGCTATGGAGTATGCAGTCGACCAAGGTGCAAGCGTGGTCAATGCCAGTTGGGGCGGACCTGGGTATTTTCATTTATACGCCGAAGCTATTCAGGGGCTGCAAGAAGCGGGAGTGATCTTCGTGGCCGCTGCAGGCAATTCGAATGAGGACACCGACGATACCCCGAATTACCCCAGTGCTCTTAATCTTGCCAACATTCTCTCGGTGGCGGCCACTGACAGTGCGGATTCCCTAGGCCATTTTTTTCCCACCGGTTTGTCCAACTACGGGCTGAACAGCGTTGACCTTGCGGCACCCGGCGTTGACACACTCACAACGATCATGGGCAGCAGCTACTGGGCCAAGAACGGCACGTCTTTCGCGGCGCCGCACATATCAGGCATAGCCGCCCTTCTCAAATCGAAGTACGCCAACGTCGGTGTGCGGGAGATGCGCCTCATGATCATGGAGGGGACCGATCGCGTCCCCTCGCTCTCCGGCAAGTGCGTAACCTCAGGGCGTGCAAACGCCTACCGAACCCTTACAGCGCCGGTGCCTGAGACACTGAGTTACGACGACCAACCTGGGGCTCCCATCCCCATACCCGACAATGACCCCAATGGCATAACAAGGACGATTACCGTCAATGACAGCGTGTTCGTCAGGGCCGTTTCCGTTTCCGTGACTCTCGACCACGACCGCATGGAGGACGTGGAAATCACCCTCGAATCTCCGGATGAGACGGTGTGTGAAGTGGCGTCGCCATCCGAACTGACGGGAGAGGGTTTTGAGGGCGAGTGGATTGGAGCTTACGTCTTGGAGACGCGCTGGGCTTTCCGAGGCAAAGATTCCCATGGCAATTGGGAACTCACCGTGAAGGATCTGATTCAGAACAACGAGGGGACGCTTGTGAGCTGGGAATTGCAAATCCACACTTACCGGGACGATGAAAACACTAATCTCGGCGGGGGGATATTGTGCATCAACTCATCGGACGTGGACGTCAAGAACTCCATCCTCTGGGATAACACCTCCCCCGCCAACAGCGGGCCGCAGATCGCCGTTGCGTCCGCGGACTACCCCTCGACGGTCACGGTCAGCTACAGCGACGTTGAAGGCGGAGAAAATGATGTTTTCGTCGACACCGACTGCACCTTGGACTGGCTCGACGGAAACATGGATGAAGATCCGTTGTTTTACGACGATGCCAATGGCGACTACCATCTGAAGTCCAAATATGGCCGTTGGGACCCCGTATCGGAGGACTGGGAGGAGGACTTGGTCTCCTCCCCGTGCAGCGCGGGCGACCCCTGGGACGATTACTCCAACGAGCCGGAGCCGGCAGGATTCAGCATCAACATGGGCGCTTATGGAAACACCGCCGAGGCCTCAAAGTTCAAATGGTATCTCGACGGAGAAGTTACCGGCGACTGCCACGTTGATATCCTGGACATGATCTTCGTCAGAAACAGGATGTTCGAAGACGTAGGTTCCGGCGACAACTGGAAAGCCGACCTCACCGGCAACGGCACCATTAACGTACTCGACTTGATCTACGTCCGCAATAACCTTGGTAATAGGTGCGAGTAGCAAGCTCGGCCCCGGCACGCGGGCTCGCAAGCAACAGAAAACCAGACGCCGGGTCTCCAGCCCACAATTCTCCCATTCATGCGCGGCTCCGGTATCTGTTTAGCGTAGGCAGCAGAGGCGTTTATCGCGCCAAATCAACTGCGCGCAGCGTCTCAAATCGTCCTCGTCGTCGTCCTCGTCGTCGTCGTCGAATTGTTCTGTCGCCCCCTGCGGGGGCTCTTCGGTTTTCGGGCGACCGCTTTCCACGGGATGAATCCCGTGGCTACATAACTGTCGCCCTTCGGGCTGAAGACGCAAACCCGAAATAAACTCCTTCTGTGCACGCTAAACACATGCGCGGCTCCGTGCCGCGCATTTTTTTGTTCTTCCTGCAACCGGCATACAATGGTCCGTGGTGTCGGCCGGGGCGCCTGTCGGCCCTTCTCAGACTGCAGCGCCCTTGTCGGACCACGATTTACGACCTGCCCGGGCCCTGCCCCAATTCACCTGATTGGCATACCCCGGCTGTTGCCGTCACGGCGTGGCGAATTCCGTCGCCGGAAACTTATCCCCCTTCGCGCGGGTGCCGCGCCATACCACCGTAAGTGGTTGGCTAACATGCGGTTACGGACCCGCCGACGGCCCGTCAATCGCCTGTGGCAACGCACCTGCGGCGGCGCCTTCGCTGCAAAAAACACCGAAATCTTATCCCGGTTTTTCCGAGACTTCTCTTGTAGCATCACGGCGCGTGCGTGGCGCGTCGGCAATGCAAGAAGAGCCGGAACATTGATTTGTCGCAAAGGCAAAAAAACTGCGGAGGAAAAGGCATGTCGAAGTTGAGAACCGGTTTGTGGAAAGGCATCTGTGTAGCTGTGGTAGTCCCGATTCTGATGATCCTGGCGGTGCCGGTTCGCGCGCTTGTGTTCGATGGCGGCCCCCAAGGAGCCGACGAAGTATCTCCCGACGCGGCGGTTATTAGCGGAAGTATTACGTCGTTCGACACCGTGCCCCTGCCGGATGTGATGGTCACGAGCATGGACGGAAACGGGAACGTCCTTGCCACGACCACCACTGGCCCCAATGGCGAGTATGCGATGGAAGTACCCGGCGCCGTCGGGGCGGTAACGGTTGTCGCCGCGGGCGGCGCACCGTCCGGCACGGTGATCAAGCCCGGAGCAGCAGTTAAGATCGACGGCAAAGTTCCTGCTGACAAGGTCATCGGCGCGACGAAACCCGGCTGGTGGGCCGGGATGGCCACCACAAGCAAGGCCGCGATCATCGGACTGCCTGTGGCCGCTTCGGCAGGCGCAGGGTTTGCTCTTTCGAACAGCGGCAGTTCGCGGCACGCGAGCCCCGTTACCCCGTAACGATCTCAAACGTCCGGAATCGGGGCACACAAGATCCTAATTGTGTGCCCCATGGCGACCCCGCCTAAACCGTGGGCCGGGCGCCGAAACGTTCACCAGTTCGGGAGGTCCGTCAGTATGTTCTTCAGGCAGAGCCCTGCGCCGTTCCCTCTGATCTGTCGCCTCGCCATTCCGCTTCTTCTTTTGTCGGGCTGCGGCAGAACCATCAGGACGTTCGATGTCCCCCATGAAAACAGCGCCGACCGCGGCCTCGCGGCTATTCACGAAATAGCCGGGCGACTGGCGCCGACCGATTACAGGATCGGGCCCGGCGATGTCATCGAGGTAAAAGTCCACGGCGTGGAAGACCTCGAGGCCGTTATTCGCATACCCGAAGCAGGCACGTTCGATTTCCCTCTCATCGGCGCTGTTCAGGCGGCTGGGAACACCGTCCCCGGCGTCGAAAAAGCAATAGCCGATGCTCTGCGCAAACACTATATGAATCATCCGCACGTGCTTGTTTTTGTGCGCGAGTTCAACAGCTACCGGGTCTCGGTTGTTGGAGCCGTTACCAACCCCGGTACCATCATCATGAAGAAAGGCGGCTGCACGGTGGTCGATGCCCTTGCGGAAGCGGGGGGCCTCACCGAGAAGGCGGGCAATGAGCTGTTTGTTACGACTTACGATGCATCGGGCGGAGCTCGTGTCAAATCGGTCGACTTGCAGCGCCTCCTCGAAGATGGCGACCTCGAAGAAAATCCCCCGATCTCTCCGGGTAGTTCGGTGTATGTGCCGGAATGCGGCTATGTTTTTGTAACGGGCCACGTGGAGGAACCGGGCGCCTACCCGCTTCGTAAGAACATGACAACGCTGCAGGCAATCAGCACGGCGGGCGATTTCAGCAATACCGCCTCGCGCTGTGTGCGCCTGGTCCGTAGAGTATCGCCCAACAAGATAGAAGTAAGAAAGATCGACCTCGCGGCGGTATCAGCCGGCAAGGCGGCCGACGTGAAGCTGCGCAAGTCCGACATCCTCGAGGCAAAAGCCAGCATCTGGAAGGTGCCGATTTACGGCACTTTCGATTTCATTAAGAGCGTACTTGGTGTAGGCACTTCTTTGAGATAGAGCAGCCTAGGAGAGCGCCGTGAGCACAGACGTCACCAGCGATATCTTTGCATCTTCCGATACCGACTCGGGCGGATTCTTGCCCGCTGTTCACCAGATACGCGGCATCCTCAAAACGATCTGGGAACGCCGCTGGTCAGCACTTACCTTCTTACTGATCGTGATGACGATAGTCTCGGTTGCCACCTTCTCGCAAGAGCCTGTGTATAAGGCAACCACCCTCCTCCGAATCAGCAAAGACGATCTGAAAGTGCTGTCGTTCACAGAGTTTGTTGCGGCGGACGAATCGACCGACGAACTGATAAAGACCGAAGTCGAAGTGATACGCAGCCGCGGGCTGGCCGAGGCGGTGGCGTCGGCGCTGAACCTCCCGGCGGACACGGATTTCCAGAAAGAACTCCGCCCCGGCGGGGTGGCCCAGTTGATCGCCCACCTCAAAGGAAGTCCCGAAGCCTCGGGCGCCGACGAAGCCGACAAACGCCTCAAAGACGCCGTGGTGGTTAGGCTCCTCCGAATGATCGATATCGAACCGATCCGCGGGAGCAGGCTGGTGAAATTCAGCGTATTCGCTCGCAGTAAAAAGCTCGCGGCCGAGATCGCCAATACATGGGCCGACCTCTACATCAAGCAAGGGATCGACCAGAAGATGGCAGCCTCCAAAGACGCCTCGCAGATGCTTTTCAAACAGATAGAAAAGCAGCGGCGCTACGTGGAGGAAGCGGAAAAAAAACTCCACGTCGTCGCCCGCCGCTACGGCATTTACTCCTACGAAGACATGAAAACCAATATCAACCAACGGCTGTCGGAGCTCAACACCCTCCTTACCGAAGCCCAGGCCAACCGCATCGAGAAAAAAGTAGCCTACAAATCGATGCAGTCGGACCCTCTCGGCAGCGAAGTCTCTGTCAACGATCCGGTCGTGCAGCGCTTGAGGGAAGATATCGCCAAGCTCGAGGGCGAATACTCTGATTTCCTGAAAACCTTCAAGCCCGACTACCCGGAGTGTGTGCGTCTTCGGGCACGCATAGCACAGATCAGCCAGGCCATAAATGAGCAGACCCACAAATGGCTGCAGGCGGCCGCCACCGACTACGCCGCCGCCGAGCAACGAGCCGTCGCGATCAAAAAGGAGCTCGAACAACAGCAAAACGAAGCCATGCGCCTGCAGGACGTGGCAGTAGAGTACAATAGCCTTAACCGCGACATGGAAACCAGCACCGAACACTACCGCGCCCTGCTCGCCCGGCGCAAGGAAGCGCTCTCCGCCATGCAGATAAAAGCGTCGAACGTTAGCGTGGTAGACATGGCCAAACTGCCATCCTGCCCCCACTCCCCACGGCGAGCCCTAAACCTGATCCTTGCCCTCGTCATGGGAACCGCCCTCGCCTGCGCGATGTGCGTGTTGCTGGATTACATGGACAACTCGGTCAGGACGAGCGAAGACGTTGAAAAAGACATCGGCGAAACGCTCCTGGGAATTGTGCCTCAGATCGAGGAAGACGACGAAAGCGGGTCCGAAAATAAAGACCTCATCTCACACCTCGACGGAAAGTCCGCCATTTCCGAGGCCTACCGCACAATCCGGACCAGCCTGTCGTTCGCATACAAAAACAACAACATCAAGAACATCGTGATATCCAGCGCCGTCCCCGGAGAAGGCAAAACGATAACGGCGATCAACATCGCCACGGTTCTCGGCCAGATCGGAGAGAAGGTACTCCTGATCGATGCCGACATGCGCCGCCCCCGGCTGCATAGGTCGCTGCATCTGCCCAACTCTCGGGGCCTGAGTACGTTCCTCGTCGAGCAGTCCCAACTCAACGACATAATCTTGCCGACGTGCCTGCCGAACGTCGACGTGATCGTCTCGGGCCCGGCTCCCCCGAACCCTTCGGAGCTTCTCGGCAGCGAACGTATGACCGACCTCCTTGCGCTCTGCAAAGACAAATACGACCGCGTCATAATCGATACGCCCCCCGTGATGGCGGTCACCGACAGCCGCCTGACAGCCGCCAGGGCCGATGGGCTTATTCACGTAATCCGCGCCGGCAAGACCGAAAAACGCTGTGCCAAAGAGGCCAAAAAGCATTTCGATACCGTTGGGGCGCGGGTGATCGGGGCGGTACTCAACGATGTTGAGGAGCACGCCGGCGGATACAACCATTATTACTATTACCGGCCCTACACCAACTAGCATTGGGCCGGGCGCGCGTCGCGGCGCGGGCGGCTTGGGAGAACCGCAGTGAAGGCAGGTCAAGAATCGGGTTTCTGCGACATCCACTGCCATATCCTGCACGGGATAGACGACGGGCCCAAGTGCCTTCAACAGTCGGTCGAAATGTGCAGGCAGGCTGCCGCCGACGGCGTGCGTACCATCGTCGCTACGCCTCACTTCAACGATGTCTATCGTCCCGGCCCCGACGAGGTATACCACGCTCTCGCCGAGCTGCGCAAGGCCGTTGCGGAGCAGCAACTTCCTCTCGAGATCCTCCCCGGCGCAGACGTCGCCGCCGGCGCATACATGGAGAATATCCTCGTCAATAGAGATTACCTCACCATCGGCGGCCGCGGCAAGTATGTCCTGTTTGAACCGCCCCACCAATACATGCCGGAATGGATGAATGATATTATCTTCGACCTGCGGCTCTCGGGCCTCGGGGTGATCATCACGCACCCGGAACGCAACTCGGAGGTCCAGCGCGAACCTGCCATCATCCTACCGCTGGTGGAATCGGGCGTTATGGTCCAGGTAACGGCGGCGAGCATCGTAGGCGGCTTTGGCCGAGAGGCCAAAAAATGTGCCGCGGCCCTACTGAAAATGAGAGCGGTCCATTTTATCGCGAGCGACGCCCATTCGGTGCAGTTTCGCCCGCCTCGCCTCTGGGCGGCGGCAAACAGGGCCCGGAAATACGTCGGCGATGAAGCGTTTAAACTTATTTGCGAAAACCCTTTTGCTGCGGTCGCCGGAGAGGCTGTGGAAATACCCGACCCCCGGCCGCCGGTTTCGTGGTTCGGAAAAACACCCGTTCCGAGCCGTTAGCAAACAACCGTTGAGTTTCCATCCTTGGTGGAGGTGTACGCAATGCCTGAATCCGGCAAGCAAAACAACGTGCCTTTGCGGCCCAATAATCCGCATCAACTCGAAGGTGCCCCGCGGCCCACTGTGGCCAACGCTCCCTACCGACGGCAAGAAGTGGCGGAGGATCGGACCTCCGTGCGGCTGACTGAAGCAGTGATCGAAGTGGTGGCGATCTTCCTCGTGGTCTTCAGCCCGATCGCCTTCGGCTCGGTCGAGCGCTGGTCGAAGCTAACGGTGCAAGCCGCCGTCGCCATAATGGGCGCGCTGTGGTGCTTCAGGGGGGTGCTCAAGCGCAAACTTGCTATTGTGAAGAGCCCTCTCAACCTTCTGGTCGCCGCTTTCCTCTTGCTGGCGTGTTTCCAGTTGGTACCGCTGCCCGGGTTCCTGGCATCGAGGGTTTCTCCGGCAACGGTTCAGATGGAAACGGGCACCCTACCCGGCGCCGGTACTTCACCGATGGCCGGTGACGCATTGGCCGACGAAACGCCCGGGCAAAATGCTTCGCTGCGGTGTGTCTCGGCAAACCCGGCCGCCGGGCGGTCCTCCTTGTATCTGGCTGTCTCCTATGTAGTCGCATTCCTGGTTACTATGAACACCTACCGTCGGCGCGGGCAAGTATCCCGTCTCCTCGGCGCGGTGGTTGCTGCGGGGTTTGCCGTCGCTATGCTCGGAATTCTGGGGCACGTTGCCTCAAACGGCAAGGTGCTGTGGATCCGCGCGGCCCCTGCCGGAGCAATATGGTTTGGGCCTTTTGTAAACCGGAATCATTTCGCAGGCTATCTGCTGATGGTTGTGCCCGTGGCGCTGGGAATGATGACTGCAATTCGCAACCGCGACAAACGCACGCTCCTCGGATTTGCGGCGGCGGTAATGACGGCGGCCGTATTCCTGTCTGCTTCGCGCGGAGGAGCGATAAGCCTGATGATCTGCGCGGTGGCTTTCGTGATTATGCTGGCGGGCTCGCGGACGGCCAAGAAGAACCTTTTCACACTTGCGCTCGTCGCCTGCATTGCCCTCACAGCCGCCATCGTTATGGGGATCGGGCCGCTCATCTCGCGGAGCGCCGGACTTGCGTCGCTGGATCCATCCGGCGAGTATCGCTGGGCCGTATGGAAAGACACCGCCCGAATGGTCTCGGCCTTTCCCATATTGGGAGTCGGCATCGGGTGCTTCCGGCACGTCTTCCCGATGTATAAAACGCTGTCGGCCCAATTACTGTTCACTCACGCCGAGAACGAGTACTTGCAATTATTGGCGGAAGCCGGCATAGCCGGCTTCGGGATCGGTGTGGTATTTATCGTGCTGATCCTCAAGAAAAGCTTCGCCAACCTAAAACTGAAGCGCAGCACATACTCGCGGGGACTGATGATCGGGCTCACCGCTGCAGTCATCGGAATGCTTGCGCACAGTGTCGTCGATTTCAACCTGCACGTTCCGTCGAACGGGCTGCTTTTTGCGATGATCGTCGGAATTCTGGCTGTTTTTTGCAGCACGCACGTGTCGCATACGGCAAACAACGCTCAAACGTCATCGATCGAGGGACGAAGCGGCCAACACCCGAAAGATGAAAGGGTTGTGGCGCGCGGGCCGATCGGTGCTTTTTGCATGTCTTTAGCTACCCTGTGCCTGCTTGCATTCTGTGTGGCGGGCGGCGTGCGCAGCCTCTTCGCCGAGCGAGGGATCGACTCTGTAGAGCACAGCGCAATGAAATTTGTGAAGGGAAAGGGCGACCTTAACGTAGTCGACGGCATACGAACCGTGCAGATCGCTGTGAACAAAGACCCCGACA
>Ga0180432_10008170_pt1 | contig 13117 bp, 10 predicted proteins | sample SS_ome_10_FD_132414 | JGI IMG/M metagenome (GOLD analysis project Ga0180432, IMG submission 132414) | Hypersaline lake sediment archaeal communities from the Salton Sea, California, USA - SS_1_MS_2 metaG | ecosystem: Environmental > Aquatic > Non-marine Saline and Alkaline > Hypersaline >...
CGACGGCGTCTTGATCAATCTATTTGAGCGACTCGCGGACGAGAAGGAACCGGTGCGGATCAACTTTCGTTTTGTGCTGGCCTTGATATTGATGCGCAAGCGATTGCTCAAATATGAAGACTCGCAGCGCCAGGACAGTGTAGAGATATGGAAGATGCGTTTTGTACGGGATACCAATATCCACGAGGTGATCAATCCGCATCTGGAGGAGGACCAGATCGAACAGGTGTCGCAGGAATTGAGCGGGATTTTGCAGGGTGAGTTATAAAAGGGGTGAATTATGAAAATGGCAGAGGTGCTACATCGTAATATGCGGGCGGTGCGGCGTGGTCGCCTGGGGCGGGCTTGCGCGCTGGCGGGCTGGTCGCTGCTCTTGGGCGTGCTGTGGGGTTGTGAGCCTCGCCCCAGCGCAGAGCCTATGCCTTTGCCGCTGAGTCGCGAGTTGTTGATCGACGCGCACAATACGAATATGTGGACTGTACCTGACTTCAAGGCCAACTTGGATCGGTGGCAGCTGCGACTGGTGACGCAGGAGCAGACGCGTTCGTTCAATGAGATGGGCGGCACGGTCGTTTACCGGGCGCCGGAGGGCCCCGACGAGCAGCCGATGGTCTACATGCGGGCTTCGGCGGGTTTGGAAAGTAAGGCGTGGGTGGCCGCCGCCAATCAGGAGCAATATTGGTGGTTTTCGCGGCGGGCCAAACAAGCCCAGTGGGGGTACTTTCGTAATATTGGCAAGCCTTGTGCCGCCAAGATGCCCTTCAATCCTTACACGCTGTTGGACTTCGCGGGGTTGTTGCCGCTGGAGGACTCGGCGGCGGAGGTGACGTTTAAGGTCGAGAGAGAGACGTACGTTGTGGAGCGGTTCGGCAGGGGAGCGGAGGGGGTATATGTGGAGCGGCAATATATATTTGATCGGCGTACGAATTTGCCGGTGGAGGTGAACGCGTACGGCCGCGACGGGCAGGTGGTCGTGCACAGTGAAATTGGTGGTTATGAGGCGCTGGGGGCGGCGAGGGTGCCGACGGAGATTCTGCTTTCGTGGCCGGGGCAGGATTCCTATTTACGGCTGAAACTGAACCGGCTCAAGCAGGATACGAAGAAGCGGGCCAGTCTGTTCGTTCGGACCGAGCGGGTCCCAGGTATTGACACCTTTGAGCAAATCGATCGGCAGTGCGAATGATGATGACAAGTAGACTCGAGGCGGGCCCGTGTACAATGTGGCTGGTGACGTTGGTAGTGCTTGCGTGTTTGTGCGCACCAGGGGCAGAGCAAACCGCCCGGGCCGCTCAGGCAGAAACGCCGCAAGGCGACGGGGGCCCCGATGCTGCTGAGGTGTGGGCGGCGGGCGACGGGGCGGGCGTGTTTCTGCTGGCACGGGAGCCGGTGGGACAAGCTCAGGGGTTTCGCATCTACTGGCGCGAGTTGGCGGCTGATAGGTTCTGGCCGGGGCCTGCTTACAGCGGCGAGCCGGACGCGTTGGCCTTGCATCGTGAGAGACTCTTGGTTTATCTGGCGACGGGGGGCGTGCACAGTTACGACCTGAGGGGGCCTGTCTATACGGAGCGACGGGTGCCGGCCGGGTTGCGCGTCTTGGCGTGCACAAGCCAGGGCGCCAAGGTGTACGCGCTGGTGGAGGCGCAGGAGTCGGCGGAGCTGGAGCTGTTGGTTGGGCCGGGTGGGGGCTCGGCGTCGGCTCAAGGCGACAATCAAGGAGATGACGACGCGAATACTCCGGTGGACTTGGGGCAGGACGCTGTGGAAGCGACGACGGATGTCGGCAAGCACATCAAGCTGGAGGCGGGAGAGTCGCTGGTGATAGGTCGCCACGGGACGGGGCCCTGGTACAGTCTGACCGAGCAGTCTTTGGGCGATGTGGACTTGGAGCGCCCTTGTATGTCTGCCTTTGACGGCGGTGTGCACCTTTTCGGTGTGAAGGACGTTGGGAGAGGGCGGCTGGGGCATTACGAAATTGCAGACGGCCAATTCGTGCCGCACCCCGGGGTGGATATAGACGACGTGGTCAGGGCGTATTGCCTCACCGTCAATCGGCAAGTACGCGTAGTGCTAGCCATGCACGCCCCGACGCAGCAGGGCCAGCCGACCTCCGACGACAAGACCTTGTGTGTGTTTCGCGTTGGCTGGCGCAGCGCGAAGGGGTGGCGATTCAGTGAGCCTCTGCACCAGGAGGGCGATCAGATCTTTCTGGCCGGGGCGGACCAGGTGGCCTTTGCGCCGCTGGGGCAGAACCTGGCCGTCTTTCATGCTCTCGGTCCGCAAGAAACGGCCTTCGGCATCACCTCGCTGGCGGGCACCCTCATCCAGCCGATTACGCATCGAATAGAGCCTTTGGCGGATCCCGCCAGCGGTCTGTTCATGTGGTTCTTCAGTCCCTATGCGGGCACGGTGCTGCTGATAGCGACTTTTGGGATCTTCGTGTGGCGTCGCGACGAAGCCTACCTGCCCGCCGCCCAATTGCCCCAGCACGTGGAGATCGCACCGTTGCCGCGACGCCTGGCGGCCTTCATTCTAGATACTATTCCCGCCAGCCTGCTTGCCAGGGCGTTGTTTCCAGATGTTATGGAGCATGTACCCAAGGAGCACACCCTCTGGGAGCAAGCACGGATCGGCTATGTGGATCCCTCCGTGTATCGGTTCATGGCGGTCAGCCTTGGGTTGCTCCTGTTGTACTTTACGGCGTGTGAACTGCTGCTTTCCGCCACCCCGGGCAAGATGATTACACGCTTGCAAGTGGTGGACTATGAGGGCAAGCGTCTCAGGCCATGGCAGGCCCTGTTGCGCAACCTGTTGCGTTTCGAGCTGAACCCCGCCTCTTTCTTTGTCTTGTTTGTGGTCTTGTTTACGGTCAAACGTCAGCGACTCGGTGATCTCGCTGCACGAACGTTGGTGGTGTACAAGAACCCGGAGAGGCAGGCGGCTCAAGGCGGCGTGGCCGACGACGCTAAGGAAGACGACGGGCCATCGGAGCGTGGCGGGGGCTTTGACGAGCACGGCTAGGCGCGACGGCAGCGTGAGCGTGCCCGGCTACTTCGGCTCTAATGCCGCCGCAGCGGGAACCCAGGCGAGGTTGAGCAGTTTGGCCAAGGTGGTGATGCAGTCGACTTCGGGTATGAGCGAGCTGTCGGCCGGGCCGTTACCGGCGGTGCCTTGCGCGGGACGGACCCAGACGCTGGTGAGGCCGGCGTTGCGGGCGCCGAGGACGTCGCTGTCGTAGCGATCACCAACATAGACGCACACGTCGGGGGGCAGTTCAAGGATGGCAAGGGCGGCTTCAAAAATCTCTGGCGCCGGCTTGGCGGCGCCGACCACGGCCGAATCAATGACACAATCAAGATACTCGGAAAGGGCGAACTGGTCGCACCAGCCCTGGGCGTTGCCCCAGTTGTTGCTCACGACACCGAGACGAAAATGTTGACGCAGGCTCGCAAGCACCTCGCGACTGCGCTGCAACGACCTGCTCGCCTGGGTCATGAATTCATCGGCGATGTCGTCAGGGTTCCAGGCAAGTACGGTGTCTGAGTGGTCTTGCGCTAACTCATGGATGCGTCGGCACAGGCGCGTTGCGGTAGTGTGCATGCTCCAGCTATGCACGTCGGGCAAGGCGGTAATGTCGGCCGAGGCCTGCTTGGCGTACTCGACGAGTTGTGGATTGGCCGTGTCGGTATCGTATTGGCGAATCCCTGCAAAGAAGCGGGTGAACCAGTCGACGCCGTCGCCGTCAAGGGTGCCGCCGAAATCAAAGAGGATTGCTTCTATTCTGTTCATAATGTCACCTTGGTGAACTGACCGTCCTGGTAGATCACTTCGTCATCGGCTCTGATGGAGCCGCCCGGGCGAAGGTCACAGACCATGTCCCAGTGTAGGCCGGATTTGTTTTGCCCGCCGGTTTCCGGGTAGGAGGCGCCCACGGCCAGGTGGACCGTGCCGCCGATCTTCTCATCGAAAAGCGTATTGCGCGAAAAGGCGGTGACGTCGTAGTTGCAGCCGATGGCGAACTCGCCGACACGTCGGGCGCCTGCGTCCTGGTCGAGCATTTCTCTGAGAAAGTCTTCACCCCGTTCCGCAGTGGCCTCGACGACCTGGCCGGCCTCGAAACGCAGAGCGACGCCTTCACATTCGCGGCCCTGGTGCACCACGGGAAAACTAAAGCGGATCACACCTTCCACGGTCTCTTCGACGGGCGTGGTGAAGACTTCGCCGTCGGGAAAATTGGACTGGCCGCAACAGTTGATCCAGCGCCGACCCTCGACAGAAAAGCACAGGTCGGTACCATTGGCGGCCTGGACCCGCATGCGTTTCTTGCCGTTGAGCAGCGCGACGGCTTGCTCTTGCCTGGCCGCGATCTCTTGCCAGACCGCCACGGGATCGGGCTTGTCCAGGTGCCCCGCGCCGTAGACAAAATCTTCGTATTCCCCGAGCGACATGCCGGCGTCCTGGGCGCTGGCCTGCGTGGGAAAAAGCGTACCCACCCAACGCAGTTCTTTCTTGGCCGCTCGGTCCATGAAACGCGACATAATGGGCTGTCGTGCCGCCGACAACATCGCCTGCTTCGCCGCGTCGGTGTTCGTCAGTGCCCGCGTGTTCACCTCCGACCAGATACCGATGCGTTTGTCGATCGTTTCCACCTCGTGCTGAGCCAGCGGCGAGATGTAACGCAACTGCTCGTCAGAGGCCTCTTTCAGCAGCAGTTCGGTCAAAGAAGCCGGCGCCATGCGTACCTGAGGGTGCCCACCCGCCCGCAGCACCGCTCGGTAGACGGCCACGATGAGCGGTTCGCCCGCCGGCGTGCCCTGAATGCTCACCAGGTCCCCTTTTTGCACCGCGACAGAATAGCGCACCAGCACATCGGCCAGCTTGTCAATCCGTGGATCTCGCATCATTTCACCTTTCACTGAGCCTGCCCGCTGCCCCTGACCGCCGAACGACGCCATGTTATCGGGCCTTAACCGTGCCGCTCACGACACCCCTTCAGCGCCGCTCAGCTGCGCACGTAGGCTTCAAATTTCTCCAGGAGCTCCATGGTCACCGGCCCGGGTTTGCCCGAGCCCACCTGACGCCCGTCGATTTCCACTATCCCGATAACCTCCGCGGCGGTGCCCGTCAGGAAGATCTCCTCCGCATCATAAAGATTGAAACGTGTCAGGTTCTGCTCCACTACCTCATAGCCATTATCCCGCGCCAGGCGGATGACCACTTGCCGGGTGATGCCGTCCAGCGAACCCGCTTCGACCGGCGGCGTCAAGAGACGGCCGTTCTGCACCAGGAACACGTTGTCGCCCGTGGCCTCGGCCACATAGCCCATGTGGTTATACATGATCGCTTCGAGCATGCCGCGATCCAACGCTTCCAGCTTGGCCAGAATGTTGTTCAGGTAGTTGAGACTTTTAATCTGCGGGCTCACCGTCAGCGGATGGTTACGCATCGTGTTGGCGCTGATGACACGCAGGCCCTTTTCGTACAACTCCCGCGGATACAGTTCGATCTCATCGGCGATAATGATAACCTGGGCCTGCTTGCATACCAGCGGATTCAAGCCCAGCGTGCCTGTGCCGCGCGTGACCAGCAGACGAATGTAGCCGTCGTTGATCTCATTGGCCCCCACCGTCTGACGCACCTGATCGGCCAAGGTCTCCATAGCCACCGGCAAGCTCAAACGAATCGCACGAGCACTGCGGTAGAGCCTTTCAAGGTGACTTTGCAGCTCGAACACCTTGCCGTCATAAACGCGAATGCCCTCGAAAACCCCGTCGCCGTAAAGCAGCCCGTGATCAAAAACCGATATCTTCGCCTCGGATTCCTCTACCAACCCGTCGTTGAGCCAAATCTTCAAGCCCATGCCTTACCGTCTCCGCTTTGCCCAGTGGCGCCGCCGCGCCTGTTATCTATATTGTCTCTGTGCTGGCTAGGGCTCTCAAGTCCTTGAGAGATACACTGTTAGCAGCACTTACTGCCCTTGGAGCCTGCCCTCTTGCAGCACCAGACGCCGCTGGGACAGCTCTGCCACCGCCCGGTCGTGTGTCACCATGACGATGGTCTGACCAGCACCGTTGAGCCGGAGCAGAACCTCAAGAATAGCCTTTCCCGCGCGCGAGTCAAGGTTTCCTGTTGGTTCATCGGCCAAAAGAAGCTTCGGCTTCTGTACCAAGGCCCGCGCAATCGCTGCCCGTTGACGCTCGCCACCGCTCAGCGTCGCCGGCCGTTGCCTCACCTGCCGCGACAGTGACACCTCCCCAAGCACCTCCCGTGCCCGCCGACGCGTCTGGCCCCGACGCGCCCACCAGCTCCACAGCGAACTGTCCACCATCATCGGCAGCATCACGTTCTCCTCCACGTTCAGCTCCGGCAGCAGATGGTAAAACTGAAAAACAAAGCCGATCTCCCGACTGCGCAGCCGATCCTGACCACGGCCGCTCAGGCCAAAAACCTCCCGGTCCTCGAAATGAACCTCCCCCGCCTCGGGCTTATCCAGCAACCCCAATATGTGCAGCAGCGTACTCTTGCCGCTGCCGCTGGCGCCCATGATCGAGACGAACTCACCCCGCCGAACGCTCAAATTGACCCCCTTGAGAACCTCCACACGCTCGCGGCCCAGGGCGTAGCTCTTGCGAAGACCTCGCGCACGCAAGATCACCTCTGCCTTGTCCGACTTCGCTTTGTGCCTCATGACGTCCGATTCCTCAGTTGCTTCCTACCGTTCTATTCCACCCGCAATGCTTCCACGACCTGCAGCCGGGCCGCCCGCCACGCCGGCAGCGCCGCCCCCACTACCGAAGCCAGCACCCCCACCACCGCAATCACCGCCGCCTGACCGCTGGCCACCTGGTCCGGGATCTTCTCGATGCCAAAATAGACGTCCGGAGGCCAAAGCTGCCAACCAAAATGGGCGTAGAGCCAGCCGTCCAGATCGTTGCTGTGCGTCACAATCGCGTACCCCAACGCCGTGCCCAGCACCACCCCGATCAGCCCCACCAGGGCGCCGTAGCCCAGAAAAATCTGGCTCGTCCCCCACGCCGAGCCCCCCACGCTCTTGATGATGCCCAGGTCCTTGATCTTCTCCGTCACGATCATATAGAAAATGGCGAAGACGATAAACACCGCCACCACCGCGATCAGCAGAAACACCACCGTCATCAGGCTCTTTTCGTTCTCCACCGGTGCAATCTGGCTGCGACGAAACGCCTTCCAGCTCTCCACCCGCACGTCGCTGAGCAGCTTGGCTTGACCGGCGGCCTCCTTTTCCGACACAAACTGCGCCCAAAGCGACGCCACCGCCGCACGACCCTCAGCCAGGTCCAGACCCTCCCGCAGCTTGATCCGCAGCTCATTGGTCCGCCGAGGGGCCCCGTCCTGGCCGTCCATCCACGTCAACGCCCCCAGCACGTCAAAATCCACCATCGCCGCGCTCTCCAGGTCCAGCAGCCGCGTCATGTAGTCATCCACGTACCAGAAACGCTGCGTCTCGCCCAGCTCCGAGCCCGTCAGCAGCCCGCGATGGCTCACCGCAAAGGCCGTCACGTCAATGGACCAGAATACCTGTGGCTCACCCCGACCCGACTCCAAAAGCGTCTCAAAATGTTTGCGATCGTCTCGGCGAACATGAATAATGATGCCCCGACGCCGCTGGTCAGCCTCTAAACGCGCCAAGCCACCTTTATCCCGGCCGTACTCGGGCAGCACAAAATCCGGCTCCGGCTCGCCCGCCTGAAGATGCATTTGCCTGCCAAAGTCCGTCACCCGGCAAAACTCGCCCAACCTCACCCCGAACAACTGCGTCGGCGAACCCATCACCAGCCCATACGTCGTGATCACCGGCGTCGAGGCCTGCGCGATCTCCGCCTGAGCCAGACGCGCCATAAACTCCTCGTAATGATCGAACCCCACCAGCGAATCCCGCACCAGAACCACATCGCCCGTCCAGGCGTGGTTGCGCGACCGGGCGTCTTCCAACAGCCCCGACATCACGCTCAAAACCACCAGCACCGCCATCACCAGCAGCGCCACCCCCACCACCGCGATGAACGCCACACGCTTGTGCAAAAAGTAGCGCCAAATGAGCAACGACTTATACATCACATCCTGACATTCTGCGAAAGTCTCTCAAAAACCTTCTCTGCTCTGACCGCTCCGGCCGCCTTGCCTCACTCCCAACGCAACGCCTCAATAGGCTCAACCCGCGCCGCCCGCACCGCCGGCAGTAACGCCCCCACCGTCGCCGCCACTACCCCCATCAGCACAATCCACCCCACCGAGGGCCAATACACCTCGTTGGGGATCTCCGCGAAAACGTACACCCCCGCCTTCCAGATCTTAAAGCCCAGCAGACGCGTCAACACGCCTTCGAGCAACGCGATATGACGCGTGGCCCACCAGCCCAGGCCCACCCCCAACGCCCCCCCCACCGTGCCGATCGTACCCCCGTACAACAAAAATAACGCCGCCACCGCCGCCCGCGACGACCCCACGGCTCGCATGATGCCGATGTCACGACGCTTCTGCATCACGATCATCAACATAATCACAAACACCAGCAACGCCGCCACCGAGAAAATCAACCCCATCAGAACTTCCATCACCGCCAACTGCTTGCGAATCTCCCGCGTAATCATCCGCAAGTAATCCGTCTCCAGCGAAGGCTTGACCTCCACCTGCGAAATCCTGCTCCCTGACCAGCCCAGCTCCTTCCGACAAAACTCCGCCCAGCGCTGCCGCACCTGCTCCAACGCTGCCGGTGTCGTCCAGCCCTCACGCACATAAATACGCATCCGGCCCGCACAGTGGTACTGGCCTGCCGTCTCCGTGCCCACCAGCTGACGCACATAATCAAAAGGCAGATACACAAACCTCGTATCCGCCTCGTATTGGCCGGTCTCCACCGCGTCGGTCACCCACACACGCCGACGCACCTTGCGAACCGCCGGCAACGCCTCATCGTCCTGGCTGGCATCACGCCGGCCATAAAGGATAAACATGGGGGCTTTCTGTGCCTCTATGCGAGCGGCCACCGCCTCCTCGTCGTATTCATCCGTCTGCTCGTCGGGCCGGCCCAACAGCCCAATGCCCACGATCGCCCCCACCGGCAACGTCTCTTGAGCAGGCCCGCCACGCCGGCTCATCCATTGCCGCGCCTGCGTCTTCGCCTCCGCGGACAACTCAAACGATGGCGCTGCCTCCGACCCTTGCAGCAACAGACCTTCACGAAACGTCCTCTCCTGCCGCAGCTTCTCCGCCGGCACCCCCACCAACTGCACCGGCCTCAAATCCCCCCGCCCCAGATACAACAACGCCGGCGTCTCTGCCACCGCCACCGCACGCTCAATGCTCGCGAGCCCTTCCAGTGCGTCAGACAGCTCGGCCCACTTCGCCAGTTCCAGACGGCCCGTCTGCAGCTCAATCTGACCAAACTGCTGCTCCCAGTGCCTGTCAAACTCACGCAGAAACCCCCGAAACAGACTGGTAATCACGATCAGCAACGCCACGCACAACCCCACCGCCATCACGCCAAAAAACGCGATCCGACGCTTTCGCAGATAACGCCAACACAAAAAAAAACCGTGCATCGCTTAACCGCCGCCCGCATCCATCGCGAGCACCTCACCCACCCCTTGAAGCCCCCTGCATATATAGGGGCTGATTTCCGTCAACCGTATCACCACGCTTTCATTGCAAGCAGGTTACCCTTGCGGCCGCATCAGCGGAAACAAAATGACGTCCCGAATCGACGCCGAACCCGTTAACAGCATCACCAGCCGATCGATACCGATCCCCAACCCCCCCGCCGGCGGCATCCCGTGCTTCAACGCCTGAACAAAATCCTCGTCCAGCGTGCGGAATACCTCTTCTTCCTCGTCGGCGCCACGCAATTGCTCTTCAAACTTGGCCTGCTGAATCGCCGGATCGTTCAGTTCCGTATACGCCGGACCGATCTCCATCGCCCCGATAAACAGGTCCCACCGCTCGCACCAGGCGGGATCCTCCTGCTTCGGCTTGGTCAAAGGCGAGATCGCACTGGGATAATCCATCACAAACGTCGGCTCAATCAAACCCTCCTCGCACGTCGCCTCAAACACGTCGTTGAGCACAATCGCGTCGTCCTTGTTCGCTTCACTGATCTGCAACTCACGCGCCTTGCCGCGCACCTGCTCCATATCCGAGACGCCAAAGCCGTTGATCTCCTCGAACAACGCCGAAAACGTCACCCGCCGGAAAGGCTGGCTGTAGTCGATCGCGTGCCCGCACCATTCGATGACCCCGTCCTCACTGACTTGCAGCGCGAGGTGACGAATCAACGCCTCCGTCAGCTCAAGCATCGTCAGGTAGTCGCCATACGCCTCGTAAACCTCCATCGAGGTAAACTCCGGGTTGTGCTGCGTGCTGATGCCTTCGTTGCGAAAGTTGCGATTGATCTCGTAAACCTTCTCCATCCCCCCCACCAGCAGCCTCTTGAGATAAAGCTCCGGCGCCACACGCAGAAACAAAGGCAGGTCCAGCGTGTTGTGATGCGTCACGAAAGGCCGCGCCGCCGCACCACCCGCCTGAGGCTGCATCATCGGCGTCTCCACCTCCACAAAACGACGCCCCTCCATGAAACGCCGCACCTCACGCACCAACCGGCTACGCTGCACAAACGTCGCCATCACCTCCGGGTTGCTGAACAAATCCACATAACGCTGTCGATAACGCGACTCCACGTCCTGAAGCCCATGCCATTTGCCCGGCGGCGGCGTTGTCGCCTTGCACAGCAGCGTCAACTGCGTCACCCAGATGGTGATCTCGCCCGTCCTGGTCTTGCCCAGCGTCCCCTCCACCCCCACAATGTCTCCCAGATCGAGCAGCTTGGCCAACGCCCACGTCTCGCTCAGCAGCTTCTTGCTCAGACCCACCTGAATCGTCCCCGACCAGTCACGAAGCGTCATGAAAATCAGCTTGCCGATATCCCGGTGCAGCACGATCCGCCCCGCCCCGCGGACCACCTGCTCTTCTTGCGCCTCGTCATAACGCGACGCCACCTGCGCCAACGCCTCGGCCCCGGCAAACCTGCTGCCATAAGGGTCCACCCCCAACTCCCGTGCCTGGGCTGCCTTGGCCAGCCGAATCTCTTCATATTCATTCACTGTTGTTGTTTGTTCGTTTGTCATAACCTCGCCATCTTAGCCCGACCTGCCGCTACGTCAACGAAAAACCCGCACCACACCCGCTCGCCAGCCCCCCTGACACCCTCAAAAACCCCCTTACGTCCCAAAGTGCCACCCGGATTTGCCTTTGCCCCACCAGGCCCATAAAGTCCTGTAAAGGCAGAGTGTTTCAAAAACGCCTCCCCCACTCCGGGGACGCATCCGCGCCAACAAAAACGGAGACCGGCCATGAAGAAAGAAAAGAAGACCCTGACCACCGCATTCGGCAATGCCGTCCCGGACGATCAGAACAGCCTCACCGCCGGACCACGCGGGCCCGTCCTCATGCAGGATGTGCACCTCATGGAAAAACTCGCTCACTTCGACCGCGAACGCATTCCCGAACGTGTCGTGCACGCCAAGGGCGCCGGCGCCCACGGCTACTTCGAAGTCACCGCCGATGTCTCCCGCTACACCAAAGCCGCCTTCCTCGCCCCCGTCGGAAAACGCACCGACGTGTTCGCCCGCTTCTCCACCGTCGGCGGCGAAAAAGGCTCCGCCGATGCCGCACGCGACCCCAGAGGCTTCGCCGTCAAATTCTATACCGAACAGGGAAACTACGACCTCGTCGGCAATAACACACCCGTCTTCTTCATCCGCGACCCCCTGAAATTCGCCGACTTCATCCACACCCAGAAACGTAACCCCGCCACCAACCTGCCTGACCCGGATATGTTCTGGGACTTCCTGTCCCTGACGCCCGAGTCGATTCACCAGGTCACCATCCTCTTCTCCGACCGCGGAATCCCCGCCGACTATCGACACATGAACGGCTACAGCAGCCATACCTTCAAATGGTACAACGACAAAGGCGAATACTTCTGGGTGCAATACCATTTCAAAACCGACCAGGGCATCAAAAACCTGACTCGCCAGGACGCGCAACAACTCTGCAGCCAGGACCCCGACCATGCCACACGCGCCCTCTATGACGCCATCAACCGCGGCGACTACCCCTCGTGGACCCTGAAAATGCAGATTCTAACACCCCAACAGGCCGACAAGTTCGCCTGGGACATCTTCGATATCACCAAGGTCTGGCCTCACGCCGAGGTCCCCCCCATCACCGTTGGCAAACTGGTGCTCAACCGCAATCCCGTCAACTATTTCGCCGAGGTCGAACAGGCCGCCTTCTGCCCCGGCAACGTCGTGCCCGGCATCGCCGTCTCACCCGACAAAATGCTCCAGGCCCGCCTCTTCTCCTACCACGACACCCACATCCACCGCCTCGGACCCAACTACCACCTCATCCCCGTCAATGCCCCTCGAAACGCCCCGGAAAACAGCTACCAACGCGACGGCTTCATGCGCACCGACCACAACGGCGGCGACGGCCCCAACTATTGGCCCAACAGCATGGGCGGACCCGCCCCCGACCCATCAGCCGCCGAACCTGCCTTCAAAACTGTCGACACCGCCGATAGACATCCCTTTACCCACCCCAATGACGACTTCGTCCAGGCCGGCAATCTCTACCGCAAAGTCATGTCCGACACCGACCGCGACCACCTCATCGGCAACATCGTCAGCCACCTCGCCAACGCCCAGCAACGCATCCAACTACGCCAGGCCGCCCTGTTCTATAAAGCCGATCAGGACTATGGCCGACGCGTAGCCGACCAACTCGGTCTCGATATCAAACAAGTCCAACGCCTCGCCGAGATGACCCCCGCCGACCGAGCAAAAGCCACTCAGTAACCGCCCGGTCAAACCAGCGACAGTCGTAGCGACGTTGCCTCGACAAAAATGCCAGGCTTGGAAGCGGGTAGGGCGGATGGCAACATCCGCCAATCAAAAACACAAACACGCCATCCCAATATCGCACGTAACCCTCGGCCCTCCAATGACAAACACCCTTCCCAACCGACACCCCCCCTCCCCCCACCCCCCGTGCAAAACCCCCGGGTTCCCCCCCCCCCCCCCCC
>Ga0180432_10008171_pt1 | contig 13116 bp, 8 predicted proteins | sample SS_ome_10_FD_132414 | JGI IMG/M metagenome (GOLD analysis project Ga0180432, IMG submission 132414) | Hypersaline lake sediment archaeal communities from the Salton Sea, California, USA - SS_1_MS_2 metaG | ecosystem: Environmental > Aquatic > Non-marine Saline and Alkaline > Hypersaline >...
ATTCCAGGGCTCTCTGAGTCTCTTTCACCTTCGCCTTGTATTCATTCGACTCGAAGTGTTCTTTCAGAAGAGGATTCATCGGATGGACCTGCTCCTCCGCTTTCCACTCATAGGTCTTCCCTTCGGCCGTTTTCAGGCAGTTCAGGTGGATGATCCACGAGAGCTGAATAAAGGGAAGCTTCCGGAAGGATTTTCGTATGGCCAGAACCTCTCCCCTTTTTTCGGGCCGCAAAAAAAGGAAAGCCCTGGAAAACAACAGGGCGTTGTGGAAGTAACAGGGATAGGCCAGGATCCCGTCATGCTGGCCGATCCTGGCCAGGTATTTGAAAACATCCACGATTTTTCTTCCGATTTTAAGCCCGGGATAGGCCTGACCGGGAAGCGGCGGCCTTTGAGGGGAAAACCGCAGAAGCGGATTCTGCAGTGTCAGCCACTGGAGGTAGAGCATCTTGAATCCCGAGCCGGACGAGCTATCCACATACAAGCGATCGGGCTTCAAAAAGAAGTCCTGTATTTTCAAATCCACGATCCGGTTCTCCGGTGTTTTTTCCCGGAAAAAAACCTGAAGCCTTTGCAGCGGCGGAAATTCCGATGAATCAAGATCAAACTCTAAGGGCCAAAGACGCCTTTTCCGGGCTTCCTTGAAAAAGCTTCGTTTCGCCAAAACGGCCTTGACGGCGCTCATAGGATAGCGCCCCATGAACAAGCTCGTACCTTTTTTCTCCGTGAGATCGCCCAGGATCTCTTCACGGTCGAACCGAAAGGACTCCTTGGAACTTTTCGCATCGGTGGATTTGGCCTTTTTTTTCATTATCGCCGTTAATCTGTTCCCAAAATGGAGCCTCAATTCTAAGTCAAATTGTCTCTCAATTCAACCCAGAGAATCCGTCGCGGAACCGGGCATAGTCCAGATTTTCCTTTTTGATCCGACAAAATGATAACGAAAGGCGACTTGACCGGCATAGCTTTCTTGATTACATTATGAATGGTCATGATGGCCCAAAATCAGAACAGGCGGAAACAGCAAGAAGCCCGGCAAGGTCCGAAAACGCCGGCGGCCCGCGGGTATTTGCCCGGGGGGGCGCCGAAGCCCGCCTCATCCGGATGGAAAGAACTGACGTGCTGAAAAGAATCATTCTCGTCCTTATTCTGTCAACGGCCGGACTTCCCGCTCTCTTTTCCAGGGATTCCAAGGTTACCGTCGTTGCGGACAAAGCGGCCGTCCATATCGAACCGGACGAAAACAGCACCAGGATAGACGTAATCGCCAAGGGCACCGTCTTGACACTCTTTGACTCATGGGAGGATGAAAAGGCATGGCTTTACGTGACCTACAACTCGGCCAAATGGAAGGCCAAAGTCACAGGCTTCATCAAATCCGAGTGCGTTGTGCGGGGCGAAAGGGAACCGGAACGCACGATACCCGGAAAGCCGGAAACACAGGATTCGGAAGTCCCGAAACGGCAGAAAAAAAAGCGGACCCAGACAGATATCGAGCACGACACATTGCCCTCCATCAAGGATTTCATCAAATCCAAAAAGTCAGAGCCGGCCGGGAAAGAGACGGAAACGGAAAAAATTCCGCAGCCTGAGATGAGTGAGACGGAAGCGAAGGAGCGTTCAGTCCGGCCGGACGGCGTTCCGCAGGATACAATCAGGGATGAAACACCGGCGACGGTTGCGGAAATACCGGCGGAAACCGGCACCGGTGAGGCAAGGCGGATCAAGCCGGCTTCGGGGAGGGAAGACAAAGCGTACCCGTATGTCCCCGCGGAACAGATCATCCAGGAGGAAAAAGCGGCGGCTTCTCCGGAATCAGCGGAATCGGATGAAGAAAAAAAGGGACCGGAAATCATCCCGGTCCGGACCGCCGTGACGCTCGCCGCTTCGGTTGTTCCTCCGCGAAGACGCATTCACGCCGCGGAAGCCCGGCAGAAAGAAACAAGAGCCTATGCGGTTATTAAGGAATACGTGCAGGAGCTTGAAACAAGCGGAGAGACGGCCGAAGCCGTACGCAGGGCCGAATCTCTTCAACGGGATCTTCCCCAAAAGCAGACCCTGCTCCAGCCGGAGGCGGAGGCCGAGAAGGCAGATGAGGCAGAAAAGCAGGAGACACCTCCTGTGCGGCGGAGAAAGCCGCCGCCCGAACTCGCCGAACCCCGTCTCTCCGGGCGCAAAATCGGGCCGTTCACTCTGGGATTCGGCTACGGGCCGTCCTTCGGCGGAATCGGCGCTTTTTTGCAGATAAACACGAAAGCCGGTTTTTCCATCCATGCAGGCGCGGGATATTATCCCGCCACCTACTACTATCCTGAATTCGAATGGCTCCGGAACCGCGTCCTGTTCAGCGCCGGCATAAAATACTACCTGCCGTTCGGCGGCGGCGGTTTCAGGCCCTACCTCAATCTGCAGTACGGAGGGCTGAGCGTGGAGGCCGTTCAGATTGAGACGGGGATATGGCATGGGCAAAAAAGCTTCGATACCCTGCAAAAAAATCTTTACGGCCCTTCCCTGCTGGGAGGGATCGAATGGCGGCTCGGGTTTGCAGGCCTGAACGGCTCTATGGGTGTATCCTATAACACCACCCCGTGGAATTACTGGGACAGAAATCTTTTCCTCAACGGAGACCTCTCCCTCCTCTTCTGCTTCTAAATCCTCTGGAATTTTGATTTCTTTCATGAGAAAATAGCGCGTTATGGAAAAAGAACACACCCTACAGAAAACGCAGCCGAGGAGGCGCTATGAGATCAAGCCCTTATCTCACACTGAGATTGCTGGAGGATTTTGCCAAACGGGAAAATGTGACAAAACACTACTTCCGCTTGAAAAAAATGATGTCCGCCGATCCGGAACAACTCCGGGCCCGGCAATGGAAGGCGTTGCAGGCCCTGCTCACACACGCCTACCTCCATGTTCCCTTTTATAGAGAGCGTTTCGACAGCCAGGGCCTTCAGCCCGAAGACATAAGGTCGTTCGAGGATTTCGCCGCTTTCCCTGCACTGTCCAGGCAGGACATCCAGAAACGGAGCCGCGATCTTCTTTCGGATACGGCGGATCCGGATTCCCTCAGAATCGGAAATTCCAGCGGCTCCACCGGGCAGAGGATAACTTTTTACCACAGCCGTGAAGCCTATTCCGCGGGAAGGGCGGCGGTTCTGGCAGGCTGGGAAATGGCAGGCAAAAAGCTCGGGGACCGGTTCACCACGTTATGGGGAAACAGGCCCGTCGTCGAACAGCAATGGACGAAACCCGGATCGCGCCTTAAGGCCGGACTATACGGAAACACACGGATACCGGCATATCGGCTCACCGACGAAAACAAGATTGAAAACGCGCTGAAAACCATTAAAAAACAGAAAGGCGGATTCCTTCAAGGATATTCGAGCGGCCTGTACGGACTCGCTCTCTACGCCAAAAAGCACGGCATCCGCTTCGAGCCCAAATTCGATGGCGTTCTCACCACGGCAGAGACACTCTTCCCGCACCAGAGGCGGCTCATCGAAGAGATTTTCGGCCCGGTCTACGACGGATACGGATGCAATGAAATATTGGGAATTGCCTACCAGTGCCGCTGCAGGCAGGGCTACCACGTCGTCGAACCCAACGTCATATTCGAAACCCAGGATTTCAACGGCGACATCAAAGAAATCGTGGTGACCGACCTGTGGAACTATGCCTTCCCTCTGATCAGATACCGGGTCGGTGATCTGGCGTATGGAGAATTGTCTCCCGGCACATGCGGCTGTACGTGGAGAACCATCGAAAGGATAGAGGGCCGGACCACGGATATCATCAACACACCGGAGGGAGGGATTCTTTCGGCCTCGGCTTTCGGCTTTCGCGAATTGAAAACCTTTTGCCCTCCCATCGAACAGTACCAGCTGGCCAAAGTCGGCCCCGAAAAGGTCGTGATCCGGCTCCAGATCGAGAACGGCAAAAACGTGGACTTCGAAAAAATAAAATCCCTCCTGGAGCCTTACTACAGAGATTTATTCGAGTATGAAATCGAGCGGGTCGACAAGTTCGCCTTGGAACAGAGCGGGAAGCATAAAGTCATCGTCGACGAAACGGTTTGATACGCTCACAGGTTCCGCTTTCGCGGCTTCAGGCCTTTCCTTATGCCGTCACCGGAGCCGCCGCTTCAGGAACCGGCATGACCGGAGTAAAAAGTCACGGCGTCATCACCGATCGTGATCCGGCGTCCCGCCTCGAAATACTTCGCATCGAAGTCCGTTTTGAAATGACGCCTCAGCAAAATCAATCCTCCCGGCCTCAGTATGGACCTCTTCCTTATGACCTTCAAAGGATTTCTCTCCTCCAGCAGCCTGTAGGGAGGATCCAGAAAGATGATGTCGAACTCGGCCCCCTCCTTGGACAGTTGAATCACGGCCCTGTTGAATTCTTTGTGGATGACTCTGGATTTTTCTTCTGCACCGCACTTGGCGATGTTCGTTTTTATGGCTTTGACGGCCGAAAAATACTCATCGACAAATACGGCGCTCCGGGCGCCACGGCTCAAGGCCTCTATGCCCAGGGATCCTGTTCCTGAAAATCCATCCAGGCACACCCTGTCCCTGACATCGTCATGGATGATGTTGAAAAGGGCCTCTTTCAGCTTCTGCGGCATAGGACGCACCCGCAGACCGGATACCCGTTTCAATTTCTTTCCTTTATAGATACCGCCTATCACTCTGATCATTTTTCCTCGAAAAACGGCCATCCGGTCCCGCCCGCACCGGAGACCGCTGCTCCCCTTTGATGCCGTCCGCTATGCGCATTCAATTTCAGTAATAAAAAGCGGCGCAGCCGGTTCCGGTCTCTATGTTTTTTATGCCGTAGGGCAACTCAAACCAATCGTCCAGGCGGAACGGCTCCGTATTTTGAATTTTCGAACCCACCTCTATCACCAAATTCAAGAGCTCCGGCATGATTTTCTGACTTTCCAGATAAAGAGAATGGAGCTTGATCCGGACAAAGCCGCTCCTGACCTCCAGTGTGCCGTCAAAATAGAAATTCATCTCCGGCCGCAAAAGCTTCGGCAGGTCCTGTTTTCTCAGATCCACATATATTTTCCCTTCGATCTTATTCTCCGGGTGGATCTTCAGGCGCAATTCCCTCATGATATCGGATCGCTCTTCTTCGATTCTGAAGGCGATGTAAGAATTGAGCTCGCTCTCGGTCAGGGTGATTTTCTTGATCCCCCGTCCCGGCCCTTTCTCCTGTTCCTGTAGCACCCGGTCGATGCTCCGCACCACCCGCAGCGCTTCTTCTCTGGAATATTCCTCCCCTGCAAAGACCTCCGGCCCGCAGACCAGGACGGCCGTCACGGCCGTAATCCAAAACAGGTACCGGTGTCCTTTCATGCTATCGGCCTATCTTCGCTTTCTTCTATTTTACCCTATCCGGCTCCTGTAGAAAAGCGCCCGGCCTGCTCGCGGTGAATCTTTCCCCGCCAGCCGAATGGGGGCATGAAAGGCCTCTCCAAAACCGGAGCGAGATCGCCCAACAAACACCTCTCCCCGTTGCAGACAACGGCGGCATCACCGGGGCTTTCACCGCAGAGAGGAAGCTTCTCCAGTTTGAACGCCTCCCGAATCAAAGGAATCCGGTCCGGATCGAAACCCATTAAAAGAGAGGCGGCATAATCACTGAACGCGGGATTGTCACAGAAGAAAAGCACACCCGCCCTGACCGGATCCGGAAAGAGCGGCCCCTCGCCTTCTCCCGCGATGATGCCGTCCACCAGGGAAACGTATTTCCTGAAAGGAGACGAGCCCGTCTTTCCGCTCTCAGCGGCATACTGCACGATACGGGCGAGATCGAGCACCATCCGCCAGGCCGTATCATTCCCCCACCAGCCTCCCTCGCTGATCACCGCACCCATTTTCCCTGCGATTTTCCGGACGATTCTGTCTCCTGTCCGCAAAAGGCCGCCCACAGGCCGGTCCGGAGGAATTTTCTGAATCCGGTCGTGGAGGGAGGAAACCGCATGAAGAAGACCGGCCCGGTTTGCCGGATACTCGTCACCGCCGACGGCCGGGGATCCGAAGCGGTGATGGGGCAGGCTGTCCTTGTGCCCCACCGCACCGACACAATTCTTCAAAGCAGCCGTCAATCCCACTTTCTCGTGCGTTTTGAGCTTGGACAGGCTGAACACGCAATCCGCCTCGAGAATACGGCGGTGAATCACGTAAGCATGCCTTCCGCGCCCATGGAGTTCTTCCAGCCGCTGCGTACCGTAATTCATGATCCGGTAACGGACATCCGGTATGCCGTCGAGACCGGCCATGAGGCTGTCCTCTCCGAGCTCCACCGTCACCCCATCGGATTCGGGCCGCCTCTCAACACGGGAGATACCGCCGATGCGGTTTTTCTGCGCCACGAAAAGCCTCAGATCCTCCGCCTCCACGGGCATTCCCTCTCTCCGGTAAAACTCCAATATCCGTCCCGCCCCTGTCTCCGAAATGACGGATTCCCAGCGGCATTTCTGCATCGGGGCGTTGCCGAAACACACCGATCCGTCTTTTCCCGCAGCGAGACACAGATAATCCAGCAAAGGACGCAGCACGGCGCCATGGGTGCACTTGGCCGCAAAGCCTTCGGCGGACTCCCCGCCCAGCCGGTGAAAAACGAAATTGCAGAGAGCGAAAACCTTGTCACCGGGCTTGATGAAAGCCCCCAGAGGATTCCAGTCGGAAGCACCGAAATTCCGGGAGTCTAGGCCGGCCTGGGCCAAGCATTCACGGACGGCCCGGTAGACCGGATTTTTCCGGGCGGAGATATGTGTAAAAGGATATTCGGGAAAGGCAGTATCCGGAGAGAAATACGCTTCCGGACCTGGATAAGAGAGAGAATCATTGCGGATGAGGGATATCATGTTGTTGCTGAAGAAGGTCCTTTCATGAAAAATCCGGCTTTACATCGGAAATAATATAGCGGTGTTTTCCGGCGGGTGTCAATTCGATTTCATCCACGATATCAAAGGTGATCTTCATGCGGGGCCCGAACCGGGCACGGAGTGCAGCCCGGACCTCCTCCAGCCAGGAAGATCCTGCGTCACTGCGGCAGACAAGCCGGACTTCCAGACGGCCCCTGCCGGGCTGGTAAATCTGATAGCGGAAAATCTCCGGCCAGTGCCTGAAAGTGTGCGGGAAAAAGCCGCCGTGGACAAACTGCCCGTCCGGCGTCACCACGAAGGCATCCGTCCTTCCCGCGATTTCACGAAGCACGGGCATGCCGCGGCCGCAGGCACAGGCCTCCTCTTCGAAAACCGCCATATCCCCGATTTTGTACCGGATAAACGGCATGGCCAGTTGATGGAGCGAGGTGACGGCCACCTCCCCCATCCTACCCGGAGGCACAACACAGCCGCCGGCCACGACTTCCAGATAGCGGGTTTCGCAGACATGCAGGCCGCCCGAAGGGCATTGGAAGCCGATGGTGCCGAACTCCCGTGCCGAATACCAGTCCGCCACTCTGCATTGGAAAACCTCTTCCATAAGTTCTCTCTGCGGGGCGGCCGCCTTTTCCGCCGTGGCTTCGATGAGCCTGGGCCGGATGCCCCCGATCCCCTGTTCTTTGAGAAAGGCGGCCAATAATGACAGCGCCGCCGGATAGGCCCGGAACATGTCCGGTTTCCAGCGGACAAGCATTCCGGCGAAAGCCTCCATTTTCGCCCGGGTCATCCCGAAGGCGTTGAGATAGCGGTTTTGCTGGATTCGCGCCTTCAGCCTGTCTTTCCAGCCCAGCACATCCATATCTCTTTCCGCCCCCCAAACCCAGGCGATTTTGTCTCCTTCCCTCACCCCGTACCACTCACGGCCGCGGAATTCGAGCGCGGCATCCCACCAGTGATAGGAATCGTCGATGTAAAACCGCATGGGCTCTCCCGTCGAGCCGCCGGTGGAATCGAGACGGACAAGGCCCTTGAATTCCGGTGATACGAGCTCGTCAAGGTGGGTGTTGACATCCTCCCTGGTCAAAAACGGAAGGCGGCGGAAATCCGGAATGCTCCGTATGTCGCCGGGGTGGATATCCAGGCTTCGATAGAGCCGCCGGTAAAAAGGGACATGCGCGTAGGCATAGCGGACCAGAGCGCGGAGCCGTTCGAGCTGCCATTCTTCAAGCTCCTGCTTCGAAAACCACTGGGTCGCCGCCAGCTCTTTGCGGTGCCGGCGCGTCTCTTCCCCCCCCCGCCAAAAGGGCCTCAAAGCTCTGTAGACCGCCGCCTGCATCAGTTCCGCCCCCCGTTGTCGCCAAGCCGACGTATCCTCATTCTCTTCACCTTGCTTCTCTGCGGAAAAACCCCTTGATCATTGCCCGCGGGCGGTCCAGCATCTCACGTGCAGCCGCCAGGGCCGGCTTTACATCGTCGCGGGAAAAAACGGCTCCCTCCCTTTCTCCGCGCAGAGACCCGATCCAGTCCGCCAGCTTCATCCGCCGGCCCTTACGGCGGAGCAGAAACGCGCGCAAATCACGCTGCAAGTCCACCCAGATAACGCCCTCCCGGTATTTCCGCTGCGGCGCAACGGAGACTCCCAGGGCATCGCAGTAAGCGATATACGGAATGTCGATCCCGCAGCGCCCGGCCAGAGAATCCCATAGGCCGAAACGGGCATTGAACTCGATGAGTTTGTAACGCTCGTCACGGGAATCTTTTTTGAATTCAACACCGCCCAGTCCCCGGTACCGGGCCCCGGACAGAAGCTTCAAACTGATTTCTTCCAGCTCCGGATCATAAAAACTCCGGACGCAGGTGGCCGAGCCGAAACCCAAGGGCAAAACGCGCATTTTGCGTCCGGCGAAAACCGCCAAAGGCTCCCCGTTGCGGCCGATACAGAAACAGCAGTAGGCCAGCCTTTCATCCGCGCCCGGGATGACTTCCTGAACGATCAGCCGCTTGTCGATCGCTGAGATTTTATCGTAGGTGCGCATCAGCTCTCCGGCATCGGCGCACAAGGCGACTTTGGGCGGATTGCTGAGGGGATGAGCGCGCAGCAGAGCGGATATTTCCGGCCTCAGCCAGGAAGGGCTGAATACGGGCTTGAGAACGACCGGGAAAGGCATCCCGGCCGCCGCTTCCCGCAAATGACGGCGGTTCCGGGGGACGAACATCCGGGGCGACGGGATGGCACAGGCTTCCGCCGTTCTCTGGAGGCCGTCTTTGGTCACCAGATCCACCACCGCCGCCTCTCCGGGCATAACATAGGAATAGAATTTCATGAGCGCTTTTCGTTGCCTGGAACAGAGAAGCACATCATCATCCCGAACGGGAAACAGAACGGACCGGCCGAGCTTCTTTCCCAAATCGAGAAGGAATTCAAGCCTGTTTTCTTCCGAATCGCTGCCGCCAGGCAAGGGACACGCGCGCACATATTTGGAAGCCAGGCCGTACGCTCCGGGATCGGCATCGATCCCGAATACGGGAATGCCGCGGCGTCCCAAAGACCGGGCGATGCCCAGGGTGGCGGGCCGGTCTGCGGGAAGGATGACGGCGGGCTCTTTTTTCATGACAGGAGATCCTCCTTCAACCGGGATGCCCTCTCGAGTCAAGAAAAGCCTTGATCCGCCCGAACATCCTCCATCCCATCAGCCTGCCGCTTATCAAGCTGTGCCAATACGGCCGGTACGCGTAATCATAGGCTCCTGGAAAACCGACGACGTGATGACTGAATCCGCTTTTGAAACGGTACACGCCCCAAAGCCCGTCTGTCCGGCTTCCCAACGGGATATCCCTGCCCTCCGCAGCCATGCGTCCCGCCTCATCCGGAATCCCCCACAAATCATAGCTGCGGCATCCCTGCTCCTTGGCCCATTTGATCGCTTCCCAGACCAAAAGATGATTGGGGTGGAGTTGAGGGAGAGGCGTCACGGAGCCGGCGTGGAATTCGGCGGCATGACGGCCGAACCGGTAGACGGTGCGTACCGCCAAAAGCCGTTCGTGACGGTAAGCCATGAGGAGCACGGCGAGATTCGAGCGCGACAGAATCCGCCATTCGTTTTCATAGTACGCGCGCCCTCTCACCGGAAAACCGGCCCGGCGGCTGGTTTCCCGCAGAAGGCGGTAGCAGCACGGCAGGTCGGCGGCGCCTCCCTTGCGGACCCGGACGCCTTCCTGAACCGTACGCATGATGTATTTCCTGGTCTTCCGCCGGAAGCTCCTTTCAATGGCATCCAGATCCCTGTCAAGATCGACGATAAGGGTGGATTGCGGCTGTACGGTTCGCCGGCTGGGACGGAATCCCGGCAAAAGCCGGGAGAGATCCTTATCGGAGAACGGAGGCCCTCCGGGTTCGATCTTTAAGAAAAGGCAGCGGTTCCGCTCCGCCAGTCCGTGCATTTCTTCGAAAAGAAGGGACGCGGTCTCAGGATCCCGCCAGTCGCCGATGGGCCCCCTGGGTACATACGCCACGCCCCCCGCTCCGAAGAGCAGCTTCTTCGTCAGAAGTTGCGCTCCGGCTTTGATGGTTCCCTTTTTCGTGAGCGCGATGCGGTGAGCCTGCCATCCCAGGCTTTCTTTGAATTCGCCCCATTCCCATGCCTGAAGGAGACCGAAACAGGGTTCTGCGGCCGCAAAGGCGTTCCACTCCTCCCTGAGGCCGCCGGTCAGCCGCTTTACCTCCAATCCCATTTTCTTTTATTCTTTTTCTTTCAGGCCTCCCTTGTCCGGCGAAAAATTCGATTGGTATGATCGCCGGATCACTGAAAATACGGGAAACCCGGCACGGGGACTTTGCACGCAGAGCTTGGAACAACAAGAAACATCCGAACGCACGAGGACCCTCACAATTATCGGTGTTTTTAGCGCCGCTTGCAACCTCGGCCTTTGCGCATCCAGAGAATGAATCGTCCCTTCCGGTTCATTACACCCTGACTCGACTCAACTTTCAGGAATCGCGATGACCGCATAAAAAAATTGCTTTACATATCCAGATTGGCAGATTTATAATGTTATAAATAAATAATTTATCGTCTCAGGTTTGGAAGGAGCGAAGTATGAAGAGATTGTTATACAGATGTATCAAAGGCTTGGCGGGATGCATTCTGATCACAGCCGTTTCCTTTACGGGATTTTCCACACTCCCGTCCGGTGGCGATCGCGAAGCCATCGCTTGGCGGCATGACACGAAAGCGACCTCCGGAATCGGGGTATCGAAGGCAAACCTCCCCCTATATTTCATCCCCAACCAGGGACAGGCGGACAGCAGGGCCTTGTTCACGGCCAACGCGCGGAATTACAGGATTTGGATCACGCGCACAGGCCTTCTGTTCGATATCATGGGAACGCAAGAAACAGACGCCCCGGCAACAAAAAGCCCGGAAGGATTCGTCCGCGAAGCTGCCGGTAAAAGGCTGGGACATGTCTCCGCCGTCCGTTTTCCCGGAGCAGATCCTTATGTGCCGGTGGAAGCGACGGATTTCGCCGACTACACGGTTCATTATATCACCGGGAAAAATGCGGCCGACTGGAGGACCGGCATCCGGGCTTCCGAAACCGTGATCTACAAAGACCTCTACCCGCTCATCGATTTGAAGCTCTACGGGAAAGGGAGCCGGTTCGAATACGACTGGATCGTAAAGCCCGGGGGCTCCCCTGAGAAAATCCGTATCGCCTTTGACGGCGTTGAAGGCGTCGTCCTCAACGAGGACGGAAATCTTTGCGTGCTGACGGAGATCAACACCTTCATTCATGAAAAGCCCGCGGCTTACCAGATCATCGACGGTGAAAAAAGAGCCGTCGAAGCATCCTTCCGCATTACGTCCGAAAATACGGCCGGCTTCGACCTCGGCGTTTATGACCGGGACTACGGCCTGGTCATAGATCCGCTGGTGTTCGTTTATGCCACTTTTCTGGGCGGCTCCGAGCTGGAGGAAGCACACGACATCGACACGGATCAGGACGGAAGGGCCGTCATCACCGGAGACACCGCATCCTCCGATTTTCCCTCCACCCTCGGGACCTACGATCCTGTACTGAACGGAGGCAGGGATATTTTCGTCACCAAGTTCAATGCCCCGGGTACCGGACTCCTTTACTCGACATACATCGGCGGAGCCAACGAAGACAGGGGCTTCGGCATTTACGTGGACTCCCAGGGAGCCGCTTTCATCGCCGGCTCGACCCGGTCCGGTGATTTCCCGACCACCGCCGGTGTCTACGACAGGTCCATTAACGGGGAAAGCGATGCCGTCGTCGTCAAGCTGAACAAATCGGGCTCGGCCCTGCTGCTTTCCACTTTTCTGGGCGGCTCCGCCGAGGACAGCGGATACGGAATCACACTGGACGAAACAGGAGCCATCTACATCACCGGCGCCACCGAATCCGGAAATTTTCCAACCACCCCGGGAGCGGATGACAGGACATTCGGAGGACATACGGATGCCTTTGCAGCCAAGATGGACGCCGCCGCATCGGCACTCCTCTATGCCACCTATGTCGGTGACGAGGCGATCGAGGAATGTTTCGATATAATCACGGACGGAACGGGCGCCGCCTATGTCACGGGTTTCAAGGACCAGGGAGCGGACACGGATGCCGACGTATTGGCCGTCAAGATCAACCGCCAGGGGGCAGCCCAGGTTTACTCATTTGTGTTCGGCGGCTCCGGCGACGAAAGCGGCAGGGGCATAACGGTTGACGGAACCGGCGCCGCCTATATCGTAGGATGGACGGAGTCAGCCGACTTTCCCACCACGCCCGGGGCCTTCGACAGGACGCAAAACGGCCACACGGACGCCTTTGTTTCCAAGCTGAAACCGGCGGGCTCCGGATTCGTCTATTCGACCTATCTGGGAGGAAACTGCTGGGACTACGGCGAAGATATCGATCTCTACGACAATCTCTCCGCCATCGTGACCGGATACACCACGGCCGGGGATTTTCCCGTGACGCCCAACGCCTTCGACAGAACACACAACGGCAAGCTCGACGCTTTTGTCACACGCTTCGACCCGGCGGGATCAGGCCTCGAATACTCCACCTTCGTCGGAGGCGCCGACAGCGATCTGGGCATGGGCATCGCCCTGGACGCCGGCGAGACCGCCCACGTCACAGGATACACTTCCTCGCCGGATTTCCCCGTCACCCCGGATGCCTACGGCCGGACATTCGGTCCG
>Ga0180432_10008172_pt1 | contig 13116 bp, 10 predicted proteins | sample SS_ome_10_FD_132414 | JGI IMG/M metagenome (GOLD analysis project Ga0180432, IMG submission 132414) | Hypersaline lake sediment archaeal communities from the Salton Sea, California, USA - SS_1_MS_2 metaG | ecosystem: Environmental > Aquatic > Non-marine Saline and Alkaline > Hypersaline >...
GGCTCTCGATGCGGTATACAAACAATTCCAGGAAATCAGGTTGTACTATGAATTTGTGGATGTGGACATCGACCGTTACACCATCAGCAACAACTACCGCCAGGTTATGGTTTCGGCCCGGGAGATTGAGCTGTCCAACCTGCCGCAGCAAAGCCAGACTTTTGTCAACAAACGGTTCAAATACACCCATGGAAACGGCATTACATTGAATACGGTCCATGATTTCACTCCTGACGGCCTGCCAAATCTCCTGGTGAAAGACATTCCGCCCAAAAGCCAGTACCCTTCCCTCGAAGTCACACTGCCCCAGATTTACTATGGAGAACTCACCCGCTCCCATGTGATCGTCAATTCCGAAGAGGAGGAATTCGATTACCCCAGTGGAGAGCAAAACGCCTATATCCGCTACTCCGGTAAAGGAGGCGTCCGCCTGAGCAATCTTTGGCGAAAATTTCTTTTCGGATGGAAATTCGACGGCACACGATTATTCTTCTCGGGATATCCCACATCAGAAAGCCGGATCATGTTTCACAGGCAGATAAAGGAGCGGGTGAAAACGCTCGCTCCCTTTCTTCAATTCGATGACGACCCTTATGTCGTTTTGTCCAAGGGCAGGCTTTACTGGATCATAGATGCCTACACCACATCCCGTTTTTTCCCCTACAGTGAGCGGATATCGAGAAAGGAATCCATAGAGTACAGAAACAGCCAGAGAGACCGGTTCCTTCAAACCGACCTGGGACGGGCTCTTGCCGGAAGCAACTACATCCGCAATTCCGTAAAAGTGGTTCTGGACGCCTTCCAAGGAACCGTCGACTTCTACGTATTCGAACTCGAAGACCCTATCATCAAGGTCTGGAGGCGCATCTTCCCGGGGCTTTTCAAAGATAAAGGCGCCATGCCTTCCGGCTTGCTGGATCACATCCGTTATCCAGCGGATATGCTCCTTGTCCAGGGATTGGTATACGCCAAATACCACATGACCGATCCAACCGTTTTTTACAATCAGGAGGATCTGTGGGTCCGGGCAACCGAAAAATATTACAACCGGGTGCAGCCGGTGGAACCCTATTATGTAATGTGGGAGCAGCCGAAATCAGACGAACCGGAGTTCGTCCTGATTCTTCCTTTCACGCCGAAAAACAGACAGGTGCTCATAGGATGGATCGCAGGCATGTGCGATCCGGGAAACTACGGACGTTTCCTGGCCTACAAGTTCCCCAAAGAAAAAAGAATTCTCGGACCCCAGCAGGTGGAAACCAAGATAGACCAGGACCGGTTTCTCTCCGGCCAGCTCACCCTGTGGGATCAGAGAGGCTCCAACGTGATCAGAGGCAACGTCCTGGCCATACCCATAGGAAAAACCCTCATCTACGTGGAGCCCATCTATCTTCAGGCCGAAACCGCGGCCTATCCCGAGCTGAGGCTGGTGGCCCTTATGCACGGAGATAATCTCAGCTACGCCGAGACATTCGACCAGGCACTCAAAGGATTGCTCGGAGAAACCGAGGCTAAAAAGCCGGAAGCTTTGGCAGCCGGGATGAAAGAAGAATCAACTGCATCCTTAATCGAACAGGCGAACAGGTCCTTCGAGGACTATCTGAGATTTCTGGGGGAGAAAAAGTTTACTCAGGCTGCTTCGGCTCTGCAGGAACTGCAGCAGGCGCTGCAAACACTCTCCGGCCTTGAGTCTCTCGAGGAATGATTTCTGTCTTTTGAGGCAGGGCATTGTCCAGATTCTCAGTCGGCGGATGCGGCGGGTTCGGTCATGCGGGCACGCGCACGAAGGGTAAAAATGCCGGCGATAGGGAAAAAAGGTTCTTGGGCTAAAATGAACGCCGGCATTTTTGTAAACAGTCTGTGATATGGATGATTCACGGGCCGAGGTTGCCTCAGCGGCAAGGGCGGCCCATGAAGCTGTAGCGGTCTACCGCGGATGGGCTGCGACGCAGCCGATGCGGCAACATCGGCTCGTCCGCAAGGGAAAAAAGCTGATAAAAAAAAGAGTTTTCTTTGAAAAGCAATGTCAGCTTTTTTATGAATAATCCATGAAGGTGAAAAAGGAATGAAAATCACAATACTGGGAACCCGCGGCGAAGTAGACCATTCCGCGCCCTATCATTCCCGCCACTCCGGCGTATTGGTCGACGATGCGCTCCTGCTCGACCTCGGAGAACGGGAGTATCTCGACTACAGTCCGAAAGCGGTGCTCATCACACATCTGCACCCGGACCACGCTTATTTCGTTCGCGGAAAAGGCGAAACGCATCCTGGCGAAACACCGGTCTACGCACCGGAAAAATGTGAAGATTCCCGGATAGAGATCCTGGATACGAAAAAAAACATACACGGATACACCGTCCAGCCTATACCCACCCACCACAGCGTCAAAGTCAACTCCCAGGCTTACCTAATTTCCAGGAATTCCAGGGCCATACTCTATACCGGAGACCTGGTGTGGATCAACAAAGAATACCATTCCCATTTCGAGGGACTCGATTTGGTGATCACCGAAGGAAGCTATCTGCGCAGGGGCGGCCTGGTCAGAAGGGACCAAAAGACCGGCAAAATCTATGGACATACCGGAATCCCGGATCTCGTTCGCCTTTTCGGTGATTACTGCGGGCATATCGTCTTCATGCACTTCGGATCCTGGTTTTATAGAAGGGCGGCCCAAGCCAGGAAAAAGATTCGAGCTCTCGGGAAAAAAAACGGGGTGGACGCCTACGCAGGCTATGACGGCATGAAAATCGATCTTCAAGAACATGAATAACAAACTATGCCGGAAGGAGGCAACGCAACCATGGCACAAACAACCCTTCGCACGGGCAGGTATACGGTCCATCTGTCCCATCCGGATAAAACCATGTATCCTGAGGCCGGCATAACCAAGAAAGAGGTCGTCCGCTACTACAAACGCATCGCTTCTGTCATGCTTTACCATATAAAGGGCAGGCCTCTGGTGATGCACCGCTTCCCGGACGGTATCCGGGGAGAGGATTTCTACCAAAAATCCGTTCCCGATTACTTCCCTGAGTGGATCACCAGGAAAAAAGTGGATCTTAAAGGAGGGGGATCGGAATTCCTGGTGGTGGTGGACAAAGCCGCCGACCTGGTGTACCTGGCGAATCAAGCCTGCCTGGTTCCCCACGTGTGGCTGAGCAGGCAAGACAATCCGGATAAACCGGATAAACTGATCTTCGACCTGGATCCCGCCGGAGAGGGCTTCAGAGAAGTCACGTTTGCCGCCCTGGAATTGAAAAAAGCGCTGGAAGGTGAAGGCCTGACCCCCTTCGTCATGACCACTGGATCCAAAGGGCTTCATGTAACCGTGCCCATAAAACCGGATCACGGCTTTGACCGGGTGCGGGAGTTTGCGGAAGACGTGGCGGACCGGCTTGCCGGAAAATTTCCCGACAGGCTGACCACCGAATCCCGGAAGGAAAAACGCAAAGGACGTCTGCTGCTGGATTATATGCGAAACGCGTACGGTCAGACATCGGTGGTTCCCTATGGCTTACGGGCGCTTCCCGGAGCCCCCGTGGCTGCCCCGCTGAATTGGGAGGAGCTTAAAAGCGCCGGCTTGAATCCGCGCAGCTATACCATGAACAACATCTTCCGGCGCCTGGGCCGCAAAAAAGATCCCTGGAAAAATATGTTCCGCCGCAGCAAAAAACTCGGGATCCGATCCTGAAATCAGGATCGGCACATAATCAGACGGCCCGCTGCCGGCATCAAGCAAAAACCAGGGATTTCGTGCGGTTGATTTTATGAAAGGAGCATGGATATGGCCGAAAAAGATCCGCTGGCCCGATACAGGAAAAAGAGAGATTTCCGCAGGACGTCCGAACCCGCGGGTGAAAAAAAATCCAAAAAAGAGAAAAAAAAGTCTGTCTTCGTCATCCAGAAACATGACGCATCCAACCTCCATTACGATTTCCGGCTGGAAGTCGGCGGCGTCCTCAAATCCTGGGCCGTACCGAAAGGGCCGTCCACCGATCCCAAAGAGAAGCGGATGGCGCTCCCTACCGAAGATCACCCTCTGGATTATGCCGGCTTTGAAGGGGTCATTCCAGAGGGGGAATACGGAGCCGGAACGGTTATGGTTTGGGATATCGGGCCCTATAAAAACCTGCGCGCAGAAAAGGATGAAAAAAGCATATCCATGGAGGAATGCCTGGATGAGGGCAAGGTGGAAATTTGGCTGGAGGGCCAGAAAATCAAGGGAGGATACGCTTTGGTGCGCACCGGCAAAGGGAAGAATGTACGATGGCTCCTGATCAAAATGAAGGATGAAGAAGCCGACGCCGGGCGCAATCCGGTCAGCAGCCGGCCTGAATCGGCGATTTCGGGCAGGACGATGGATGAAATATCCCGACAGGATGACTCATCATAAAAGGATGGCCGGTTGAGAGCTCAAATGAATCTGATGGGAGGATATTGATATCTCCTTCCTTTTATAGCGACACACAAACTGACCGGTCCGGTCAAAACATGGAAGGTATGTCGGAAGAGCTGGTGGGGTAGGTCCAGGGAATACCGATCAATTCCTCCTTGGTCGTTCCCGTTTTCATGGCCAGAGCGTATATGTTGATCACTTCTTCCGCATGGTGGCCGAGGAGATGGGCTCCCAGGATTTTTCCCGTCGCGGGATCCGTCAGGATTTTATACCCCGCATGCCTTACGCCGACCCTCCTCATGGTGGCCCATTGGGAACTATCCCCGGAGGATTTTATAAATTTCACCCCTTGGTCCATAAGCTCTTCTTCCCCCGACCCTACTTTTGCCAGCGGAGGCCGGGTGAACAACACGCTGGGAATAACTCGGTAATCCATTTTGACTGTGTTTCCCATTAAAATGTTTTCCGCCGCAGCGGCGGCCTGGATCCGTGCTACAGGCGTCAGTGGCAGGCCTGCGGCGCAGCAGTCCCCCGCCGCGTAAATCATGGGGTTTGTGGTCTGCAGATAGGGATTGACGGAAACTCCTTTGGGCCCTGATTCCACACCGGCCTTGTCCAGTTCCAGCTCCCTGATTTGCGGCACCCTTCCGGCTCCATGCACCACCAGATCCGCCTGAAATTCCCTGCCGTCAGAGGTCAGGACGAAGAAACCCGGCCGCACTTCTTTCACTTCGGCGCTGGTGAGAACCTCAACACCGGCTTCTCGGCTCGCCTCCATGAGCTGCTTCACCAGACCGGAATCGAAATGTTTCAAGACGCGTTCACTCCTGTGCAGGATTTTCACCTCCGAGCCGGCGCCGGCCGCCAGATGGGCGAACTCGAAAGAAATATATCCGCCGCCAATAAAGATTATTTTTGGAGGAAGCTCTCGCAGTTCCAGAAATTCCTCGCTGCTGGTCAGCAAACCGCTTCCTTCTGCCGGAAGAGGCCTCGGCGTCGCTCCCGTAGCGATTAAGCAATATTTCGATCTCAACTCCTCTCCATTCACCCGAAGGATGTTCTGGTCCAGGAACCTTGCCGTTCCCCGGTGGTTTTCGATCCCGGCGTCGCTGTATAATTTCTCCGTCGATTCCGGAACCGAATCGGTGAAGCTGTCTTTGAATTCCATGGCCTTCTTCCAATTCAACCGTATTTCTCCCTCGATCCCGCTGCCTTTCATCCGCTCTTGAAAATCCTTGGCCTCTCCGACCGATACAAGCCCCTTCTTGGGGTTGCAGCCCCGCAAGGCGCAGGTTCCTCCGAAGGGCCGGTGGTCGATAACCGCCACCTTCCAACCTTCTTTAGCGCACCGCAGGGCAGGATTTCCCCCTGCGATTCCGCTCCCGATGACCGTTAAATCGTAATATATCATATCGCTTCCTTTCAAACCGGCAAAAACAGCCGGAAGGATTTCCGGTTATGGCTTTGCATGATTGTCTCTGTCCGCCGTTGCACCGAAACGGCTGAGCTTTCCCGGACAAATCGAAGCTCCGGCGGAACTGGTCTTGCTCCATTCTTTTCAACGAGTACGGGCAAGGACGCCACACCGCGCACCATTGGATCAGCCGAATACGTGCCATTTTCCAGAGGTTTTTCCCTCTATACGTTTTTTCGATAATCTCTCCTTGTTATTCCCTCAAATAAATGCAGCAGCAGACAGATTCCCGTGCGATTTCGAGGTTAACAGGAACCTGATGTCCGGAAAATGAAGAATAAATCCTGTTCGGCAGGACAAAACGCCTGCTGGAACCCGCATCCGGAAACGAAAAAGCAAACACAGCTTTCTCTCTAACTGGCATGGAATTTGCAGAATGGGAAATTGAAAGTTTCATCGAGATATTTCCGGGAATCACCGCCGACTGTAACGGGAAGCAGGATCGACCCGGCTCATAGAGCGGATATTCCAATTCCTCTTTCAGGGGAGAGATGCATGAAAATAAAAATATTCGAATTCGAGACTCAGGAAAAAGAGTGTTTTCAGGAATTTGCAGAACGCGGCGATGTAGAGTGCCTGAGCGAGGCTCTCTCCGCCCGGAACGCGGAACGGCACACGGATGCGGATATAATCTCCCCGTTTATTTATTCGGATCTCGGTTCCGAAGTTCTTGAAAAAATGCCCGATCTAAAGCTGATAGCCACAAGGTCAACCGGCTATGACCACATCGACCTCGAATTTTGCAGGAAAAAGGGTATTAAAGTGGTCAATGTACCCTCCTATGGGGACAACACCGTTGCGGAGCACGTCTTCGCGCTTCTTCTGGCCATATCGCACCGGCTGATCCAAGCGGTGGATCGAACCAGGAAAGGAGATTTTTCTTCCGGCGGGCTTCAGGGCTTCGACCTCAAAGGCAGAACCATCGGCGTGATCGGAACAGGAAGCATCGGAGAGCAGGTCATACGCATCGCTCAAGGATTCGGGATGAACGTTCTCGCCTTTGACGTCCAGCCGCGGTACGAACTTCAGGAAAAACTTGAATTTCAGTACATTGAATTTGAAAATCTCCTCCAGCAATCCGACGTGGTGACCCTTCATGTTCCCGCTACCGAAAAGACCCGCAACCTGATTTCACGCAAAGAGTTCGATTTAATGAAAGAGGGGACGGTCCTGATCAACACATCCAGGGGAAGCATCGTGGATGTGGAAGCCTTTTTGCGGGCGCTGTCCGAGGGCCGGCTGAGAGCCGCCGGTCTGGATGTTCTTCCCGAAGAGCCCACTGTCCGCGAGGAGGCCGAAGTTCTGCGTTCGGTATATGAAAAAACCCACGATCTCACCACTCTCCTCGCCGATCATGTGCTTTTGCGTTTGAATAATGTCATTATTACCCCCCACAACGCCTTCAACACCAAAGAAGCGGTCCAACAGATCATGGATACCACCATCGAGAATATAAAGAGCTTTCTTCAAGGCCACCCTCAAAATATGGTATCCGGTTAGATGGATGCACCTTTCATGCCGGGCGAGACGGGAGGTGAATATTCTGCAGTGCGGTCATTTTTATGATGGAGGCTGAAATAAAAAAACGGATCGGCCCTCCGGAAAGGCATAGGCATCGGCCCGGTCTTTTGGTATAAAGGTGAAGAAGGAATTCTTATCTAGAGACAGGACACAAAATCATGACAGGAACCAAGATCGTCTGCACCATCGGTCCGGCTTCCCAGAATCCGGAGGTTCTAGACCGCCTCGCCGCGGCGGGGATGGATGTAGTCCGCCTGAATTTTTCTCACGGCAGCCACGAGTTTCACCGCCGGATTTTCAGGCGCATCCGCCGCCTTTCTGAAAAACTCAACAAGCCCATTGCCGTGCTCCAGGATTTGGCCGGTCCGAAAATAAGGATCGGACCGGTCGAAGAAAACCATATTCTGCTCGAGACAGGCAGGCATTTTATCCTGACAGGAAGAAAAGTCGAGGGAAACACTCAGCGGGTTTCCATTTCCCGTGCGGACCTGGCTCGGGAAGTGCAGGCCGGCGACCCGATACTCCTGGCAGACGGAGAGCTGGAGCTCGAGGTGATCGAGACCGCCGCCGAGGATATAATCTGCCGCGTGCTCATCGGAGGCACCCTGACCTCTTACAAAGGCATCAATCTTCCCACGAGATCCCTCAAGGTGACCCATCCTACGGCCAAAGACCGCCAGGATCTGGCTTTCGGTCTCAAGCTGGGGGTGGATTATGTGGCCATGTCGTTCGTACGCAGCGCTCAGGACATCCGGGAAATCCGACGCGAGATGGAAAAACAAGGGATGACGGTTCCGGTAATCGCCAAAATCGAAAAACATGAAGCTCTCAAGAATATAGACGAAATCATCGCGTCAGCCGATGGGATCATGGTGGCCAGGGGGGATTTGGGAGTGGAAACTCCCCTGGAAAAGGTGCCCGGAGTACAAAAGGACCTCATCAGGAAAGCCAACCGGTCGGGAATTCCCGTCATCACCGCCACCCAAATGCTGCGTTCCATGGTCGAGAGTTCCCGTCCCACCAGGGCGGAAGTCACGGATGTGGCCAATGCCGTCCTGGATGGGACGGATGCCGTCATGCTTTCTGAAGAAACGGCAGTGGGAAGGCATCCCGTGGAAGCGGTGGCTTTCATGAAAAAAATCACCCTGGACGCGGAAAAAAACGCCTCCTCGGAATTGTCTCCTTCCTGGTTCGATAAGGACGCGGCCATGCCCATTCCCGAAGCGGTGGGATATGCCGCCTGCCATTTGGCGAGAAGCTGCGGCGCCAGGGCCATCATAACCTTCACCCAGTCGGGAAGCACAGCCCGCCTGGTAGCCAAGTACCGGCCCCGTCAAATGATATTGGCTCCCACTCCTTCGGCGGAGACCTTCCGCCGGCTCTCGCTGATCCGGGGAGTCATTCCCATGAAAACGGAAAACATCACGGACACCGACACCATGATACGGAGCGTTTTCAAGACGGTCCTCGCTTCAGGATGGGTGAAAAGAGGAGAAAAGGTGGTGGTCACATCAGGAACCCCGGTGGGGGTCAAAGGAAGCACCAACCTCATACAGGCGGAAACAATTGACCATACGTCAGGCGGCCACCCGATAAAGAAAGGAGACTGAACGATGCCGAAAACCAGAGAGGATAGGGAGTTTCCCCAGGCGGAAATGCCCGAATGTCCGGCACAAAGAATCCTGAAGGGCCAGAAAGCATTGGTCACAGGCGCCAGCTCGGGCATCGGAAGATCCGTAGCCTTGGCCATGGCGGAAGCCGGAGCCGATGTGGTGGTCAACGAACTTTCGCCCGGGCGGTGCGGACTCCGATCAACGAAGAATCATGGAAGACACCGGAAGCCTATCAGGAACTCATGAAGCTTGTTCCCTACAAACGCATCGGAGAACCGGAAGATATAGCAAGAACCGCCGTCTGGCTGGCCTCGGATTACGCCGATTATATCAGTGGAACCACTCTGTATGTGGACGGCGGAATGACGCTTTTCCCCGGATTCACCGAGGTGGGACAAAACTTTATGACAGCAACCGGATACACGGACAGGATCCCATCTTTCAAAAAGAACGCGCTGCTGTAAAGGAGAGTAAATGGCGTACAAGCCGATAGAGAATTACGGATTGATAGGAGACCTCCGGACCGTTGCCCTGGTGGGAATGGACGGCTCCATCGACTGGTTTTGTTTCCCTCATTTCGACTCGCCGAGTGTATTCGGCGCCCTGCTGGATGATACCGCCGGAGGGTATTTCAAGATAGCCCCCACATCGGGCCAAACCGCCAGGAAACAGTTTTACTGGCCTGAAACCAATATCCTGGTATCCCGGTTTCTGTGCACGGACGGGGTGGGAGAGATCGTGGATTTCATGGTGCCGGCGGATAACGGCAGAACACAAAGAGAATATCCCGACCGGTTGTTCCGCCGGGTCAGCTGCATCAAAGGAGAAATGGCCTTCCGTCTGGAATGCTTTCCTGCGTTCAATTACGCGCGGGATGAACATGAAACAAAGATATCCGCCAAAGGGGCTTCTTTCCGCTCACCGGATCTCAACCTCGGACTGTCCACCCACATATCCCTGAAGAATAAAGAAAAAGGCGCCGTCGCCGAATTCGCTCTCAAAGAAGGTGAATCCGCCGTATTCATGCTGCATGAGATCGATCCGAACTCCGAGAGCGAAGCGTGCCCTTCCAAACCCGAGACATCCGATATATTTGTCAGAACCGTGCAGTTCTGGCGCCGGTGGCTTTCGAAATGCACCTATACCGGCCGCTGGAGGGAAATGGTGCAACGCTCGGCACTGATGCTGAAACTGTTGACCTTCGCTCCGACAGGGGCCATCGTCGCCTCCGCAACCACCAGCCTGCCCGAAAGTATCGGAGGAGAGCGCAACTGGGACTACCGCTACACCTGGATAAGGGATGCGGCCTTCACCCTGTACGGACTCATCCGGATCGGCTTCACGGAAGAAGCGGCTCGATTCATGGACTATCTGGAAGCCCGGAGCCACGAACTCAACCCGGACGGTTCCCTGCAGGTCATGTACGGCATAGACGGCCGTCATGACCTGGAAGAGGAAATCCTGTCTCATCTCGACGGCTACAGAGGATCGAAACCGGTGAGGATCGGAAACGGGGCCTATAAGCAACGGCAAATGGATATCTACGGCGAACTCATGGATTCTGTATATCTGTTCAATAAATACAGGAGTCCGATTTCCTATGAGCTGTGGACTCATTTGCGGCGAATGCTCGATTACGTATCCGAAAACTGGCAGAAAAAAGACGAAGGGATTTGGGAAGTCAGGGGCGGTCGCAAGCATTTCGTTTATTCCAAGCTCATGTGCTGGGTGGCTCTGGACAGAGGATTGCGGCTGGCCGAAAAGAGATCTTTTCCATCCAACAGAGAATCATGGCATAACACAAGGGATCAAATCTATGAAGAAATCATGCGCAAAGGATGGAATCCGGGAAAAAAAGCGTTTGTCCAGCATTACGAGAGCGATTCCCTGGATGCATCCAATTTGATCATGCCTCTGGTCTTCTTCCTCTCGCCGTCGGACCCGCGTATGCTCCAGACTCTGGATGCCATCCTTGAATCCCCGGCTAACGGAGGTTTGGTATCCAACAGCCTGGTCTATCGCTACAGCCAGGATCAGAGTGAAGACGGAATCAAGGGAGCCGAAGGAACGTTCAACATATGCACCTTCTGGCTGGTGGAGGCCCTGACCCGGGCGGGAAAATTTGATAATAAACGTCTCGAACAGGCCAGGCTCATGTTCGAACAGATGCTGGGATATGCCAATCACCTGGGTATTTATGCCGAGGAAACAGGCCCCCGGGGAGAGGCGCTGGGTAATTTTCCTCAGGCTTTCACCCATCTGTCATTAATCAGCTCCGCTTTTAACCTGGACCGCGCTTTGAGCGGATAAGCGGACGTATGGCCCTGGGTGGAAACAAAAGAGGCCGTCACAGCCGGACCCGGCCGCATATGTTAAAGACATGAAGAACGGGATTGTGTGGAGACCTGCACGAGGACCGGTCAACACAGGAGATACAGGGCCTCGGAGAAAGCTTGCGGGACACGAAACCAGGGCATCTGCCGGTTCCTTTCAGGAATCGAAAGGAAGCCAGCCTCCTTTCGGCGGCGGGAGATCCTCGGCCTCCGGCGGCCCCCAGGTCCCGGCCTCATAGGAATGGACCGGGATCCCCGCATCCAACAATGGCGCACAAATCGACCAGGACGCCTCTACTTCATCAGCCCGGACGAAAAGAGTTTGATCCCCCTTCATGATATCGAGCAAAAGCGTTTGATAGGAGTCAGGGATGGGACCGAAAGACTCTTTATAATGAAAGTGCAGGTTTTCGGTCTTCAATCTCAATGGTTCCTCGGGCTTCTTGACGTCGAAGGAAATATGGAAACTTTCGTCAGGCTGAAGGGTGATCATGATGTGGTTGGAGTTGAGAATGCAGCCTGAAAAATGCTTGAACAGACACAGCGGAGGCTTCCGGAACCGGATGACGATTCGGGTCACCCTGCGGGAGAGCCTTTTCCCGGTGCGGAGATAAAAATCGACACCCTGCCAGCGCCAGTTATCTATGTTCAGCTTGAGGGCGGCATAGGTCTCCGTCCTGGAATCGGAGGGGATGTGTTCTTCTTCCCTGTATCCGGACACCTTACTGCTCCCGATTTCCCCCTTTTCATACTGGCCCAGGACGACATGCCGCGGATCGATTTCAGCTACGGACTGAAGGACTTTGACTTTTTCATCGCGGATGTACCTGGAGGAAAACTGGGGCGGCGCTTCCATCCCCACCAGGGCAAGAAGCTGCATCATGTGGTTCTGGACGATATCCCTCAGCGCTCCCGAACGGTCATAATACATCCCCCGGCCTTCGATACCAAGACTCTCGGCTACAGCGATCTCCACGGTTTCAATATGACCCCGGTTCCATAATGATTCGAATATGGTGTTGGCGAAACGGAAAACCAGGAGGTTCTGAACGGTTTGCTTTCCCAGGTAGTGGTCGATTCTATATATCCGGTCTTCCTTGAAAAAACGGCGGAGCAACACATTCAATTCCCGTGCCGAATCCAGGTCTCTGCCGAACGGTTTCTCCATTACGATCCGATTCCATCCCGGCGCTCGATTGAGTCCGGCATCGCCTAACCCTTCTATGGCGCCGCTGACCGCTGCGGGAGGGAGGGCGAGGTACAGCACCCGGTTTCCCGGAAGGTCCAGCTCGCTTTCCAGCTTTTCGATCCTGTCCTTTAAAGAAGAAAATTCTTTCCCCGATTCTCCCAAAGAATGATAATGGGTCCAGGCTCCGCACCACTCGCCCACTTCCTCAACGGGAAATCCCGCCTTTTCCAGAGATTCCCGAGCCGTCTTGCGGAAGTGATCCTCATCCACGGCGCTCCTGGAGGAGCCCAGAACATGACACCGGTCCTTCAAATTTCTGTCTTCCAGCAGGTGATACAGGGCAGGAATGAGTTTTTTGCGGGAGAGATCGCCGGTCGCACCCAGAATCACGAAAAGGTGGGGCTCGACTTCAGCCGCCATCAGGATTTCTCCCTTCCCTTGACTTGATGACCTCCGAATTTGTTCCGCAGGACCGCTGATATCTTTTGAGCGAAATGATTCTTTTCCCGGGAGCCGATGCGCTGAAGGAGGGACAATGTGATAGCCGGAGCCGCCGAATCCAAATCCAGAGCTTCCTTCACCGCCCA
>Ga0180432_10008173_pt1 | contig 13115 bp, 8 predicted proteins | sample SS_ome_10_FD_132414 | JGI IMG/M metagenome (GOLD analysis project Ga0180432, IMG submission 132414) | Hypersaline lake sediment archaeal communities from the Salton Sea, California, USA - SS_1_MS_2 metaG | ecosystem: Environmental > Aquatic > Non-marine Saline and Alkaline > Hypersaline >...
CATGATGCCGCCGTTGACATACGCGCCGCCGACGAGCTTGTCGTCACCGAAGATACCATCGGGAAAGGGCGGATCGATTGAGAACCATTCCGCAAAAGCATTCGTTCTCTCTTTGCGTCTCATGTATTCCCTGATGATGCCAACCGCCATCTCGTGCGTCGTCACACCGCGATTGATGGCCATGGGATTGCTGAGACTGAGCTGGCTCGCTTCGTCTACACCGCTGATATCCACATCGGCCATCTTCACGAAATGCGTGTAAAACGACCCATTCCAGCAGACCTCACTCATCCTCTCGCTGAGCGTTGTTGCCCGCTTCTTCCACTTCTCGCTTTTTATGGAGTTGCCCAAGCGTTCATTGAGCGTTGCCAGTATTAGAAACGCCTCGTAGTAGCCGCTGTTGTCGCCGTGCATGATTCCCCAGAACGTATTTTCATCTATCTGGAACTGAAGCCAGTCGTGAGAACCAGCGGTGTAGGCAAAATCCCATGTATCGATGGTGTATGCGCGCTTGACCAATCCGCGTTCCGTATCCCAATACCAACGGTGGTTCAGTATGTACTCCACGGCCTTTTCCAAACAGGGAAGCAGGCTCACCATCCACTCGTCGTCCCCGGTAGCCTGCCACGCCAAGTATGCGGCTTTCACAAACCGATACTCCACGTCCGCTTCGACGGGAACGCGAACGTACTTGGTCCAGTTTTCCTTCTCAGACGGTGGCTTCTCCGGGAAAGTCGAGAAATAGTCGAAGATCCTACCTGTTGCGGACTGGGTTTCGGCAAAGTGATCGATGGCCGTGGTCACGTCGCTGGTGAAATACCGACCTGCTCTCAACATATCGCTGTGATCCCGAATCCAAATCGACTTTGCGTCCGGCGTCCTGAACCCTGAGACCACCTTTCCATCCACCGTCATCTCCAGCATGTCCTTTTCCAAGAATGCAGAGATCAGGGGAATTAGTCCATCGAACTCACGGCGTCCCGTTCTGATGAAGGTTTTGTTCGGCATATCCCTGCGAAGCCTTTCAATGGAAGTGAGTCTCCGTGAAGCCTAGCGAACACTCTATTGAATAACGCAGAGGACGGATCGTCGGTTTCGGAAACGGGAGTGACGTAAGAGTCTAGTGCGCCATGACAACCTCTGAGATCGGAGCCTGCAGTTCAGCATCGGTGTATCGTGTCTATGGTGCGATCATACGTTGATGCCATGTGGAGTATATTCGTTCGTGATCCGAGCGACTGTCAAATGGTTGGTGGACCTCACCGGATTACATTTCAGATACATAGAAAAGGAAGGAACGGAATCCTACATGAAGATCGGGCTAGTAGGTCTGCCCAAATCTGGCAAGACTACAATCTTCAACGCACTTTCGAAATCGCATGCCGAAGTGTCTGCGTATAGTGGCGGCAAGGCAGAACCAAACCTGGCGTCAGTGTCGGTGGAAGATGAGCGGTTGACTAGGCTAGCGGAGATCGTGAAGCCCAAGAAGACGGTCTATGTCAGCCTGGACCTGATGGATTTTGCCGGCTTCGCTGTGCACGAATCCGACTCCGCCGCATTCTCACCGGAACTTCTCCAATTGATACGGCTGAACGACGCACTTGCTGTGGTGCTCAGGAACTTCCCCAGTGACCTCGAAGAGGATCCCTCTCCGTTCGAAAGACTGTCGACGATCGAGAGCGAGTTCCTACTCGCTGATCACATCATCGTCGAGAACAGGTTAGAACGGATCGACAAAACCAGGCGAACCGGTCAGTTCACACCACTGTTGGAAAGTGAACAGAAACTCCTGAAGCGAATCGAGGCTGTGCTGGACACAGGGCAGCCTTTGAGGGAGATGGAGCTAGAGGAAAGCGAAAAGAAGGCGGTAAATGGTTTCAAGTTCCTCACGCTCAAACCGGTAATGGTGGTTCTCAACTCGGCCGAGAACAACTTTGGCCAGAATGCTGCGCTGGTAGAGGAACTGGGGAAAAAGTATCCGACCATCGAATGCGCCGGCAAATTCGAGATGGAGTTGTCGCAGCTTGATGACGAGGCCGAGATCGAGGCATTTCTGGCTGACATGGGAATCGCGGAATCCGCGCGTTTGCGGCTCACGAAAACCGCGTTCAACATGTTGGGCTACATCAGCTTCTTCACCATCGGGAAGGATGAGGTGCGCGCTTGGAACATCGTTCGCGGCGATACCGCAATCGATGCAGCCGGATCTGTCCACACCGACATGGCGCGCGGTTTTATCAGGGCCGAATGCTATTCGTATGATGATTTCATTGAGTGCGGCGGAGAAGAAAGGGCTGTGAAAGAGGCGGGGAAGTTTCGGCTCGAGGGCCGGGATTATGTGGTGAAGGACGGGGATATGTTGTGTTTTAGGTTCAATGTGTAGGGGATTCTCCCCTCTCAACCTCCTGAGCCACCCTCCGCCCCTCGTCCACATCCACCATGAACAGCAGTACAGCGCCAATCACAAAAAACACAATTAGCGCAAAGACCGCGTTTCTACTCGACTGAGTCAGCCCCACTGCAACGGCAAAGATGGCGGGCCCAAAGATCCCCGCGAACTTCTCGAACACCGCGAACAGGCCGAAGAACTCGCCCGATTCGTTGCGCGGGATCATGCTGCCGTAAAGGGATCTGCTGAGCGCCTGCGTGCCACCCTGCACCATCGCAACTAGTACCGCAAGGATCAGAAACTGGGACGCCGTCGTCATGAAGTAAGCAAAAATCGAAATGCCAGCGTAAACCGCGAGGCCTAGCAGGATGGACTGTTTCGCACCGATCTTAACGGCCAATGCCCCAAAGAGAAACGCAAAGGGAATCCCGACGAACTGAACTACCACGATCGAGCCAATGAGCGCTCCGCGCTCAATTCCGATTTCGTCTCCGAAGATCGTGGCCATGCGGATGATCGTGCCGATGCCGTCGTTGTATATGAGAAACGCGAGAAGCATCAGAAAGGCATTCCGGTATTTGCGTAATGCCTTCAGCGTTGCCTTGAGCTGAGTAAACGCAGCTCGAATGCTCTGGTCCCGAGCCTCGACACTAGGCCTCAACTCCGGTTCCCTGACGCGCCGGAACAAGGGGATCGAGAAGAGCAACCACCAAACCGCGACCGCGACAAACGAAAGCCTCGCCGGCAACGATCCCTGTTCTGGCGTTGCGGCGTCGCCGGTCGGGATCCCGATCCAAGCCGGATTCTGGATAACTGCGAGCGCAACGACGAGTAGGACACCGCCACCGAGGTAGCCGAGTGCATATCCAGCGGTGGAAACACGGTCTATCTCTTCTCGGCCAGCGACGTGAGGCAGCAAGGAATCGTAGAACACAAGGCTGCCGTTCACACCCATGTTTGCCAAGACGAACAGAATCGCCGCAAACAGCCAGGCACCTTGCTGTATGAAGTACATCGATGCCACAGCCGCGACGCCTAAGCCGAAGAACGCCCCGAGAAACCGCTTCTTCGATGCCTTGTTGTCGGCAATGGCACCGAGGATAGGAGCTAGAATAGCGATAAAAATAAGGCCGAGGGTAGTTGCCACACTGAACCGGAAGGTGGCAGTGGCGGGTGGCAGGCCATCGGCCGCATAAGACGCGAAAAAGATCGGGAACACTGCCGTCACGATGATGGTGATCATCGCCGAGTTGGCCCAGTCGTAAAGTCCCCAAGCGCGCTGTTCAGGGGTTCGGAGCCCAATGCGGCTCAGCAACCAACCGCCTCCGACTCACGCCAAGTGAACATCCAACATCCAACAGGGAACATCCAACATCCAACGGCTGCCCTTCCCTACCCTCCCTCGTCTCCCTCTCCCACTCTCAACTCCCATCCGTCACCGCCTTCCACACCCTCAGGAAATTCCCACCCAAAATCTTTCTCACATCGTCATCTGAATATCCGCGTTCCTTCAACCCTCGCGTAATGTTGGGATAGTCGTGCACGCCGCGTATCCCAACCGGCGACGGAGTGCGCGGATACATGTCAGCCCCGAGTCCCACGTGGTCTATCCCGGCGATCTGCACCGCGTGTTCGATGTGATCGAGAAGGTCTTCGATGGTGGGGAGGTTCTCGAGCGGCCAGTCGCGAGCGGCGTTGAGATGATTAACAGCAATGCGTAGGTCTATATCTTCGATCTCAGGAACCTGTCGGAAAGCGTCTCGACCAACTGCTCGGAGTTCACTCATCGCCTCGGAGTACTCTTGCGTGAGGTAGTTGAGCACGAACACTATCCCGATTACGCCACCGTTTTCTCCGAGCGCGCGCAGCTGATCGTCGCTCATGTTTCGGCGGTGTGGGTTGAGTGCTCGGCAACCGGAGTGGGATGCAATCACCGGATCCTCGGTCGTCTCAATCACGTCGAAAAAGGTTGAGTCGGACACGTGTGAGATGTCGACGACCATGCCGAGTCTGTTCATCTCCCTCACCACATCTCTGCCGAGGTCATTCAATCCGCCCCAGCGTGGGTCGTCGGCGCCCGAGTCGGCCCAGTCGTGTGACACATTGTGTGTGAGAGTCATCGACGAAACGCCCAGTTCGTAGAACTCTCGCAGTCTGTCCAAGCTCGCTTCAATCGCGTGCCCACCCTCGATGGCGAGCGGCATCGCGATCTTCCCTTCTGCCACAATGCGTTCTACGTCGGAGCCGGTGCGGGCTAGCTCGACCCTGTCAGAGTTTTCGTCGATTGCGTTGCGCATCGCTGACAGCAGCTCGTGCGCCTGCCTAGAGCACTCGCCCGGCATGGGATACAGGAAATTCTCCACATAGAGCGCGACCGTCTGGACATCCACCCCGCCCTCTCGCAGTCTGGGAATGTCGACATGACCGGCAGGCAAACGTTCGCCAATATCGAGCTTTTCGTACAGTACGCGATAGGCGAGGTCGTTATGAGTGTCCCAAACCAGTGCGTCTTCGTGCAGCGCTCGAAAAGACTCCTCGTTCGCCGCACAACCCGCGAGAACAACAGCCAGCAGCAGCGCCGAGAATGCGGCGCGGAAATTCCGTGACATCATCAAATCCTCAATTGTTCAATGTCAGAGTAGCTACTCGTTGGTTTCATTCTTTTCCGAAGCGGGAGACGCGTCATCCGACTCTCCTGAGCCAGGCGGCTTCACGCCTGCTGCTCCCGCCATCCCCAAAACACCAGGTAGGTTGAGCGAATCAGACAGGCCCGACGGCACAACCATCAGCGATCCTTTTTTCACTATACTCTCGTAGAGCATGTTCATTGCACGGAGATTCAGCGCCACAGGATTCTGGCTGTAGCTCTCGGCCGCCTCCACAAACTTCGACGCAATCTGTGTCTCCGCAGTTCCTAGGATGATCCGAGCCTGCCGTTCACGTTCCGCCTGTGCCTGGCGAGACATCGCCTCCTCCAACCCCTTGGGAATAATCACGTCGCGGATCTCCACCGACTGCACCTGGATACCCCAGTCGTGCATCTTGCGGTCGAGCGTCTCCTGCAGGTTCCGACCCAACTCCTTCCTTGATTGGATGAGTTCCGCGAGATCGTGTTTCCCGATTGCGTCTCGAAGAGCAGTCTGAGCTGCGAGCACCACCGCCACCTCATATTGCTGCACCTCTAGTGCGGCCCGCTCAGCATCGTAGACTATCCAGAATGCGATCGCATCGACGTTGACGGGCACCGTGTCCTTGGTGAGACACGACTCGGCGCCGAAATCGGTAGTGCGAAGCCGCTGGTCGATGTGGTAAGAGATACGGTCGATGATCGGAACCAGAAAGAAAACTCCTGGGCCACGCAGGCCGCGGTACTTGCCCATGCGCAGCACCACTGCTTTTTCCCACTGGTCCGCGTATTTGATTGATGAGGCCACAAACAGACCGGCAGCAGCGGCGACCACGGCTGCGGCTTCGACTGGTGCGAATAGCAGAGTTGCAGCACCCAATGCAGCGGCAACGCCAATGCCTGCTACTCCCGCAGGAACCGGATAGCGCGTGTCCGTCGGAGATGATTTCGCCATATTTGCACTCCCCCCCAGAGACTTGGTTACGCTGATTGGCAAGTTGTTTGTTGGGTTCATTCTCGCCTCTCCGACTCGTGTGGATTGTTTCGCGGCACTCGCAGATCCACGAGAGCATCTATCAAATCGTCGATCGAGAAACCCAGGGCTCCGGCGCTGCCGGCAGCTTCTCGGCACAGTGCCTCCAGCTTCACCCACCGCTCACGGATCTCTCTATCGGGGGCATTGAGGCTCACGAACGTTCCCTCACCTGGGCGAGACGCAACAACGCCAAGCTTCTCGAGCTGTTGGTATGCTCGTTCAACGGAACGCGGTGTCAATCCCAGCTCGACGGAGAGTTCTCTAACGGTGGGCATTCTGTCGCCGGTCTGCAGTGTTCCGTCCACTACCTCAAGCCAGACACAGTCTACGATCTGGCGCGGCAGAGGTTGCTGGCGTCCAGAATCCAGAAAAGCGGTGATTCGCTTCGCGATGTCACTGCGTTCGGGTTTGCTCACGAGGTCGCCTTTGGAAGGCCTGTATTAAGGATACGGCTACGGGTGAGAATCGCCACTCCCACGCACCAGTCGCGAACTTCTGCGGTCCGTCGACCATCTGTGCGCCGGTGAACGCAGTAGCTAGTGGTAACCGAGTCCGCTCCCTATGTCGTACTCGTCACTCACCGTGACCGGCAACCTACCAGATGGTTCAATGTTTCCGGTCAGCGCCTTTATGAATGATTCAAAATACACCGGTTGATTGCCAAACCACCCCCTCTCACCGTAGCCAACTAGAAACGCAGGTACGTCAGATATCTCTCTGATGATATGAGGGTTGCCGTACGCCATCGCGACGACACCACCTGGCTTTGCGGTAATCACGCTCCTGATGAACTCCAAGTCGGAGTCTCTTATTGGTGTGGCGTCGCCCAATTTATCCCGCTGAACGAAGAACGAGAGAACCACGAGACTCGCTTGGTCGACTGCCTGGCGTATGAAACTGTACTCGGACGATTCCGTCCCTGGACGAAGCGTGAAGTTCTGGATGCCCGGGAAAGCGGTCTCCAATTGTTCCGCGAGTACTGACGGAGACGGATCGTCTTCCAGCTTCTGCACGTTGATGTTGACCGCGGTAGCCGCCTGGTCGCCTGTTACCGGCAATACTCCGTCATTCTTGAGAAGTGTCAGCGAACGGTCAGCCACCTCCTGCGCAATCGCCAGGTGCTCGGGAGTACCCACAAACTCGCTCACCGCTTCGGCATTCACCAATCGATGGTTGTGCAGATTGAGCCTCGACTTGAGGCTGAGGAGCTTGCGAACGGCCTCGTGTACGCGTTCTTCGCTGATGCGGCCTGACCTCACGGCGTCGGCCATCGCAGCGATCGTCGCCACCGGGTCACGCGGCTTGAGGATTACATCGTGGCCCGCCTCAAACGCCTTCACCGCGACATCTTCAGTTCCGAACCGCGCAACCACATGGTCGTACCAGAGATCGTCGGTGGTGAGAACACCATCAAAACCCAAGCTGTCCCGCAACCACCCGAACGAGAGTTTGCCTTCAACACTCGCGGGGAGATCCGATCCGTCGGTCACGGCTGGGACCGCAACATGTTCTGTCATGACGAAGTCGACGCCTGCCTCGATGGCAAGCCCAAAGGCCCTGAAGTCGTAGGCGACGACGTCAGCCGCAAGCTTGTTGTTCGCATTGAAATTGGGATATTCGCGCATGGGTTCGACATCGCCACGGCCAGGGAAATGTTTGGCCGAAGTCAGCATGCCGTTGTCGTGGTAGCCGCTTACGTACGAACGCACCATTCGGCCCAGCAGGTCGACGTCTCCCCCGAACGACCTGACACTCTCAGCTGGATTGTCAGGCCGTAGAGACACGTCGACCACAGGCGTATACGTGAGGTGCAACCCCATCGCCCTACCTTCGACAGCGGCAGCAGACGTGGCCCGGTACATGAGATCTTCATCGCCGATTGCCGCAAAGGCCATATTCGCCGGGTACTCGGTCGCACCGGCGACCTGCTGACCGGGACCTCCCTCGAAGTCCACCGAAAAGAGGATCGGTATTTCTGCTTCGCCCTGCAGTTGATTGAGAAGCGTCGGCACAGTCGTTGGCGTCCCGCCGTATAGAACGAACATGCCAAGCCCATGATCCCGGGCCAGGCTAACCCAACGGTCCATGTTGAATCCCAGCGCACCTTCAACACGGAGGTCGAGGTCCGAGGTGATGAGCTGGCCGATTTTTTGCTCCAACGACAGGCCGGCGAGTGTCTGCTCCACCCACTCTGTGTCTGGATGATCGGACAGGAATGGTGCTGGCTGGTCGCTGCACGCAGACAGTGCAATGGCAGCAGCAAGGGACGCAATTGCGATCGGCGGTGCGCTTGTATTCATCACATCCTCGAATTCACAACGTTGATCTTGCAGTCAGTTCTTTGATTTCCATTCAATTCGATGCGCTCTAGGTGTGTTCTGCCGCGGAGGAACGCGGAATGACGCTGCCAACATCGGGATTCGAGTACCCCACCCAACCCCAAGAACTATCCGCGTTTTTCCGCGTCACTCAGCAGCTAGAAACCCATTGAGCTAGCTACTCGATCGCAGGATCCTCACCCTGAAGCCCAGCTCCTGCGACAGCGCCACCATCTCCTCGAAAACGTCGCCGTAGGCTACAGCAACGTGGTTCGACAGATAGTGTGCCATCAGCGTATCGCGGCTGATACCCAAGTCGGTTGCCATGAACGGCCACTCGCGTGTAGTGCCTTCCCACCATTCATCACGCGTTTCTGAGGGAAGCTTCACCACCTCGCCCCGCCCGACATCCATCCAGAGCTCGTCATTCTTGATGTATGTACGCGCCCAAGTGACGTCTCCAGGAAGGCTCTCTCCGGCGAATGTACCGCCGGGCACCGGGAAGTAGGTCTTGGGCTGGCGATAACTGTGCACACCTTTCAGCGACTCGGGATCGTGGTTGAAGGGATACGCACTGCAAGAACCTGAGTTGAGCAGGACCCAGATGAACCGACCGTCGTATTCCGCACCCCAGCGCACGTCGTGGAACATGACCGCTTGATGTAGCCCCTTGGCCTTGAGGAGGCGTTTCATCATCTCCATTGGGACTGCGTTGCCCTGATCAGCCTCGGTGGAGCAGATGATGGTATCACCGTTCGACTCGGGTCGGCACACTGAGTTGAGTAGGCCTTCGGAGAAGTCGGACGGCGGTCGTAGCGGAAGCAAGCCCAACTGATATTGCCACCCTATACAGTCGATCTTGAATTCGTCCACCAAGTCGATCACGCTCAGATAATCGCGTAATTGTTCTCTGGTTGCCTCTTCCGTGAAGTCTTCGGCGCCCGGTTCGCCCCAGTGGAACGCGACTCCTTTGCTCTTCACGAAGTGCAACGCTGCGTTGATGCGTGAGTCCTCTATGCCACGGCCTCGATCAATTATCCACGCCTGATCGATCTTGTGCTCGGTGAAACAATGACGGTTCAGCATCCGTGGCCCGAAGTATCCATTGATCATGCCCATTGACGTGTCGCCCAGCATTAGGATCAGGGCCCGTCGGGCACGGAACTGATCGGCCACTCCACGCGCAAGCGTCGCCGCCTCCGGCGAAACCGGAGCGCTGTACGAGATTTCAGCCTCGTCATACCCGATCCGACCGGACGAACACCACTCCTCGAGCCTCGCCATGAATACTTCGTCGGTCGTCCAATCGTCTGCCTCAGTCCAAACGCGAGAAAACTTGCGTCCAAGGCTTTCGAGGCAAGCACCTGTGTTCAATAGGCCCACCAACCCCGGCCACTCACCAGAAAAGTTGCTTGCAAGCAGCAGCGGGTTGTCCTTTCCAACCACGCCCTCGGTAGTGTGCGGCCCAAAACACCAGTGCACGCAGATGCCGATCATGGGATCTTGGATTGGGCCAAGCCGCTCAATAGCATGGTGAGGCTTGGACAGGAATCCTTCTAGGAGGTAAGGTTCTTTGCCGAGTTTCTTCAGGGCAGCTTCCATCTGCCTCGTTGACTCGGTCACGTTCGGCAATGCTGCCTCGTTGGGTAGATCACGCCCATCTCCGGGCCAGAAAATAGCTATACGCTGCTTCACTGATGCTCCTCCTCAATCTCCGTTTCGATCGGTTCGCCTCCGTCGCCTACGTTCTCCGGCGTGAACAGACGCGTTCCGAGGACTGTAAGTTTGGGCACTTCATTGCCATTTAGGATCTGGAGAGCCACATCGATCGCCTCAGCACCACCTGTGGGATACAGAAAAGTTGCATCCATTATCCCCTGAGCGACGTATTGCTGCCCTTCGTGCGGAAGCGCATCGATGCCGACGAAAAGCATCTCGTTTTCCCGTCCGACAGCTCGCGCGGCAAGCCAGGCGCCGTGTGCTCCAGGATCGTTGTGAGCATAAACCACGTCGATTTCGGCATTCGTAGTCAACGCCGATTCCATTTCTCGCCTGGCGTTTGGCTCGAGCCACTGCATCTCGCCCGTGAATACGATCTCCAGCCCCGGATTATGCTCGAGTTCGAGTCCCTGCAAGAATCCCTGATTCCGATCCTGACCTGGTACCGATGTCATGAGACCCTTCAGCTCGACGATCTTCCCTACCCCACCGAGCCGCTCTCGTATCCACCGACCGGCCTCTCGCCCAATGCGCACGTTGTCCGCTCCGATGAAGGTCGTGAACTGATCTCCTTGCACGGCTCTGTCAAGGACGATGACAGGTATTCCTCGTTGATACGCCTCTGCCACTGGTCTTGTGAGTGGCGCCGCTTCTTTAGGGCTGATGATGATGAGGTCGACACCTTGTTCAACGAACTCCTCAACCTGCGCCCTTTGCGTTAGAGACTCGTTCTGCGCGTCCTTGAAGATGACGCGCAGATTGTCGTGTGACTGGGCGGCCGCCCTCACGTCGGCGTCCATCTGAACCCGCCACGGCTCGCCGAGGTTGCATTGACTCATGCCGATCACCCATGGGTCATCGGTTGTTCCGGCGTGTCCTACCCTTGTTTCCGACGAACAAGCGATCAAAGCAAGCACACATAACGCCGCCGAATTTGGTTTCCAATTCATGTTCCAGTTCCAGCATTCCCAGTGTTTTGGTCTGAAGTGCGGCATCGCGTAGTCCGCCTCCAACGAGTTCTCACCTGATTTCCTGGACCCATACGAAGTCGATGCCCAGCTCCGGTCGGTCAACAGCATCGTTAGCACCATCAAACACGAATTCTAGCGTGTGTGCACCGGTATTTAGTTCCCGCGGTTTCAGAGTGAAGTTGCGCAACAGCGTGCGATACGGTCGGTATAGATCGATGGCGGTTGTTTCAGTTGTGAGTTCCGCGGCTTCGCCGTCCAACTGCAGGTTGGCCCTGCCTCCATTTTGGTTCAGGCGCGCTACGAAATGGATTCGGTATTCACCTGCGGTTGGTATCGGAACCTGAAGCCTTAGAGCCTGACCGGGCGACGACGGCCGCCACACGGGCAGACGCGATTCCGCGTAAAGCCGGCCTGTTTCAGTCTGGAGGCTGCGGTTGGGCGACAGCGTCTCCGTTTGGTGAAAAACCGAGTTGCGCGAGCCAAACCGTCCTTCCGGTATCCAGCCGGCCGGAAGCCTCAATTCCCGCAGATCGTCTCTCCGGATCGCCACGTGATCGTCCGTCACACCGGGCAGAGCATAGTGATATCCGACCCGGGCATAGGATACTCCCGGCGTCCGTTCGTGGCTGAACAGCTCCATGTAGAAACCGATGTTCGACCTAAACGGCAGAGGATCGAGGATGTGCCAGCGGTAATTGGTGACGAATCCGCGGTTTCCGGGACCGTCATTGCGCGGCTGCCCGCAGTATGGGAACGAGAATATGTCGGGCGACGACCAGGAATAGTTGTAGTAGTCCTCGGATCCCGTGCCAAACAGCGAAGGCAAAGAGTCGTCGTCTACGAAGGCTTTCTCGTCACCTTCGCCCCACCAGTTTCCCCAGGGAGTCGGGATAGGATTTGGATTCAATAGAATTGAAGTAGTGCCCACATACACACCCTTACCACGCGCGACAACGAACGGCAGATCCTGCACGGCATCAGGGTCGGCAACCAAGTCGTGATCTACTCTCCAACGCGCACGGAAATACATGGAACGTTCTTCGTCCCACTCGTAATCCACTGTGTTAGCAGAACCCGAGGCCAAGACTCTTTGATCACCACGATTCTCCAGTTTGACTAGCGCCGAACTCTGATAAGGCATCACGAACCGAGAGATCATGGTACCATCAGGCAACACACTAAACGGGAGTGACTGGAAGGGATTGACTCCGGGGGCCGCTGCAAAGAAATCGCCAACCGGAGCCTGTACTTGTCCCCACGGCGAGCCGTCGAAGTGGATGTGCAGCACAGTCTGGCGCAACGCACGATCGAGATCTTGCGCCTCCAGCTTCAACTCCAGGCGTGTTATCGCACCAGCACCCTCCAGGCTCAACGCATCTTCACTTGATCCTGGAGCGAGTGTAGCAGAGATGTTTTCAACCGAGCCCGAGGACTGCGGCACATCCTGATAATCGGGATCGGCAAGCACACCAATTACGCGGTTGATCGTCTCGCTGTACTCCTCGAGGTCCTCCGGCGTGAAAGTCTCAACTCGAGTCCCCGGAGCGTACTTTCGAACCTCCAACTGGTAGAAATGGATGTGTGCGAGGTTCCCGGTCCACTCGAGCCGCAATCTCTGCGCGAATGGTATTGGAGCGTAAACCGCGTCTCGTTGGTAAATGGTCCGCACCATGTTCTCTCGATTGAGCGACTGCGACTGCGGGAACGAATCGAGCGGCCTCCTGAAGAGGTCATTGGCCGGCCCGGAGAAAAGGGGTTCGCTATTCCCGTCGAGCCAGAGCTGCACCGTTCCGTCAATGGCCGCGGTCCAGAGACGAACGAGCGCACCCGGACCGTCGACATCAGCCATCAGGTACACGCCGACGCTGTCTTCCCCAGGCTCTTGAAGGACGGATTCAAAACCGGGAATCGGTTCACCTCCGAACCCGTCGGAATTGGCGAACCAATCTGCACCATCAGGAAGTCTTGAACGGCGGTCATATGAGGAAAACTGGATCGTCTGGTATGCGGGATCGGGGAATTCCGTGAGCCCCGCCATGTCGATCATCTCTTCGTA
>Ga0180432_10008175_pt1 | contig 13113 bp, 11 predicted proteins | sample SS_ome_10_FD_132414 | JGI IMG/M metagenome (GOLD analysis project Ga0180432, IMG submission 132414) | Hypersaline lake sediment archaeal communities from the Salton Sea, California, USA - SS_1_MS_2 metaG | ecosystem: Environmental > Aquatic > Non-marine Saline and Alkaline > Hypersaline >...
ATTGATATCCATGTGGACAGGGGAGGTCATGGCGATCTTCGTGCCTGATTCGTTCCCTCCGAAAATGTAGCCCGCAAGTTGTCGGAAACCCGGGACAGAAAGCTCCCTGTAAGACCGGGCCTCAGAATGGAGGGTTGCCAGGATCGCAGAGGGGTAAAACCTGATCTCGAATTCATTTTCCGCATGAACGACCCTGTAGGCCTGTTTTTCTGTAGCCATGATATTGTATGTCTGAATGATCAATAGAAAGAATATACCTGCTGTGCTCTTCATGATCCATTAACAACCAGCAGGACAAAATGTTTCAATTTTTTTTGTGCACGGATCAAGGGCAACTAAGAGCGAAAATATCATACTGGTTTTCAGGGATCAGGTTCGCACTGGTAAAATCCTTTTTAGAAGCCTTCAGGATTTTTTTTAAATTTATCTTTACTTAAAACAATGCTATGCCATATCTTAAAATCCAGACGAACAGGGAAGTGGCCGACAGGGACCTGTTGATGAAAGAAATGACAGATCTCCTGATGGATCTGCTGGCCAAGCCTGAAAAGTACATCATGATTGCTGTGGAACCGGTTACTGACATGTATTTCGGAGGTAATAATGAACCCGCAGCCTTTGTTGAACTGAAAAGTATCGGGTTTCCCCCCGACAGTACCCCGAAATTATCAGAGGCGATATGTAAATTGCTCCAAATGCAGCTTGGAATCTCGCCGGAAAGGGTGTATATCGAATTCTCGGATGCACCGCGCCATATGTTTGGATGGAACAGCGACACCTTTTAGCGAGGGATTTTTTTACGGAATGATCCCATCGAAACGGGTTGCCTGCTGTCCTTTAGCTTTTCTGAAAAAAATATGAAAGAAATCAGAATCATGATGCTTGCGGTCCTCACTGCAGGGATGAGCGCGCCAGCTGGTTTTCGCATAAAGCCGAGACCGCAAGCCCTCATTATTATAGCGTTTACCTGGCCGATTATGACGTGACCGCGGAGATCACCCCCACAGAAAGGGCGGCCATGTTCCGGTTCACCTTCCCGGAAAGCGAAGACTCATGGGTCCTGGTGGATGCCTTTGACAGGGGCTCCTATATCAGGATCATTCCTTCAGAGAACAAAATCATCGGTTACACCACCCGAAACAGCGGGGGCGTGCCCGCAAATTTCAGGAACTATTTCGTGATCCGGTTTGACAGGCCTTTTGCTTTCGGTGCAGCCTGGAGCGGGGACAGCCTGATGGAGAATATCCTGGAATGGAAGGATGACCACGTGGGGGCAGCCGTTTGTTTCAACACGGAAAAAGGGGAGCAGGTTCATGCCAGGGTGGCTTCCTCATTCATCAGTTTTGAACAGGCGGAACGCAACCTGGATGAGCTGGGGGATGAATCCTTTGACGGGGTGAAGGAAAAGGGCAGGGCCGCGTGGAACAGGGAGCTGTCCAGGATACGCCTGGAGGGAGGGACCATTGATCAGGTACGGACCTTCTATTCCTGTCTCTACAGGGTACTGCTTTTCCCACGGAAATTCTATGAGATCAATGAAAGGGGAGAGGTGGTACACTACAGTCCATACAACGGAAAGGTCCTCCCGGGGTGCATGTTCACGGACAACGGTTTCTGGGATACCTTCAGGGCGGTCTTCCCATTTTTCAACCTGATGTATCCCTCGCTGAACGAAAAGATCCAGGGGGGGCTGGTGAACGCCTACAGGGAAAGCGGCTGGTTGCCTGAATGGGCCAGCCCGGGTCACCGCGACTGCATGATCGGTTCCAATTCGGCTGTACTGATCGCGGATGCGTACCTGAAAGGATGCCGCGGGTACGACATCGAAACCCTCTACGAGGCGGTCCTGAAGAATACGGAGAACGAAGGTCCTGTGTCATCGGTGGGAAGATACGGCGTGAATCATTACAACGAACTGGGCTACGTGCCCTGCGATGCGGGCATCAATGAGAACGTGGCCCGCACCCTGGAGTATGCGTATGCCGACTTCTGCATCTACCGGCTGGGGAAGGCCATGGGAAAGCCGGAGGAGGAGATCGGGGTGTTTGCGGAGCGTTCGCAGAATTACCGCAATGTGTATGACGCGCAATCGGGCCTGATGCGGGGAAGGAACAGGGACAGAAGCTTCCAGTCCCCCATCAACCCCTTTAAATGGGGCGATGCCTTTACGGAAGGGAACAGCTGGCACTACACCTGGTCGGTCTTTCACGATGTACAGGGACTGATCGACCTGATGGGTGGCAGGGAGTCCTTCATCTCCATGCTGGATTCCGTGTTCATCGTGCCGCCCATTTTTGACGATTCCTATTATGGACAGGTCATCCACGAGATCCGCGAAATGCAGGTGATGAACATGGGGAATTATGCCCACGGCAACCAGCCCGTACAGCACATGATCTATCTCTACAATTATGCGGGAGCCCCCTGGAAGGCGCAGTACCGGGTCAGGGAAGCCATGAACAGGCTTTACTCCCCCGCTCCTGACGGCTACTGCGGGGATGAGGATAACGGGCAGACTTCCGCGTGGTATGTGTTCAGCGCCATGGGGTTCTACCCGGTATGCCCGGCAACGGATGAGTACGTGATCGGTGCACCCCTGTTCAAAAAGATCACCCTTGCCCTGGAGAACGGGAACAGGATTGAGATCAACGCTCCTGCCAACAGTAACGAAGACCGGTATATCCACAGGATAGAACTCAACGGGGAGGAATACACTGCGAACTACTTCAGCTTCAGGGAAATGATGAAGGGAGCCGACTTTGATCTTGAAATGAGTGACACCCCCAGCCGGCAGCGGGGAATCACGGAAACGGACCTCCCGTATTCATTCTCCAGGGATGGGAACCGGTGATCCCGGCACATGTTTTCATACGTGTGTATCTATTTTTGACTTGCTGCATGTTGCTTACGCTTAAAGATCGCTGGGAGGAAGCCTGGCTTGGTTCGCCGGCCACACGAGCATTAACACACTGATGTGGTCTTTGAAGTGACCGGGGTTACCATCCCCTTTCGATTTTCCCCATATCAGTGCAAAAGGGGAAAAGCATCAATACAAGAGCAATTGAAATCAAATTTATCATTCTTTTCATGGCCTTTAGTTGATAATTGGTTTTTAAGAAAATAGTCACAAATATTTGATGATCAGGATATTATAAGGTTACGGCAATCTGTCCGTTTTCGAACAGCGGGTGTTCAAAAATGAACATTCATCATGGATGGCCAGTCTATTTTCAAAAATTGTTATATGCTGATTATAAGTATTTTGCGGTAAAAGGCATAAATATTGACTTAGGCTCAGAAAATAAGAATTCCACATTCATGATCGGCAACTTTATAAAAACCGCCTTAAGGAATCTCCTGAAGAACAAGACTGTATCATTGATCAATATAGGAGGACTGGCCATCGGTATCGCGAGCTGCCTCACAATCCTGGCATATATCGGATACGAAATAAGCTTTGACCGTTTTCATTCGAAAGCCAACAGGATCTATCGCGGTGTGATCAGGGTCACAGCCGAAAGTGAATGGGAAACCACCCCTCAGATGGTGGCAGCGGTTGGGCCATCCCTCACGGAAGATTTTCCGGAAATTGAAAGAACTGTGCGGTTCAGGGTTCCGGAAGACCGGTACCTCAGTTTCGATAACCGGTCTTATTTCGTAGAAAACGTATTATACGCGGATTCGACACTGTTCGATGTCTTCTCCTTCACTTCTTCGGGGCAATCCTGAACAGGCCCTGGAAGCTCCCTTTTCACTGGTGCTGTCGGAGCAGACTGCCCGGAAAATATTCGGGACCGGCGATGTGCTGGGGGAGACAGTCTTGCTTGATAACAAGGAACTGCTCACAGTTACGGGGATCATAGAAGATGCCCCCGGCAATTCACATATTCAGTACGAAGCATTTATTTCCTTCTCCAGCCTGTATGAAGATAAGAACATGCACCTGGGCTGGAACGGGGGCTGGGCATACTATACCTATTTGCTCGTCTCACCGGGTACCGACGTTGAAACCCTGGAAGGAAAATTCCAGCCTTTCTTTGACAGGCATATCAATTACATGTTCGAGGGAACCAGTATCAGCGAGAACATGGTACTGCAGCCACTTACCGGCATATACCTGCATTCCGGGCTCAACGGTGAAATAGGTCCCACGGGCAACCTGTCCTATCTGATCCTGTTCTCCCTGATCGCATTGCTGATCTTTACCATAGCCTGTATCAATTATATCAATTTAACTACCACCCGGCTGACAGTCAGGCGCCGTGAGACAGGGATCAGGAAATTACTTGGTACAACAAGAAAATGTATTATGCTGCAATTCCTCGTGGAATCGGTGATCCTGAACGTGATCGCACTCATGCTTGCCTTGATCCTTGCAGAGCTTGTTCTGCCTGTGGTCAGCAACCTTGCCGGACACGAGCTTGTGTTGTTTCATCCGTCTTTTATACCCTATACCCTGGCAGTACTGCTTGTTATCCTCGCAGCAGGAGTGTTTGCAGGTTGTTATCCTGCGCTGCATCTTTCGGCCCAGAGCGCGGTAGGACTTACCAGGCAGGCCGGGTCCTCCATTTCCCGCAAAACCAGCGCAAAGAACTTGACGGTGTGTTACAGTATACCGTATCGATCGCCATGATCATCTGTTCCATCTTTTTATACAAGCAGCTCAGCTACATTCGCCACAATGACCCGGGTTTTGAAAAGAATAACATTCTCCTTGTTCCCCTCAAAACGGAAAATATTTACCGGAAACATGAATTATTGAAATCTGAATTATTGAATATCAGCAGGATAGATCAGATAACGGCCTGCTATGATTATCCTGGCAGTGGCTATACGAGCAACGGCTATATCCCTGAAGGGTACGAGGAAGCCATATTGACCCATGTACTGTATACCGATGAAGATTTTGTGCCGATGATGGGTTTGAAGGTAAAAGCAGGACGCAATTTCTCAAAATCCCTGGAAACGGATAAAAGCAAGTACCTGGTCAATGAAACCTATGCACGGTTCCTGGGTTGGGATGATCCCCTCGGAAAAACCATTGAGCGCAACGGGAAGCATGAGGTCATTGGAGTGGTCAGCGATTTTAATTTTGCCACGCTTCATGAACCGATCTCTCCTCTGATCATTACCCTTCAGAGGGAAGGACGGTTTCATTATTTCATGATCAGGGTAAAAGAAGGGCTGGCCGATGATATTATTGAGCAGTTACGTGAGAAATGGGAACAGATCATCCCTGAAATCCCCTTCGAATACAGCTTCCTGGAAGACATGGACGAAACCGGATACCTGGCTGAGAAACGTCAGGCAACACTTATCCTGCTGTTCACGATCCTGGCTATCCTGATCGCTTTTACGGGATTGTATGCCCTGACATCATATGAAACGGAACGGCAGACAAAAAACATCGGTATCCGGAAGGTTAACGGAGCTTCTGCCTCTGAAATACTGGTCATGTTGCTGGGCCGGTTTACCAAATGGGTGGTTATTTCCTTTCTGATTGCCTGTCCTGTTTCCTATTATGCCATGAAACGGTGGCTTCAGCATTTTGCCTATCAAACAAATTTAAGCTGGTGGGTCTTCATGCTGGCCGGGTTCACAGCCGTCGTTGTCGCATTACTTACGGTGAGCTGGCAAACCATCCATGCGGCTGTAAGGAATCCTGTTGAGGCCCTCCGTTATGAGTGATGATCCTTCGCCTTGTACATACCCCAATAATACCCTTTGATTTCTCTGTGTTGTTGTCCGGGCTTGGAGTTCAGGTTTTCAAGAAGTGATAAGCGATAAAAAAGGGTGTAGTCATTTTGGTGATTTCAGGAAGTTACCGACCTGTGACTCATTCATTTCCCTCCTTTTGTAAACACAATTCTCCACACGTATCAGATCTTTCCACCTGTATCCGAGCCTTGGCAGATAATGCTGGAGGAAGCTTATGCAAACTTTGTCGCGCATTGACTTTTTCGATTGTTTATTCCTTTCTCCCTTACTGGTGTATTTCCAGAATGAACTTTCGAACCGAGAAACAGTCCTGCCCGGAAAACACCAGGTAACATGTTTTTCCGTCCCTGCTCATCCATTTTGTGGGAATTGATGCACATTCGCCGGGACCCATATCCCAGTTCTTCGTAAAATATACTGTTCGCCACGGACCCCATGGTTTGGGTGCTTCGTAAATGGCAAAACCGCCCTCATCCCTTTCATCAACATCTTCTTCTTCAAGAATCTGCCACCAGAGGTAACGGCCTATTCCGGGGTTATAACTTACACTTGTGCGACCGGTGTTATATGGAGTCCCCGCATAGGTGAAAACAGGCTTTCGGTCATCCATATTCCTTGACCATCTGGGATCATCGCCTTCGAAGCCGGCAAAACATTCGTAGGATCCCTGGCCGGTGATCCTGCCGGCGGGCACTCGAAGCAGGATCATGTCCTTGTTAGTTGTTGCGTAGGCTGATTTGTCGTCAGGTGTGACGGTATAAACGTATTGATCTCTCGCCTCCCGGTAATTCTTGCCGAAATTGATAAATGCAGGATAGCCAAATTTTTCAAATTTCCATTTGCTCCAACTCCAGGTTTGTCCATGGTCCACAGACCATGCCAACTGCGACATATTTCCATTCCTGTCAGCATTTCGCACCCAGAGATAGATGGTTCCATCCACGCAGAGCAGCCCGCTGCCTTTTTTCCCGCTGCTTCCATCCCTGTTGCTTTCAAGTGCCTTGATATTCTCGCCGCTTATGTCAGGCGGATTTCCTGTTATCCTGCAAAACCACATGCTTTTCCGGGTACTGCCAAACGCTTTTCCATCGCCGCCCGCCGTATATAAGTGCCCGTCATCTGCCCACGTAACAGGCCAGTTGTCACAGCTGCATCCTATTCGAATAACTGAATCGGCGGAGGCGAACTCAATATCCCGGATAAGCTCACTCCCCGGGTAAGGCATTTCTATCAGGGCATCCATAAGCATATTCACAAGATATTTTTCCACACCATAGTAAAAACCCTCACCATTTGATTCATGATACATGGAAGCACCGTTTCTCACCACAATGATATTCATACCGGGTATAATGATCAGGTGCTGGTTTTCAGCCCCGGCACCCAGATAGGTATCATGAGGCGCTTTTTGCCATATTCCATCGAAATTATTGTACCAGCACAGGGTGGAAGCAGGTGCGGGTTGCCTATCATGACGGGGAGGAAGCGGTGTTCCTGTATATTCCACCATCTGCATAATGCATGAAGAATCTATCAGCTGATGACCCTCCCAGTTGCCCTGCCGCAACATCAGTCGCCCGATACGGGCAACAGCACGAGGTGTAAAATTTCCACCTCCCCAGTTAGCGACAAGATCAAGGCCATCAACCCGGTATGTCCTGCCATATCCTATGCTCCAGTCATCCTGCTCCAATCCAACGGGGACAAAAATACGCTCCCGCAATAATGCGCGGATATCCGGATAACCGGACCCCCTGTAAGCGGAAGTGACCGCATAGGCCAGCATGGCCATACCGGGATTGCTGTATTGAAACTGCGAGCCGGGTTCAAACAATAAAGGGGTTTGATCCCTTGCCAGGGTAAAGGGATCATTGGGTGGATCTCTCCGCTCCCAGAATGTCTGCTTCCATCCCCCCTTATTCTTGGGCCGGGCATCTTCAAGCCCGGAGGTATGTGTTGCCAGATGGCGAAGGGTGATCTGTGACTTCCTGGGATTCAGTTGCCATTGCGGAATAAATTTCCAGGCGGGATCGTCAGCATTCACCCGTTCATCGTCCAGAGCCAGAGAAAGAGACATCCCCCCGACCAGGGACTTGGCCAGTGAAGCTGTATAGTGCCTGCGTTCCGGATGCCATCCACTGGCATACCATTCTAAAAGTATTTCATCATTCCGGATGACCAGCAAAGCCTTCGTACCATGTTCCATGAGGGTATCTCGCATGGCATATAGCTTCTGTGCGGAAAAACCCTGATCCTCTGGCAGATCATTTCCCCATTGAAAAGATTGTGCCGCCGCATGTAGGTTAAGTGACAGGATGATTGCCACCATCCCTGCCTGTATGTCGATTCCTCCAATCACGGGTAGCAAATTATAAATTTCCAGAGCAACTTGCCAGGCTTGCCTGATTTAATCGATGAAGATTTCTCTGGCCACATTCATAAAAACCTTATATTTAATTCACCCAACCGCACAGCAGGTTTCATTAAAATCATTAGTAATAATTAAAACACGTTGAACGCTATGAAAAAAACTGTTTTGAATCTATTAATCGCTTTTTTGGGCCTGGCTACGCTCGTTGCCCAGAATGGTTCAGGTTATGACCTTTTTGATATGGGCACAGGGCTTAAATCCCGTTCCACCAGCTTTGAAAATCCTACCGGTGAACCCGGGAAAGGAGGTACGGCAGCCAGCGAGGATCTGGGTGTCGGACGCAAAGGTTTCCCTGCAAAGCAGATAGCTCCGGGTGAAACTGTTGTTCTGTGCGACATAAAAAATTCCGGTACAATACGGCATATTTGGATGACAGGTAATTTCAGAAGACAAAATCTGTTATTGCGAAGCACAGTAATCCGCGCCTACTGGGACGGCCAGGAACACCCAAGCATCGAATGTCCCCTGGGTGATTTCATGGGTCTGGCACATGGCAAGGTAATTTCCTATGAATCAGCCGTCCATTCTGTTGGCAAAAATGCCGCGCTGAATTTCTGGCTTCCCATGCCTTTTGCTGAAAATGTCCGGATCACCCTGGCCAATGATTCAGATGAGGCTTTCACCCTTTTTTACCAGATAGATTATACCATTGAAGATAAACATCCCGGTGATTTCGGAAGACTTCACACCTGTTTTCGAAGGGAAAATCCCACTACAATGAAACAGGACTTTGAATTGTTGCCAAAACGCACAGGCAAGGGCAGTTTTGTAGGTGCTGTTATCGGTATTCGTACCCTGCATCCCGGATGGTGGGGCGAAGGGGAGGTGAAATTCTACATGGATGGAGACGATGAATTTCCCACCATTTGTGGGACCGGTTCAGAGGATTATGTCGGGCTTTCATATGGCATTCAACAAACACCCTTCCGCTACCACGGGGCGAACCTGGTGTATAAGTCTGATTCTGCTTTTCAGGCACTTAACCTGGGAACAGATAAGATTGAAACCATGCGACGGGATTACATTTCAATGTACCGCTGGCATCTTCCCGATCCGGTCTACTGGGAGAAGGAATGCAGGGTCACCATTCAGCAGATAGGGTGCTGCCTGTATGAACGCGATGATGACTGGTCAACCGCTACATTCTGGTACGAACCCGTCCCCAGCGCACCACTGCCACCGCCGGTTCGACCTGAAGAGAGGGTGGCGGATTTAAGTGAACTGTTCCCGTAGCAGGAATTTCCACCGGAGCTTGATTGGATGTAAACAAAGTTGTCTTTTAAGTGTTTCTGTGTATGATTTAAAACTGAATTGTTTATTCATAAAAGATCTGGGAGGGGAACCCAGGGTACTGGATATTGAGGAAACCGAAGAAAAACACTACCACGAGCATTAGCAGTCAGTTGCTGCCAACCGGGTATTCGTGATCAGATAAGTACTTTAGAACTGCTTCATGTATTCCAGGAAGATCTTCGCGGTACGGTCCAGGTTTTCGATGGAGCCGCCACCGTCCAGGACTTCGCACATCTCGTAGACGATCCAACCCCGGTAACCGATCTCTTTCAGGGTTTCAAACCAGGTCCTGTAATCGATGATTCCTTCGCCCATCGGGACCGCCCGCATGACCGGTTTTTCTTCACGGTAGTTGGTAAGGCTGTGGACATAGGAATAGCGAGGAAGCGTGACATAATCCGCGGCAATGGTATTGATGATGTACGGCTTCATCTTCAAAATGGAGGCTCTCAATTCTTCCGGTGAAAGTCCCTCCAGCACGGGCGACCAGGCGTCCCATCCAGCCCTTACATTCGGGTGGTTTACCTCCTTCAGCAGCCAGTACATGGCATCGTGGTGCAGGGCAATGTCATGATGGTTCTGCACGGCGAGTGTAACACCGTATCTTGCAGCCATATCCCCGGCCATTTTCAGTCCCGCTACAACTTCGGCATACTGCTTATCGTAGGGAATCCCCGGGCGTTCATATCCAGTGAAGATCCGGATCATATTCGTTCCCAGGTCCTGGGCCAGTTCGGCCATTTCCCCCACCCAGGCCGCCTGTATCTCGGCATTCGGGATTCCCGGCTTGTCGATCCCGGCCGTGAAATCGGTGTAGCCGGCGAGTCCCACGAGTGTCAATCCCAGTGATTCGATCCTGGCTTTCAGCCTGGCCCTTTCCGCCTTGTCGTAATCGTGGGGGGAAATATGGGGCCTTTTGGCCACCAGCATCACGCCATCGTATCCCAGTTCAGCAGCTTTTTCAAGGAACTCGTCCACAGTCAGCTGCGTCTGTCCCCTCCATACACCCAGATAACTGACGGAATGCAGACAGGTCTTCACCTTGAAATCGGCAGGATTGCCGGAGGGTGTCTTCTGGGCCTGTGAAGTAACCAACAGTAATGGTATGATCAGTGCGGTCATGATCAGGTTTTTCATTGCTCTGGTTTTTAAAGGTGAAAGTCCCTGCCTATTTGCCGGCAAAAGCATCAGCCAGCTGGTTGACCTGAGCATCCGTCAGGTCCCCGGAGGCCACGACAAGCCGGTAATTGAACGTAACCGATTCGCCCTTGCTCAATTTGAAGTTCAGCTCATTCTTGCCTTCGGAGAATATTTTCTGACCCAGGGTGTTCGCCGAAAACAGTCCATAGCCCCTTGCATGCCAGTAGGTGGGATATCCCACATTGGACGGGTGATCGATGATGACGATGGATACAGGTTCGCCGTTGATCTCGCTGGAAAGCTTCATCCACCGGCAGCGTGTTCCCCACACTTCTTTGCCTTCCACGCCTTCGGCACTCCGGTAATTCCCCTTCACATGGGTGTTATCCATTTTCTCAACCATGGTAACGTTCCCATGCGAGTCCACCAGCCTGGTTGGATCCTCAGAGGGTAGTTCCAGCTCCCGGGCCACACGGATCGCAAACATCCCCTCCTTGTTGTCGGTGAAATTGACCTCATCGATCATGGCCTTCAGGGTGGTGGTGCGGTCGATGATGCGCCTGTTTTCGCTGGCGTTGAATTGGAAAACAGTCTGTTCCTCCAGCATGAGTTTTCCGTCCGGGGCTTTCCATTCGGCAGTGACGGCCAGTTTGGCCTTCCCTTTACCGCTTTTTGCCTTTTCAATAGAGCGGTGATAAATGGTGCCATAGCGGTCTGCCCGTTCAGGGGGTATGGCTTCGGAATTGTTCCAGAAATCCAGTCCGTTCACATCCCCGTAATTCAGCCAGATCCCCACCTGGTGGGGGTGGTCGGACCGGTCCCCTTCCTTGTTGACCATCGGGTAGCTGCGTGTGAGCATGTTTCCCTCCGGTGACATGACCGGCCAGAGGACCGGTTTTTTCAACATGTCGGGCCAGATGTAGGCTGTGAACAATTCGCCATCGATCCGTACCTCGACCTTCTTTTCTTCTTTGCTGACATCCAGATCGATCGCTGGTTTGCTGCATCCCTGTCCAAATATCAGTATGCTGATGATCAGTATATTAAGAAGCGGTATTGTATTATATTTCATCGTAATAACTCGCTTTAATTGAAACGTTAGGATTTGATTCATTATACCCGGCCGGGAACCACGTATCCCGCGCGATAATTCCTGGTAAGCATCTTATCCGCTTCGGGATCGTTCACAAATTTCTCAGAATGGGGGTTAAAGGTCAGTACCCTGCCAAGACGGTAGGCGATATTTCCCAGGTGGGCCAGGGCTGAAGAGAGGTGGGCGGTTTCAACCGGACCGGTCAGGATGGTCCTGTCATGTTTGCGCACCGCTTCGATGAAATTGGCAAAATGCCCTTCTGTTCCGCCGGCACCCCTGGCATATTCCGAGCCTGAGGATTCCCCGTCCGATCCCGACTTACCGGGTTCCCTGTTTTGTCCAATGTAGGTTTTATAGCTGTCGTAGCCGTCCACCACCAGGATCCCTTTATCACCGTAGAAAATGTTGCCAACCGTAACCCCCTGTTCCGTATTGGTACACCAGGGACGGACCTCGAATTGAATGATCTTATCATCTTCGGGGTAGTTATAGACAGAGGTTAGTACTTCCGGCACTTCCTTGCAGTCATCCCAGAGGAATTTTCCACCCATGGAGGTTATTTTCGTTGGAAGGCCGACATCCAGTCCCCACATGCATAGATCGGTTTCATGGATTCCCTGGTTCCCGACATCCCCGTTTCCGTAATCCCAGTGCCAGTGCCAGTTGTAATGCACTAGGTTTTCCGTGAAGGGCCGCTTGGGCGCGGGTCCGGTCCACAGATCATAATCCAGTCCTTCGGGAACCGGGGAAAAACCTTTGTCCCCGATATCGGCCCGCCACCGGAAGACCAGTCCCCTGGCCATGTAAACCCTTCCGATATATCCCTCACGGAGCAATTGGATCGCCTCGTTGACAGCCGGGGAACTCCTCAGCTGCACCCCGTGCTGTACAATGCGGTCATACTTATGAGCCGCTTCCACCATTTTGCGGCCTTCCCAGACATTATGGCTGCCGGGCTTTTCCACGTAGGCATCTTTACCCGCCTGGCAGGCCCAGATAACCGAAAGGGCATGCCAGTGGTTCGGTGAGGCGATGCTCACCACATCAATATCCTTGTTGTCCATCACCCGGCGCAGGTCCTGTTCGAGAGCCACCTCTTTGTTGTAGGTGTCCCTGAACTCCTTTTTCCGTTCTTCCAGGATATTCATATCCGGGTCGCAGAGGATGGTGACCTCGACATCGTCCTGTGCCATGAGGCTTTGGACATGGTTTTTGCCACGACCGTGCAGTCCAAGGACGGCGGCATTGATCCGGTTATTGGCCCCGAATATGCTTCCGGGAAGAATGGTTGGTGCGATCATTGTTGCAGAGCCGATTGCGGCTGTTTTCTTTACGAAAGATCTTCGAGATGTTTTCATAACTGTTTGTTTAGGAATCCTACAAGTTAGCATAAGTTCCGGTCCAAAACAAAAATGAATTTCAGACGGTCACCACGTAA
>Ga0180432_10008177_pt1 | contig 13111 bp, 7 predicted proteins | sample SS_ome_10_FD_132414 | JGI IMG/M metagenome (GOLD analysis project Ga0180432, IMG submission 132414) | Hypersaline lake sediment archaeal communities from the Salton Sea, California, USA - SS_1_MS_2 metaG | ecosystem: Environmental > Aquatic > Non-marine Saline and Alkaline > Hypersaline >...
CTATTGGCCACCGCTCCACGAGCGTTCCAGAAAATGCGAGATGGCCGTGATGAGGCCCTGGAGCCGTTCATTGTTAAAGCTGAGCAGAGCAATACGTCCGTGGTATACGGTGAACAATTTATTTTGAAGCTCTATCGACGTCTTGCGGAAGGCGTCAATCCTGATCTGGAAGTGGGCCTTTTCCTGACCGATCGAGGGTTCTCCCACAGTCCGCCGGTAGCTGGAGCTATCGAATATAAAATGGGCCGGCGGGAGTCGATGACACTGGCGATTCTTCATGGTTTCGTACCAAATGAGGGGAATGCCTGGGAGTATACCCTGGATTTCTTAGGCCACTATTTCGAGCACGCAATGACGTGGCAGCCGGAAGGGGGTGCCCTCCTAACGCCACAGGACCATATTTTGGATTTGGCCCGAGACGCATCCCCCCGGGAAGCCTTCGATAAGATCGGCAACTATTTGGAAGCTGCTCGTGTGCTGGGTCAACGCACTGCGGAGCTTCACGTTTTGCTCGGTTCGGCAAAGGATGATCCGGTTTTTTCCCCCGAGCCTTTTTCCAAACTCTACCAGCGTGCACTCTATCAATCCATGCGGACCCTTGTAAAACAGGTTTTTGGACAGTTGCGTCGACGGATCAAGACTCTGCCTGAAACCGTCCGGCCGCATGGCGAGGAGGTCCTGGATCAGCAGCCGAAGATACTTGCCGTTTTTGAAAAGCTTTTGGGGAAAAAGATTACGGCGATGCGACTGCGCTGTCACGGGGATTTTCATCTTGGGCAAGTCCTTAACACCGGCAAAGATTTTGTCATCATGGACTTCGAAGGGGAGCCGGCACGCCCTGTTGGAGAGCGACGGATCAAGCGGTCGCCGCTGAGGGATGTGGCGGGTATGCTACGCTCTTTTCACTATGCGGATTACTCGGCCCTTTTCTCACTGCAGGAGCGCGGGTTGCTGGGTACGGAAGATTTTGACTCCATGGAGAACTGGGGTCGATTTTGGCATCTCTGGGTCTGTGTGGCTTTTTTGAGGGCTTATTTGGATGTGGCCGGCGACGGCAACTTTCTCCCGCGGATGGAGGAAGAACTTCGGATGCTCCTGGATCTGTATCTTATGGAAAAGGCCGTCTATGAGCTGGGTTATGAACTCAACAACCGGCCCGATTGGGTCCATATCCCCCTGCAGGGCATCCGTCAGCTGTTAGGGCATCAAGCATAATTGGATAAATAAAAAGGAATGAATTCTGCCATCATGACATAGGGTAGGGGGTCATTCCCCAACCGGTATAGGGGGTTTCTATATGCCTGAAAATACCAGCAAAAGTACAAGAGTGCGGCAAGAAACGATGAACCATGATATATCACTGTTGAGTGATGATGATCTTTATCTTTTTAATGAAGGCAACCATTTTCGTCTGTACGAGAAGCTTGGTGCCCATTTCATGAATCTTCGGGGTGTGGAGGGAACCTATTTTGCTGTCTGGGCGCCGGATGCCGAATCGGTCTTGGTCATGGGAGACTTCAACGACTGGAGCAAAGAAACGCATCCCCTGCAACCAAAGGGAATGTCGGGGATATGGGAAGGTTTTATCAGGGGCGTGAAGAAGGGCGCCATTTACAAGTATCACGTCATTTCCCGCTACCATGGATACAAGGTCGACAAGGCCGATCCTTTTGCACGGTACAACGAAGTGCCGCCCAAAACCGGTTCAATCGTCTGGGATCAAGACTATGTATGGGAGGACGGACCATGGATGAGGGAACGGCAAAGGCGAAACGCTCATGTCGCCCCTCTGGCCATTTATGAGATCCATTTGGGTTCCTGGATGCGTGTTTCTGGAGAAGAACGGCGATTTACAACATACAGAGAACTTGCTCCAAAGCTGGCCCACTATGTCAAAGATATGGGTTTCACACATGTGGAATTTCTTCCCGTGATGGAACATCCCTTTTATGGCTCCTGGGGCTACCAGATGAGCGCTTTTTTTGCCCCTACGAGCCGCTACGGCACCCCCCAGGATTTCATGTTTCTTGTGGATACGTTGCATCAGGCAGGGGTGGGCGTCATAGTGGATTGGGTCCCTTCGCATTTTCCAAGCGATGAGCACTCTCTGGGATATTTTGACGGCACATATCTTTTCGAAAACGCCGATCCTCGTCAGAGAATTCACCCGGAATGGGATAGTCTCATTTTCAACTACGGTCGGAATGAGGTCAGAAGCTTTCTCATCAGCAGCGCTCTTTTTTGGCTGGATCGGTACCATGCAGACGGGTTGCGGGTGGATGCCGTGGCCTCCATGCTCTACTTGGATTACGGCCGTGAGGAAGGAGAGTGGATACCGAACAAATACGGAGGCAAGGAAAATCTGGAGGCCATCGGGTTTTTGAGACGATTGAACGAAGAGGTCTACAAAAGCTTCCCGGACGTGCAGACTTTTGCCGAAGAATCCACGGCATGGCCTATGGTATCGCGCCCCAATTATGTGGGAGGGCTCGGTTTCGGGATGAAGTGGGATATGGGCTGGATGCACGATACTCTGGAGTATATGTCAAAGGATGCGATTCACCGAAAATACCATCACAACAAACTCACCTTTCGTATGGTCTATGCCTACACTGAAAACTTTGTCCTTCCCCTCTCACACGATGAGGTGGTTTACGGCAAGGGTTCACTGTTGAGGAAGATGCCCGGTGACGACTGGCAAAAGTTCGCCAATCTGAGACTGCTTTTCGGGTATATGTATGCTCAACCGGCTAAGAAGCTGATTTTTATGGGGGGTGAGTTCGGCGTGTGGAGCGAGTGGTATCATGAGACAGGCTTGGAATGGCAGTTGCTCGAATACCCCATGCATGCAGGTGTTCAACATTGGGTGAGGGATTTGAATCGGCTGTACAGGAGCGAACCGTCTCTCCACTCGCTGGATTTCGATCCATCCGGTTTCAAATGGATTGACTGTAATGATTCTGAACAAAGTACGCTAAGCATGATGCGTAAGGCGAACGCTAAGAAAAACATTTTGATCATCGCCTGTAACTTCACGCCCGTGCCTAGGCATAACTACCGTGTGGGCGCCCCGCGGGGTGGATTCTGGTCGGAGGTGTTGAACAGTGATGCCCGGGACTATGGCGGCAGCGGGCAGGGCAACATGGGGGGTATCGAGGCCGCTCCCGTACCTTTTCACGGGATGCCCTTTTCGTTGAATCTGACCCTACCTCCTCTCTCGGTGGTTTTTCTTAAATACGAAGGAAACAGCAGATGAGCAATTTGGAACTCGGCGCTACATATCTTGGGAGTAATCAGTGTGCCTTCTCAGTGTGGGCGCCCCTAACCAGAACGGTGGAAGTACATCTCTTTTCGCCCCTGGGGCGTATTGTTTCCCTCGAGAAGAGTGCAGGGGGGTATTTCAATGGGATCGTGACTGACATAGAACCGGACAGCCTTTATGTGTATCGTCTGGACGACGTCAAGGAGCGCCCCGACCCCGCTTCACGCCATCAACCCCGAGGGGTGTACGGTCCATCCGAAGTTATTGATTCTCTCTTCCACTGGGAAGATGAAGGTTGGTGCGGCATCCCGCTGCGGAATTACATCATCTACGAACTCCATGTGGGAACCTATACTGAAAATGGATCCTTTGATGCTGTTATCCCCCATCTGGACACCCTGCGGGATTTAGGCATTACAGCAGTAGAACTGATGCCGGTGGCCGAGTTCCCCGGTGAACGCAACTGGGGTTATGATGGCGTCTACCCTTTTGCCGTTCAGAGTTCTTACGGCGGCCCGGCGGGTCTAAAACGCCTTGTGAATGCCTGCCATACGAAGGGACTGGCCGTGGTGCTGGACGTGGTTTACAATCATTTGGGGCCTGAAGGGAATTATTTAAGGGATTACGGCCCCTATTTTACCGACCGCTACAAAACTCCCTGGGGTTCCGCTGTCAATTTCGACGGACCTTACAGTGACGAGGTCCGCCGTTATTTTCTGGAAAACGCTCTTTACTGGATAAGGGACTTTCACGTGGATGCATTGCGAATCGATGCGGTGCATGCGATGATGGATTTCTCAGCACGGCCCTTCTTGGAGGAGCTGGCGCTGGCGGTTCAGGAAGAAGCCGCGCTGCTCGGCCGGAGGATCTATCTCATGCCCGAGAGTGCACTTAACGATACGCGTCTGATCTGTTCAAGAGAACTGGGCGGGTTCGGCCTGGACGCCCAGTGGAATGACGACTTTCATCACGCCCTGCACACCCTGCTGACCGGAGAAAAAACCGGATATTATCAGGACTTCGGCCGCCTACGACATCTGGCCAAAGCTTACCAGGAGGGGTATGTGTACACCGGGGAGCCCTCAACGTACCGCCGGAGGCGCCACGGGAGACCTTCCAGGGAGATACCGGCGGAGCGATTTATTGTCTTTTCCCAGAACCACGATCAGGTTGGAAACCGGATAAAAGGGGAACGCCTAGTGAACTTGGTGCCCTTCGAGGCCGTGAAACTGGCCGCTGGCGTTGTTCTCCTTTCTCCCTTCATTCCACTTCTTTTCATGGGAGAGGAATACGGTGAGGAGGCGCCCTTTCCCTATTTCATCAGTCATACCGACCCGGAACTGATCCGGGCGGTGAGGGAGGGCCGAAGAGAGGAATTTGCCTCGTTCGGCTGGCAGGAGGATCCGCCGGATCCCAATGCAGAGGAAACGTTTCTGGCTGCCAAGCTCAACCATAAATTACGGCAGAAAGGAAAACATGAGGTTCTCTTAAATCTCTACAAGGAACTTATACACCTTCGCAAAAAGCTGCCGATGCTCCGCAGGTTGAGCAAAGAAGGGATGGAGGTCGCTTGTATGGAAAAGGAGAATGTGCTCCTTATCAGGCGCCGGCATGAGCAGGGTCAGGGTATTGCAGTTTTCCACTTTGGTGAAGAGAGGATCATAACGGTCTTACCCTTTCCCAAAGGTAACTGGATAAAGCGACTGGATTCGACTGAAGAAAGGTGGCAGGGACCGGGTAGTGCTTTGCCCGCAAGAATCGCATCTGACGGGCAAGTTTCTTTGGCCCTGCCCCCCAAGACGGTTTTGTTGTTTACAGAAGAAAAAGGGAACTAAAATAGATGGAACGGTCTGTTTGTATTCATGCGCATTTCTACCAGCCCCCGCGGGAGAACCCCTGGTTGGAGACCATCGAACTGCAGGATACGGCCTACCCCTATCACGACTGGAACGAACGCATCTCCGCCGAATGTTATGCGACCAATGCCGCTTCCCGTATCCTGGACGTTGAGGGGCGCATCCTTCAGATCGTAAACAACTATTCCAGGATAAGCTTCAATTTTGGGCCGACGCTTCTGGGCTGGATGCAGGAATACGCCCCGGACATCTACGATGCGGTCCTGGAGGCCGACCAGGAAAGCATAAAGCTTTTTTCGGGGCACGGTTCCGCTTTGGCCCAGGCATACAATCATATGATTCTTCCCCTGGCTGCGGTCAGGGATAAATACACACAAATCCTCTGGGGAATTCATGATTTTGAGCACCGGTTCGGCCGGAAACCTGAAGGCATGTGGCTGCCTGAGACGGCGGTGGATCTTGAGTCCCTTGATATCCTTTCAGAGCAGGGAATCCGCTTTACCATTTTGGCCCCTCATCAGGCCAGGCGGGTCCGGCCTATCCGCGGCAGAAAATGGCGTGACGTAACCGGCGGGAAAATTGATCCACGTATGCCCTATCGGCAGACGCTCCCGTCGGGCCGGCGCATGGTGATATTTTTTTATGATGACCCCATTGCTCGGGCGGTCGCTTTTGAAGGTCTCTTGAACAGAGGGGATATGCTGGCCAAAAGACTGATAGATGCTTTTTCAGAGACATTCCAAGGGCCCCAGATCGTCCATATCGCCACGGACGGGGAAAGCTATGGCCATCATCACCGTCACGGGGACATGGCGCTGGCCTATGCCCTGCACTATATCGAATCGAACAACCTGGCCCGACTGACCAACTATGGGGAGTATGTGGAAAAACACCCACCAACGCAGGAAGTGGAGATTTTTGAAAATTCATCATGGAGCTGCAGTCATGGAGTCGAAAGATGGCGGAACGACTGCGGCTGTAACTCCGGAGGACACCCTGACTGGGGGCAGGGATGGCGCCGACCCCTGAGGGAGTCGTTGGATTGGTTGCGGGATGCCTTGCAGCCGGCATGTGAAGAAAAGATGCGATTATTTTTGAAAGATCCTTGGGGGGCTCGAGATGATTATATCCATATTATCCTGGACCGTTCACCCGAAAGACTGGAAGGTTTCCTGCGCCGGCATGCCGCACGAAATCTGGAAGGGGAGGACAGGATAATGGTTCTCAGTCTGCTGGAACTGCAGCGACATGCCATGCTCATGTATACCAGTTGCGGGTGGTTTTTTGATGAGCTTTCCGGAATAGAGACGGTTCAAAATATGCAGTATGCCGCCCGGGCACTTCAGATATACGAAGAGGTCTTTGGTGAAACGCTGGAGGCTCAGTTTCTGCAACGCTTAGAGGCGGCAAAGAGTAATATGACCGAGCATCAGGACGGTCGCGTTATCTATGAAAAGTTTGTAAAACCCGCCATGGTCGATTTGGCGAAGGTGGGTGCCCATTATGCGATGAGCTCAATTTTCGAGGAACACGGTGAAAAAGAAGATGTTTCCTGTTACAGGGTCGAACGGGGGATGTATGAAATTTCAGAAGTGGGGAAGGCAAAACTTGCGATAGGATCCCTCAAGGTCAGTTCCGAAGTTACACTGGAATCCAGTGATTTCTGTTTCGGAATCCTCCACTGGGGGGGGCATAACATCAGTGGCTACGTCAGAAAATGTAAGGGTAATGAACTGGACCAGGAAGTCGTTCAAGGGGTTTTGGATGTTTTTGCGAGAGCGGATTTTCCGGAAACCCTTCAGCTTCTGGAAAAATTTTTCGGACCTGCGGCCTACTCTCTGCGAAATCTCTTCCGGGATGAGCAACGGAAAATTGTAAACATTATCCTTCAAGCTACTCTGGCCGATACAGAAGGAATATATCGTCAGGTTTATGAAAATAGTGCTCCCCTGCTACGCTTCTTAACGGATCTCGGCACGTCTCGGCCCCCTGCGCTGTGTATGGCTGCCGATTTTGTGCTGAATGCAAGCCTCACGCGGGCCTTCGAAGAGAAGCCCCTGGATATGAATGCCGTCAAAACGCTGCTCGAAAACGCCGTGCTGGAGGGGGCGTCTTTAGATTCCGGACCATTAGAAATAGCTATCAGAAGACGCCTGGAAGAGATGGCGGAGCAAATATTGGAGAAAAAAAATGAGTTGGCTCCTCTTCAAGAAATGGATGAGACCCTGGATCTGATCCGGTCCCTTCCGTTCGAAATCAACATAAGGCAAGCGCAGAACCGGTATTATGCGGTCTTGCAGGAAATTTATCCTCAGATCCGACAAAGACAGGCAGCGGGAGATAAGGAAGCCGGGGAGTGGGTGAGGCGCTTTCAGTCACTGGGGCAGAAGCTCTCGGTGAGGGTTGATTGATTTTTTCGGGAGATATCATGCGGATTCCGGAGGCAACATATAGATTACAGTTCAACCGGTCTTTCGGTTTTCAAGCGGCTGAGGGAGTCGTTCCTTACCTGGCCGACCTGGGTATTTCGGATCTCTATGCGTCCCCAATTTTCGAGGCGCGAAAGGAAAGTCCTCACGGATACGATGTGGTGGACCCAAACCGCTTAAATGCGGAACTGGGTACTGAGACCCACTTTGAGACGCTAATTGTGACAATTAAAAACCATGGGATCGAATGGCTTCAGGATATCGTGCCGAATCACATGGCCTTTGATTCTGAGAACCGGATGCTCGTGGATGTACTGGAAAACGGGCAATACTCCCGCTATTTTCATTTTTTCGACATAGACTGGAATCACCCCTATGAGAGCATCAAAGGGCGGGTTCTGGCCCCATTTCTCGGAAAAACCTACGGAGAGGTTCTGGAAGAAGGCAAATTGATGTTGAGGTACGAACGTGAAGGTTTTTCCATAAGGTATTATAATCTCACATTTCCTCTCAGAATAGAATCCTACGTACCGGTGTTGACCTATCGACTCGATGAGTTAAAACAACAAATGGGGAGGGACAATCCTCATTTTATCAATCTCTTAGGGGTCCTCTATGTGCTGCGAACCCTTGAATCGCAGAAATCGGCATCCGAGCGTTATGACCAGATCACCTTCATAAAAAGTATTCTCTGGGAACTGTTTGAAAGAAATGAAGACATCCGCCGGTTCATCGGGGAAAACGTCCGGCTTTTCTGCGGCCAAAGCGGACATCCCGAAAGCTTTGATCATCTGGACAACCTTTTGTATGACCAGTTTTTCAGGCTCTCCTTCTGGAAGGTGGCGACGGAAGAGATCAATTACAGGCGGTTCTTCAGTCTCAACGAATTGATATGTCTGAGGATGGAAGACAGGGATGTATTCGATCAAGGGCATCTCCTGGTCTTTCAGCTCATTGACGATAGTAAAATCTCCGGATTGAGAATCGATCATGTGGATGGGCTCTATGACCCTGCGACATATCTTGAGAGAGTGAGGGAAAGGAGCGGAGACAGGTATATTTTGGTTGAGAAAATCCTCCGCATGGATGAAGAATTGCCATCTTCTTGGCCTGTCCAGGGAACCACCGGTTATGATTTTATGAATTATCTGAACGGGCTTTTTTGCATGAGGCGGAATGAGAAGAAATTCAGCAAGGTCTATTCGCATTTCACCGGGCTTAAGACCCCCTATGAAAACCTGCTGCTGGAGAAAAAAAGGCTTATCATAGAAAAGCACATGGGAGGTGATGTGGATAACCTGGCCCTGGTTCTGAAATCGGTTTCCGCTCGGGACAGATACGGAAGAGATATTACCCTTTCTGGTCTGAGAAGGGCGCTTGTTGAAGTGCTGGTTTCTTTCCCCGTATATCGGACCTATATCAGAAATGGACGCCGCAGCGAAAAGGACGTGGAATATATCGAGACCACGATGAAAAAGGCCGTTCAAAATAATCCCGGAATGCTAAAAGAGTTTGATTTCATCAATCGTTTCTTGGTTCTTGAGCCAGCGGACTATCTGTCGGAAGAGGAAAAGACGAATTGGAACCATTTTATCATGCGGTTTCAGCAATTCACAGGGCCTCTTATGGCGAAAGGGTTTGAAGATACGACGCTCTATGTGTACAACCGGCTATTATCGCTGAACGAGGTGGGCGGAGATCCAAGCAGATTCGGCGTGTCCGTCGAGGCCTTTCACCATTTTAATGAAATCAGGAACCAGAACCGGCCTCATTCCATGAACGCCACTTCAACGCATGACACCAAAAGGGGAGAGGACGTAAGGGCGCGTATCAATGTCCTTTCCGAGATGCCCGATGAATGGCGCATGAAGTTGAAATCATGGGGCAGAATCAACAGAAGGGCTAAGAGCAAGGTAAAAGGCCTCAGGGTTCCAGACACAAACGACGAGTATTTCCTCTATCAGACCCTGATGGGGGCCTTTCCCTTTTCCGAGAAAATCGACGATGAATTCATTCACAGGGTCAAAGAATATGCTGTCAAATCAGTCAGAGAGGCCAAAGTCCACACGGCCTGGCTTCAGGCGGACAGGGATTATGAGAATGCTTACTTGTCGTTTATTTCAAAAATCCTGGATACGGCCCGGGACAACGTCTTCTTAAATGATTTTATAAGTTTTCAAAGGAAGATTTCCCGCTTTGGCATATTCAACGGCTTATCCCAGACCCTTCTCAAGATCACGTGTCCAGGTGTGCCTGATTTCTACCAGGGAACAGAGATTTGGGATCTGAACCTTGTAGACCCGGATAACCGCCGTCCTGTTGATTTTAAGAAGAGAATAGCTTTGCTCAAATATATTCAGGAACGATCCCGGTATGACTCGCTGGAACTGGTTGAAGAATTGATGGGAACAAAAGAGGACGGAAGGATCAAGTTTTTTCTGATTTACAAGGCCCTGAAGGTGAGAAAGGAACTCGGCGATCTTTTCCGTCATGGACGTTATATTCCACTTCAAACGAGGGGCAAGTTTCAGGACCATGTCATTGCCTTTGCCCGCAACAGGGAAGATAAATGGGCAGTCGCCATCGCGTCGAGATTTTTAGCCGGCCTCATGGGGGATGAAGAGTCCTGGTTGGGAGAGGGCATATGGCAAGATACGGCCGTGCTTCTTCCGGAAAATGCCCCGCGTGTTTGGACGGATAGAATAACCGATCAACCGATAGAGGAAGAAACGCGGCTAAGCATCGGGAAATCACTGAGGCATTTGCCGGCTACCCTGCTCATTGGTTGTGAAAATGGGATGTGCTGATTTCTGATCAGAAACAGGGATAATTACAGTTCCAGAAATGAACCTTAGAAACTATTTCAGGGACGCAATATGAGTCATTATTGCCAAAATGTATACGGTGCTGACGGGTCACGGTTGGGCCGACGCGGCAGTAATCGGGATATCGGCAAGCGCAAAGAAGCGGAGCGTAATTTACGCAGGGTCAATCGCGCCTTCACGGTTATCGTCAAATGCAACCAGACAATGGTTAGTGCTACTGGTGAAGGAGAATTTTTGAATGAGGTGTGCCAGCTTATTGTAGATTCGGGAGGATACCGTTTAGCGTGGGTAGGTTATGCAGGACAGGACGAGATAAAAAGCGCGCATCCCGTGGCTCAAGCTGGTTTTGAAAATGGGTAGGGGGTGCACCCTGTAAAGCGATACGGGTGGACCGGTACTTGGATGATTGTGCAGATGCAAGGGCAGACCTGCAGGCGATCATTGGCCGATCCGTCGCGCTTTGGCGTGCACTGAGGAATGAAGCCCGGCCCTTCGGGCGGCCTGATGCGGATTGGCGATGCGGATCAATGGCTTCGGCATGGCAGTCTTCTCCAGCCCGCATTTACTTCAGCACCTCTGGGGTAAGAAGTTCTTTATATTATTTTGAGATTTGATTCGAACCATTTCGGCCAAGGAGTCGTAGGGCGAATCAAGCAAGCAGGATTCACCTGGGAAAGGGGGGGGGGTAAAATGATAGATCGTGATAATATGCTCAGGATGATCAAAAATGGGATGAAAGTCTTCGATAACAGAGGCGACGAAATCGGCACCGTTGAGTTTGTCCGTTCCAGCGAAGCCAGCGGCTCTAAAGGCCCGGTCGCAGCTGCACCGCCGGATGAACCCACTGAACCGGACCTGGTTGATGTAATAAGGAAGATGTTCAGTTCGGACAGGCTGCCCAAGGAAATGCACGAGCGATTGTTGATGCACGGTTTTATCAAAGTGGACAGTGCAAAGTTTTTTGGAGCGGATCGCTACGTGATGTTGGATCAAATCGGAGACGTAGACAAGCGCGGTGTGCATCTGAAAGTGGAAGACAGTGAAGGCGTGTTGAGGGCTTAACCGATGTGAATGTCTTTTAGTTGGACGCAGAAACCCTTGCTCTTTGGGCAAGGTCATGGTTGAGGGGCTTTGCAATGACTCCTTATTGGAGGTGCCACGTTGACTTTCTTAAAGTATATCCTACCGTTTGTTGTGCTCCCGAGTACCTTGTTGTTGGGTTGTAATCAGGACACGGAGGAGAACCCTCAGGAGACCGCAAAGGATATCCGGGCTGAGGTGTGGCGCCTAAGCGCAGCCTTGGAATTGACTCAAGAGCGGTTCAAAGATACGCGCATCCGGGCACCTTTCGGAGGTGTGGTGTCGAAGCGGCCTGTGGATCCGGGAGACTACGTGTTTTGATACACGGCGGGTGGAAGAAGGGCTGGGTCCTTTTGTTCAATGTCCTATCCGCCTTGGCCTTTCTCGCAGGCGGATTGCTGCTGCTTTTGTTCATCAAAATAGCCTTTGGACATCCATAGACTGCAGTCGTTTGGGTACCGGTGCCTCATTTCTCAGATACATGAAAGACCCCATTTACGAATTTGCCGCTTAAGCATTTAATTATCAGAGAGGGGCGTACCGAAACAAGTTGGTCTACACCACAACACGGGTAAGCAAAGCCACTGTGGAGAGGACATTGAACGAAATGAGTGGCTCCGATACAGTACACATCGGTACATCCGGATGGCATTACGATCACTGGAAGGGACTCTTCTATCCGGATGCAATTTCCACCGAAGAAATGCTTCCCTATTATACCGCTCATTTCCACTCCGTGGAAGTCAACAACTCATTTTACCAGCTGCCTAAAAAAGCAACACTCGAGCGTTGGAAAAAGACCGTTCCGCGAAATTTCATTTTTGCTCTAAAAGCGAGCCGCTATATCACCCACATGAAAAAGCTCAAGGACCCCGCTCAAGGTGTGCCTTCTTTGCTTGAGATTGCAAGTGTTATGGAAGAAAAAGTGGGTCCCATCCTGTTTCAGCTGCCCCCGCGCTGGCGCATCAATCTTAAAAGACTTGATGCATTTTTGCAGTTCCTCTCCCGTGATTTTCGGTACGCGTTCGAATTCAGGGATCCGAGCTGGTTCAATGACAGCACGTATGAAATGCTGGCAAAAAAGGATGCTGCTTTTTGTATTTACCATCTGGCGGGCCGTCTCTCTCCCAAGGAAGTGACGACCGATTTTGTTTATGTCAGACTCCATGGTCCTGAAGCGGCCTACCAGGGTCAATATGACGGGAAGACCCTGTCCGGCTGGGCGGGCGCCTTTTCAACCTGGCACAGTCAGGGTAAAGAAATTTTCTGTTATTTCGACAACGATGAGGCAGGATACGCAGTGCAGGATGCGCTCAGACTTCAGAAAATGCTTTTAAAAGAGTAAGAATGCCGATTCAAAATTCGGATGTATCCAACATATTCAACAAGGTGGCGCATTTCACAGGTGGGTGGTCGTGGCATTGATCCGGTGAAATTGGACAATTGTAACAGGTTAAAGTCGTCTAAATATCAAGGTGATTCTTCAAGTCTTTATCAGACTATCATGTATGTGAACGATTAAAAAAGGGGTTGACAGTAAAGAAAATTAATGTTAGTTGATAGGAATTATTATTTAGGATAGAGAGGCTCCAGTTGGCAGACCATAAAAAAAGATTTGAAATCATCATCCAAAAGTTAAGGGATAATGGCTACAGGATA
>Ga0180432_10008179_pt1 | contig 13109 bp, 17 predicted proteins | sample SS_ome_10_FD_132414 | JGI IMG/M metagenome (GOLD analysis project Ga0180432, IMG submission 132414) | Hypersaline lake sediment archaeal communities from the Salton Sea, California, USA - SS_1_MS_2 metaG | ecosystem: Environmental > Aquatic > Non-marine Saline and Alkaline > Hypersaline >...
ACGGCGGATGGTTCGGGGTTGGAGGTGCTCGTGAGATCGAAGTTGAGGATCAGAGCATCGTCACACGACTCGAAGAAGTGCGACTTGCCGCATCCGGGGAAGCCGAGAACCATGGCGTACATCTTCTCGGGGGGAAGTTGTTGACGTCCGGTGACGCCGGAGATGCCTTCGTACTTGGATTGGAGATTCGGTCCGGTGGTCTGGTGCATGATTTACCCTGTGAAGTCTCGGGGAGCGGGAGTGAACACGTTGGACCCGGGTCCTCCCGGAAGCACGGGCCCACCGGGCAACCCCGTGCTGGAGGGTGGGCCCCCCCGGAATGCGGCACCCTCCTGGATCTGAGGTTCGAGAGGGGGAATCTCTTCCTCGTCCTCTTCCTCTGTATCGAATAGGGATGAGACGTCGACGCCGGGCTGTTGAGGGGGGAGGGTCGTTTGTCCCGGGATGGACACACGGGTGGTGGGGACCATGTCTTCGGGGAAACAGGAGAGGAGTTCGACATCGCTGGTCCCGAGGCCGTACTCGGACCGGAAGAGGTCGAACAGTTCCTCCAGTGTCTCCGGTTCGTGTTCGTTGTTCAGTTTTGCGAGAGCGGGGAGCAGGATGCGCTCGGCGATCTGGTCTCTGAACACGGTCGCGATCGTCTTCTTCTTGGTGGAGGCGTTCGTCTTCGCCGCCATCTTCTTGCTCATCTTTCGGGCCATCAGGTCTCCGTCGGTTCGAGAATGAAGTCATCGACGAGGGAATGCTCGTCGCGGTGCCGGATGATCAATCTGTTGTCGAGGATGATGGAGGGCCACTTCTCGACGGGGTTCACGTAGAGAGGCGCATAGTCTATCAGCTTTCCTCCGATCGTGAGCAGCTCCTCGCTCTTGGGGTACGCAGAAAGTTTGATTTCCTCTCGCCTCTTCATCTGGATCTGGAGGATGCGGTTCTTCGTCTCGTTCTCGACCCCATCCACCCACGATTTGCCGAGCCACGAGAACGCCACCGGGGGGTTCCCTCCTCGTTCGAGCATGAGGTTCTCGTACTCGCCCTCTCCGTGGTACCACTCCCGACACCGGCGCATGTACAGGTCCAAGTCGGGTTCACCCTCGTAGCTCTTGTCCGGTTTCTTCCCGCACTTCTCGTGGAGATACGCGATTGCTTCCGCCTCGTTCTCGATGTTCTGGTGCTCCACGGGGTGGCCGGTGGTTCGCACGAAGATCTTGAGCTCCTTCGTGGATGGATCCCACGAGCCCCGACGATTCTTGCGTTTCCCGTCGGAGACGTAGCGATAGGGACGATCTCTGCTGCCGAAATCGATCGTGGGTTTCTGGATCGCAACATGCCAGATCCCACCGATCTCGAGATCGGGGCCCAACTCGAATTTGTCGAGGAGCCCCTCTCGGATCGCGATGCGGAGTGCAAAGGTGTAGAGCTGGGATTGGAACTCATTGGGGCAGATCTGCACACGAACGTGAGGGTCGTACCCTGTCGTCTTGTCGTCCACGATCCAGACGCGATGGTTCTTCTCGTTGTAGTACAGGTGATCGAACCGGCACGTGATCGGGATCCCCTCCCACTTCACACGGCACAACACCTCGGAACCCAGATGTCTCCAGTGGCTCTGAGAGAAGTACTTCTCGTACGTGAGACCTTCGATCATCGGAATGTCGCGGCTCGCCTCGTACCACCCGATCGCGCACGCGTAGTCCTTCTTCTCTCGCTCGAGGATGGTGTGGCGGGCGTCAGGATTCAGGTTGAGTGTGGACGAGATCTCGCCGAGCTCATCGAGGCGCCGACGCAGCTTCTCCGCCATGGGTGACGAAGGGTTGGGGTGACGAGCGTAGAGCATCCGCTCCGCGAACCATCCGCCTCGGGAGAGTGCTTCGCTCCACGAGAACGCTGGGACCAGCCCGCACTTCCGCACGAGGAAGTACATGAAGGGGTCCTTGCGCACCAGCTTGTAGTCGGAAGAACGAACGTCCGGTTCGCAGGGGAAGATCCCCATCTCTTGAAGTTCTGCTCGGATGTCTTTGTCCAGGGGGGTCGTCTTCGTTTTCATCCAGGATTCCTTCAGGGGTCGGGACGCATTCGAGATCGGGACGGGTTGTCCCGAGAAACACCGCCGATGTACACGGTGTCCAACGCTTTGTTGAGGGCGTACCAGTACTTACCCCAAATGGACACAGCGGCTGCGTTGTTCGCCGGGTGGTATCCTTGTCCTGCGCCGTCCATGTCGATGTCGTCGTAGTCTTGCCCCCACGGATCTTGGAGAGAGAGGAGAGTTGGGTCTCCGGGGCTGAAACCCCTGAAGGTCTGGTAGAGATCAACGAGGTTGTATCCGTTGTTGAGACAGTAAAGGTACATCTCCAGTGATTGCTCTCGCATCCGTCCGTTCGTGATCTGCTCCGCGGCCCAGGTCGGCACGAACTCCCATGTCGGATGATCGAAACCTCCACCATCGAGTCGTGTTTCCCAGTGAGCACGGAGTGCTTCGGTCCCGTCGATGTACCCTCGGGTCGTGTCACGGTTGTGCCCCATGACCTGTGAGTAGACGTCGACGGGGGTTGTGGAGTTGAGCGTTCCGTTTCCTCGGATGATCGAAAGTTCAGAGAGCACCTTGGTTCGCACTGCCGGGTCGACGTTGTCGAGCATTTCCGATGCGTCGTATCCATCACGCTTGAACGCGATGTCGATGAGCCCCGAGAGCCCCGTCGCGAGGACTTCTTTGCTGTTGGAGCTCCGAGAGTAGTACCACCACACACCCAAGATCTCGATGTGATTTCCCGAGACGGCCCCGGACGCGGAGCTTTCGGTCTCGAAGCGGAATCCACGGATGTCCACGGTGGAGTTGTCGGCCCAGAAGGAAGCGCCGCTGAGCACGATATCCATGACGCCGATTTCACCCACGGCTTCGGATGCGGGGGCCGAACTGTATTTCTCGTACGTGAAGGTTTGGTCGCTCGCGCTGCCTCCGGGTGTACCATCGGTGGGCCATGTGTCTCCGGTTGCGATCTTGAACTGGGAGACGCGGATCGCGATGTCATTGGCGTTGCATTTCCTGTAGAAGACCTTCGCGGTGATCCGTGACTCATCGGTCAACCCGAGCTCCGCGATGTCGAGCCCGCACGCGAAGAGGGCCACGCCATTGAGGGAAGAGCCCGTGGCGGTGAACCCGATGCTGTGGAACATGTGGCAACTCGTATTGGAGTTTGAGTCCCATGCGTCTCCGATCGCGAGCGAGTTTCCGTAGTCCCCTGTTTGAATCGTCCAGTTTCCAGCACTCGTGAATGTGCTCCCAACGATCGCAACGTGAGTTCCATGGTCGGCCCAGCTTTTCGTCGTTTCTCCTGTGTTGAGACGAAGGGCACAGATCCCTCCCGCGAGGGAAGTGAGCTCGTCGAACTGCGGGAGTCGACGAGCGGTGCTCACACCGCCCTGAGAATCACTGTCAGAGATCATGACGACGAGACCCTTGGTTGAGTCTCGTGCGGTTTTGGACGATTCGTCGATGAGGGCTACGGCTTGCGGCATGTACACTGCTCCGTCGTATCGGATCCACTCCCGGAAGTCGAGAGAAGGTCCCGCAATCGCGATGAGAAGTCCGATGAGTGCATGGTGCATGTCATCTCCGGGCGGGGCCTTGCCATGAGGGGATTGTATCAGGGTCCGACGAGCTGGGGGCTGCGCCGAAGGATTGGTTGTGTGATCGACGCGACTCGCTCCTTGAACGAACGGGTCACGTATCCTGGAGAGTGTGTGAGCGAGGCGAAGTTCTTGAACGCAGCCGTTTCGAAGGCGAGTTGCCAAGGTCCCTGGCAATCCGCCCAGACCCAGAATCCAGCGTCCATGGATCCGGCGATGTCGTAGAGCATCTTGTAGTAGTCGCCGACGTTCCGGGTCCATCCATGCCACGCCATGACGAAGACTTCAGGGGCTCCCATGTCACGAAGCAGTTTGATTCCCGAAGCTACTTCTCGTCCGTGCTGAGCGTACGTCAAACGGGAGTGATTCCTCGTGATGTACCGATTCACGATGGAGTAGTCGGCGAACTGAACCAATGGCTCGAATCGTTTGATTCGGTCGTTGTCGAGGGGTGTGCGGATCGTCGCTCGGGGAAGGAAAGGGATCGAGTAGTAGCCCCATTTCGCGGCGGGATACTTCTTCTTGGCGACCTTGAGCATGTAGAGAAGCATGTTGATTTCTTGTTTCGATGCGGTGAAGGAGGATGTGCTCCGCCACATGAAATCGTCTTCTGGTTCGAAGTCGAGATACGCGTAGTCGAATGGCTCGGGAGCTCTCACGAGTTGACGAGAAAGGGCCTGTTCGATCCATTCCCTCGCAAAGAGATTGGAGGACTGGATCAACTGTCCTATGGTGACGGATCGATCGAGGGCGATTTGATGCCCGTATTGCACGGGAACGCTCGTCGATTTGCGTGCGACTCGAAGGTACTCGCGTTCGAGATCGGTGCGGTTTCCTGCGGGTGTGACAATCATGGTTTTTCCCTGATCTCACGCAGGATTTCCTGCACATCGGCGGCGGTGCGTGTGGTGCGTTCGTCGATCCGTTCGAGCTTGGCGGAGGTGTCGTCCCACTTGATCCCGGATATCTCAAGCTCATCGACACGATCAGCGAGCGCTTTGGCTTCGGAGGCGAGTTGTGTGATGAGATTCTGGTGTTTCGTGATCGCCTGCGACATCTCCTTCGCGGTGATATTGGCGACGTACCCCGAGCCCACACCCCCGAGCCCCGACAGCGTGACGAAGATCGCGACGACCCACTCGATCGTGCCCCACTTCACCCGACGCTCGCCTGATTCTGTTGTGATCTCCGTCATACGCAACTCCCCATTCAGATCTGAAAGGTCACTCCCTCCCGGCGAGGAAGGAGGACCGCGTGGCGGGCGTCAATACCACTGAATCGGTGCTAACCGATGTGTGGTGCGCGTCAGGTTCGAAAACAGACACCCGGTGTTACCCAGGTGTCTGCGAGGAGAAAGAGAGTGATTCAGGTTTCCAATCTCGCCTTGATCTTGGCGATGCGGATCTTCGTGGATTCATCGGTGTGTGCGCGGAGGGAGGGCGCGACCTTGTCTCTCCACATGTTGTCGGAGAGCTCGGACTTCTCGACACCCTTCACGACTTGAGTGAGCGCCGTGTTCGCGCGTTTCATGCCGACGGTTGCGCCCCCCGTCAGGATCGCGAGGATTCCACCGCCGATCGTGAGGGCCGTATTCCACGCACGGGCCTTTTTGTCCTCAGCATCTTCGTAGAGCTGAGTGAGTCGATCGGCTTCCTGGATCGCCGTGGATTCCACGCGCGCCAACCAACCGGTGCGGATGTCTTCGAGGGCGTCGCGAGCGTTGGTGCTGGTGTCGAGGATGGCATTGGCTTTCTCCTGGTACTTCGTGGGGAGTAGCGTGATGACGGAAGAGACGAGGCGGTACTGCTCGCTCTCGTCGTCGGGCCAGTCATCGAGGATGTTGGCGATGCCGGAGCGAACGTCGCTGATCTGCTCCGCGACCTTGAGTTCCGCTTGGGCGGCGCGTCGTGCGTCTTCCGCGCTGCAGGCGGAGAGGAACGAGAATGCGATGAGCGTCACGAGGATGGTGAGGATGTGTCTCATGGGGTCCTTTCTCAGGTGGTGTATCGACCGAGGAGGTACGCGGTTCCGGTGTCGGGGCTCCCCGATTGCTGCCCGGCGGTGGTGACCACACAGGCGATTTCGTTGACGCCCGCCACACGCACGTACTTGGGTGCGGTGAGTCCGTAGACGTATCCGCCGCTGTCCTCGCCCATGATGGCGAGTTCGGTCGGGAGGGTGATTTCATTCGCCCCGTTCTCATCCACCAGGGGCAGCCACCACGAGTCGGGTGTGGGGAAGGAGCTGTCAAAGTCGGTGACGAGGTGCGTGGGGGTGGGGGATGGATCGGCGTTGTCGCCCGGACCACCGATCTTGCCGTACACGCGGACCTTGGGGGCGGTGGAGAAGTCCCCGGGTGTTTCGGTATTGCCCACGGAGAGCCCGAAGAGGTCGAGGTATCGTGATCCGCTGGGGACGGTTTGTCGGATGACGTCGCCGCCGTTCGTCTGGATGTCGGATTCGAGCGCGCCCGCATCGCCCATGATCTTGAGGATGTCGGATGCGGTGCCGTCGGTGACGGTGAGGAGATCGGAGTTCAGGACCGTGAAGCCTGTCCCGATCGTGACGATGGGGAGTCCGGGGCGGTCGAGGAGATTACCTCGGAACTTCTTCGCAGCACTGATGGTCGCCATAGTGAATTCCAGACAGGATTGTCGCCGCCACCCACCGGCCGCACGCGAGGCGTTGGGGGCGAGTCCGATTCTTCGCGCACATGAAGGATACACCAAACTCGTGGAGTAGGTCGATGAGCATGTCCCGAGCGAGGACATTTTTCTTCTCGTCTCCGGGTCCCTGCTCCAGATCCTCGAGGGATCCTTCGAGCAGCAGCCAGGGGAAACACACCCGATCGCGGAAGTTCTGGAGCTCACGGATGAAGTTGGCGCGTTTGCGTGGGACCAAGCAGTTCCCGCACAGCTCCCGAAGATTCTTCTTTCGCTCGATCACGACGGCGTGGCGGGCGTCGGGCGACAGATAGTCTCCGTACTCCAGCGTCTCGTTGGAGGTCGTGACGCGGTAGAGGACGGTGGAACCCGGACGGTTGCGGTCGAGCGCCGTGAGGTGCTGAGGGAAGAGCAGCGGCTGCTTCTCCCTCGTATCCACGATGATCCGGAGCTCACGCATTCAAGCAGGTTAGGTGCCCTGTTTCATGGGGGAAAGGCCGAGTTCCTTCTCGATCCGAGCAACACGCGCCTCGAGGACGAACAAGTTCGTCTTGCGGCCCATGGGAGATGCCTTCGTGAGGTCGTCGAGGCCGACCGGTTTGAGGAGACGTCGGATCGCTCGTCCGGGGTCGCTCTTGGGGACAGGGAGATCGAGCTTTTTGCACACATGGGTGCAGAGTTCGGAATCGGTGAGATTCATACCTTTCAGGTTGTCCTTGTTCTCCGTGACGTACTGGATGATGCGAAGCTTGTCGGACTGGAGGAAGTTGTTGGTTTTGGGCACGGGGTGTCTCCTTATTCGGGGGGTGTGTACTCCACGGCGATGAGCATGCTGATTTCGAAACGGATGAACCGTTTTGTCTTGCCGTCCTGGAGGTCGATGGGGGTGCGAGGGTTGAGGGTTTCGTTTATCGCGTCGTGCCAGGTGGAGAGCAACTCGTCGAGTTGATGGCGTTTGAGTTGGAGTTCGACTTTGTGTCCCGTGATGTAGAGCGTGACCGGGATCATCGATCGTCTCCCTCTCCCTCGAGCGTGTTGTTCGCGGCGCGTTGGCTGAGCTTGTGGATGTTGCTCCACATGACTTTGTTGATGGGGTGGCGGAACTCGTTGATGCCCATGGCGTGGTACCAACCGACGTCACCGTACTCCTTCGCGATTTCGATGCAGTTTTCTCCGTCGAGGGTCTTACCCTGGCGGAGGACTTTCTTGAACTTGTTCGCGATCTCCCCCGCTTCGCCGCACAACCCGAGCACGACGTAGGAGGCGCACAGCAAGTCGATCACGTTGTCGACATCTTCGGGGTCGGCGTCGGGGGATGCGATCTTCGACACCATCTCGGCGATGTGTTGGCGGTAGATCGCGGTTTCGGATGCCGACTCCAGGTACCCTTCGTACGTGAGCTTCTTCATGTGGAGCTGCCATCCTTTGTGTGGACAAGAGTCGCGCGTGCTCGGTCTCTGAACAACGAATGGGAGGCGTTCCATCTCGCTCGGATCGACTCCATCGTTTCGATACAGATGAAACAAATGGGCTTGTCGACGCTGTCGATGTGGATGCTTCGGCTTGGGTTTTCGATGGGTTGGTTGCAGCAGAGACAGCGATCAGGGCTCGTATTCTCCATGGGGGTCTCCGGGGGGTGGAGTGTTGCGATTTTTCAGGGCGTCGATTCCGGTGTGGAGCAGTCCGCGAAGTACGATCGGTTCGTTGGGGGTGCCGAACACGTGGACCGCCGCTGTCTGACCCGTCATGTAGGCGGGGCGTTGAGCGATGAACACACAGAGATCGAAGCGGTTGCAGACTTCGGCGATCAGGTCTTCCGTGGTGGCGTGTTGAAGTTCGGATTCCAAGGGGGGCCTTTCGGTGGACGGATGTCGATCAGTGTTCCTTCTCGATCACGAGAGGTACTGATCGACCGAATCGGTCCTGAAGCATACCCCAGATGTCCGTGGTGGTGAGCTCTTTGTGTGCGTCTTCGACGACTTCATCGAGTTCTTGTTCGTGTTCGGGCGAACGTACATCGAACTTGATCGAATCGTAGATGTTGACGAGGGGAAGGATGGGCGCGTTGTCGTACGCGGTGGGGAAACCGAGTCGTCTGGAGATGAGCACCTCGAGACGTTGTTGTGTGAGCGCGGCGAGTGCTTGCACAGGGAAGTTGACGATCTCGTTCTCGTCGAACTTGTCGCCCCCGGCGAACAACCGCGACACGCCGATGAACGGAAGCTCCAGGTACCCATCCTTGTGTGCCTGTCTGATGATCTCGCTCTGCCATGACCAGAGTCCGGTGCGGAGCGTGCGGAGACCCTCCACCACGGTGCGGCACCAGGGGATGGGCTTGATGACACCGCACTTGAGGAGCAGGGTGGAGGCGAGTTTGAGCGCGTTGCCCCGATAGAGGATGAGGAAGTTCGCTTGCTTGTAGTGCTGGCGGGGGTCGTCGATGTTGGAGCCGGATCGGAACGAGGGGTGGTTCACGATGTCGGGTCCCTCGCAGTGGATCGCGAGTCCGGCGTGGAGATCTTCGCCATTGGTGTAGGCGGAGATGAGTGTGTCGTCGCCCGAGAGTACGGCGGCGGTTCGAAGTTCGGCCTGGGACAAGTCGTAGGAGACGATGCGACCGTCGGGGCGACGAGACTCGATGCAGTTCTTGATCGGCTGAGGATGTGTTTGGATCGGGGGGCCCTTGCAGGTTGAGCGTACTTGTTTTGTTCCACCCGAGAGACCGGCCCCGTCCTTGGCGGAGGAGGGCACGATGAACCATGTGGGGTACGCCATGCCGATACGAGAGATGGAGGCTCGTTGAGGGATGGGTTCACAGACGCCTGGTGGGGGGAGTCTGTAGGAGGGATCGAGAGGAATGAGCGTGTTGCCCACCGACTTCGGTTTGTTGTTCGTGTGCCAGATGAGGGAGTGACAGAAGGTCGAGTAGATCTTCTGCGCCTTGGTGTGTTCCTCCCACAACCCGAGGATGGTGCGGTGTTCGGTTTCCGATTCGGGGAGCAGGAGGAGGAAGAGGTTGCGGTTGGATCGAGAGAGGGAGATCTCCCTCTTCTTCTTCGTGCGCTCGAGCAGCGGGTGAGAGGAGACCTCGTCGCCGAGAGTATGGGCGGGGGTGTCGGGTGTGGCGGGTGTCAGTTCAACGGACAACACGCGGTCGAGGTACTCGGTGTGGTTCTTCTTGCAACCGGGTCCGCTGATCTGAATGCCGTGGGAAGAGAGCTCCGCTTCGAGTCGTTCGATCCTCTCCTTGGATTCCCGGGCGAGTGCGAGGAGTTTGGGGTAGGAGTAGGGCACACCGTTCTCGGATCGAGTCACCGCCTCCCAGATCGCGTCGGAGTAGGCATGGATCGCCCACGGGTTGAGTTTGGTCGTGTCGGGGTATCGATCGCGGATGCGTTGAACGAGGGGCGGGATAGGGAGCAACGTGTTGTGCGTGTCCTCGCAGCAGTAGAGAGCGGACTCTTGTCGCGTGTTGAACTGCGTCGCGGCGGTGCCGTCGTACTCGTGGGTGTTGAGCACGATCCCGATGTCCTTGAGGGAACGCTCGGGCCGTACCTCCGACTCGTGGTACATGATGACCTGGAGATCGATGAGCGTGTGCGTGGCGGGCGTCAGGTGAGGACGCACACGCGGAATGCATTTGCGGAGATAGAGGATGTCAAATTGGATGTTCATCCCGACGAGCGTGTCGACGTGCTTGAGCCACTTGATGAGGAGAGAGATATCGGAAGGTGACGACGGGTCGAGATGGAAGGACTTCCCCGGTGTGAGTTGAGCGAGGGTGGACAGGTTCCAGGGGGATGGGTCGGAGGGAAGGAACGAGTTGAGCCCGGTGGTGCGGGTGGTGGTGCGTGCGCGGGGGTCGAACTCCGGGACCGTGACGGCGATATTCACGATCTGTGAGCGGAGAGGAACCCCGTCCTGGTGAAGGGAGCGGAGAGGGTGGAAGTGTTTCTGACGCCCGCCACGCAGCACCCCGTACGTTTCGATGTCGATGGAGATGATGCGGGGTGTGTCCATGTTCAATCCTTGATGTACGGGGAGCCGTAGATGAGATGGGTCTTGGCTCGGGTGGCCGCCGTGTACCGCCAGCGGGAGGATGGGGTGTCGCGGAAGATGAAGCCGAGCCCCGGGGGCTCGATGACGACGGTGCGATCGAACTCCGATCCCTGCGCGTAGTGACAGGTGAGGCAATAGCCGTGGTCGAAGAGACAGACGGATCGGGTCTGGTGGTGCGGTGGTTTGGTGGACGCGTTGAAGTGGTTGATCGCGATGGGGATCGAGTCGGTGATCGTGTTGTCGTCGTAGGAGCGGAGGTTGCACAACCAGAGATTCGGTGTGACCTTGTCGATCGCCTCGACGAAGAAGAGTTGACCGTTGAAGACGCCGTGCTTGTAGTTGTTGCGTCGGCACACAACGAGGTCTCCGATGCCGAAGGGCTGGGTGTCAAGGGAGAGGAGCTCACGGATCTGCTTGTTGATCTTGTGGCGGGTGTTGTTCTTCGCCGTGATGAACATCGTCGTGTTGACGTCGTAGTCCTCGAGACCGGATGTGATCGCGGAGGCGGGAGAACAGACACGGACGGATGATGTGTCGGATCCGATGTGCTTGGGTTGCGTCTGTATCGATTCGTGATCGCGGAGTTCCTGGGAGAACTTGATGATGGGCGAGTCGGCGGCGTTGCGGTGGATCTCCGTGAGGCGGAAGGACGGGTCGTGGAAGAGTCTTGGGTCGCGACCCACGGGAGGGAGCTGGTTGGGATCCCCGATGACAACGACCTTCTTGTCGAACATCAGGATGTCCTTCCAGATATCGGCGGAGATCATGGAGCCCTCGTCGATCGCGATGATCGGTTTGGGTAGTGACTTGTTCCTGACGAACCCGTTGGGTGTGAGGTGATAGATGAGCTTGTGGATCGTGGAGGCGGGGACCCCCTTGTTCCGCATGACATCGGCGGCCTTCCCGGTGGGGGCGCAGAAGTGCGTGAGATGAGCAGGCAGCTCGGAGAGGAGTGTTGTCTTGCCGGTCCCCGCGTCACCGACCAGAGTGAAGAGGCGTTCCTCCGTACTTCGCCACTCGCTTAGCAACGTCATCGCTTTCTTCTGGTCTTCCGAGTGTGTGATGTCTTTCAACGGCGAATCCTTCCTGGATGTACTCGAGGGTGAGATGCTGGAGCTTCTCTAGTTGGTTGGGTGTGATCCGACCCAGAACGGACTTCACTTCCTCTTCGGTAATGGAGAAGACCCAATCAGGGCACACTTTGGAGTCGCGGAATAGCCCGTTCTGAGGTGTCGCCTTGAGAAGAGGACGCGAGCTGAATTGATTGCGTGCGGACGCGGAGCAAGGTACACACAGATAGTGATATTCGGGCAGACAGGAGACGATGATGCAGGGGCGACGGTAGGTGCGCACGTGCGTGTAGCTATCGTGGATCATGATCACTGAACCTTGGGGTTTCATGTGCTCTCCGGCGCGAAGGGTTTGACAATGTTCGGTTTCGATTGCTTGACTCGTCGCCCCAGGATCGTGTTGATGGCGATCATCATGTGGTTGACGATGGACTCGTGGTACGAACGCTCGCGGAGGAATGCGGAGGGATGGTACGTGGAGACGAAAGTCACCGTGCTGTCGTGGAACTGCGTGCCGTTGACCTTGGTGTAGGACGCGACGGAGGAGGATCCCTTCTTCCCCGTGAGATACTCCCAGGTGTAGGCGGCAGCGGGACGACCGAGGCAGAACAGGATGGTGTGCTCGTGTCGGGAGCGAATGAGATCGAGATCGGGCCATAGATAGAGCGACGCGCACTTCTTGTATTGGGATGATTTCGGGGGCGTCTCCTGGGGGGTGGTGCACCGTGCGGCGTTCGTGAAGTACACGGTGGCGAGTTTGTTGAGTGGAGGGATTCCTTCGCCGAACGAGGGAGAGCACAGCACCCGACGGACATACTGCCCCGACTTGCCGATCAACGGGGTGTTGGTTTGATCCTCGTTGTGTCCGGGATTCTGTGCGATGAACACGAAAGCGTGGCGGGCGTCAGGGACACTGTCTGCGTGGAACACGGTGGGCACGCACACAGATTGCACACCTTCGTGGAGATCGCACTCGGTGCATGATGGGTCAGTGGGGAACTGCGGTAGGTTCATGTTGCTATCTCCATCACATCTACCGCCAACCAACAGACCGCCGTGCGGAACGGTTGGCCGGAGAGGAGGAGGTCGAGAGGGTGGTTAGACATACTTCATCACCTCCCATTCATAGCGGGTTGGGTCGTGTTCTTGGCTGGCAATCCACACTTCGGCTTCTTGTTGGGTTCGGAAGTATTCCTCAACAGAGATGTCGTTGGGTGGGGTGGCACCCTTCCATCGGATCACAGCCGCGTAGCGTTTTGGTTCCTCACTGTGATATTTACTCATCCCTTCCTCCCTTCCCGCCCGTCCTCGGGCGTGGTGGTGTTGGCTTTCTTCACCCGCTCGGCGACAGCGGAGACGGCAGCGGAGCGGGTGGAGTAGCCCTTGCGCAAATCGAACCACTCATATCCGCCATTCCCTTGCTTCCAGTCGGCGCGATACACTCGGACTTGCAGCATCCCGGAATACTGATCAACAGCAACTTCCCCTAAGACAACTTCGTTTGCGTCTTTGTCTCGGACGAAACAGGCACGGCCCGGATACGCCGATGGTCCATCTCCCAACTTCGGTAATCGCTCAACCACCCCCTCCAACTCCGCGACGCGGGCGCGGAGGGTGGCGAGTTCCGATGTGGGGTCGCCTTCCATCCTCTTGAGTCTTGCGTTCGGCGTGTGGGGCGCGGGGATGA
>Ga0180432_10008180_pt1 | contig 13109 bp, 9 predicted proteins | sample SS_ome_10_FD_132414 | JGI IMG/M metagenome (GOLD analysis project Ga0180432, IMG submission 132414) | Hypersaline lake sediment archaeal communities from the Salton Sea, California, USA - SS_1_MS_2 metaG | ecosystem: Environmental > Aquatic > Non-marine Saline and Alkaline > Hypersaline >...
CCCAACTGAACAATATCTCCCCATCAGCAGAGTACTTGTGAACCCGGGCATTCTCATAGCCATCCGAGATGTATAAGTCCCCGTTGGGCGCTATGTCAACATCTGTGGGTCTGTTGAATGGTTCCCCATCCGCTCCCGGTACTCCCTTGGTGCCCCATGTATACAGTAGCCTGCCATCGAGCGTGTACTTGCAGACAGTATGCTCCCTATAGTCCGCGATATATGCGATATCTCCATCAATATGCAGTCCATGGGGGGCGGTCATCTCGCCCTCTCCCCAAGAATTTAGGAAGTTGCCCTCCCTGTCAAATATTATCACGGGGTGCTCACCCCTGTTCAGTACATAGACGTTATCACTATCATCTACTGCTACTCCGATAACGTGTCCAAAACTCCATTCCTCGGGTAGCTTGCCCCAGCCTTGTACCACCTCGAAGCTGATCTCATCTGATCCATAACGCATAGAATCCCTATTTCATCTGTGTCAGGATTATTTGATAAAACATTGCATTATCAGTTGGAAAGACATGCTTTACCATCAGTTATTTAGATTTGGCGTGTATCTCCTATCTTATGGTAAAAGAGATTACATGGAAATGGATAGATGAAAACCGCGAGGAGTTCATCCAAGTAAGCGATAAGATATGGGGGTATGCAGAACTTGGGCTCGTTGAGACCAAGTCAAGCAAGCTTATCGCTGAGACTCTTGAGAAACATGGTTTCAATGTACAGCTAGGCGTAGCGGGTATGCCCACAGGGATACTGGCTACGTATGGTGAAGGGAAACCAGTCATCGGGTTGATGGGTGAGTACGATGCGTTGCCTGGGCTAAGCAACAAGGTTGTACCACGAAAAGAACCACTGATCGAGGGGGCACCGGGTCATGGCTGTGGTCATAACATTCACGGTACCAGTGCATTAGCAGCAGCTATCTCGCTAAGATATACCATGGAGAAGGAGAAGCTCAAGGGCACTATCAGGTTCTACGGCACCCCCGCCGAGGAAAACTATGGGGGGAAGGTCTACATGGTCACTGCTGGGCTCTTTGATGATGTTGATGCCTGTCTATCGCACCACCCCAGCATCTTTAATTACGCTGGGATGAGCAGCTGCACAGCCACTAACGACTACAAGTTCGAGTTCCACGGAAAAACCGCTCACGCCGCTGGTAGCCCAGAGCACGGGAGGAGCGCTTTGGACGCTGTCGAGTTGATGAACATCGGTGTCAACTATCTGAGAGAGCACGTCATCCAAGAGGCACGGATTCACTATGTTATCGAGGAGGGCGGTGGACAGCCCAACGTTGTACCCGACTACGCTCGATCATGGTACTACATCAGGGCACCTGTAAGGTCTCAGCTCGCCCCCATAACCAAGCGTATACTGAAGATAGCGGAAGGCGCAGCCATGATGACTGATACAAGGCTCAACGCCATACACATGGGGGGACTCTACAACCTAATCCCCAACAAGGTCTTGGCAGACGCCATCACAGCCAACATGAAGATGATCGGCGCACCCTCCTACACCAAGGAGGAGCTGGAGTTCGCCAAGCAGATCGACGCCACAGTAAACCGTGACGAGAAGATGGACTCACTTCGAGCAACCAAGCACCCCGAATGGCAACGGTTTGTCGATAAACTGATGGATACCGAGGTTCATGAGCCATGGGATGAGGGAATCACAGCCCCAGGTAGCACCGATGTGGCTGATGTAAGCTGGAAAACACCCACCCTAGAGTTCCAGACGGCAACCAATGTTCTCGGAACACCGGGTCATGACTGGCGATGGGTAGCATGCGGAGGCATGAGCATAGGACACAAGAGCCTCATATTCGCAGCCAAGACCATGGCTGGTACGGCATTAGACCTGTTATCTTCTCCCAAGATGATCGAGGAGGCTAAGGCTGAGTTGAAGAAGCGTCTCGGTGACCAGAAATATGTACCTGTGAAGCCCGATGATGCGCCTCCACTGGAGATCGCTAGGGCGAAAGCAGAGCAGCTGAAGGGCAAACAATAGCCCTTTTTATTTTTGTGTCCTCAGACAAAGCTATCTTTTCCTCGTTAATCATTAAATAGTTCAACCTATTTTCATTAGTTGCAGAATCAAGGTTCTGCAGGTGAGGCTGGCGCAGTTCCGTGGTGGAACCAAACTCACCACCCATTATTACCAAATTTCCTTTACTTCAGTAACAAACATCCCATTAGACCTACCTAATTGAATGTAGAATGGTGCAGCGGTGGCGGAGATTGGCCCAACGCGCCAGCCTTAGGGACTGGTTCCACCACGGACCATGGGTTCAAATCCCACCCGCTGCGCCTACACTTTTTAACACAACCATGCTATTCATAATTTATGCTAAAGGACAAGGCATGGAAATGGATTGATGAACACAAAGAAGAGTTCATCGAAGTAGCCGACAAGGTCTGGCAGTACGCTGAACTGGGTCTGGTCGAGTCAAAATCAAGTAAACTGATTGCGGATAAGCTGAGGGAGCATGGGTTCAGGGTTACTCATGGTGTCGCGGGAATGCCTACGGCTATCTACGCTGAGTATGGTAAAGGTAAACCTTGGATCGGGTGTCAAGGGGAGTTCGATGCCCTACCCGGATTGAGCAACAAGGTTGTCCCAGAGCAGGACCCGCTTGTTAAAGGGGCTCCAGGGCACGGGTGTGGACACAATATACATGGCGCTACGGCGTTGACTGCTGTTATCGCGCTTAGATACCTGATGGAAGAGGAAGGAATCCCGGGCACCATCAAGTTCTACGGTACACCAGCCGAGGAGAATTACGGTGGTAAGGTCTTCATGGTACGTGAGGGCTTATATGATGGACTCTCTGCGTGTTTTGGGCATCACCCTTCAAGCATGAACACCGCGAGTCTCCACAGCAGTACAGCTGTGAACGGTGTGAAGTTTATCTACAGAGGTAAAACCGCTCACGCAGCAGGTAACCCAGAGATGGGTAGAAGCGCATTGGACGCAATCGAGTTGATGAACATTGGAGTCAACTACCTACGAGAACACATCATCTAAGAAGCACGAATCCACTATGTCATCGAGGAGGGCGGCGGTCAACCCAATGTTGTCCCAGATTTTGCTAGGAGCTGGTACTATATCCGTGCCCCTGAGCGGGCACAACTTGATCCAATATATCAGCGTATACTGAAGATCGCTGAGGGTGCTGCCTTGATGACTGAAACCGAGCTTGAGGTCCAGTTCATCGACGGCTTGTACAATATCATGCCCAACAAGGTGGTGGCTGAGCTTGTGGTCTCCAACATGAAGGAGATAGGAGCCCCATCCTACTCTGATGAGGAGCTTGCCTTCGCCAAGAAGATAGGCTCCAACTTTGACCAAGAGGCAAAGCTGGCGCGTCTCAAGAAACAAAAGGTTCCCGATTACCAGAAATACCGTGATGTGGACCTGGTGACTGATATCATTGATCCCCTTGGTGACGGTGAGACCATGGCTGGAAGCAGCGATGTTGGTGATGTCTCATGGGTTACACCCACCATCGAGTTTGGCACAACGAGTATGGTGCTTGGGGCTCCGGGTCACAGCTGGGCAGTCGTAGCCTGCTCAGGCAGCAGCATCGGGCATAAGAGCCTTGTTTTCGCGGCAAAAACTATGGCTGGGGCTGTTTATGAGATGCTTACCAATGAGGAGTTGCGGAAGAAAGCTAATGAGGAACTCCAAACGCGTCTGGAGGGGCGGGTCTATAAGACTCCTCTTCCTGAGGGGCTTGAGGTTCCCTTGGCTATCGCTGAGGAGAACTGGGAGAAGACTCCTAAACAATAATCCCTCTTATTTCCAGACTTTTTTCACTAGCTCGTAGCCGTTTTGTCCGATGATTTTCTGTATCTCGGTATCGCTGTACCCGTGTTTTATCATCCATCTGCAGACGTTCTGGAGGCACTCGCTGGGGTTCTCCATCCCACGGACATACTTGAGTTCCTTGAGTTGCTCAATGTTCATGTCTATGCCGAGGAATTTGCTCTCACCAGCTTTTCCAGGTCTCGGATAGTGTCCTAACCCTAGTTTGCTGTTGCGTTCCATGTTTGTAAGGTATAGTCCAACGTGGTCGCCGTAGTTGGTGTCTGGTCCACAGCCCACATGATCGACTCCAATTAGCTCAATACAGTGTTCTACGTGCTCCATGTAGCTATCGATGCTATGGAATGGATGCTTCTCTGTTATTGTCAGGTTGGGCGCTGCTTCTATCGCCATCACACCATCTTTCTCACCCAGCGCCTGAATCACCTCATCCGGGAACATTCTGGTTGTTGGTGTCAGGGTTCTAGTTCCAGCGTGACTCACCACAATAGGATCTTTACTTAGCTCGATGGTCTCTAGAGCTGTCTTGTCGCTGGTGTGGCTTACATCCACTAGGAAGCCCAGCTTGTTCATCCTCACCAAGGCATCATAACCGAAGTCGGTTAATCCCCCGTCTAGGTGTTCCTTGAGTCCGCTGCCCAGCATGTTGGACTCGCTGTAGTTGACACCAATGCTTCTGACACCCAAGCCATATAGGATGTCGAGCCTGTCTACCTCGTTCTCGATACAGCTAGCTGACTCCAGTACAGCTACCCACGCAACCTTACCATGCTTATGGGCATACTCGATGTCCTCAGCCCTCTTACAGTGGATGAGGAGGTCTTGGTGGGCTATGTCACATAGCCTCATTCCTAGGTCGTGTATGGTGCTGTTCCAGTCCCACCCATGCTTTGTGTTGATGAAGCTTGAGCCATCCATCATATTATCGAAGACACAGTCCAAGCCGCTCATGGCGAGAGCCTCATAAGCAATAAAGTTCCTGCCCTCCTTGTCTAGTTCCCTTATATCGTAGGGGTCTGCTGGGCTGATGTCTGGGTGGGCGTGGAGGTCCATGACTATGGATTTGGTCATTATTTCCTCGAATCTTTCCTCCTCCTGTTTGCTGAGGGGTACAGGTTCCCACCACTCATCTATCACAGCCTTTCGTAGCTTGAATTCCCGGTAATCTCTCCCAGGTTCAAGGTACTGGTAAGCCTTGTATCCATCATACTGCTTGTTTCTACCCATTTCAATCATCTGAAAATCATCAATTGAATATTTAACAAGACTCTTTTATACACCAAGAACCAAGGGTTTCTGGATTCTTATGCCAGACGTAAAGATAACCGTAGTAGCCAAGCTACAACCCGGCGAGATTTTCGACGAACTAGCAGCAAAAGACACTAACCCAATCTGTGACGCAGTGGAGATCGGAAAGACTTACCTCAGCCAAGGATTGCAGATGCCTGAAGGCTTCTGTTCATGGGCATGGGCAGACATCCAAAGGGACGTAGCTCACCTAGCACTAGGTGGAGACTTCAGATGGATAAACAAACCCGGCAGCATGGTTAGCTGCTGCACAGACGGACTAAGACCCGTGGTCTTTAAACTCGAAAGGGTAGAATAAACAATCAAGGGGGAAACCGTGAAAATTACCCCTATTTTCTTCTTTTTAACCCTGATCATGATAAAAAACTAGTAGAGTAAATGAATACTTGTTAAAAAGTGGGGGGATTAGGGGATCGCAGGGGGTGCCTGGGGGGGCAGGTTCTTAACGAACCTTTCTAGCCTCTTACAGACTTCCTCTAGATCCTCAACTGGTCTGACAAGTGCGAACCTAATGTGTCCCTCGCCTGCCGCACCGTATCCTGAGCCTGGTGCACAGCGTACTTTCTCCTGGATGAAGAACTCCATCATGAATTTCATGCTGGGTATACCGAAGCTGCTGATGTCTGGGAACAGGTAGAATGCTCCCTCTGGCTTGGCGCATTTGATTCCCTCGATCTCGTTGAGCCTCTTGGCCATGTAGTCGATGCGTTTCTTGTACTCCTTCCTCATATCAGCGACAAAGTCCCATCCATCCTCCAGTGCCTTGATGGCTGCCTTCTGGAATGGCACAGGAACGCTGCAAATACCTACAGGTACAGCGGATACTAGCTTCATTAGCTCGGGACCCGCTATAATGTAACCAGCTCGGCAACCTGTCCATGCGAAGGTCTTACTGAAGCTCATAAGCACCAATGTCCTCTCCCACATGCCGGGTAGATCGATTATGGTGTTATGCTTCTTATCGCCCCAGATGAACTCGGTGTAAATCTCGTCGCTGATGACTATGATGTCATGTTTTACGGCGAGTTTTGCGAGTTGTTCAAGCTCTGCTTTTGTCCAGACAGTGCCCGTCGGGTTGTCGGGTGTACAGAACAGGATGGCTTTGGTCTTGGGGGTGATGGCTGCCTCGATGTTAGCAAAATCGGGTCTGAATATGCCGTTCTTGTCTTTGATCTGTCTTGCTCTGGTCATCTTGGCGCCGAAATAGGCGATTGGCGCGTTGTACCCAGTGTAAGCTGGGTCGAGAACCAGTAGCTCGTCACCGGGGTCAAGAATAGCAGCGAAAGCCTGGAAGATGGCTTGGCTTCCTCCGCTAGTGATTAAGACCTGTGTCTTTGGATCGATATCGACTCCGTACTTTTTATAGTACTTCGCGATGGCTTCCTTAAAGTCGGGCTCGCCTGTGAAGCTATAGTGGGTGTGTCCTGCCACCATGGCGTTGTAGACTGCCTTATTTATGAACTCGGGTTGGTTGAAGTCAGGGTCGCCTGCTCCGAGGTTTATCATTCCCTCGATGGGTCCGACTGATGATCGGGTGCTACTGCCGGCTCTGCTCATCAGTGCGGCGACTTCTTTCTTCGCGTATTTTTCTACTCCCATTTTGATCACGAATCTCATAAGCTACTCGTGCAGTGTATAAAACGTCTTCGATCATTCGATAATTAGTAAAGATATAGGAAAAAAACGCCTAAATGGGTTAGAAAAAGCTAACCTATCAAGGCGTTGAATAGCAACTTGAAGGTAGCCTCGGGTTGTGCTCTCATCTGGGGTTGGAACCCGTATAGAACCACGCGTCCTTTGCCTTTCTTTGCCTCGATCATGGCTGCCTTGTAGCTCAAATATTCCTCACCAGTTAGCCACCCGCTCTCCATGATTTGTTTCTCAGGGTAGCTCAGTATCACCTTGTAGTCATCGTTGTTGACCCTTGGCTTGATGGCGAACGCTGGATGATGCCTGAATATTATCAACAGGTCTTCCTGTACCCCCCATGCAAGAGGATGATCCTTAGCCACATCCACATGCAGCGTACTGCCTGGGCAGACAAAGTCGGTGTTCTTCACATCTTTAAGGACATTCTTGACTGGTAGCTCAAGCTCTTCTATGGCAAAGTCACTGCTATCTCCGAAGCAGAGCAGTGTGCCTCCCGCTTCAACAAACTCCTTGATCTTTTCTACTCCTTCCTTTCCGAAGCCGCTCCGGTATTCTTCTGGATAATGGGGCATGGTAAATCCTCCTCCCCGTCTCTTCTCATAATAGTCCTCGATGTTCTCACCGAGAAGCATCTCCTTGGCGTCGCTTGGAAGTATGATTACATCGTATTTCTGGGCGAGTCTCCCCCGCTGTATGTCCTTGTCCATGATGGTCTTGTATCTGAACCTGTATTGTTCGAGGAGCCATCTGGTCCACCCCTCATCAGCGTTACCCCCATAGTATCTCTGGTAGATGCCTATCTTGTTCATCTTGACAGGTTTGGATTTCAACGCCGGGGGTGCAGTAGCGAAGACAATGTGACAACGCTTACTCAGCTTGTCTAGTTCTCGTTCTACGCCATCTGCCTTTGGTATATAGAAGCTGCCGGCCGGGAACACCTTTTCCTCGTCTACTACTGCCTCTAGGAGCCTATGCACTATGATGCCTTTTCTTAGTAGTCTGCAAACCCCTAGGAAGCCATCATTGACTGTCCCATCCAGTAACCAACCGTTTGGAGCGTTCTCTGCTACTTCTCCCCTTGGGAACCTGATGCTTGATAGTAATTCGAATGTCCCATCGAAGGGTTTCTCTACCTCTTGTACCCTGACTCCCATGAACTCGGCTATCGTATAGGTTGAGAGATCATAGGGCACCACAGGTGTACCGTCAGGGTACTTGCTGTAGGGTCCAAGATGGTAGAAGGTTCTCTTCAGCAGACTCACAATATAGGGTCTACAGTGCTGACCTGCGAATACAACGTATGTTCCCCTTGGGTAAACCACTCCATCTGCTGTGAATTCTCGTTGGCTTCGGTTTATCTCTACTCCCATGTTCATGAGTAGCTGGAGTAGCTTGTACTGGGTTAGCTCGTCATGTTGATCGGGTTTGACTACAAAGGCGAAGGGTGGCTCCTCTTCTCCCTTCTTTATCGCGTTACTCGCCTTCTGGTACATGTTTCTAAGTATCATATTCTTGAAGCCAGCTGCTGCCTCCAAGGTCCCATATGCGCTGATCTTTTGCTGCTCAACGATGTCCCTGAGTTTCCACCAGCCTCCTGGCCATGGGTGTGGGAATCCCATCTGTGTACGGTATTCTGGTCTTCCTCGTCTGCTTCCTCTTAGCTGATGGTAGTGTATGTAGAGGGGTGTGGCTAGTTTTGCTGAGGCTGATTCTGTGAGCATCCCGCAGATGTTGTGCCAGCATGGTACATAGTTGAATGTGGGCATGAACTCCCCGGGGTAGGTTGCCATGGACTCAATGCCGTATTTTCCATCCTTCTCAAGCATTACATGGGTCAAGCCACCGTAGAGCTCCTGCTCTGTCCATATCAGTGGGTCTACTTTGTCGTCGATAGGGTTGGCGAATGGCGCTATGTAGAATCTTGCACCGTAGCTTCCCATGTGGTGGAAGTCTATGTAGGCTTGTGGGCTCCATTCGAGGTACATGGTTTTGGAGACCAGTTGGCTCTCAACCATGTTGTTGTGGATGGCGTCCCTGTTGTTATCATGTCCAGTGTATTTGTGGTAGAGCCATGGGGGGCTGCAGCCCTCAAACTCTGTGCCTAGATACTGGTCATAGAATTCTGTGACCATGATCTGTCCATCTGGGTTGAAGCATGGGAACATCAGTAACACTGTGTTATCCAGTATCTGCTTGTTCTCGGGTAGGCTGATGAGTTCCCATGCGAGTTCTGGCGCCATCTGTGTGCCCCCTACCTCTGTGGCGTGGATGCTCATGCTCATGGAGATTACTGCAGTCCCGTTCTCGATTATCGCGTTGATCTCTTCCTCGGGGACCCCTTTGGGGTGGGCTAGTTTCCAGCTCTGTAATCTTATCTCGTCTAGCCTCTCCATGTTCTCTTCTGATGTGATTACTGCCAAGAGGAATGGGTTTCCTTCAGTGCTTTTTCCCAGTTCCTCTACTTTTACCATTGGTGATTTGTCTATTTCCCAAAAATATTCAACAATCCTGTTCCAGTGAGCCAGTTTACGGTCTGCTCCAAGCTTGTGACCGAAAAATTTCTCTGGCTTTGGTATATTATGTGACATTAAAAGAAATATCACCAAATAGCTATAAAAATACATGGATCGGATTATTGAAACTTATAATAAAGTATGGGTTTTTTGGGAAAAACCCTAAAATCGCTTATTTTGGTTTTCTGATGGTGTTATATCTATCTAAAACGTATTTTGTTTGATATTTATGCCTCTGCGTCCGGTTAAGCCCCGAGATTTAAGGAAATTCACTTTCATTTCAGACCCCCAGATGAGCCTAGACGGCTCAAAGGTTGCGTATGTCCATACTACCATTGACTATGAGGAGAATGGTTATGTGAAGCATATCTGGCTCCACGATGTGGAGAACGGTACAGATACTCAGTTCACCTCTGGTATCGGTAAAGATAGCTACCCGCGTTGGAGCCCCTCAGGTACTAAGCTCTTGTTCTTGTCCAGTGGGCGCGAGCCTGACTCCAAGACCGAGCTATATGTAATCAATGCTTCTGGAGGAGAAGCGCAAAAGGTAGCCTCGCTTGAGACCAGTGTTTCTAATCCTGTCTGGAGTCCTGATGGTAAGACTGTTCTTTTCAGTAGCAGGGTCTGGGAGCCAAAGAAGCCCGATACTGATGTCGTTGTGGTAGATCGTATCTGGTTCAAGCTCAACGGGGTTGGTATCTTTGCTGGTAAACGGGTTCACCTGTTCACTGTGAAGGCTGCTGGAGGAAAACCTAAACAGGTTACTAAGGGCGAGTTTGATGTCGGTGCATATACTTGGAGCCTAGATAGCAAGGAGATAGCCTATGTATCCAATAAGGAACCGGATCAGGATCGCTCTCACCTAAGGGACATTTACATCATGTCCGCGAAAGGCGGTGAAGCTAGAAAGATCACCAACAGTGTTCATGAGATAAGCAGCATCTCTTGGTCCAAGCATGGGTTGGCTTACTATGGGAGTGATTTCCACGCGAGGGGTTCAACTAACACTGATCTCTGGGTGATGCAGCCTGGGGATGAGCCAGTAAACATCACAAAGGGCTTTGATAGGAGCCTGGAACGTGGCATTGGTAGCGATCTAAGGATAGGCTCTCCAGATCCGGGTCCAGTTTGGGGTCCGAATGGTGAGGCGATTTATTTCAAGACTGGCGAGGTCTCACACAGTAATATCTACAAGGTTGATGTGTCCTCAAGAGACGTTGAGCAGCTCACTAAGGGCGTTTCTGTTGATGGGTTCAGTTACTCAGCGGACTTCCAACATGTAGCCTATAACGCTATGAACGCCACAGAGCCATGCGAACTCTATGTAGATGGCATGAAGGTATCCAGATTCAACGCAAGACACCTCAAGAACCTGCAACTCAGCACGCCAGAGCAGTATACTTGGGTAAACGAGTTGGGGGAATCCATTGAGGGCTGGGTTATGAAGCCAGTTGACTTCAATGAGGCTAGGAAATACCCTACGATCCTCCAGATTCACGGTGGACCACTTGGAATCTATGGTGATGGTATCTATCAGGAGTTCCAGTTACTGGCTTCTTCTGGTTATGTTGTTATCTATACCAATCCCCGTGGAAGCGGCGGCTATGGTGAGGATTATGCTTCTAGTCTGAATGGTAGGCATGGTACCGTTGATTACCGGGATGTTATTGATTTCACAATGGATGCCATTGAGCGGTTTAGCTTCATAGACGCTGATCGTCTGGGGGTCACTGGGGGCAGCTATGGAGGATATCTGACCAACTGGATCATCACCCAGACAGACCTCTTCAAGGCAGCAGTAACGTGCAGAAGCACCTGTAACAGGTACAGCCATCACGGCTACAGTGATTTTGGGTTCAAGCACGGCGAGTCTGGAAACATGGGATATCCGTGGAGGGATGAGGAGAAGCTATTGTCCCAGAGCCCATTACGGTATGCCGAGAATGTGAAGACGCCTACCTTGTTTATTCATAGCGAGAATGATCTCAGGTGTACTATCCAGCAGGCTGAGGAGTTCTTCGTGGCTTTGATGGAGATGGGTGTAGATACTGAGTTGGTACGGTTCCCTGATGAGAACCACGAGCTAAGCCGAAGCGGTAAGCCCAAGCACAGGGAGGAACGTTTCCAGCATATCCTACGCTGGTTCGATAAATACCTCAAAGTAGCTTAGGTATTCCAATATTTTTTAATCCATCACACATCCTTGAATGCGAACACCGTTGATACTCCTCGACCCTACAAGATGTCAAGGATGCCGTATATGTGAAGCCGCCTGCGGTTTCCACCATACAGATCACAAGGCATTCGATCCAAAGAAATCCAGCACTCATATCAGTCGTGATAACGACACTGCTGTAATCACCATGACCATCGATAGCACCTGTGATAATTGTGCTGGTGAGGAGACACCGCTCTGCCTAAAATACTGCGCCTATGGCGCGAGGGGGATACGAAGATGAAACCCCATGGATATGGGGGCAGGGTTCTCAGAGTTGATCTTTCCTCTGGTAAGCTAAACGAGGAGCCTACAGAGAAATATCTTGACTGGGTTGGGGGTAGAGGTATCAACGAGTGGATATTATTCAATGAGCTACCTGTTGAGGCTAAGCCACTAGACCCTGAGAACATATTCACCATAGGCGTGGGTCCTCTTGTTGGCACTCTTTCTCCTTTCTGCAGTAGGGTAAGCATAGACACCAAGAACGCGTTCACATATGGCGTAGGTTCGGCTAATTGTGGGGGACATTTTGGGGCTGAGATGAAGTACGCTGGGTACGACAACCTTGTTTTCACTGGAAAGTCCCCTGAGCCTGTTTATCTTTGGCTTAATGATGGAGAGGCTGAGCTTAGGGATGCAGGGAGTCTTTGGGGTAAGACCACTTGGGATACCGAGAGAGCCATCAGGAAAAAGGAATGTGATAACGAGGTTCGTGTTATCGGGATTGGACCCGCTGGAGAGAACCTTGTACGATCCGCTTGCGTAATCTCTGATAGAGCCAAGGCTGCCGGTGGGAGTGGTGTAGGAGCAGTCATGGGGTCCAAGAACCTCAAAGCTGTGGCAGCGAGGGGAAGCCTCCCAATAACAGTAGCCGAGCCTGAGAGATTCATAAAAGCAGTAGATAGGGCAAGAGCCAAGATAGAGACCTTCCCCAAAGCCAAGCTCTACCGCAAAGATGGATACTATGGGGTCGAGAGCTATTATGGTAGCCCTGCTTGGGAGGCTGGGTTCAGACCGGTACGGAATGGGCAGGATGATTACTGGGAGCCCGAGAAGATCAAAAAAGTAGCTGGAGACACCATCAAGCCATACAGGGAGAAGATATTAGCCTGCTACGGATGCCCTGTGGGTTGTATGCCTTGGATGAATATTCCAGATGGTCCATACAAGATCATGGGCGAGGGTTGGTGGAACAATAGCAGCAATAGCTTCTGTACCCGAGTTGACTGTACTAATCCTGAGGCTGCTATCAAGGCTCATCTGTTGACTAATCAACTGGGGCTTGATGGTGATAACGCGTCTGTGGTGATTGCTTGGGCTTTCGAGGCTTATGAGAAGGGATTGCTCACTGTTGATGATACTGATGGCTTGGAGCTGGATTGGGGCAACCATGATGTTGTGCTAGCGCTGCTGGAGAAAATGGCATACAGGGATGGTTTTGGTGACTTTCTAGCGGATGGGGTAAAGATTGCCTCTGAGAAGCTGGGGGGAGGCAGCGATGAGTCCGCGATTCACCTCAAGGGACAGGACAGAGTTGATGGTATAAGGATCAGTAAAGGCTGGGGATTCGGAGTAGTGACCAG
>Ga0180432_10008181_pt1 | contig 13108 bp, 8 predicted proteins | sample SS_ome_10_FD_132414 | JGI IMG/M metagenome (GOLD analysis project Ga0180432, IMG submission 132414) | Hypersaline lake sediment archaeal communities from the Salton Sea, California, USA - SS_1_MS_2 metaG | ecosystem: Environmental > Aquatic > Non-marine Saline and Alkaline > Hypersaline >...
TAGAACAGATATTTTTTCGCTTTTTTCGCCTTCACAATACAATGGCGAAAAAAGAAAGAAAAAATATCATTCACTTGTCAAAGAGCTATTTCCGCCAGAGGCGGTTTTTATCGTACCATCTCCATACAATTTTACAAAAATATTTCAGTATTCACGCTTCGAAATTATAAGCATTCCAGCGGGAAAAAACAAAGTATTTTCTCAATCATATCTTTTTTATTTCGTATGAAAGTTTTTTGAAATTTTTCTGCCGTAAGGGTCTTTTATCTATACTGGGACTACTGCAATTATGGGACTGAAATAGAGGGCGCCCCTGCGAACAAACAGCGATTTGAGACAGTATAAAAATATTATTGATGATTTACTCGAAGACCGCCCGAATCTTGCATCTGTGTCATTCTGGCTCGCTGTGTCATTAACTGCATTGTTTGGCTATAGTTACAGCTCTTATAGGGCGTATTTTGTGAGTTTTTGATTATATCTTGTTGCGAGGCGCTTTGTAACTTGGCCGCATCATACGTTAAGCGTTGTTAACGAATTGATTTTGCAGCAGTTAAAAAAGTTAAGAGCGCAGGTTGTTAAGCCGATAAATGCTTCGTGTAAAAGGGTTTGTTGCCATTATAACCTTCGAAGATAACTGATAGAAGAGGGTGTTGATTTGAGTTTTTTCGGCATATGAAAATTAAACAGATTGTAACGATTGTATTAGTGTTGGTTGTTGGCATTCACGTGGCAGGGTGCGGAAATAAATTTTTCGACCCGACACAGATAGGCAGATTTCGGCCTGTTCCAACGGTAAATGTAATACTGGATTCATTGGGCGTCGCCGATGAGACACCGTCAACCTGGGCAGCAGCAGAAGAACCACGACCAATTGATGTTTTTGCTTATGATAGCGATTATATTTTTGGTTCCGGGGATATTGTGAGGGTGTCTATTTTTGAACTGCTTCAGGAAGGTATTCCATTTGACCAGCAATTTATTGTTACTGAAACCGGTAACATATCAATACCGGAGGTTGGGATAGTTGCAGCGGCCGGGCTGACTGAATCTCAGCTCGAAGAAGAAATTGCGCAAAGCCTTAAGCCCGGGAAATTAAGAGAGCCTTTAGTTACCGTTACGCTTATCAGCTCCGTGAAAAACAGATTTTCAATATCCGGCGATGGCGTGCCTTTCCCAAACCGATATCCTATTCCAAGATATGATTTCAGATTAAATGAAGCACTTGCACTGGCAGGGGGGATAAGTCAGTTCAATACAAGCTACATTTATGTTTCCAGGCCTGTTACCGGAAAGGAAGAAATAACCGAGGCGGGCGAACCCGAAATTTTCCAGCCCCAAATAAGACCACAAAAAGAAATACCCGAAAAGGATATGCTCGAAATTATAGCTCCAAGGTCACAAGGTCACAGTCCTGAAAACAAACTGGTTATAAGCACTGCAGAAATGATAACAGAGAAGGAGCTTGCCGATATGGCACTGCCCACAGGTTTTGAAACACCCCCGGACAATCAGCAGCAGTTAAGTGACCTTGAAAAAATACTCGAAAAATTAACCGGTTCAGTCGGTCGAGAGACTATTGATGAACCCATAGATAGCGAAAAACAGGGGAGTATTGAATGGATTTTTCAGGATGGGAAATGGGTCCCCGTCCAGGTCGGAAAGGCCAAACCGCCCTCGCCGGTCAAAACTATACCTCGTAAAGCCGTTGAACCGTTGAAGGAAAAAGTGCCTGAGGATTTTGACTGGGACCAGCTCGGCGCCGCAGCAGTACAAAGCAGAGTAATAAAAATACCGGCAGACAAACTGGCCGGCGGAGACCCAAGGTATAATATCGTGATAAGAGCCGGTGACAATATTCATGTACCTGTTGACCTTATCGGCGAATTCTATATTTATGGTAATACAAACCTGCAGGGAGCTGTACCTTTGACGGGAAGGCCGATGACTCTCAAGCAGGCTATGTCAACTGCTGGAGGTCTTGGACCTCTGGCCTGGCCAAAACGATGTGAGGTCGTAAGGAGAATAGGTAAGAATAAAGAACTAACCGTGATGGTGGATTTGGACAAAATTGCTGCTGGTGAGCACCCGGATTTCTTTATTAAGCCGAACGATTGGATAAATATCGGCACACATTATACTGCAAGATGGCGGGCTGTTTTGAGAAATTCGTTCAGAGCTACTTACGGGTTCGGATTTATTTACGACCGGAATTTTGCTGATAGAGATTACGGTACCAGCAGGCCTTTCCCCAACTGGTCGTTGAAGTAGAATTATTGGGTTATGGTGGATAATATTGTTTCTTCTGAGCACCAAATACAGCGAGCAAATGCGATGCAATCATCTTCGGAGAAGTTGGAAACCACAAAACCAACCTGGATAGGATGGAACGAACTTGGTTTGCATAATTACATCAGGATACTGATAATCGCAGCGCTGTTCTACTATCTTTTTCAGAATGAAATTGGAAGTATTGTTCGTAGGTGGGCTACCGATAGCAGTTGGTCGCACGGCTTTCTAATTCCTCTCTTCAGTCTATACTTCATCAACCAGCACAAATGTGAGATTCTTCGTTTGGTTCAAAACAAACAATTGGCGCCCAATTACCTCGGTTTGTTGTTTATGATTTGTGCAATTGTTTTTTATCCGCTTAACATAGTCCACTTCAGATTAGGGTATCTACAGCCGATGTGTATGATAGCTACACTTGGAGCAATTGTGCTGCTTCTGGGTGGTTGGCGCCTGGTTAAATATTCGTGGCTTCCGGTCCTTTTTCTGGTTTTCGCCGTTCCATTACCGCAGAGATATTACGTTATGCTGACTATGCCAATGCGAAAATGGGCCGCCACGGTGGTAGGTGTCTTGTTGGATTTGGTCCCTAAACTGCAAACTGAAGTAAGTGGCGTGGTCATTGGTGTCATTTACAAGGGCCGACAGATGGAGCCTCCCCTTAATGTCGCAGAGGCCTGCAGCGGAATGAGACTGCTGATGGCATTTCTGGCCCTGGGCGTTGCTATGGCATATCTGCACTATCGACCTCTGTGGCAGCGTTTTATCCTGCTTGGCAGCACAATACCGATAGCAATATTCTGCAACATAGTAAGGGTTACTGCTACCGGTTTTATTTATATTTTGTGGAACCCAAAGTATACTCAGGGTATTTATCATGATTTCCTCGGCCTGGCAATGCTTCCGTTGGCCTTTGGTTTATATGGTTCTCTTGCTTGGTTTATGTCGAGTCTGTTTGTTGAAAAAATCCCGACTAAACCGCCGGACATTGTCGTTCGTCGTAAAAAAATCACAACGGATGACCTGCAGAGGGGACCCCAAAATGCGAAGTAATGCGTTCGGGCAACCCCAGGTTGAAGCGAGACAAATGATACGAGAGACGATAAAAATTTATTTGCAGCCGGCTTTTCTGATTTGTGCCGTTGTGCTGGCAACAGCCGGCGGCAGTATGTCAATAGCGATAAAAAGTTTTGGTGTATATTTAAGGAAGGAGCCTCTTCCATTAAAAAAACCCTTGCAGCTCTTGGATGAAATGAAACTGTCACCTTATAAGGTAATATGGAAACAAGAAATCAAAAACGAACAGATTATCAAGGAACTCCGCACCGAGGACTATATTCAGTGGGACCTGGAAGATGCCGGTGTGTCAGCCGAAAGTCCTGTTCGGTATTGCTCATTGTTTATTACTTATTACGGACTTCCTGACGTAGTGCCGCATGTTCCTGAAGAATGTTATATCGGTGTCGGCAACCAAAGGTTGAGCTCTGACAGTATAACATTCGAAGTCAATAAAGGTGGCGAAGAACAAAAAATTCCAGGCAAATACCTCGTTTTTGGCAGCGTTGATTCCAGCCACTGGCGCAGTACAAAATTTCCGGTTATGTATGTTTTTAACGTCAACGAACAATATGCCAACAGCAGAGAAGCCGTCCGAATAGCTCTGAATAAGAACCTTTTTTACAAGCATTCGTACTTCTGTAAGATTGAGTGGAAGTTTTTTAATCAGAAATATGGTTCGCGAATTTATCCAAACAAAGAAGATGCTATAGCAGCAGGCCAAAAGCTCCTGAGTGTAATCCTGCCTGTCTTGGAACAGGAGCATTGGCCCGACTGGAAAAACGCAGCGGATAAATGATATAGTTTAGCGGGAAAAAATGAAATATTAAACAACCGATGGTTGATGAAAGGAGAAAATTCATGGCAAGGAAACAATTGAATAAAAAAGTTGCACTTATTGGCTCAGCAGCTTTCGTATTATTGGTGCTGGCCGCTATCGCTGTTTTTCTGCGACTCACTCAAAAACCGGACGAGTTCATTAAAGACGGCGATGCGGCATTGCTCGTCAAAGATTATAACGAGGCTGTACGCAGTTATGACAAAGCAATTAGACTGGCAAAAACAGATTCGCTTAGGAAGATGCTGCATTTTAAGCTTGCTGATGTTTATATCGAAACCGACGAATGGCCTAAGGTGCTCGGACATTGGGGTGCAATAATACAGATAGACCCAAAGAACCTAAAAGCACGATTTGGACGATTGAAATACTATTACATAATCGCTGGTGGCGCAGGCTCGGTACCAATTTGGCAGGAAACTTTAACGCAGGCCTCTGAATTTATCGATGTCGTCGAGGATACAGAGCTTCTTAGGGAAGATACGACAGAATGGGACCCCTATAAAAAACCCGACGAAGCAGGCGAGGGACAATTAGGTCCGTTCCTCTACTTAGTCAGAGGCAGAGCATTTCTTGAAATCGCAAAAATGCAGGCCGTTGCCGACCCGAACGAATATCTTACTCAGGCAATCGAGGACTTGAAAAAGGTTCAGAAGCTCCAGCCGGAGAATATCGATGCATATTGGTATTTAGCACAGGCAACTATCACAAAAGGAGATATTCTCGCCGCACAGAGTGACCCCGAAGAAAAAGACAAAGCCGCAAAAGAAGCTCAGGTGTATTTAAAGCAGGCAATCGAGGTCGCTGATGACAATGTTAAAGCTCATATTAATCTTCTAACAACCAGACTTATGCTCAGCAGCATAGAACAGCGCCAATCTCTTGAGCCTGAATATTTGTCGCTGGTGGATAAATTCCCCTCGAATCCACAGGCTCATTGGGCGTTAGCCAGTTTCTATTTAAGTCTTGGGCTCAACAATCTCGATGATGCAGAACAAGCACTTGCTAATGCAACCGAATTGGACCCGGAAAATGTAATTTATGCAAGAGCTGCAGCCAATTTACACTATCGCAAGTTCTCTGTTTATAACCAAAAACCCCAGCTTATCAAGGCGATAGAAGTCGCCGGAAACGCTCTTACATTGCCGGGTGCACAGCAAAGCAAAGGCCCGGAACAATGGGTAAATAGAACTAATAGACTTTCATTGTATATTTTTCTTGCGAACTGTTATCTCGAACAGTTGCTCCAAATCGGCGACCGCCAGTCACCGGCTGCTATAGCTCTGTTAAAAGATGCTGAACTGGCGGTGCACGAAATCGAACAGCTCGTCGGAAGTGGCGAGGACCCGCAGGTTATTAAGTGGAGGGGAATGCTTGAGCTTGCCAGAGGAAATACGAGTCTCGCCGTAAGGAATCTGTACGACGTTTACGAGAAAGATAAAGCATCCAGACCACCTGCCCAGAGAGATGCACAACTTTCTTATAATCTTGCCAGGGTTTTTCAGAACACTTCTGAAATCGGTGCGGTTATGGAATTTATGACAACCGCACTAAATGCTGGTTATGCTGCCGTCAAACCTGATGTTTATTTGGATTATGTTGAAATCCTCTTGAGGTTCAGGCTTTTTTCCGCCGCTATGCCCAACTTAAAAGCCTATGAGGACAATTTTGGCCCCAGCGAAAGAAGCCGGATGCTTCGCATCAGTGCATATATTGCCGCATCGCAGTTCGACCAGGCCGAGGCGGAAATAGCCAAAAGAAAACAGAATGACCCAAATACAATTAGACTCAATATGGCATTTTTGCAGGGTAAAATCAGACAAATGCGGCGCTCTTTGGCACAAAGAGAAAGCGCAGCTTTATTGCCCGGTGCAGAAAAAGACAAGGTCGGATTAAGCACTGCTGAAGAACAATTAATCAAAAATCAACTCAAAAGTTACAGAGAAGCTGTAGGTGGATTGGCAGAGCAATTGCTGCTGATGGAGCCAAACTCCGTTGGTGGTGGTCATATCGCTGTCGTTTGCGAACATTATGTAGCGGAGAAGGAGATTAAAAAAGCCAAAGATTTGGTGGATAAATATTTGGATTATTTCCCTGAGAATGCAACGGCCCGGTTTTACAAACAGTTGCTTCTTGAGCCCGAGCCGGACAAAATTACACAACAAAGGCGAAGGGAACTTGAAAAAGATGTTTTATCAAATATCTCTGAACCGGCTGTTAGGGCTATGAGTCTGGGGGCATTTTATCAAAGAAATAACGAACCAAACAAGGCAGTTGAGCAGTTTAGGAAAGTCCTGGACGTATATGACTGGGCCGGACGGGTCGTAACTGTCACTGACGAGCCTGAGGAAATGACAAATCCTCAGAGATTTGCTGCTGCCTATATTTTCCGTTTGTCGCTCGCAGCAAAGGACTGGAAGTTAGCCGAGCAGATAGCAGAAATAGTTCGCCGTAAAAATCTTGATGAGTGTGACGGTAAATTTTTTGCCGCCAGGATTGCCGCAACCAAAGGACAATATAATGATGCGATTTCACTTATCGATGAATGCCTGCTGCTTAGACCTGTCTTCTCACAGGCCTATATGTTGAGAAGCTCCGTCAACAACGCTCTTGGAAATGAACGTGCATCTATTGAAGACGCCCAGAGGGCATATTCTATGAACCCCCTCGACGCAAGTATTGCAAGAGTTTTGGTCGGTGTGCTGTATGCGCGTAATAAAAAGCTTGGAGATAATGTATCGCCTGACCAGATACTCGAAGAAGAAGCAGCCTGGAACAGAGCTCTGGCACTGAACCCGGCAGATTTGCAGCTGCGCAGCCTTTATGCTCAATACTTAACTGAAAAAAAACCACAGGATGCCCTCGCAATTCTGCAAAATTTGCAAAAAGTCACCCCCAGTGTGGACAATGCCGTACTGCTCGGAAAGATAGCAACAAAAGTAGCTCAGGAACAAATGAATCCGGAACTAAAACAGGCGTATTTTGATATTGCTGCCGAATCGTTCGAGCAGGCCCAAAAATCCGAGCCTAATAACGAGAAAATGCTTTACGAGTATGCCCAGTACTACACGGCTCGGGGAGAGGATGAAAAGGCAGAGCAGCTATTAGTGCAGGCGAACGATAAAATAATGCTTTGGGACTATTATTACAAAGCAGGAAAATTCAAAAATGCAAAGGCGGTTCTGGAACAGTTATATTCAGATGATGTCAAAGACAGTAACATCGTCAAAGGACTTTTACTCGTCGCAGAGAAAACCGACGACAAAGACGCCGCAAGGAAATATTCTGAAAAGCTTTTATCACTCGAAAACACAATTGATAATCATCTGTATCAGGTGCAGGCCTTCCTCAGACTCGGCCTTGTTAAAGAAGCTGAACACAAATTGCAAAGCTTTAGTGAAAAATATCCCGATGAACAGCGAGCCCCGTTGTTTGAAGCATGGCTGGCTATGAAAAAGGGACAACTCAGCAAAGCCCTTAACCTGACAAATCGATATCTCGAAGCCGACCAGGACAATGCTATGCCCTGGAGACTCAGAGGGGAAATCAATTATTTACTGGCAAAGTATGAGCAGGCAATCAGCGACCTTAAAATGAGCAAGTTATTGGCGGATGAACCTTCAACAAGGGTCGTCCTGGCCAAGGCATACCGACAAGCATCACGCGAAGACGAGGCTATAACCGAACTTAAAAGTACAATTGACCATCCCCAGGCACCTATGGAAGCCAGATTATTGCTTGAACTTATTTACACGCAACTGCGAAGAAAGGCCGACCTAATAAAACTTTATGACGATTCCATTGCAAAATTCCCTGACAGTGGTTTCTGGTACAACCGGGCAGGGGCTTTCGCTGTGGCACAAAATAACTTGAGTCTGGCTGAGCAATTGTATCAGCTTGGATGGCAAAAAAATGTTGAGGCCAACGATAAACAGGCCGCAGAAGAGGCTTTCGGCAGATATTTGCGGGTGCTTGTGTTGGCTGGAAAGCTCGATAAAGTTTTTGAGGAGGCGGGAAAGTATGTTGATGGTGATTTTGCGTCTGTAGCCTACTTGGGAATGGCTGAGGCAAAACTGAAGATGAACGATAAACAAAACGCCGTACAATATTGCCAAAAAGCGCTGGACAAAGCTACACAGAATGAAGTGCTCGAGGTGAGAGTCCTGCAGAAAATGTACTCCCTTTTGGGGGAAAAAGAAGTTTTGACCTATTGTAAAGAAAGACTTCAGAAAAATCCAGATTCACTTGCTGCTAATTTTACTATGTTTAGCTTGATGAGACTTAACGGTCAATACAATAAAGCAATTGAATATATTGACAGATGCTTGGAGTTAGCCCAGCCTGATAGCCCTAACAGAACTAATTACATCCTGGGGAAAGCAGCCGTTTTGGGAATGGCTTATACAAAAACTTCCGATAATGACTATCTTGCAAGAGCTATCGAACAGTATGAAAGTTTGGTAATTAAAATGCCGAGTAATACAGTGATTCTGAATAATCTGGCTTATATGCTGGCTGACGGGGATATGCGCCTCGAAGAGGCTCTCGAGTACGCCGAACGGGCTCATCGTATAAAACCGAATGACCCGGGCTTATTGGACACTTATGCTTATGTGTTATATAAGAACGGAAAATACGACCAGGCCGCCGAGTATTTGCAGTCCGCAAAGCAGCTCTATGAGGAGGATGCCGTCTCCGCACCCGCTGAAGTGTACGAGCATTTAGGGATGATAAAGGAAAAAATGGGAGCGAACTTCGAGGCTGTCGCAGCGTATAAACAAGCATTGGAGGATGGTGCAGCTCAGATGTCAGAAGTATCAAAGGAACGAATTAGAAAAGCTATCGAGCGTCTTTTACGCTGATTGATGTAACCGGCATAACGATTACAAATGGCAGAGCAAAAGGAAATAATTAGAAAAACGGCAGGACCAAGGCCGGTCCCTGCTGCCACAACCCTCACTCCCAGAGATATTTTTCTAATATTACGCAGGCACATACTGCTGATAACTTCTCTTACTGTTGTAGGTTTGATTATGGGCGGCGTTGCCTGGTATCTCTTGCTTAAATACGCCCCAAAATATACCGCCCAGACCCTTATTAAAGTTCTGCCGCCCGTAGATAAAGACCCTACGAAAATCGGGATGGGCATACCGGCCAAGGAAATTCAATATAGCCACCGGCAAACAATGGCTGCACTTATGAGTCAGCAGAGCGCCCTGCAGGAGTTACTTGGAAAATCCGCCGTACAAAACACTAAGTGGTTTAAGCGTTTTGGCAATATTGAATACGAAAGATATAAATGTATTGCCAGAGGGTATAAGGACTTAAAAAAGCGTTTTGGCGTTTATCCCCAAAGAGATAGTGACTTTCTTGTTATCTCTATGACCTGCGGCGATGGAAAGGAAGCAGCCTTGATTGTAAACGAAATGGTGCGTCTATTTATTAAATCACAGGGAAGTAAAAAAGAAACCGAGGTTGCTGAAAAACTCGCAGCCCTTGGAGACCGACGGGATATGGTTCAGGGAGAATTGACTCTCATCGAAGATACATTAAGTAACATTCGGGAACAGTTTAATTTAACAGATATTGAAGAACGCAATTTCCAGCATACTATAACGCTCAGACTTGCCGATTTGGAGTCCGAGGAAAACAAAATCGCTTTGGAAATAAGTCAGGCCAGAGCGGATATGAACAACCTTCAGGCGCAGGCAACAGGTCCTGTTACCGAACTGGTCAAACACCAGGTTGAGAACGACCCCACAATGGTTGTGCTCCTCCAGCAGCTTGCTTTCCAGGAGTCCCTCCTGACCGGAATGCTGACAAAGTTTGGGGAAAATCACAGAGTCATTCGTGAAACTCAGGAACGAATAAATACTATCAGGGAGGAAAGACGCCTCAGAAAAGCTGACATTGCCGAACAGACCCGCCAGGCAAATCTTCAGGCTGCTCAGAACGAGTTGGCCGTGTTGGCGGGTTCGCTTGAGCAGTTGGAAAAAATGAGAAAGGCCGCTGCTTATCAAAAGATGAACCTTGACCTCGCCCGTATACAGTATGCAAAACAAATAAGCTTGAAGGATGAACGAAAGAGAATGCTTGATTCAATCAAAGAACAAGTTGACCTGCTCAGAATAATGCAGAAGGACCCCGAAACCCCTAAGGTACAGTATGTTGGAGATGCCCTGGAGCCCCTGGAAATAAGTTCGCCAAAATTAAAAATTTATCTCCCTGGCGGGACAGTGCTGGGCCTTTTGATGGGTATAGGCCTTGCTTTTCTTATCGAAACCTTAAACGACCTCGTGCGAACACCAAGGGACGTAGCAAGGTATTTATACATTCGGCTTTTGGGAATTATTCCTGATATGGCCGAAGACAGACAAACCAGAGGAATCGACCCATGCCTCGTTGTGCACGAGGTGCCTTATTCTATCTTAAGCGAATCATACAGGCAGCTGCGCACCAACTTAAAACTGTCCAACCCTCTGAATCCTTCCGGAGTTTTCCTTATCAGCAGTGGGGCACCACGTGACGGAAAAACTTCCGTAGCCGTTAATCTCGCAACAACTTTTGTTGCTGAGAGTAAAAGAGTTTTACTTATAGACGCTAATTTTTGGCAGCCGATTTTGCATAAAGTATTTCCGGCAGTAGCTCCGCAGGAGCAGCAGGAGATTGAGCTGGCACCTTCAGGATTAAGCAGCCTGCTGGCCGGTAAATGTACCGAACAGCAAGCCATAAGGCCTACCGGCATCGAGGACCTTGACCTGATAGATGCCGGTCCGCTGCCCTCTAACCCCACTGAGTTAATAGACAGTGTACGGATGCAGGAGCTCATTAACCGGCAGCGCAATAATTATGATTATGTTATCATTGATGGCCCACCTCTCTTACTCGTCAGTGATGCTAAAATACTGGCCGGCCTTGTTGACTACACAATCTTAGTCGTCAATGCCAATACTACAACACGAGGCGCCGCTTTGAGAACTATTCGGGAACTGACAAATGTGGACGCAAAAATTGCCGGCTGTGTCCTTCTTGCCGCAAAGGCGATGAAGGGCGGTTATTTCCACGAGCAGTTCAAGTCCTTCCAAAAATATCAAAAGTTGCAGCTTGCAAACTCGATTTGAAGCAGGCATAATATTTATCATCGCTTGTTTTTCTGAAAGGCCGTTTGATGGAGAAATTTTTGGTTACCGGCGGGGCCGGTTTCATCGGTTCAAATATCTGCGAAAAACTCATCAAGCAGGGCGCTTTTGTAAGAGTCGTTGATAATTTAATAACAGGCAAAAAAAGAAATCTCGAAAACATTTTAGACGGGATTGATTTTATAGAGGCCGATATGGGCGATGAAAATGTCGCCCGCAAAGCAATGAAGGGAGTCGATGTTGTTTTGCACCAGGGCGCCTTGTCCTCGGTCCCGCGCAGCGTTGACGACCCCGCCGCAACTCACCGGCATTGCGCCGATGCAACTTTCACTCTGCTTTTGGCTGCTCGTAATGCCGGCGTAAAACGCTTTGTTTACGCCGCCAGCTCATCCGCTTATGGCGATACCCCTACGCTGCCCAAAGTCGAATCAATGCCGCCACGCCCGCTTTCACCTTATGCAGCCGCAAAAGTCGTCGGCGAGTATTATGCCAAAGTTTTTTACGAAGTCTATGGCCTTGAAACTGTGTCGCTCCGCTATTTTAATATTTTCGGCCCGCATCAGGACCCCACAAGCCAGTATGCAGCGGCAATACCGGCCTTTGTAACCGCTATCTTGAAGGATGAAAAACCTACTATTTTTGGCGATGGCGAGCAAAGCCGTGATTTCACCTATGTTGATAACGTCGTCAACGCTAATCTACTCGCCGCAACCGCCGAACACACCGCAGGCGAAGTCCTTAATATCGCCTGCGGCCGGGCCGTTACTGTTAATCGGATTATTGAAATAATCAACGAGCTGCTCGGCAAAAATATTAAGCCTCTCTACACCGACCCGCGCCCCGGCGACGTAAAGCACTCACTCGCCGACATTACCCTCGCCGAGAAAACTATCGGCTATAAACCAACAGTCCATTTCAGGAAAGGCCTGCAAAAAGCCATAAAATGGTACCACGGCAACCTGCTATAACCACCTCTTAAGACCACCCAATAATCAATCGTAAATCGCAAATCGTCAATGAAATGCCTTTTACCCCGCATTTGTTTTTAAAACATTTCTGATAAGCAACGTTCATTCATTAGCCGAATAGTCTCTCCCAACGCTACAACTATTTTTTGGTAGTGGCTTATATCTTCGTATGAAAGGTTTCTTCTTTGCCGGTCTCGGCCTCTACCGGCGGATGCCTGTGCCAGGGCAGTTCTCTCCAACATAAAGATACCGCCGAGAGCTATCAAAAACCAAACGATAAGTCCAACTGCCAACATCTATACTTTTGACAATTGTGTTTTTCGTAGATAGGTCAAGCTTTTCAACTTTCCCGCCATAGTACACAGTATGCCATAGATATTGACCATCGGCTGAGATACGACCCCGCCAAGGAGCACTTCCCAAAGGATGATGATCTTCAACTACCTCGTATGTATGAGCATCAAATTCTCTATATCCTTCATCCCAATCTCCATACATCATGCGTGCACACAACTTGTCCCCATCTGGAGAAAGATCAATACTGTAGCACGCTGGTGCTGGCAAGATAGTCTCCAACTGATAGGTCGGAACTTGTGCTGTAGCTTCTGTCGCTAAAATGAGAATTAGTAATATCATAATTTTCTTTTTCATTTTTTTTCTCCTAAAAAGTTATCGTTCTTTCGCAACAACATTATTATTTTTGTAAGCGTTCACTGAAAACACCTTATTTTATGTAAAAGCGTGCCTATGTCCGATAACTCTGGTATGGACAAGGACGCATATATAAAGTCGTTGGAAAAGAAAATCGCAGCGTTGGA
>Ga0180432_10008183_pt1 | contig 13105 bp, 8 predicted proteins | sample SS_ome_10_FD_132414 | JGI IMG/M metagenome (GOLD analysis project Ga0180432, IMG submission 132414) | Hypersaline lake sediment archaeal communities from the Salton Sea, California, USA - SS_1_MS_2 metaG | ecosystem: Environmental > Aquatic > Non-marine Saline and Alkaline > Hypersaline >...
CTCCAGCAAGGCCCAGCCATGAAGATTGTCATCGCACCCGACTCCTTCAAGCACGCCCTTTCCGCTACCGAGGCCTCGGCCGCCATCGCTGCCGGCGTCAGTCGCGTCTGGCCCCACGCCCACATCCGCCAAATACCCATGGCCGACGGCGGCGAAGGCACTGTCGACGCCCTCGTCAACGCCGCCAAGGGGCAATATCGCACCATCGAAGTCGTCGGCCCCCTAGGCCTGCCCGTCCAGGCCACCTACGGCATGCTTCCCGCTGACCGGACCGCCCCCGACGCAGCCCCCACCGCCGTCATCGAAATGGCCGCCGCCGCTGGACTGCCCCTCGTGCCCCCAAAAAGCCGAAACCCCCTCCACACCACCACCTTCGGCCTGGGCCAGCTCATTATGGACGCCCTCGACCAACACTGTGGCCAGTGCATCATCGGCCTCGGCGGCTCCGCTACCAACGACTGCGGGGCAGGCATGGCACAGGCCCTCGGCGTCCGCTTCCTCGATGCCCACGACCGCCCCATTACCGAGCACCTTACCGGCCAACGCATTGCCCACGTCGCCCGCATCGACCTGGCCGGCCTCGACCCACGCCTGCACGACACCCGCTTCACCGTCGCCTGCGACGTCCAGAACCCCCTGCTCGGACCCAACGGTGCTGCCGCCGTCTACGCACGCCAAAAAGGTGCCCCGTCACACGACCTCCCTGTTCTCGAAGCCAACGTCCAACACCTCATCGACCTCATTGAAGAGACCACCGCTCAATCCGTCCGCAACACCCCCGGGGCCGGTGCCGCCGGAGGCCTCGGTGCCGCCCTGCTCGCCTTTCTCCACGCCGACCTTCAAAAAGGCATCGACATCGTTCTCTCACACAGCCGCTTCCACCAGCACATGACCGACGCCGATCTCATCATCACCGCCGAAGGCCGCATCGACGGCCAGACCCTCTACGGCAAGACCATCGCCGGCATCGCCCACGCCGCCGCACCCCGACACATCCCCGTCATCGCCCTGGCCGGCGCCCTCGGACCTGACTACCAAAAGACCTTCGACCTGCCCCTCGCCGCCCTGCTGCCCATTGCACCCGGTCCCATAACCCTAAACGACGCCATCGCCAACGCCGCCCAACTCCTCGCCGACGCTGCCCAACACGCCTGCCGGCTCATAGACATCCCCCTCTCGCACAATATCAACCTGGATGCAAACTGCTAAGAATTAGCAAGTTATAAAACGAAGTGCCCCGACCCCTCCCGCGCGCAAAAAAAGCGAGAGAAAGATTAGGTTTTGCGCTCTCTACTCTCTCTCTCGCCCAAAGGAGGAGGAAAATGGTCTTTTCATTATCAACTTAATTCTACACCCAACATCGTCAAAGAGCAAGTCCATAAAAACTTTTTTTACAGAAAAACTCGCCCCGCTTGCCCAACCCGCATATCCGGCCCACCTGCCCACAAACACATTTTTGCATGCGATAAAACAAAACTCACTTTTCAAAACCGCACCACCCAGCTATACTTATACCAATTATAATGCAGGCTTACCGCGTCGCAGGACCATAAACCTGGTGCTAGCAAAACCTTACCATGGGCACATGCGGGAATCCTTATTGGCGTTGACTATAAACACTGTTGCTCACAGGCTGGCCATCCCGCAATTGCCTGCAGCGACAGCCAAGGGCATTCCTGAAGTGCCTTGGGCCTACCAGAAAAACGCCCCCGGCCTCAACGGCCGCTTGGGCAACGACAAGGACCTTACCGGAATGGCGACTCCACCGGCGGGGGCCGATGCGATTCCCACTGGCCTGCTGTGAGCTGACCCGCCCTGCAATGGTCGCTAAGATAGACTGTTTGCCTTAACTTGCCGACTCAGGGGATGCCTGATGGCCTCCATGATCGGATCGGACCTCCGTATGATTACATTTGACCTCACCAAAGCTGGCCGAAGGCTCGAACCGGCCATTTTCAACGGCGCCCACCTTTTTGCCCAAGACGAAATCCCCGTCAGAGGCCAACTCCAAATCAAAAACGGACATCTCCTCTGCATTCGCCACAGCGACGTGCCCATCGGCTTGGCCACCCTCTGGGACGTCCACGACTGCGGCAAAATCTTCCTGCCCACCACCAGACTGCCCGAACGAGACAAACCCTACAACCTCGCCGTCGAGCTCGCGCGAGCTCGTCTCCTCCGCATCAACCACAAACGCGAAGAGTGGGGCATGGCCGACCCCAAACTCAACGAAGAACACCTCGAACAAATCGACAACGCCCTCGACAACTTCATTAAGGCCCTCTGCTGCCTCGATGAACCCCAAAAGGCCGCCCAATTGGCCGACCAGGCCCTGGTCCTCGCCCTCAAAGGCGGCGAAGCCATGACCCTCGCTCATGCCAAAATCTTCCTGGAAAGACGCGCCCTCGCCCAGGGCTTCGGACGACATGCCTTCGGCTGCTGTCTCGACCCCCTGCGCATGAAGGACCTCGACTACCGAAACCACGTCAAAGAAAACTTCCACTTCGTCACCATTCCTATCAGTTGGCGACAGCTCCAGCCCGAGGAACACAAACTCCAGTTCGAGCTCCTTGACGAATGTGTCCAATGGCTCAACCGCAACCGCATCGCCGTCAAGGTCGGACCCCTCGTCGGCTTCGCACCCGCCTACCTGCCCGATTGGCTCTACATCTGGGAAAACGACTTCGAACAAGTCCGCGAAATGGCCTACGACTTCGTCACCGCCGTCGTCAACCGTTACGGCAGCAAGGTACAGGCCTGGGACGTCATCTCCGGAATGAACGCCGAGAATTGCTTCAAGTTTACCTTCGAACAGATCATCGAAATGACCCGCTCGGTCGCCCTGGCTGCCAAACGCAGCTCTCCCCGCTCGCTCGTCCTGGTCGAAATCACCGAACCCTGGGGCGAATACTACGCCCAGAATCAACGCACCGTCCCCCCCATCATCTACGCCGACATGGTTGGACAGAGCGGCGTTCCCTTTGACGGTTTCGGCATCAAACTACGCTTTGGCCGCGGCAGCGCCGGCATGCGCGCCAGGGACCTCCTCGACATCTCCAGCCTTCTCGACCGCTTCGCCATCTTCCAGAAAAAAGTCCACCTCGCCGCCGTCCAGGTCCCCAGCGAAATCGACCCCCGCGATGCCAACGCCAAAGCCCCCGACCCGGGCTACTGGCAAGGACCCTGGAAACCCGACATCCAGGCTCAATGGCTTGCCCTCATCTACCAGATCGCCCTGAGCAAACCCTTCGTCGAAACCGTCACCTGGAACGACCTCGCCGACAACCCCAAGGGCATCCTCGCCGCCGGAGGCCTCATGACCCAGGACCTCCAGCCCAAACCCGCCCTCCTACGCCTCCAACAGCTCAAAGGCCGACTCGTCCGCAGCACCCCCAGGCCTCGCCCCAAAACCGCCCCCTGACGCCCCCTCACTTGACAAACCCTCTGCCGCCCACCTATCCTATTGCAGAGTTGCCTGTGGAGGCATATGCCCAAAAGCTGCTCCTATTGGCCTGCAACAAGCCGAAACCGTCCATCCAAAGCCATCCGCGATGGCCCCGGAGACGCTCCGTCCCACATCAACCCGCGCTGTTGAGGACGACTCGCTTGAAAACCGCTGTCTCAAAACCTGCGCCAAATCACTCGCCCCCAACGGCCCCGCCGAACCTACCTCGCAAGAAACTCCACTTCACCTGCCTGACCCGCTACGCCTGCCTGCCCGTTCCCCTCTGCCTCCTGGCCATCTTCGGCCTCTACGTCCTTCCCCTCGACATTGCCTACGAATCTCCCCATCTCCTCCTTGTCCTAAACATCCTCTTTCTCACCGCTGGATCCATCTTCGTTGCCTATCTCGCCGGCCGAGCCTTCCTCCTCACTGCTGCCCTGACCGTCCTCCTGCTCGGCTGTGCTGCCCTGCCCCTCGGCCTCGCCACCATCATCGGCGCCGCCAATCACCACGCCTCCATCAACGCCAGTGTCACCGTCTACACTCTTGGGCTTTGGCTCGCCGCCCTCGGCCATCTCACTGCCGCCGTGGTGGCCCTCGTGCCCCAAAAAGCCCAGCCACCCAAAGCTCCCGCTATTGCCCTGACCGCCGCCTACGCACTCGTCCTCGCCCTCATCATGCTGATTACCTTTGCTGCCTTCGACGGGCACCTGCCCGCCTTCTTCCTGCCCCAACAAGGCCCCTCTCTCCTGCGACAGATCGCCCTCGGCTCCGCTGTGGCCATGTTCTTCTGTGCCGCCTTGTTCCTGCGCGCCGTCCACACCCGCACCGCCTGCCGCTTCGCCCGCTGGTACGCTCTCGCACTCGCTCTCACCGCCTCCGGACTCATCGCCATCATGCTCCAGCAACACCCCGGATGCCCCCTCGCCTGGATAGGCCGCCTCGCTCTGTATCTCGGCACCACATACCTCCTCGTCGCCGTCCTCAGCACCCTCCGCCAGGCAGGCCTGACCGGCCTCAACCTCCAGGCCGCCCTCCGCCGCACCGAACAACGCTACCAGCGATTCTTCGACGACGACCTCACCGGCGACTTCTTTGCCAAACCCGACGGCGCCATTACCGAATGCAACCCTGCCTTCGCCAAGATCTACGGCCTCCAAAACCCCAGACAAGCTACCCAGGCCAACATCGCTCACTTCAATCCCAACGCCTGGAAAGACCTTGTGCAACGCCTCAAAAAAGAAAAAATAGTCTACGCCTACCAGACCACCCACCGGCGACCCGACGGCCGAAAGATCGGTATCCTCACCAATGTTGTCGGCGAATTCAACGACCAGGGCCAACTTACCCAAATCAAGGGCTACCTCTTCGAAAACACCGAAACACAACTCGCCCAGGAACGGATCCACGACGTCGCACTCTTTCCCGAAGAAAACCCTTTCCCCGTCCTGCGTGTCACCGCCGACGGCCGACTCCTCTACGCCAACCGCGCCGCCGCCTCCCTCCTCGACCAGTGGCAATGCCCCATCGGCCATAAGGTCCCCCCAGACGTCCAGAAACTCGTCACCTCCGCCCTCCACACCGGCCAACTATGCCAGTGGGAAACCTCCTGCCAGGGACGACTCCTCTCGCTCTCGCTCACTCCCATCGCCCAACGACAATACGTCAACTTCTACGCCCTTGACATCACCGAGAGGCAACAAGCCGACGACGCCCTCCGCTCCGAACGCGACTTCATCGATCGCGTGCTCGCCACCGCCGGAGCCCTCGTCGTCGTCCTCGACACCCACGGACGCATCATCCGCTTCAACCGCGCCTGCGAACAACTCACCGGATACCAGTTCCAACAGGTCGAAAACAGAGTCTTCTGGGAATTCCTCTTGATCCCCGAAGAAATCGAACCCGTCAAACAAGTCTTCAAAGACCTGCGTGATGGCCAATTCCCCAGCGAGTACGAAAACTTCTGGCTCACCAGCACCGGCCAACGACGCCTCATCCACTGGACCAACACCGACCTGACCGATGCCGACGGAAACGTCCAGTGTGTCATCGCCACCGGCATCGACATCACCGAACGCAAGAAAGCCGAAGACGCCCTACGCCAGTCACACGACCTCCTCGAACAACGCGTCACCCAACGCACCGCCGAACTCTCTCAGAGCAACCGCGAACTCGACCGGCGCTCCCGACAACTCGCGCGACTCGCCTCCGAACTTACCCTCGCCGAACAACGCGAACGACGACGACTGGCCACCCTCCTCCACGACCACCTCCAGCAACTCCTCGTCGGCGCCAAGTTCGGCCTCGAAGTCCTCGCCAAACGTGCTCAACAGGAACACCAATACGACGTCAACCAGGTCGCCAACCTCATCGACGAATCCATCAAAGTCTCACGCTCCCTCTCCGTCGAACTGTCCCCCCCCATCCTCCACGCCGCCGGACTCGCCGCCGGACTCGAATGGCTCGTCCGATGGATGAGCGAAAAACATGGCCTTGACGTCGATCTCCAACTCGATCCCCACGCCCACACCGACCGCGAAGACCTTCGCATCCTCCTCTTTCAAGCAGCCCGCGAACTCCTCTTCAACGTCGTCAAACACGCCGGCGTCACTTCAGCCGCCATCCGACTCCAATGCCTCGATACCGAACATCTTCAACTCACCGTGGCCGACGAAGGCCGTGGCTTCGACCCCGACGCCATCTGGCAGGCCGTACGTGAACTCACCGGAGGCTTCGGCCTCTTCGGCATCCGTGAACGCGTCGCCCTCCTCAGGGGCCAGCTGCACATCGACAGTGCACCCCAGCAGGGCGCTCGTATAACCCTGACAGCGCCAATCCACAAAGGAGACTCCGCTGCCCTCGGACAACCCGCCAGTCCTACCGTGCTTGGGCCGCTACCCGGTCACGCCATTTCCGACACCCTCACCATGGATGCGCCAGCAAACATACCCGAACCTCAAGTTGCACCCAGCGAGTCCGATCGGCCCATCATCCGCATCCTCCTCGTCGACGACCACACCGTCATGCGCCATGGCCTCTCGCTCCTGCTTGCTGACGAAGACGACGTCGACGTCGTGGGGGAAGCCGCCGATGGCCTCCAAGCCATCGAACAAGCCAGAAAACTCCAACCCGACGTCATCCTTATGGACTTCTCCATGCCTCGCATGGACGGCACGGAAGCTACCCGTACCATCCACCACGAAATGCCCCACATCCGCATCATTGGCCTGTCCATGTACGAGCAAGCCGACCGCGCCGCCGCCATGCTCGAAGCCGGCGCCGTCGCCTACCTCTCCAAAACCGAAGACCCCGAACAGCTCTTAAAAGAAATCCGCAATATCCACTAACGCCCCACTGCCCAGCTCCCCAATCTCTCATCCCCACAAAAGCGGCAACCCAGTAGGCACACCAACCACCTCCCAATCTCCCCCTGCTCCCGCCACCCCCACCCCCAACAAACCCCCGCGATCTCATCGCGGGGTCAGACCCCCAGCCCCATCAACCTTCCCCACTGCCCCCACCCCCCCCACGGCGAACCGGCGAAAAAAACAAGGCCTGAACCGTGTCGGTCCCGCAGGCCGGGCCACCCCTGCCCGGCGATTAGGCGGGGAACGACGTGAAATACTCTCAGAAAAAGTCTTCTCTTCTCCCGGCTCCGCCTCCGACTTCGCCGTGGGGGCCTGGGCGAAACCTCCTGCATACTGCCTTGTTCTCAAATCCTGTCAATCCTGTAAACCCCGTCAAGACCCCTTTTCTTCCAGGCGTTTTTGTGTCTCGATGGTGAGTTATTCCGGCCTGTTAAAATAGGCAATCCAGGCAAGATACACGTGTGCGCACTCCTGAAAATCACCCCTCAAAAACACCCCAAAAACGCCTCAGTTTGGCCCCAAAACGACCAAGTTTGACCCCAAAATGGCTCAGTTTGGGCCAATTTCGTCCCACTTTTTGCAGGTCGCTGACAAAAACGCGATCGCTACAATCGTTACATCTTATCTATCTTAGCAGAACTTTCTGCATCTTCTCTGCCATGATCGCGCCCACCACCCCCGTTTTTCGCCCAAAAACGCACCCCCTCCTGCCGCACTTCCGTCAGCAGCCCTGCTATGGGGCCTGGCCCTGGCCTCTACGCTACGCACCACGCCGAGCGTCTGGCTAATCGCAGCCGCACAATCCCCCGAAATATCGGTCTTGGACATTGCCTTCTGCCGAATTACTATACCATAGAGTGGTTGAACATTCCTACTACAGCCGGGACCCTTATGCCTAACGCCAAGAAACAACGTATCGTCGTCATCGGCAACACCGACAAGCCTCAAACCCTGGAGCTGGGCCGCAACCTGCTCGACTTCCTTGGCCCCCGCGTCGAGGTCGTCGGCAATAACATCTTTGAAAAACTGGACTTACAGAACCTTCCGCCCGCCGACTACGCCGTCGTCCTCGGCGGCGACGGCACCATCCTCTCCACCGCCCGCGCCATGCGCTGCCGACAGATTCCCGTCATCGGCGTCAACATCGGCAAGCTCGGCTTCCTCGCCGAGTTTTCCGTCGATGAATTCCGCCACTGTTTCGACCAGATCGTTTCTGATACCTCGCTTATCACCCAAAGGCTCATGCTCCGCTGTGAAGTCCACGGACCCAATCGACCGGAAGCCCTTGTCAATACAGCAATTAACGAATTAGCCATCGTTGCCGGCCCCCCCTTCCGCATGATCGAAGTCTCCATCGCCATCGGCGACGAGCACCTCGCCGTCACCGCCGGCGACGGACTGATTGTTGCGACCCCGACCGGCTCAACGGCGTATAATCTATCGGCGGGTGGACCCATTCTCATGGCCACCCTGCCCGCGGCCGTCCTGACACCCTTGGCAGCCCATTCGCTCAGCTTCAGGCCCGTGGTCGTTGACCTTGACAAACCACTCGTCTTACGACGCCACAACGGCCACGCCGCCACCCGCCGACATGGCGAGGCAGCTGCAGGTCCACACGGCGGGGCGGTCATCGTCACCATCGACGGACAAGTGACGATTCCACTAAAGCAAGAGGACCAAGTGCGAATTACCCAGGCTCCCGAGCCATTTCGACTGGTGTGCAACCCCCAACAGGGCCAATGGCGACTGCTCAATGCCAAGCTCAATTGGGGGGCGTTGCCCAACTACCAGAGGCCCATTGGTTAGGAAACACGATCATGATTAAGTCGTTATTGAGAAAGATGTTAACGGTCTTGCCGCTCCTGGCGCCCCTATGCCTGGCCCCGGCCTGCCTCGCCCAGGTCTACGCCAGTCAGGACGGCCATTACCTCGACGCCAACCCCCGCTACGGCTCATTCGGGCTCAATCCCAACGCCCGCCTTGACCCCCTCGTGCCCCGGCTGGGCAACATGATGGTCACCGGCAACGTGACCGGCGGAGCCAGCTTTCGCGGACTTGTCCCCTATCAGAGCCCCGGTGAATTCAGCGGTACCTTGGGCAGCACCTCGCTGAGCAACTTCCAGCGTGATTCCTTCAGTATTGGTGCTGTCGCTTCACCGCGGCCCTACAATCCCTTTGTACGTGGCGGTTTCGTCGCGCCCTCCGTGCAGTCCCGCCCGCCCGGAGGCGCAACCCTCCATAGTTTCACCCCTTACGTCTCTACCTCCCGGGCCACCACCACCACGCAGGGCGGCACTATCGTAGGCACCAGCCAGCTCTACCAGACCTCCAGGCCCCAGGCAGGTCCTCCGCCGGCTACCTCCTGGGCCAGCAATCAGGTCAACCCGCTCGCTGTTCGCCCGCTGGGCCAATCGCTTTATTCCCTCAGATACCCTGGTGGCGGCCTCGATGCTGATCGCTTTGCCGCCACGTTGCCGCCCGGAGAGGTCTTTACGCCGCCTGGTTGGCAAGAGACGCTCCCCGACGGGAGAAGCCCGCAAGTTGCCCCCTACGACCCCTTCCTGCGAGAACCAGCGCCTGAGCCCCTGCAGCCAAAGGACTTACGCGTCCAGCCGCTCGAACCTGACCAGCTCGAACAGGGCCGCTCCGACCCGTCGGGCCAAGATCTGCCCTCCCAACAAGCGGGGCAGAGGGTCGGCACGCCGGGGGACCAACGCCCTGCCTCGGTCCTGGAGGAGTTTCAGGCCCAGCTCGACGGCCAGGCCGGCCTGGAAGGCTTAGCAAGGCAAGCCTTGAGGCCTCCACAGGACGCCGACCTCTCGCCGCGTCAGATCTCCCCAGGCCAAACCCCGCCAGGTGTGACTGCACGGGCAGGCCTGGCTGCCCTGCCGAGCGCTGACGCCCCGCCCGCCGATGCCGCCAGCCTCACGCTCAGGCCTGTAGTTACCCGAGAGGCCTTCGAGCAGCGCAGTCGTCAGCAGTACGCCCGCCATATGCGACAAGGTGAGCAGCTTCTCAAGCAAGGTGAGTATTATCAAGCAGTTAACGCCTTTGACAACGCCAGAATGTATCAGCCCAATCGCGGCGACTCCTACCTGGCTAAGGGTATGGCCCTCTTCGCCGCCGGCGAGTTTATGAGTGCCGGCTTCTTTGTCAACCGCGGCTTGCTCATTGAGCCGGCTTTGGCGACGCAGTGGACCGTGAGCGGCCTCAGCATCGACCCCGAGCGGGTGCAGCAGCAAATGGCGGAATTGCAGCGGTGGTACGGCGAGACAAAACGTCCGGAACTGCTGTTCCTGCAAGGGTTTATTCAGTACGTCGGCGGCCAGCTCGATGAGGCCCAAGCCACGTTGCACCAGGTCGCCCAGGCCGCTCCTCAGCAGCGGCAAACGATCGGCTACCTGCTAGAGGCCATCAAAGCGACGCACGCCGAGCAGGGGGAAGGTTCGTGAGTCCTGACGATTCTGGTGACCTGACAGCGCCGTCCCGTCCGTCGGACCGTCACGAAACGCCGTGCACCGAGCCTTCGCGACAAGCGCCATCCACTGCGTGTGCGGGCTGTCCCCAGGAGCACGCCTGTCGGGACGTCTGGGCGCAGAAGAACGACGGGCCTTTCACGGCTGGTGGGTTGGTTCTGGCGAGTATGCTGGTGTTTTTGTTGCCCCTGGTCACGGCGGCTGTCGGGGGCGTGCTGGTGCAAACGTGGGCTTCGCGGCCGGGTGCGATTTGGCCATTGGCGGGGGCAGCGGGTGGTTTGGTGGTGGGGGTGGTTCTGGCGCGGCTGATTATGCCGGCCTTGCGAAAGCGGTTCCATGTCGAAAAGTCCTCGTAAGATTATCGTAGGTTTGAGCGGCGCCAGCGGCGCGATTTACGGGCGTCGTCTGGTCGATGTGCTCGATCGCTGCGGCTGTGAGGTTCATTTAATTGTGACCGAGCCGGCGCGGGGCATTGTAGCGGCTGAGCTGGGCGTCGAACCTTTGAGCGTTGCGTCGCTGCTGGGCCGACAAAGCCAGCGCGTGAAGCTGCACGACAACGACGACCTGTACAATTCTATAGCAAGCGGATCGTGTTTGGCTGACGGGATGGCGATTTGCCCCTGTTCGAGCCATAGCGTGGCGGCGTTGGCGGCGGGGTTGGCGGATACGCTGCTGCTGCGCAGTGCTTACGTTACGCTCAAGCAGCGTCGGCCTTTGGTCGTCGTGCATCGTGAGATGCCTTTGACGGAGATTGATATCGAGAATATGGGGCGTCTGACACGGGCGGGGGGCATCGTGTGTCCCGCCTCGCCGCCGTTTTATATGCAACCCAAGACCATTGACGACCTCGTCGACACCGTTGTCGCCCGCGTCCTGGACCTGCTGGGGGTTGAGCACGATTTGAAAATGCGCTGGCGGCCTTGAGGGAAAAAAGGGGGGTAGGCAATAGCCTAATGGCGGGCATGGCCCGCCCTACTCGCTGCCCGGGCTACGCCTGCTATCTATGAATTACGTGTCAGGCCAATCAAATTCACGTTGGCCGTCCGGTTTTTTCAGAGAGATATCGTTCCACAACTTGGCACCTCGGCTGTGTTTTGAGCAGAAGATGAGACGGTAAAGAGGGCGGTTCTGTGTATCATGAATACGCTCATACTCAAAACACTTGTAGCCAAGCTTACCAATCTGTTCTTGGTATAGATTCAAGATTAGTTCGCCATAGCGTGCGGGGGCGGCATTGAGTAGAAGGGTTCTCCAATCGGCACCGGGGCCTAGATACAGATCGAGATTTGAATTGGGATTTTCAAGGTAGTAGGTGGCCCAGTTTCGCAGGATGTCCAATTGATCAGGAAAGAAGATGATGAGATCTGCTCTGTGCTGGGAAAGCACTTGCAGTGTCTCATACCGAAGATGTAGGCCATAGGGATCAAGAAAAGCCAAGCAAAGACTGCTAGAGGGGATGCGATGAACGATTTCTTGAACTTTTTCATTAGCATCGCCAAATAGCACATTGGCATGAGGGTGTTTGGCAAGCAAGCGAACGCGAAGGGCCTCGTACTTCTCTTCGTTCATTTCGCAGGCATGGATGGCGTCAAAACTATCTGGAACCTGAGCTGCTATGAGTGCCGATCCCCATTCCAGTTCTTGGGTAGTTTTGAGCCGTTCAAGTCCAGCGCCAGCGAATAGATCGATGTAATGGCGGCTGGACCACTTATGTTTCATTGAAGTTGAGAAGGCGTGCAGATATCTTTCAAGGAAGTGGTGTTTGTCATGCGACCAGTCATTGACATCAGGGATTATCAGTCCATCATCCTCAGGCGGTGGCAGATATGACATTGGATGGTCCCCTCTGTTGCTGTAGACGTGGCATCTGATTCCAGGTTTGTTGGTCAAGGAGTCTTCCGGTCTTTTTTTTGTTGGGTCCGCCCCATTGTTTGAAGAAGAAAGGAACGTTCTGGTCGAGGCATTGGTCGCGAATGTTGGCGACCCAGGGGTACTGCATGGGTCGAGCCCCGGGGCCAGACTCGCCGCCGACGATGACCCAGTCGATCCCTTCGAGGTTCAGGTCATCCAGGGGGGCCAGCAGGGGTTCGAGTGAGAGGAATTTGACGGCGGCAGTTGTCTCGCGGAGATCGTCGATGCGAAAGCGGTAATCGGCATTCTCAACGGAGACGCCCATCCAGACGTTTTGGGGCCAAGTCAAGCTAGGGGCGAGTTGGGCGAGGCGACGGGATCGCTTAGTAAGGACTTGGAATATGTGTTGGCTGGCGCGTTCCATCACGTCGAAGGTGTCGCCAATGAAGGCGGCGGGGACACTTTTGTGGAACAGGTCGCTCATGGAGTTAACGAAGACCGTGCGGGGCTTTCGCCAGGCCAAGGGGGCGTTCAAGACGTGGGGGTGGAGTGTCAGGCGGAAGCCATTTCGGTAATTCGGCTGGCGCATGGCCTGGAGGCGCATTGCCATTCGCTGTGCATAGCAGTTGAGGCAGCCGGGGCTGATCTTTGTGCAGCCGGTAACCGGGTTCCAAGTACACTGGGTCCACTCAATTTTGGAGTTCTGTGCCATGATACCACCTCAAGGCTCTTATCGACATGATAGCGGCAATTTCATTAAAGGTAAAGGCTTTGTCGTGAATGAGTGAAGGAAAGAAGGGGGCTGAAGCTTGTGGTCAGGAGGGCTATTATGTGTGGGCGAGGGGCGTGTACCTGAAGATCCACTTTATGAGGCGTCCGATGGCGGACTGGGGCTATTACCCGGCAAGTGGAGTTTTTCTTGAAACGTGGCGCAGGAGGAACACCCGCAATCTGAGTCGTGGAAC